>Ga0075428_100002695_pt1 | contig 19322 bp, 18 predicted proteins | sample RhiMetdeltSRZDD2_FD_75291 | JGI IMG/M metagenome (GOLD analysis project Ga0075428, IMG submission 75291) | Populus rhizosphere microbial communities from Tennessee, USA - Rhizosphere MetaG P. deltoides SRZDD2 | ecosystem: Host-associated > Plants > Roots > Rhizosphere > Soil | place: USA... | reverse complement strand
CGTCGGTGAGGTAGATCGATCCGTCCGGTCCGGGAACCGCGGTGACGCTGCGACCCCACCGGGAGCCATCGCCGTTCTGGAATCCTGTGACCAGTTCGGTCGCCGCTGCGAGTGTGTTCGTGGCGCCGTCCCAGGCGCTGTACGCGACATAGGGCGGGCGGGGCGGTTGTCTGTTCCAGGAGCCGTGTGCCGTGATCAGCGCCCCGGTTTTGAGGGAAGCGGGCAGTGTGGAGTTGTGGGTGAAAGCGAGTCCGAGTGGGGCGCTGTGGGCGGGCAGGCCGACCATGGTGGTGCCGATGCGGCCACAGTCCAATGCGGCGCCGTCGGGATTGTTGACCGGATCGTTGACGTAGGGCAGGTCGGTGAGGTTGTCGCGGCCGCGGGAGTCGGGCACGCAGTAGGGCCAACCCAGGTCGGTGCCCGGTGTGATGCGGGAGACCTGCTCGTTGGGGTGCTCGTTGACATATTCGGGGACTGTCTGCCCGTACTGGCCGGCGTTGTCGCGGAACGGGTACGGCTGGTTGTCGGCGTGGTTGACCGCGACGAACAGGGTGCCGTCGGGTGCGATGGACAGCCCGAACCCGTTGCGGATGCCGGTGGCGACCGTGCGGTTGCCCGTCCCGTCGAGACCAACCTGGGCGACGATGGCGCGCTGCGGCCTCGACGTGCGGTCGGCCGGGCTGCGGTTGGTGGCCGAGCCGACGCTGTAATACACGGCGCCGTCGGCGACGGCCACCGCCTTGCTCCCGTGGCCGCCGCTGGGCAGCCCGCCGATAATTACCCGCCGGTTGGTCACTTTGCCGTTGGCGTAGTCGAAGGCGACCAGGCGTGTCTCCTCTCCGACGATCAGGACCGGTCTGTCGCCGTGCTCGGCGAACGCGACTCCTTGCGGGTTGTCCAGACCGTCGAGCAATGTCGCCACCGCCGGTGCCTGCCCGCCCGAGGCTGGCGTGAGGATCGCCAGCACGCCGCGGTCGCCGGTCGAGACGATCAGTCGCCCGTCCGGTGCCCACGCCGCCAGGCGTGCTTGCGCCACGTTGGCCCACACCTGCGCGGTCCACCCGGCTGGCAGGTTCAGCGAGCGCCCTCTCGCGGCACCGGCGTCGGCGCCTTGGGCCACGGTCAGCGGCACCGGCGACAGCGGGCCGATCTTCGCCGGTTTCGACGAACCGGCACCGGGTGGCGACGCTGAAGGCAGGCGCGACCCTTCCACGCCGACATCACTGGTGCAGGCACCCAGTCCCAGCGCCAACGTCGCGCCCGCCGCGATTATGCGCGACCTTCCCCGCCAGATCCGCCGGGCCAGCTTGGATGTCCGTGTTCGCATGTGCTCGACGGTAGTTGCCCGATTGATCGACAGCCAGGTTGCGTCATTACCTCCAGCACGTTCGTCCCTACACCCGAGCGCTCATGGGTTGCGGGCGTGGCGCCAAAAGATGACGCGGTGCGCGACGCAGGCGCGGAAACCGTCCGCTGAAGGCTCGCTCCCACATCGCAGTCGAGGACATCATGGCAGGCAGGTACGACACGCTCGGTAGCCATGAGCCGACGTCGAGACCTCCAAAGACCCAGCTCGCACGAACACCCTTGTCCGTTAAGGGATCGCCGACAGTGGCCTTAGTTCAGCGAGCTCCACCGTCCGGGTTCCAGCCGATCTGCACCACATCGCAGGCGGGTCCGCCGAGCGGACATTTGGACGGGCATGTGCGCCGCTGGAAGGGCTGCGTACAGCGGCGCGTGGCGCGCTGGATGCTGCCCTAGTTTTAGACTGCGGCCTGTGGACCGCGTGGCTGTGGTGTATAAAACGCGCGCTCCGGCGCGCTGCTGGCCGCGCCGGTCGACCGGCATCGACGTGGCCACGGTCAACGGCCAGCCGTACCTGTGCAGCTCGACGCTGGCGATGATGCCGCACCTGGGCCGGCTGCGCGAACGCGCCCGTGGACGGCTCGGGCTGGGCGCGTTGCGGCTGCTGGGCAGGGCGCTACGGCTGGTACGGCGTTACCCTCGTTATGCGGCTGACGATCGTCGTTGACGAGCAGGAGTACCAAGCGCGGACCAGGGCGGTAGTAGTGTCGTGCAACCCGCTGGCCGGCGGGCCACCACCGATACCGGGCAGGCGGCGGCTCGAAATAGGCAGGCTCGCGGTGTACACGATGCGCGACCGCACCAACTGGGACCTGATCGCAGTTGCCGCTAAGCTGCTGGAGGGCAGTTGGCAACGTGACAAGCGGATCCGCGTATACGAGGGTAAGAGTGTACAGATCAGATCGTCCAAGCTGGCGTTGATGAGCGTGATGAGCGACGGTGAGATCGCTCAGCTTTCCCTGCCGCTGCACTACGAGATCCTGCCGCGCGCGCTGGCCGTCCTGGCACCGCGAGCAGCCACATGAAGCCGGTGAAGGTGCGGATCGCGCAGATATCCGACCTGCACTTCGGTCGCGATGTCCCCGCGGTCGCCCAGACGCTGCTGGCGGAGCTGCGCGAGGTCGCACCGACGATGGTCGCGGTGTGCGGCGACCTGACCCAGACGGCGCAGCCCGTGCAGTTCCAGGCGGCTCGCGCCTTTGTCGACCAGCTTCCGGCCATCGCGCTGGTCGTACCGGGCAACCACGACCTGCCCGGCTGGCAGGTGTGGTCCCGGTTTATCCGGCCGTGGCGGCGGTGGCGGCAGCACATGAGCACCGATCCGTACGGCGTGACCAGTCAAACAGCCGACGGGCTGGTCGCTGTCGGCGTCAACACCGCTCGCCAGTGGGGCTTGCACCTGGATTGGTCGCGGGGCAGGATCAACGCGCGGCAGCTGGCGTCCATCATGGAGGTATTCGATAAGGCGCCCAAGGATGACCTACGCGTGGTCGTTGCGCACCACCCGTTCCTGCTCACGCAGCCAGGACGAAACCGCGGACTGGTCGGCCGGTCGCAGCTAGCCCTGCAGCACCTGCGCTGTCGCGCGGACCTGCTGCTCGGCGGGCACATCCACCTCGCCTACAGCGGCGTCGTCAACGGCCTGGTGGTGGCGCACAGCGGCACGGCTTTCTCCGACCGGCTCAAGGGCGAACCGAACAGCTACAACCTGATTGAGGCCGACGGCGACCAGATGACCATCTCGACCCGGCGCTGGGACGGCGACCGCTTCAACACACACCAGCGTACCGATTACGCCCGCGATGGCCACGAATGGCGCATGATTTAGGCGGTTCCTGATCCGACGCCGGTCGTAAACGTCCGAATAGGACACCAAGGCGTCCACTGTGTGATCAGTGCGGTACGTAGCGGAATGAAGCTCTGATCCCACCTATGCGACGCCGGCGAAACCAGGGGAGCCAGGTCGTCGGCGGCGACGCGACGACAACTCGTCTGTAGGATCCACGCATGCAGCCGCGCCGTCATCGTATGCGTCAGCGGCAGCGTCGCGACTCGGCACGGGAATGGATGCGCTCCGGCGCGAAGATCACGGTCGCCAGCTACGCCAAGCGGTACGGAGTCGATCGGTACACCGCCTACGAAGATCTGACCGCACTCGGTTTCGCGATGCCCGACTCGGCGCAGCAGTGGGCCCAACGCCCACCAGCAACACCACGCGGCAAGGCGGCTACGTGCCACGCCGAGGATCTCGACGATCCGTGGTGGATCATGTTAGATGGCAGGTTGTTCTTCGTGGCCGGCTACACCTCCGGCGGCGCTCCCTTCGGCATGTTCGCCGACGAGATGCCGCCCCACGAGGAACCCTGATGGCGACCTTTCAAAACTTCAACGACGAAGCCCTCCGCAATGAGAGCACCCGCGGTCGGCCACCTACAGCGCACAACAAGATTCATCGCTGACGTGAGCTGAGGTGAGTTGAGTGTCCGGATTGGAACGGTGCCTGAAATGGCTTGAACGGTCCGCAGCGCTTGCGCGCTGCGATCTTCTTCTCTATGCCCGTGCTGGCGAAGTGCCACAACTCGACGATTCGCCCGCGGCATGTAAAAACCGCGTCCGTCCACTATGGATGCTTCGGCGTTTGGCCGGGTGCATGAGACCGTCGTTGAACCGGCGCCTCCTGGTTGCGTACCACGGTATATATTGAAGCAGCGCGATGCGTCTACCCCATGGTCTCGGAAAGGTTTCCGCGGCTGGTGGCCGCCGTGCGTCGAGTGGAGGTGCTGGACATGGATATCATTGCGCGATGGCGACCGCTGGTCATCTCAGTCCTCACGGTCGTTGCTGTTTGCCTGGGCGGCTTCCCGGCGCCAGCCAGCGCCGGGCCTTCGCAAAGTGACGATCCGGCTCGGGTGGCGCGCCAACGGTTGCAGGACCCGGCCAGCCTGGTCCGGACGAACTGGCGGGCCGTTCTCGCCTCCGGGCTGGACCGGCTCCCCGAGTTGCGTACCACGGTCTCAGTGACCGAGCCGCTGCGTGGCCTCGTGCTCGCGGGAAGCCTGCGGCTGCCGGAGACTGTCGTCCTGGCCGCTGACACCACCATCGTCGCCCGCGACCTAGTGCTGACCGGCCCGCGCGTGACCATCGAGGGCCAGGGGCACAGCCTGGCGCTGTTGACGATCGACGGTGTCCAGACCGCGGGGTTGGGCACCGGCCCGGCTCCGACCACAACGCACACCAGGCAGACGCTGACCACCATTGTCATCAACACCTCCGGCACGCAGGGCTCGGCCGGATACGACGGTCCCAACGGCTTCTTCGGCTACGACGGCTTTGATGGGTCGGACGGGCAACCGTACCCGGCCGGCTGCTACTTCCCTAACGGCGGGCGCGGGCAGAACGGCGAGAACGGTGGTAACGGCGTGGACGGCGGCGACGGCCACAGCGGCACCGACGCCGGCAGCATCACCCTGGACATCCCAGAGGGCGCCGATGCCACGTACGAGCTGATCGCGAAGGGTGGCAAGGGCGGCGACGGTGGCCGCGGCGGCGACGGCGCCGAAGGCGGCCGGGGCGGCAACGGCGGGCGGGGCGCCGACATGAACGACTTCTACTGCGGCATCCTTCTCGGCACTCCCGCCGGCAATGGGGGCGACGGAGGCAACGGAGGCAACGGAGGCTCTGGCGGCAGCGGCGGTCGTGGCGGCACCGGCGGCCCCGGAGGCTCGATCACCGTGACCTATCCGGCCGGCTTCGATACTGCAAACATTTCCCCCGACGCCTCCGGCGGCGACGGCGGCACCGGCGGGTCGCCGGGCTTCTTCGGCTTTGCGAACTACGGCGGCCGTGGCGGCGGCGGCGGTTACGACTTCTACTTCGGGATGGACGGCCAGAACGGCTTTTCCGGCCTCGGCGGTTTCGTTGGTGGCCTCGGATCCAATGGCCATACCGGCTCGATAGGAACCAGCGGCAGCGTGAGCATCACCGAACGCTAACGTATGTTGATCAGCCGGATGCGGATGGTGTGACCCCGGGCCTGGTCAGTTCGCCGCCAGCGAGGCATCCGGCGGCGCGGGTCAGGTTGTGCGCGGTGGCGGCCATCCACGCGCCGTTGGCGCCGATGTGGCCGGAGGGCAGGTGGGCCAGCGGGCCGCTGATCAGGTCGGCCAGAGGTCTGTTCGATGATGGCGTGACCGCGATGCTCTGCGTCGGCTTGCACCAGCGCGTGCGGGTTGTCGTGAACACGGCGTGATAACGCCACAGCGTGAACAACTCACCCTGCCCAGCAACGGCTTTCGGGTCCAGACGGCGTACCCGGCGCACGATCAGCCGGGCGGCCGAAGCCGCCATGGCAGGCCACCGTGTCCGCCACGTCCTGGCCACAGCCTGTCAACGAGCTCGTCGAAGCCGCCGACCACAAGATCTTGACCAAGACCATCGCCCGCTACGGCCGCGTCGCTTGTCTGCATCGATCTACGCCAAAACTGGGACTATGCCGACCCGGGTTCCACTAGTGGGTCCGGTGTCCGTCTGGTGGTGGGCTCCGCGCGGTCGTGACCTGTTGCAGGCTCGGCATAGTTTACAAGACCGGCGGCACCGCACGGGCCGTGACCGCTCGTTCTAGTCCGGGTGGTTGACGCAGAACTCGTTGCCTTCGGGATCGGCCAGGATCCAATGGCCGTCATGCTCGGACGTCACCGTGGCGCCCAGCCGGAGGAGTTCGTCCAGGTGAGCCTGGTCTCGGAGCCGGATATCGACGTGCATGCGGTTCTTCGCAGTCTTGGGTTCGGGGACCTCTTGGAGGAAGAAGGCCAGCGAACCGTCCGGGGAGTCGATCGCTACCATCGGATCGGTTTCTGGTGTCAGGCCCCGGGCGGCGAGCCGGACGATCTCGGCCTGGTCGTATGGCCGGATCCGCCAGCCGAGCGCGGCCTCCCAGAACCGCGCAAGCTTCGAGGCATGACGACAGTCCAGCACAATCCCCACGAGGCCGCTCATCCGGTGAACGCTACCGGTGATGCACGGGCACAGCGACCGATTTTGACGCTCCTGTTGTCGGAGCAAGGTACCTCGCTCGGGATGGAGGCGGCGCCGTGCGATCGCTGAGATTGTCCAGCCCTGCGCACGAAGCGCGTGAATCTCCACGTCGGCCCCGGAATCTTGGTTCTCAATGAACGCACCCTAATCCGACGCCTGCTGCCACGTCTCAAATCCGAACACTGGGTTCTTGCGGTGGTCGCAACACCTGATCGATGGGCGTGTTTGTGGCCGCGGCGCCGCGATCTTCTGTCGTTGCGCTTACTTGGCCAACCTCCGTGAGGACGGCCCACGGAGGTTTCAGACCATGGGTTGGCCTCGGGGTCCAATTCGCGCTACTCCAAGGAAGATCTCCTCGAACGACCCCACCACGTTGGTACGCCCTGCCCGAAGATTCCGATGCCCCGGGCGTACATAAGGCTGACGCTTAGCGAGCCAAGGAGCCAGCCCGTGGCAAGCCATCCGATCTTGTTGCAGGCCCGCAAGGTACGCACTGCGTACGACTACGGTGTCGGAGGTGTTCTCGTCCCAGAAACGCGGTGTGCAACAACGTTGGTGCAACAGCTCGGCGTTCGACCATCCATATCCAGCCCCGGCGGACCGTTGAGCCCGCACGGATCCCGTCGAGGTGGCGCCCCTCCGACGCCTCGTGGCATGGGCAGTCATCGCATACGCCAGTCCGGTAGGATCGACTGACTGTCCACAAGCGACCGGTGCAACAAACTCGGCACCGGCCCTCCGACGTCCCGGACCATCGACTGGTGGAGCTGGTCGAGGGCGCCGATCGCGTGCCGCCGGGTCGCGCCATCGACCTGGGTTGTGGTACCGGCCGCAACGCGCTATACCTGGCCCGGCACGGCTGGCAGGCAATCGGCGTCGAGATGGTCCAGTACGCCGTCCACGTGGCCCGGCAACGGGCGCAGACCGAGGGCTTAGCGGCCAGGTTCCTCGTTGGAGATGTGACCCGACTGTCCGAAGTGGACATCGACGGACCCTTCGACCTGCTCGTCGATGGCGGCTGCTATCACATGATTCCACCCGCCCGGCGCGACGCCTATGCCGACAGCGTGACCGAGGCGGCCGCGCCCGGGGCGCGGCTCGTCATGGTGGGCTTCAGCCGGGCCTTCGGCATGGACCGCGACGAGCTGATGGCGCGAATGCCTCAGTGGCGGCTCACCGATGCCGGCCCAGTGCCCGCAGAGCAGATGTACCAATATGTTTCGGGGCCGGCGCCGCTGAAAGCGGCGCTCAAGCGCAGTTGGTTCCACCCGGTGCGCTACGAGCTCGTGGCGTTATGAGCTCGCTATGAGCTTCGTAACCACTTCCGGCCCGCCCGGAACTCCGCATGGGTAACTCCAGCAGGGCGCATCGGGTTTCGTGTGGGTCCCAATGGGCCGCGTAGCGCAGCAACGACCGGCAAGGTCCGGATGCGCAGACGCCCCGCCGGTATCGAAGACAAATCACTGATCGAACCCGAACAAGTCATCGATGTACCGGGTGAGCTGAGCGATATGCCCGTCTGCGTGCAGCATCGCCGAGAGCGGTCTACCAGGCTGTGCGGACGGACGCGGGTTTGATCGACGATGCCGCAAAGGCCGTTCCCACGGTGCCGCTCAGCTCAACCACCAAGGCAGTGCCGTGGCGACGAAGTTTCCGACGTTGGCCGCCGCCAGATGGATCGAGCTCACCGGAGACGCGGTGGTGAGCGGGGCTACGAAGTTGGCGATAGGATCATCGTTGTGCGGCAACCCGTTCACGGTCTGTTGGCGATAGTTGGAGGACGGATGGCAGCCACCGGTAGGCGAGTGTCCATTCTGTGGCAGAACTGGCTGCTGGCGCTGTCATTCGTCCCCTTACTCTGTCTCGGTTTCAGCTTCTTCGCCGTATATGCCCAGGCCTATGAGGGGTGGCGATGGGTGCTGGCGTATCTCGCCCAACTCGGCTGGTACGTCGTCTGCGCATGGATGATTGTGCGGTCCATAAGGCTGGGCGCATACCGCAACAGTGATGGAAGAATGACGATCCGCAGCCTCCTGCGCACCTGGACGATCCGGCCGGATCAGATCAGCGCCATCCTCATCTTCGAAGGCGTGGGCAACTGGGGAAGGACGTTCTACTTTCCCGTGCTGGTGATTGATAGGCCGGGCGGCGATAAGGACATCAACCTGTGGTGGCTGGCGGCGGTGAAAGAACCCAAGGCGCGCGCTTACGGCGCGCGTGTTCATGCGCTGATGACGGCCACTAACGGTGAGGCTACAGCGGCGGGGGTCGACGGTAGCTAATTAGGGTACGGCGTTGACGGCCCAGTTTGGCGAGCAGGCCAACGCTGACGTCGGGCCTAGGCGCCAGGCCGCCATAGCAGAGTCGCGGCAGGCTGATGGGCTGCCCCCGTTCTCACAACGGCACGGCGGATTCGCTCGCACCGTCGTGGCACTCGTCGCGGCCCGCCGGCTTTGGCCGACCACGGCACTTCACGCTGTTTGTTCCCGAGCAGTTGGCCACCGAACTTTGCGCCGCCCTGTTCAGTAACGTCCACGTCCATGTCGGCGTCGCTTGGCAGCGCGCCAGCGCGGGTGACTGGCTACGCTACGGCGCAGACGTCAGTCGACTAGAGCGCCATTGAGCAGGCACAGGAGAAACAGCGTGGACAGGGCACAATGGATTACTGCCGACGAGCTTGGCACTGCCCTTTCCGGCGCAGGGTTGAAAGCCGGCGGGATCATCATGGTGCATGCCCGTCTGTCGGCGTTCCCCTGGATTGTCGGCGGCGTCGAAAGTGTCGTGCATGCCCTGCGCAAAGCTGTCGGACCAAGGGGAACCATAGCCGCATACGCGGGATGGGAAGACAACCCGTATCATCTTGCTTGCTGGCCGGCGGAGCGACAAGCCGCGTACCGCCGCGGTATGCTCGCCTTCGACCCGGCCGTCTCCGAAGCCCGACGCGGCTACGGCCGACTACCCGAACGCATCCGCACCTGGCCAGGCGCCCACCGCAGCGCCCACCCCGAAATGAACCTGGTCGCCATCGGACCGCAGGCCGAGTGGCTAACCCGCAGCGAGCTGGATGACGATCCGTGGGGACCTGGCTCACCGCTGGCACGGCTAGTCGAGGCCCAAGCTACGGTCCTCATGCTCGCAGCGCCCCTCAACGCGCTCACGCTGATCCATCACGCCGAACGGATAGCTGACGTGGAACCCAAACGCTGGGTCAGCTATCAAATGCCGATCAGCCGTGATGGCGCTGCGATCTGGCACCAGTTCCACGCAATCGACACCTCCCGCGGCGCCTACGACTATGCGCCGCATATCGGCCAAGCCGACTACCTCGAGACCATCGTCCGGTCCGCGCTTGATCACGGCATCGGGCAACAAGCCACGATCTTCGGCGCCGACTGCCACATGTTTCCCGCCAAGCCCTTGGTCGAACACGCGACCAACTGGATAGAACAACGGTTCACCGCCACGTGACCACACCGGGCTTTCGAGCATTCAGACATTTGCGATAACCGACTCGGCCACCCAAAATCGCCGGCCACGCCGTTGCTGAGCACGACTTCGCCGTCACCGAGAAGTCCAAGCCCTTTACCAGCAAGGCAAACCACTACCTTCGACCCTCGCCCCTGACCAACGTCGAGTGGGAGGTCTCGCCAAGTGCCCGTATCGGACCGGCCCGACCATCTCGAGATGGAGATAACGAAACGCCGAGCGGACAGTGCGGCGCCGGCGTGGCTGCGCGCAGCGGTCTTCCTCGGCTGCTTGGCTTACGGTTCCTGTTCAAGACCATTCACGATCCGGCTCTCCCGGCCGTTTCGTTGAACATGTGCACGTCGTCGGCCCCGGGTCGGGGCTGGACCAGCTCGGCGATGCGGGCGGCGGCCTCGCGGCGGGTTGGTGTGTCCAGTTTGGATAGTACGGCCGCGACGTGGCTTTCGACCGTGCGGATCGATAGGACCAGGCGGTCGGCGATCTCGGCGTTGCTTACGCCTTCGCTGATCAGTAGCGCCACCTCGAGCTGGCGGCCGGTGAGGCCTGCTGGGTTGCTGCGGGTCCGGCCGCGCGGGCCGCGTGGCATGCGGGTCACGCCGCACTCGCGTAGCCGCAACCGTACCTGCCGGGCCAGTGGCTCGGCGCCCAACTTCTGCAAGCGCTCTAGCGCGGCGAGCAGGTCGCCGGGGTGCGGGCTCTCGGCGAGAGCGGCTGCGTGCTCGTACGGGCAGCCGGCGGCCTGCCACGCGGCGGCGGCCTCGTGCCAGCGGCCGGTCGCCTGCAGGGCATAGGGGTGGTTTGGTGCCTCGACGGTCACCTGCCGGCCGGCCTTGTACAGCCAATAGGCCAGCGGTGCCGCCAGCGGCCGCGCGTGGAGCCGGGCCGCGTCGGCGTGCATGTCCGCGATGAGCCCTGGCACGGCGGCGTGGTCGTCACGCAGGCAGGCCGCCTCGGCGAGGGCGGCGGCCACCGGTGCCATCCGCTGCAATTCTCCAATGTGGACAGCCAGCTCCCACGCCTGAGACAGCATCTGCTCGCCGCCCGGCTGGCCGAGGCGGACCCGTACCAGGCCGAGCACGGTCAGCGCCGGGCATCTGGTGGGCATGGTGCCGTCAAGGGCCGCCTCCGCGGCGCCGACGGCCTCGTCCCACCGCGCCCGGGCCAGGTGCAGCCGGGCCAGCTCGAGATGCATGTAACGCAGGAAGATGATGTGTTCGGCGCGGTCGGCGTAACCGATGCATTCCCGCAGCACCCGGTCGGCGTCGTCCAGGCGTACGTCGTCGAGCAGGTGCCATGCCAAGTTCGTGTACGCCCGGCACGCCTCCTCCGCGGATCCGGCGGCCAGCGCCACGCGCAGGCTCTCCTCGAGTATGGGTTGGCCGCGCGGATCACCGGCCTGCCAGCGGGCGGTGCCGACGTTGTTGAGCGCGTGCGCCAGGATCACGCCGTCGCCGACCCGCCGTGCCAGAGCCGCGGCGCGCAGCCCGAGCCGCGCGGCTTCACCGGACTCGGCGGCGAGCATGCGCAGCTGCGCCTGGTTGCTTAGCGCGTAGGCGAGCAGCCGCGGATCGCCGGCATCCTCAAGTACGGCAACGGCTTGCCGGCCCGCCCGTTCGGCTGCTTCGTGGCTGCCGGCCGACCAGTGGATGCGCGAAAGCCAGCGCAGGTTGGCGCCGAGCGCACGCGGGTCGCCCAGTGTTCGCCGGATCCGCACGGCCTCTTCCTGTGCCGGCAGTGCGTCGCTGTCGCCGATCGTGTACAACTCGATAGCCAAGCGCCCCAACAGATCCGCCTGCTCTGCCGGTGGGAATCGGTCCTGTTGGGTCAGTACCAGACGCAGGTGCGCCGCGGCCTGCCGGTGTGACCCGGCGTGCGACGCCTCCTGCGCGGCCCGCGGCCCGTATCGCGCGATGGCGTCAGGCTCGGCCGCCTCCGCCGCGTGGTGCATGATGCGCGACAGGTCCGAACCCTCATGCGCCACCAACGCCTGCAGCACCCGCCGGTTGAGCTCGGCGCGTCTGGCGTGAGGCAGACGGTCGTGCAGCGCACGCCGGATCAGCTCGTGCCGAAACGCCACGCGCTGCGGCGTGACTGCCAGCAATCCGCGCTGTTCGGCCACATCCAGCGCGGCCCAGGCCCCGCCGGTCAGCTCACTCCACAACCATCGGTCGGCTGCCGCCGGTACCACAGAAAGAATCTCCAAAATCTCTTGCACGGACGAGTCCAGCCCACGAATCCGATCGAGCACGGCCACCGCCACCGTCGGCGGGACGGCAGCCGTGCTGCCGCAGGCGAGCACCTCCGCCACGAAGAAGGGGTTGCCGGATGTCACCGCGAACACCTCGCCCGGATCGAGCCCGCTGCCCACGCTCAGGTCCCGCACCGCCTCCCGCGACAGGGACGACAGCGGCAGGATGCGCACCCGCTCGGCCCGCGAGATGTGGCCCGGCAAGCCCGCGAGTGGCGGCTCGTCGTCACGATAGGTCAGGATTAGCACGGCGGGCCACCGCGCGATCCTGCGCGCCAGGTAGCGCAAGGCGTCCAGCGTGGCGTCGTCGGCCCATTGCACGTCCTCGATGACCAGCACCGTCGGTGCGCCACCGGAAAGCTCGACCCGCAGCGCCTCGAAGACCCGGCCCCGGTCGCCTCCGTCGCGCAGCGCCCGCGTCAGATCGGCGCCGACATTGCCCAGGAGATCGCGAAACGGTCCCAGCGTGCGCTGGGTGGCCAGATCGTCGCAGTAGCCGGCGAGCATCCGAATCCCGGGCGGAAGCGACCGGCCGAAAGCCTCGACGAGACTTGACTTCCCGATGCCGGCCTCACCGTGGACAAGCACCACCGAACCGGAACCGGACCCCGCTTCCCTGACGGCCGCCCCCAGTTCGGCTATTTCGCGCTCGCGCTCCAGCATCCGCAAGCCCATCGCGCCATCGTGGCACGAGCCTTGCGAATCTGCCGCGCCAATTTAGGTACCCGCATCCCCGGATATCCGTATCGGACCCGGATGAGCTGGTGGGCAACGCGGCGCACTATCGGAAAGTCACATACCGAAAGGGGAAAGGCATGGTGAAGAGAGTCATATTGCGGACAGCCGCGGCGATGGCCCTCGTTATCGGTTCGCTCGCGCTGGCCAGCCCGGCGCAGGCTCATCCCACCGTCAGCGGGCCGCATTGCGACGTGGGCGCCGGTTTCGTCGGCTGCGTCATCGGCGTCTCCGGCGCGGTGCCACCGGTAGACGTGGACTGGTTCATCAACGGCACTCACATCAGGGAGTGCGACAACATCTATCACTGCAGCGGCACTTGCGTCATCGGCAGCCGAGTAGGCATCAAGGTCGTGGTGACCGACGCCAGCGGCGTACCGGTCACCGCGGGCACGTCGAAGTTCTGCGGGCCAATCATCCCGTGACCGGCCCTCGTTTAGTCCCTCGGTGACCGCAACGGCGAGGGCTGAGAAAGGATGTCCGGGTCGGCCGCGATCGCCACAACTTGGCGCGGGGTCACGGCCGGCTCGGACTCCGCGCGGCACGCGACCACGCAGATCGATCCGCCGCGCAGGAAACGCGTAACCACCATGGTATGCGGGCCGACGGCCACATGAAGGCATGGCGCTGAGTCTCATGTGGAGACTCATTGCTGGGATGACCTATTCGGTGGCTGAGTACCGCATTGAGCTGCGGGCTGGATAGGTGGCGAAGGCTTCCGGTCGTAAACTGTAGCGGTGCAGGTTCGGTTGCGGTGATGTTGTTGGTGTCTGTCGTTTGTGTGTCTGGTGTTGGCTTGGTTTAGCTGTCGGCTGCACAATGAGGCAGGGGTTTGTCATCGCTAGGGGGCCGGGTGGAGTGCCGGATCCTGGGACCGTTGGAGTGCCTCGTGGGTGGGGTGGCACTTCGGTTTGGGGGCGCCTCGGCATCAGAAGGTGCTGGCGCGGCTGGTGATGGATGCCGGTCGGGTGGTGCCGCTGTGGTCGTTGGTTGCGGCGGTGTGGGAGGGTGATCCGCCTGCGAGTGCGGCTCGGCTGGTACGCAACGCGATCTCTGATCTTCGGGTGGCGTGGACGGCCGCCTCGATGGATGCCGGACAGTCGATCTTGACAGAAGGCGACGGTTACCGCCTGCGGCTGGGGCCGGGGTCGGTTGACGCGCAACGGTTCGAGGATGTGGTCGATGAGGCGGAGACTGCATTGGGTCAAGGTGATCTGCGTGGCGCGGCGGCGCTGCTGCGATCGGCGCTGCAGTTGTGGCGGGGTTCGGCCTTTGCCGGGCTGGCCGGGCCGGTGTTCGCGACGGCTGCGGCGCGGTGGGAGCAGCGGCGTCCCGAAACCCTGACCACCCGCAGCCGACTGGCCTACTGGCAAGGCGTAGCCGGAAATCCTGCCGGGGCCGCCGCCGCTTTCGCCGAACTGCTGACCGATCACCTGCGGGTACTCGGCCCGGACCACCCCAACACCCTAGCCGCCCGCCGCCAGCTGAACTACTGGCAGGAAACGTAGAGTGAGTTCGGATGTCGGCTGAGCGAGGGTCAATTTCCAACGAATCCCCTCGACCTCGTGATCGGACGGGGTTCTGGGATCGGCTTCAACTTTGCTGCAGAGCCTTCAGACCTGGCCGAGTCGAGCCTGGCGGAGTACACGAAGTTGGCCGGTAAGGCTGGTCAGCTTCCCCAGCGCCAGCTGGGCTGGCGGATTGTTAGCCGATATCGGTGGACGCTTGGGCGGCTCATGGGGTGAGCTGTACGGATGAACGGCGCTGCTGTGCGGATCGCGGCCGCCCACGCGGACACGACTGACCTAGCCCTCTTCGGCGATTGGGGGCTGGTCTGCGGTGTGCCGTGCCAGCATGTCGCGTTGCCCTACCCCTGGGCGACGACGGGCCGGGTCCTTGCTCTGCCCACGCTGCCTGGAGCCGACACGCTCGCCAGGGTGAGCACGTGGCTGCAGGCCAGATCACCACAGTGGACACTCATGGTGCGGGCCCAGGACGAGCCGAAGGTCGACGGCTTCCGGCGGTGGGACCTGATGCCGGTGCTCGTGCTTGGGAGTCAGCCCACATCGCGCCCTCAACCGCTGGCCGAGATCGGGCCGGCCCGCGATCGCGAGGAGTTCCTGGTCCCTTATGGGGCCGAACTGGCGCCCGTGGTCACCGACGCGCACCTTGCCGCGAAACACGTGCATCACCTGGTCGCGCGGGTGGACGGCGAGCCGGTGGGCTGCGCGCGGGTCCGGCTCATGGCCGACACCGCGTACGTGGGAGCCGTTACGGTGCTTCCGGCCTGGCAGGGCAAGGGGCTCGGCGCTGCACTGACGATCGCCTCGGGTGAACTCGCCACGCGCTACTCGGACCTAGTCTGGCTTCACTGCACAGCGGCTTCGCGGGCGCTCTACGAGCGTCTCGGGTACCACCGCGTCGACGATCATGTGCTCTTGGTCCGCGCAGATCTCGAGACTGGCGACTAGAAGAAACTACAAGCATCCACGCGGTCTCAAGATCTGCGACGCACCGGTCATCTGGACGCCGTTGTGGCGCAGTTCTGCTGACCCCTGTAATCGTTCACTGGCTGACCAGCAGCGTCTTACGCCGTCTCAGATCCCAACCTTTGGCGGACAAGTTGATCATAGTCGGAGGCGACTGGCCGGTGGACTAGACCGAGTTGGTTGGCCGGTTCGTGAGGCACACGATTTCGGTGGCGATGAATCGATGCGGCCGTCGGTTGGTGGATCACGGTGTATGACGGTTGAGCGCGCATACAACTCGTCTCTGACCGGCTGGTGGGGGCCGGTCCGGCGCACCTGCGTAAGCGGGGTGATAGCGACGGGGCGATCCGGTGGTAGTTCGCCGCCCGCGGCCGGACAGGTAGTTGATTCGAGCCGCTACACTCGGCGCCAACAGCGCTGATTGATTGCGATCAATCAGTTGGAGGAAGGAGTTTGGGGATGCCTGAGCGCTACTCCAGAAGGGACTTTCTCACCGGTGTGCTGGTGTGCGGTACGGCGTCCACCGCTGCCCTGAGCCTGCTCCCGGAAAAGCCCCTGCCTGCCAGCCCACCGGCGCCGAAAGTCCAGCTAAGGCTGCTGACCGGGCCCGATGTCACGGGCGCGCGAGAGCTGCTGATCAGCATGTGGAACAGGGGCCATGAGCAGACAGAGGTCATTTTGACCCTTGACCCGGGCCAGACCGGCGACCAGAAGACGCACATGGAGGCGGCGGCCGAGAACGGCAGCGCCGACATCGTCAACCTGGACACGATTCACCTCAAGCGATTCATCGATAGAGGTCTGATCACACCCGTCGAGGTAAGCGACGCCAGCCTGTTCATCCCGCAGACCATGCTGCCTGAGCAGGTGATAGGGTCCGGTTCGCTGTGGGCGGTGCCGTTCAACACCGATGTGGGCTTGTTGTTCGAACGCGTGGCCGACGGGGAACTGCAACGGAACCGGACGCTCAAAAACACGATGGATGAGCTGGCCATGGTCGATTCGCAACGACTTGTCGGTCAGGTCGACCCGACGTCGTCGGCATCACACGAGGCGTTCGTGGTCAACGTGCTCGAGCACGCCCTGGCGCAGAACCCCAATATCTTGAACGCGGACGGGCGGCCAGCAGAGGAACTGAACACGTGGCTAAACGCGCTGCAACCGCTGCGCGATGCCCTCGGCCGGGGCAGGGTTGTGGGATCGAGCTCGGAGGACGACAGTGTCCGCGTGTACGGAACCGATCCTCGGCCGCGGTACATGCGCAATTGGCCGGTTGCCTACCGCAAGCTGCAACTGGCGAAGGATCCGGACACGGTGGCCGGACGCATTCGTGTTCACTCCCTTGCGCCCGGAATCCTCGGCGGCCAGAGCCTCGCCGTGGCCAACAAGTCCCCTCACGCGTCGCGGGCCAAGGACGTGATCCGGTTCCTCACCGGTACCGAGGCGCAGCAAATCATAGCGGCACACGGGCTGGCTCCAACGCGCATCACGGCCTACAACGACGACAACCTCGAAGTCGTCATACCCCATCTCAAGAAGATCCGCGGTGCCGTGGAAGGTAGCCGCCGCCGGCCGACGCACGTCGAGTACATCAGGTTCACCGACGTGATTTTCAAGTACCTTAGCCCGTTCCTGAAAGGGAGCGCATCCCTGCCATCGGCTTTCATCGACGAGATGCGCCAAGCGCTCAGTTGAGAGGAGCAGACAATGCCTTTTGAAACCTGGCAGATACCCGTGCTGGTCATGGCGGGCATTATCGTGGTCGCGCTAGCGGGAGAGTCCTTAGTGCGTTGGAAGCGGTACAAAGTCTCGGTCTGGCTGAAGCGGCCCGCGGTGAACGCCGCCATCCTGGCCGGGCTTTTGGTCTTTTTCGCCATCGGGTTCTTCGACAAGGACGCCTCGCTGGCGGGCCGGATCGTCACCGGAATCACCGGCATCATGAACGTCGGCATGACCTACTGGACCTACCAGTCATTCCAACACGCCAAACGCACTTCCCGCTCCGAGCCCAAGCCCACGGAGGGGCCAGCGGACCGCGAACTCCAGGAAACCGCTCCCTGATCCACGCAGCCCGCCTCATTGCGGTCCGACTAGACGGCGGCCTGCCCGATCCAGGCGCGGCGGTCGACATGTGCACATGCCACGATGTGGACTTTGGTGCGAGAGATGGACGCCCTATTCGGACACCCCGACCGTTCTCAACCGAACCCGCACCGGACAAAGATCGCGAGCGAAGCGAGCCGCGATCGCTACGTCTCAAGAACGAACGGCTTGCGGACAAGTCGATCTGAGACTCGCGGTCATGATCGGCGCATGGTTTTGTCGGTCGTATTGGGCGCCACATGTCGGTGAGTTTGGGCTCGACCGGTTCTCGACATATAGCTGTGTTTGTGAGTTGCGGACCACTTCGGTGGGCATGTGTGTGAGCGAGTTGCTTACTGACTGCGAGGTAGGTTCGGCATTCGTGGAGGTTCGGGTGCTCTGGCTGTGTGGTGCGGACGCTGCCGGCAAATCGACGGTCGGCTGGGAGATCTACAGCCGTCTGACCAGTAGTGGCCGCGCCGCGGCGTACCTGGACATCGATTACCTCGGTTTTTGCACGCCACAACCGGGTGGTGATCCGACCTGGCTTGTCGAACGCAACCTCGCGGCGATGTGGGCGACGTTCGCCGAGGCCGGGGCCAGATTCCTGGTCGCGGCTGGCGTCGACCGCGTTCAGCGCCTTTACCGTGCGCTCGATGGCCTGGAAACCTCGCCATCGGTGGCAGGGTTCGACAGTTCTCGCTGCCGCATTAGCCGCGTCGCTTGCCACCCGCTCCCGCCAGAGCGCGGTGGGTCGCTCCACCACGCCGATGATGCTATTTCCCGACCTTGACCTCGGACGGGCCACGCCTGCAAACCGGAGCGGGCTTCACCGCTGGCATCCCCGGCCGAAGATCCGCTCGATGATCGAGAGCAACTTCTCAATTGACGGTCGACGGTCGAGAGGACATCGGGGCTGATGATCCAGATTGGATGATCGGTTCCTCGTTCTCAGTCAGGGTCGCTATGCGGACGGCTGCGGCCGTGGTTCGGCGCCAGCACAACCTGATCTCGCTATCGGCGGTGTCATAGCAGAGCAGTTGGCCGCGATGGTCGTGCTTGAGCCGAAGGAGCGTCATGAAACAACAAGTAATGATCATCGGGTTGGTGGCGGCGACGGGAGCCTGGCCCGCCAGCGCGATCACCGTGGTTTCCGAGACGGGGCTGCCATGAGCAGAGCACTGAGGTCCGTGCGGCAACGCATCCGCGACCTCCCAGATGCCTGGTGGGTACTCACCATCGCCGTGGCCGGCCTGGCCATCGGTGTACCCCAGTTAATCGACAGCCTGCGCTTCACGGCCGCCGGCCACCACACCACCGGTGTGATCGTCGAGGTGCAAGCCGTCGACCAGGATGACCTGTACCGGCCGATCGTGGAGTTCACCAGCCCCGATGGCCGGCAACTGCGGTTCGTGTCCAGGCAGACCGCTGGTACCCGCTCCTACTATCAGGTCGGTCAGAGCGTCGGCGTGCTCTACACCCCTGGCAACCCCGCCGACGCGCGACTGGACACCTGGGAAAGCGCCTGGGCGTCAGAGGCGATCGTGCCCGCCTTGAGCGTCCTGCTGCTCGTGCTGGGTATCCACGGTGTCCAGCGGAACCGACGCGGCCAAGGACCGCACGTCAATCAACGTCGTTTCACCGCCTCCCCGCCCAACGTACGCCGCGCTGACCATCGCGGTGAGAAACAGATTCGATCTGCAACACTGTGACCAGTCCACCATGCGCCTGCGGTTCAGCAGCGGCGGGAGTTTGTTCACCTGGGGCTCGGGCCGGATCCGGGTGGGCACCGCGGCCGGTGTGGCGACCAGTGGGAGCGACTTCGCGGTCTCGCCGCGTCCCTATGCCGCCGCCGATGTGGCCACCACGGGCACGATCGCGGT
>Ga0075428_100002693_pt1 | contig 19326 bp, 19 predicted proteins | sample RhiMetdeltSRZDD2_FD_75291 | JGI IMG/M metagenome (GOLD analysis project Ga0075428, IMG submission 75291) | Populus rhizosphere microbial communities from Tennessee, USA - Rhizosphere MetaG P. deltoides SRZDD2 | ecosystem: Host-associated > Plants > Roots > Rhizosphere > Soil | place: USA... | reverse complement strand
CCACCGGGATTGCCCGCCAGCATCGTCGAGAGAACAGTGACTTTGACTGCCTTCGCCGGTTCTGCCAATGCCTGGACAGGAACGGCAACCGCCATGATCACGAGCAGGGTGCCACGTCGCATGTAGGACCTCCCGCGCCCTTGCGCGAGCGATGCTAGCACGCACCTGTGGCATCGCATTTCCGGGCTGGCGTGATCAGGTCCAGAACCGCACCCCAGTTTTGTTGGGGTTTTCTGTCCGGCTCCCCTCGGTGGAGGCGAGGGGAAGGTGGCGGGAGCGGGGGAGGATGGGGCGCGGCAAGTGCTAGCCCACAAGTCAGGTGAGCGGGCTATCGTCCCGCCTCGCCAGTTAGATGTGCCGGCAGGCAGAGCGCCCCCTTTGTCGTCCTTAGTCGACCGGCCCCCCTGCTTTTTCTGACACTAGCGCCCCTCCGCCGCGGTCCGCACCGCCTCCAGCCCGAGTCGTAACGACCAGGGATCGCTAACGCCATCTCGAACATTCTCGGTGGCGTTGTGGTGCGCAAAGTTTACACGGCGGAGACCGCTTACAGACACGGATTTGTCTGGCCCACCAGACCTGGAAATATTTGACGCAAGTCTTTTTTTATCATTAACTTATGCGATCATAGCGTGAACGGCCAATCTCGAGACCAAGTAGAACTTACAAGGCAACGCTTCTTCTCGGGTTGTCAGCGGCAGCCGGGCTCAGGCGATAAGTCTTTAATATTCAGCAGTTTATGCAACCAGCTCCGAGATATCGCGTCCAATAATTTAATGTTTCATAAATTGCTTAATGAAGTAAGTCTTTTAAATACGATAACTTGTGAGGTGTGGTGCGCTCATTGCTAAGCTGCCGGGGCGGAGGCGCACTCTATGTCGGACCGGGCGCAAAACCTCACAATCTCTGTTCAACTTGGCCGCACTCGGAGCGCCCGCTTTACCGGTCCCCGTTACCATGTGCTGACCGGCTGGGGCATGTTGCTGATCGCGGTTCTGGCGATTGCCTTCATGGCATTCAGTACGCCCGCATGTTCGTCGGCATCCATGAAAGCCGCGATCTCTATTCTCCGTTGAGAGGGTGACGATGGTGGCTGATTCAGATGCAAAACGAACAAGGGGCCGTCCTCGTCTCGGAGCGGGGGGCGGACGGATAGCCGACTACCCGGCAGTGCGCCTTTCACCACCGGTTCGAGAGTTGTTGCACGTCTTCGCCTCAGTTACGAACAAATCGGTGTCGGAAGCGCTTGCAGAGATCGTTACTCACTATTTGACAAGCCACCTCGAAGCGACAGACCCTCGCTTGTATCGAGAAGTGCAGCAGCTCCTGAAGATTAGGCAAGCTCTCAACACGACCTCTGGACCTAAGAAACGGACGCCGACTTCGGATCCATCTTCCTAGCGCTTGACGAAGAGTGATTCAGTCCAGAGCGCACCCCAATTTCATTGAGGTTACGTGTGGCGCTGCCGTCGGTGAGGGAGGTGGCGGGAGCGGGGGAGGATGGGGCGGAGGTGACCGCATAAAGCAGTTAGGTCGGATGTCCCCAGATCTGCGATCCTCGGTCGTTTTATATCGCCACTGCGGCGTCATTCGATAACCCATCGTCGTTCGGCTGGTTGTTCGGGACGATTTCCGCAACTGTGAACCTGGACCTACGGCGCGCGAAAAGCAATGAAACTCGCCAGTGAACGACTTTCGACCCTGGCTGCTAACCTAATCCGCCGCATGAGCAGCCGGCGAGACCCCTAACGGTCGCGCCGCTTTTGCGTAGGATAGGGCCGTGCACCGACGCATCGCTCGTCCCTTTCTCTATCTGCTGGCCGTCGTCGTACTCGCGGCGGTGAGCGGATTCTCGTATCTGTCCTCGTGTTCCCGCGCATCGCGCCGCCACCGATCCTCCAGGTGCCGCGCACGCCCGAGCGGATCGCTCGTGGCCAGTATCTAAGCCGACACGTCGCCGGCTGCAGCGACTGTCACGGCGAACGGGACTGGACCAAGTATTCCGCGCCACAGATTCGCGAGCGTGAAGGTCGCGGTGGCATGGCATTCCGGCTCGGCGTCGGTACGCTCTACGCGCCGAACATCACACCGGTCAGACTGAGCACGTGGACCGATGGCGAGGTGCTGCGCGCGATGACCAGCGGCGTGTCGAAAGACGGCTCCCCGCTCTTTCCGTTGATGCCATACGACGCGTACCGGCAGATGTCGCGGGAAGACGCCGAGTCCGTTATCGCGTTCATCCGTACGCTCCCGCCGGTCACGCGCGACGTGCCGCGATCGCAACTCAACTTCCCGTACAACTTGATCGTTCGCACGATGCCGTCGCCGGCGCCCCCGCTGCCGGAAAGAGCGCCCGATCCGTCAAATCGCGTGGCCTACGGCAAGTATCTGACGACGATGGCCAGCTGCGCGAGCTGCCACACAAAGATGAAACGTGGGCAGCCGATACCGGGAATGGCTTTCGCGGGGGGATTGGAGTTCCGCACGCGATCGGGCGGCGTGCAGTACTCCGCGAACATCACGCCCGACCTGGAGACCGGGATCGGCCGATGGAGCGTGGAGGTACCACTTGATGATTTGAGATAGAGACCCGGTTTCGCGCCGCGACGCATGAACACGATCTGGTCTCCGCCTGGCGACCATCTCGGGCTAACTTCCCCAGCCGGATCCGACGTCAGAGGACGGATCCGCACACCGCGCGCGGTGTCGAAAATCCAGATGTCATCGCTCGTATCCGTATCGCGGATCGTGACAGCAGCTCGGGCCCCGTCGGGTGCTAATTCCAACTCCGTGTAAGCATCCGGGTCGCCGAGCACCCCGACCTGCTTGCCGCTGCTGCGGTCGACCCAGACCAGTCGTCGCCGGCCAATTGGTGCCGTTCGATACGCAAGCATGCCTGCCATGGAGACCGAGAACGCAGCGCGTGTGAAATCCGAGTTGACAGCCACGTCTTCGGCCACCGGGAACGACTCGCCTGTGAGCGTCAGTCGCACGGCATCGAACGGCTGTGCGAGCAGCGTGCGCTCTCGAACGAAGAGGAGGTGTCCAGCAGAATAGAGGGCTTTGGAGTCTGACTCGAGCAGCTCGACGTGTTCTTGGGAGTCGAGCGAGCCGACGTACACCTTGGTTGGTGCAGTCGTCACGTACAGAAAATGCCGGCCGTCGGGCAAAAACCACGGCCATCGGTGAGACACTTCCTTCCGGCCCGAGTCCAATATCGTGACCGGAGTCGGAATTCCGCCGTCGTCCGCGACCCGGACCAGCCCGCTGGTTGGACTCTGCGCAAACAGAATCGTGCCGTCGCTGCTCCAAGTGCCGCCTTCACCACTCGGTGCATTGCAGAGAAACTGAGGTTGACCCCCCTTCACGTCGATCTTCATCAACTTGCCTTGGGCAAAGAACCCGATGAACCGGCTGTCGGGTGACCAGAACGGCAGCCCGGCCCCTTCCGGGTCGGGCGCGAGGTCCGTGCCTGGCAGCAATTGCGCGTGCAGGGCGTCGAACGACTGGACGGCCAGCATCCTCCGGTCACTACGATCGACCACCACGAACGCCATACGACGACCGTCCGGAGAAACCGCCATGTGAGGCGCGGCCGGACCGAGGGTGAATCTGGTGCCGGTGGGCGGCGACACGTGGAAACGGATCGTCGCGGCCGGTTCGGGGCGGGTCCGGTCGACCAAGAAGAGACTCATGCCAGTCGCCGTAGCCGCAGCCACTGCCGCCACCGCGGCCCAGGCCAAGCGCTCTCGCTTGCCGATCGCCCCAACGGGCGAGACTGTGGTTCCACGTGCCGCCCCACGGTCGGCACACCACCTTAATTGCCGCATCACATCGGCTGCCGAATGCCACCGCTCCTCGGGATCCTTGGCCAGGCACGTCTTTACGAGGTGATCGAGCGGCGGCGGCGTGAGCGGCTGGCTGGTCGACATCGGTGGCGGGTCATAGCTCATGATCGCGGCAATCACACTCGCCTGGCTCTTGCCGTCAAAGGCCTTCTTGCCCGTCAGCATTTCGTAGACCACGACGCCGAACGCGAAAATGTCCGTCCTCGCGTCTGCCTCCTTTCCTTCCAACTGTTCCGGCGCCATGTACCGAAGCGTGCCGAGAATCGTTCCCGGCTGCGTAATCTGCGCTGTTGTGGGGAGCATGGATGCGCCAGTACCAGACAGCACCGGCCTGTTTACCTTAGCGAGACCGAAATCAAGAAGCTTGGCTCCGGTCTTCGTGAGGAAGACATTTCCCGGCTTCAGATCCCGATGCACGATACCTGCACGGTGCGCCCTGTCGAGAGCATCCGCAACTTCAATCGCGATTCTCAACGCGTGATCGAGCGTCAACGCACTCTTGCTGAGCCGGTCGGCCAGCGTCTCGCCCTCGAGGTACTGCATGACCAGATACGCCGTGCCGTTTTGCTGACCCACGTCATACACGGCGCAAATGTGTGGATGATCGAGCTGTGAAATTGTGCGCGCCTCACGGTCGAAGCGCTCGCGGAACAGCGGATCTCCAGCGAGTTGCGGCGGCAGGATTTTTATCGCTACGATGCGATCGAGCCGAGTGTCTTGGGCCTTGTAGACTTCGCCCATCCCGCCGGCGCCGAGCATCTCCTCGATTTCGTACGGACCGAGCCGAGTACCCGCGGTCAAGGCCATTGGAGAGCCGGATTATATGCCGCACCAGGTGCGTGGCTTTCTGCACCGACCGCGGCTCTCCGCCCACATCACAGCCCTTTTTTGATGAGCTGCTGAATCCGGCGATCGTCCGCCGAACTATTTCGCTCTGGGTGCGTTCCGACGCGAGCAGTGGGAGCAACTTCGCTGGAGAGAGGAGCGACGCGATCGGTCCAGAACCGCACCCCAGTTTTATTGGAGTTTTTGGTGACGCTGCCCTCGGTCACGGCTACGGGTAGGTGGAAGGAGCGGGGGAGGATGGGATCTCGCCGGTGAGACGTCCGAACTTGTCGTAGGCTGGTCCGTGCGATCCGTGGAACGCTCCGCCGACGGGTCCATCGGATTCGTCCTCACCTCCACTGCGCCGCGTTGCCGCTTTCCCGAGGATGCTCGCAAGGGAGTGTGCCTGTCTTAACGGGCTTTATCGATCGCCCAACCTATCAATGCGCCGATACCTACTCCCACACCTCCGAGAACGATGGCGCTCGTCATACGGTCACTCGCCAACACATACTCACCGTTGCTGTGAGTCGGTTGCACCAATCCGCCGGTCACACCTGCGGCCGCACCGATCGCTGCACCCCATGCTACTGCGTTCGATTTCTCTCTTCGCGGTGGCTGTTGCGGCGCCACCGCATTCGAGCGTGCCAACGGCACTCCTGTCTCCGATACTGCCTTCCGAAGCGGGCCCGGCGTCGAGCTGATGTGGCCCGCGTCTGCTGAAGGTGACCGTGATGGGGCCTTCGATTGCGCCGACAGGGTTGTCGCCGTCACGAGACAAATCGTGCATGCCAAGACTCCGACGACGGCTCTGATAGCCATTGCAACCTCCTTCCATGTCCGCTGCATGCAAGGCGTAAAAGGGTGGGAACCGAGCTCAGACCGCCCCTCAACGGCAGAGCTCACGTTGTTTCGCGCCTGATCGTCGACGGGCCAGAAGAATTGCGCCGATCGAGCAATCGGTCCAGAACCGCACCGCAGTTTTATTGATGTTTTCTGTGACGCTCCCGTCGGTCACTGCGACTGGGAGGTGGCGGGAGCGGGGAAAGGTCCCCGTCCGCGCGCTACCGTATCGAGGCAGACACTGCTGATCGACGGTGTTCGAAATCGGACGATCGCAGAGACCGCGCGGAGGCGAGATCGTCGAGTGAGATCTCCGGTTCACACTCGACTGACCCACATCGGCGAACCGGAGCCTGGCCGCGGGTTCGTCGACGTGCGGTGTCGCCCATTGATAATCCGCATCGCGATGTGTCTCGTGACGCGCCAAGCGACATTATCAGTCCGCGTTTGCGGCCCTACCGTTCGACAGTTGCCGTGCTTCGGCCCCACCGCCACAATAGGCCTTCGAAATGGAGGCGACTTATGAGGACTGGCACAATTGTAGGGTTGGCACTGTTCTGGACGATCACCGCCGCAGCGCAGGGCGGCGGCCGAACGACCAGCGCCGCGAAGGCGCAGAGCACCAGCTCGGAAGAGACGGCCATCCAACAGGTGGCCGATGCCTATGTGAAGGCCACGCTGGCCGGTGATGCAAAAGCGATCGCCGCGCTTTACACAGAAGATGCCGTGGAAATGCCGCCGAATGTACCCAGTGTCAAAGGGCGCGCGGCAATTGAGCAGTACTACATGAAGTTGTTTTCCGGCGACACGAAGGTGGGTCAATTCGCGATCACCCATCTCGAATCCCGTGCCGTCGGCGACACCGGGTACGACGTCGGAACCTACAAGCAGAGCATGAATCCACCGGGTCAGACTACCGCCACCAGCGACACGGGAAAATACGTCGTCATCCTGAGGCGCAGACAGGGCGCGTGGAAGGTGGCCTACGCGATCTACAACAGCGATCAGGCGCCCCCTCGCTGATTCAGCGCCTATCGGGATCCAACACGCGCATGGGTGTGGCCCTTCTTCTGGGGAATCAGGTCCAGAACCGCACCCCACTTTTATTGGAGTTTCGCGTGGGGCTGCCCCCGGTGGAGGCTCCACAGACGGTGGGACCAGCTCGCACCGCCGTCCATTGGACCGCATCGGGAACGTTCGTGAGCAGCGGTGATCGGCGAGTCAAGCCGAAGGCCGCAGGAACTTCGCTGGGCTGTTCTGCCGAAGCGGTCTGCGGAGGCAGATATCGACGCCGATAGACGTAAATAGAAGAATTTGCCGCTGCCGATCGATGGTGGAATCGATCGCTAGTAGTACTCTGCGGTTCAACGTGGATCTGCCGGCGAACATCTTCGGTCCGGGCCGACGTCGGGGCATCGGCTGAGGCCACGGACAGCGTCTCCGGCGCCGCACAGCTGGCGCGTAGTGAGGAGATTCGCCAGGGAAGGTAAAACCGGGGTGCCTCCGGCGACGATCGTCGTTCTGCGGGCATCCTGGCGCGGCGGCGGCCTCCACGATTGATTGGTTGGTTCTCCAATGACACCCGGAGGTGCGATGCTCGTGACCGATGCGATCGGAACTCCGAGTCATCGTGAACGTGTCGGAGTTGGTCGAGGCGCGCTGTCTCATCTGCGATGACTCATGGATTTGGATGTCGACGATTGCGACGAGCTCTATGTTGACGCCACGGCGACGGGCTTCGTGGTCTGCGTCGAGTGCCGCACCCAGCCGCGCGAGGTGCTCGTCCAGCCGTTGCAGGAGTGGGTCGCCCCTGTCTGGCACTACCATCCGCTGACGCATTGAGGCAGACCCGGAGAACTCAACGCCGCGGGGCTGTCGCAAACCCCGCGGAATCGGGTGCAGCTTTCGCCTTGTTCTCTTTGCGTGACCGGCACGAATTCCGGCGCGTCTTAGGTTTTTTAGGTTTATAACCTACCCACAGCCGGGTGCCCAACCAACACTCCTCACGCGCGAACGGGAAGAAAGGCGGTCGGCCGAAAGGCCGTCAATCGCAGGAGACGCTCAACAAGCAGGCCGCCGACGAGGCATATCGGGCGTTTCTGCAGGCGCATCACCAGCGAATCTGGAGCGCCGCGCTTGAGGCCGCGCGTGGCAGTTCTGTGCTCATGCGACGGACGAAGGACGGCGTTGGCCAAGTGACCGATCCGCAGGAGATGGCGCGGCTGCTCGCCGAACCGCCGTCGAAGGACCGGGTGTCGCACTGGTACCTCGAGTGCCGCCGGCCGGACCCCACGCTGATGAAAGAGTGCCACCACCGGCTGATGGGCCCGCCGACGCAGACCGTAGAAGTCGCCGGCGGCCAGGCAGTGACCGTGCAGATCGTCCATCAGCGGATGGAGTGACAGCCGAAGACCTGGCGCCCGTCAACGCGCGAATCCTGCGGTGCTCGGCATCGCCACGGGAGCAGACGGCGCGGCGATTCGAAGGATGTTCATTGAGTATTGAATGAAAGCATCCGAGCCCGGACCTGCCAGTCCCGAGCGCCGAGTTATTTCGGCTTGATGATGAACGCGCGATCCGACACGTCATCGACACCGGAGTTGGCGAGCCAGGAGATGCGCACGCGGCCCCCCTGCGTCGTCGAGCTTCGCTTAACGACGACTGCTTCGGCGCCGTCACTGTCAGTTGAATTCGCAAGAATCCAATGGTAGGTGCGCCCGTCGTTCTTCGAGAGCGCGATTGCGACCTGGTCGGTGCGTCCCAGGTTGCTCTGCCAGCGCACCTGCACGGACTGGCCTGCTGTCCACACCTCGGATCCGTTCGGACGCCTGACGCGAACGTACGGATCCGCTATGACGAACGGTGTGTCGGACCGATCGCTGGCGAGACGATCCCGGGACTCGACGCGGACGAGCGCCTCGTTCGTATTCGGTCCGGTGACCTGCCACATGAACCGTCCCGTCGTCTTCCCGTTGTTGTTCAACCGGTCGGCAATCGTCGAGTAGGTGCGGCCACCGTCACGGCTGATTCGCACGCGCATCAACGTCTGCGGTGGCAGGTTGTGCGTCCAGGCAATCGTCTGCAGGGAACCGCGTCCCCAGTTGGCGTCCGTGTTTGGTGACGTGACGGTCACGGACGGAGTGAGAGTCAGGAACCCGGAAAACAACAGACGATTCGGACCCGGCCCAACGTCGCCGGTGATACCGCTGGTCGCCGAAGCCGTGATCGCCGCCGCCACCTCGAGAGGAGTGGCCTGCGGGTGGAGGCCGAGATACAAGGCGGCCACGCCGGCCGCGTGCGCAGCGGCGGACGACGTTCCGGATGCGCTCGAAAGATCCACGTCGTTGTCGACGGCCGCCGAAACGATCGCCTCGCCCGGCGCGAAAAGGTCGACCGCGGCGCCAAAGTTCGAGAACGTCGACCGCTGATCGTTGGCCGCAGTCGAGCCGACGACCAATGCTTCTCCTATGCGCGAAGGCGAATAGTTCAACGCGTCATCACTGAAGTTGCCCGCGGCGACGACGTAGGCGATTCCTGCGGCGATGGAGCGGCGAATCGCTTCGTCGGCGACTTCGCTTGGCGCTCCACCAAGGCTGAGGTTGACGAGTGCCGGACGCCTGGTCTCTTCGGTGATCTGATCGATTGCAGCGATGACCGACGACCACGTCCCCAGCCCGTTGCAGCCAAGTACGCGCAGGCTCCAGATCAGCGGGGTCTTGGCGACACCCACCGTGGCTCCGCCGACTGTCGCGGCCATGTGCGTGCCATGGCCAATGCAATCGGCTCCATCCGGCGCCGTCGGATCCTCGTCGTCGTTGGCCACGTCCGCGGGATCGCCGTCGCCGTCGTCGTCCACGAAGTCACCTGCGAAGAACGCCCGTCCCTCGAACTCGATGTGGGTCGGACGGATGCCGCTGTCGACGATGTAGACGTTCACCGGTTCGGAGACGGCTGGATAGACGTACTTGTCGTCGAGCGGCAGCGTTCGCTGGTCGATGCGGTCAAGTCCCCACGACGGGGGGCTCGATTGAACCGCCGTGGCTGCAACCACGCCGTCCTCCTCGACGAGCGCCACGCGTGGATCGCGCGCGAGCGTGCGGGCGGCGGCGGCGGTCATCCGGACGCTAAATCCCTGCACGGAGCGGCGATAGATGTGGCGCACCTGGCCTTTGAGCCGCGTCGCGCTTTCAGTTGCCATCGAGTCGGCATCGACGCCGTCATGCACGCGCACGAGATACTGCTCGGCGACGGGATGACGTGCGCGCCGGATTGGATCGGGATTCGGCTGTTGTGCGGATGGCGGGTGGCCAGGAAGGGTCACGAGAACGCACACCACGGAGACCGTGGTCCAGCCGGTGCGACGAGCCCGAAAAGTCATTGCTGGTCGCGACGACGGGCGATGTTGTCCAGATCGGTCAGGAACTCCTTTGCTCGCTCGCGCACCAACTCGCTGGCATCGGCGAGTGCGGCAACGGCGACGTCCCGTGCGCCGGGATCACCCGTCATCGCATCGAGCGCCATCAGCCGCATCGCCTCGCTTGGATCGGCGCGGACGAGATCGCCCAGCATGTCCTTCGGCAGTTCTAGGCCTTTCGTCAGCGCTGTCGACAGCAGCCGCTGCCGCAGATCGGGATCCGTCTCACCTGAGCCCTGAATCGCCAGCACGACACGATTCAACGCGGCCCGATCGGGCCGCGCCATCAGCGCTTCATAAGCCATCTCACGGATCGCCGGGTCGCGCGCTTCCAGCGCGGCTTCGAGATCCCTGGTGCTGGCCCAGGTATCCGGCGGCACAGGCTGGAGGGCTGTTCCTTCGCCTGTGCGGTAGACCCACACCGTTCGCAAAGTCGGGTTGCCTCCCCGGTCGTCAGCCGCATAGTAGAAGAACGTGTCGTAACCCTTCAGAATCTGGCGCAACGCATCGTCGATCGGACGTTCCGGCACCTGCGTCGAGAGTGTGTCGTTGTCGAGACCGGGCCCCCGCACGATGGAGACGCGAGTGCGCGCGCTGAGTTCTTCGAGGACCGCAATCAGCGATGCGCTCTCGATCCTGGCGGCGAGCTGCCCTTTACGTACGGAGATTTCCTGACGGCCTTGCGCATCAGCCGGTTCGGCGGGCGCTTGCTGTGCGTGACTCACCGAGGACACCACGGCGATCGAGACCGCCGCAATCAGGCTTGTACGTCGCAACCACATAAGTCCTCCTGCCGGCGATTCGTGGACCGGTGCATGCCATCCGGGAATGCACGATGACGCGCGATGTCAGGCGTGCGGCAGCCCGCGCTGCCGCACGCACCCGTAGCCCTAGTCGTAAACCACCAGTTCGAAAGTCCAGTCGTCAATCACCGCGTTGATCAACCCGTTGTCGGGCGCGAAGTCGACCGGAAGGATTTCCACGCGGAATGTGTGCGTGCCGGCCCCGAACCGCCCTGCCCATGTGCCTGCGTGCGTTGCGGGCGGGTTGACCGCCGAGCAGAACCGCTGATCGCCGTCGTAGGGTTCGACCGGCGCAACTTGCACCCCATTCACGAAATGTGCGATGCGGATCCGCGCCGTATCGTTAGCGCCGAGGCTGCGGACCTGACACTCTGCCGAGAACGATAGGTTGATGAGATCACTGGTGCCTGCCGGGATGACCCGTGTCAGCACCGCATTTGGCACCACCCGCCAGGCTCCTTCAGACAGCGCCGATGCGACCGTTGAAGTTCTGGCGAGCTTGCCCCTTACGGCCCCCCCGCTTACTGCAAAGGTCCCCGCCTGAGGCTCGACATCTGATTGGGTGGCAGCGACCGAAGCAGACTCCTGCGCCTGCCCTGCGCGCGGCGCCGCCGCAGAGAATGCCGTCGCCGCGAGAACCACTGCTGTCATTGCCGCATACTTCTTCCACTTCATAACGTACCTCCTGCATAAGTGGCCGGTGTCTACACACGTTTCGCGTGCAGCGTCCTCCGCCCGCGGCAGCGCGCCCTCGCCCGAGACGCAGTCAACCTCGCCGTGCCATCGGCGTCTCGACGCAGTTGCCCACGCCTGGCGTGCCCGGCACGCGTGCAGGTCGTGGAGGCCGAAACTAGGGAGTGGGCAGTGCGTTGCGACCAGCCGGATCAGTAAGTCCAGCCGGATGACGTGGAGAGGCCCGAGATCTGCCTCCTTGCTCAGTGCAGCTTGCGAAATGTGGTGTATGTCCCAACCAAGGCTCGCGCAGCAACGTGTCAAGCAGAGCCGTATTGCCCCTGACTCGCGTACTTTTCGCCCCCTCCGCTTCGAACACGGCGAGGGTTGCAGGCCTTTCCCCCATATACGAGGAAGCCTTCGCGTGCGATCGAGAGCGAAGGCTGGCGTCCCTAAGGGGAACAAACCAAGACGAGCGGACAGGCCACAACCGAAACCGAAGCGCCATCCGAGCGGCGACGGACGTATGCCGATGGGTCTCGAACCCCGCTTTAGGGGTCTCGACGATTCATTCGCTGTTGCGAGCTGTCACATAAACCCTGCCGAATCGCGTGCCGCTTTTCGCTCCACAATCACCCGGAATTTCGATCGGCTCACCCGCGCACGGGCTGTCACGAAAAGAGCTCTTTTCGTGACGCCTCCTACTGGTCGAGCAGTGAACTCACGAGCAGTGCCGGCCTCGCAGCACAGGGACCACATGTTCCTCTGTTGCCGGGAGCTCGAAGTGAAGACCGTGAGGAAGCTGCTCGCTTTCAGGACGGTCATAGGACAGGGCATCCAACAGGACGGGGGTAGTGAGGTAGGATCCACACACCGCGACAACCCGTCAGAAGCGTCGATGTCTATGACCGTAAGCGTTCCGGTTGGTATTGCGCCTCGGCGCGTCCTCTACATGGGCCTGAGCGTCGTGATGGCACTCATCGCCATCGTGGGGTTCTGGCCCCGGTACTTCGGCCCGCTGGTCCTCGGCACACTTGTTCAACCCCTCCTGATTCACATCCACGCCACGGTCTTCACCGGATGGTTGGTGCTGTTCTTCCTGCAGGCATACTTCGCCGCGACCAAGAGGATCCAGCTGCACATGACGCTGGGACGGCTCGGCATCTGGTATGGGCTCCTCCTGATCGTCGTCGGGCTCACGACGGGAATGGTGCGCGCGGCTGCAGCCCCACCGGCACAGGCACCGCGGCTTCTATATGTCTCCGTTGCGGACATGGCGATGTTCGGTGGGTTCTTCGCGGCGGCGATCTGGTTTCGCAAGAAGCCGAAGGTCCACCGCCCCGCGATGGTGGTCGCCGCGACGGCCTTGCTGGTGGCGGCGGTCGGGAGGATGACGTTCTTGCCCTCGAATGATCCGATCAAATTAGCGATCTGGTCTCTGCCGATACTGATCGCAATGGCGTCTGAGTTCAGGAAGACGGGGAGAGTCCACCCGATCTACTTCCTTGGCCTGGGTGTCTTCGTCATCCGACGTTATAGCGTGCCCGTGATCATCGCGACCGATGCGTGGGGGAGTTTTGCGCGGTGGGTGTTCGGGCTCGTTGCCTGAGTTGGCCGATGACACCACGCGATGGCTGATCGTCCCGCTCGTCGCCGGCGCCGTCCGCGATCGGCTGCCGCGCCGCCGGCCGACCTGTTAACAAATGTTAACAAGCTGCCGCCGGGCCTCACGGCGAAGCAGGCGCGGTTTGTCGAGGAGTCCTGCGTAGATTTCAATGCGACGCAGGCCGCGATCCGAGCCGGCTACGGCGAGGCCTCGGCCCGCGCGGCCGCCAGCACCTAGCGGTCGGGCAGCACAGCCGTTCTCGACAGTTCACCCGATCACTGGACCAACGTGAGCGCCCGCGGTTCCGTGCTCTCGACCCTCTCCACTCGTTGAACGAAACACGCGCCCGCAACGTCACTTCGGGGCATAACCAACAGCGCACCGCGGGAAGTCTCCCGGGTCACACCGATCGCAGTACTGAAGGTGTTTCGGGCCGGCCGCTCGGCAAGATCTGTCCGTCGATCGGCGATGCGCACTATTTCACGGCCATCTTGTGGGGGTGTCTATGAGGAACCCGACTGAAACATTCATGCGCCCGGTGTCGCGGCTCGCTGTACTCGCTACCGCCGTCGGAGCGACCTTCACGGTCGGCGAAGCGCGCCAAGGCGCCGCTCGCGAGCGGGACGTCGCTGTCAGCAGACCTGCATCCGAAGTGCGTCTGTTGGCGGAGGAGATTGCGCAGTTGGGCGCCGTTGTCAATGTGCTGGATCCACCGAATACCTCGACGGTCGTGCCCGACACCGAAGCGGGGCCGCACGCCAAGGGCGCGAAGGTGCGAGACGTCATCATCATCGACAGCGATCCGCAAACACGCGCATTTGGCAGCTTCGGCATCCCTTACACAACGACTCGGGTGCAGGATGGCAATCAGAGCGCCGCGGGCACCACGAGCGCCAATCGTCAAAGCACGACCTATCCGTATCGAACGATCGGCAAGCTGACGTTCTCGGCCGGTTACTGCTCCGCCAGCCTGATTCGGCGAAGCGTGATCGTGACGGCGGCGCACTGCATCCAGAACTTCGGCAGCGGAAGCAACCTCTTCACGAACTTCCAGTTCCGCCCTGGCCACTATGGGGCGACTGGCGCTACTGCGGCGCAGATCGCCCCTCACGGCACCTGGAACTGGATCAAGTTGGTGCGGCCGGCGAGCTGGGCCAGCGGAACGGACATTGGCAGCGGCGCGGCCAGAGACAACGATCTCGCGGTGATTGCTCTGGGCAAGAACGGGGCAGGGCAGTTCGTCGGCGATCTGGTCGGGTACCTCGGTTACGGATGGAACAACTACTCGTTTGTGACCTCGTCGAAGACCGGCAACCTGCACACTGCCGCCGTCAGCACGCTCGGGTACCCCGCGCTGATGGACAGTGGGAGGATCATGCAGCGCACCGACGGACCGACTTATACGACGACGGTCGGGGGCGCCGGACAACTGCGGCAGGGAAGCAACCTCACGGGCGGCTCGAGTGGGGGCCCATGGATCGTCAACTTCAGGTCGCGTTCGGCAGTCCTCTCGGGCGGCGCGGTTGCGGGCACGGCGTCCAACATCGCGGTGGTTGGTGTGACTTCGTGGGGATCGGCCGATCCGAACACGCCCAAAGACAACTACTCGTCGCAGTTCCGTCAGAACACGCGGTATCCGAATGCCAGCTACGGCGTGTATGGAGCCGGCAACATCGCCTCGCTCCTCAACACGCTGTGCAGTTCGTCCGCTCCCGGCGGCGGGACCCTGGCGTCGCAGGGATACTGCAACTAGCAGCCCCGTGGCAAGGCGTAAACGGGGGCACGTGCGTATGGCACATCCTCCCGTGACCCTTGTCGCAGCCACCGCTATTCACTCGGGCGTATGCTTGGAGCATTGGAGGAAACCTTGCGGTCCGTACTCTGGATGACGCTTACTGGCATGGTCGCGTGCGGCGCCGGAACGGCACCGACGGGCGAGTTGAAACCGGGTGAGTTCAACGGCACCTGGACGCTGGTCGAGATCGACTCGAAGCCGGTCGCGTCCGACCCGGGCGCTGCGCTTCCCTCGTTCACCGTCAAGGATCAATCGATCGACGGCTTCGATGGCTGCAACACTTTCTCGGGCCGGCTCGATCGACCCGGCAGTATTACATCGACACGACGCGGCTGCCCCGACGGCGCCGTGAAGCTTCCGCTGGATCTCGGCGACCCTTTGCCGCATCTGAAGGAGGGCCGCATCGAAAAGGACCGGCTGCTCTTGCCTGCACGAGGGTCAATGCCGGCCTCGGCGTTCAAGCGGGGTCGTTGAAACGCGTCGATTGACGTTCCCGTCGTCGGACCCTGCTCAACCCCTCCCGTCGATAGCAACTGGCCCAACCTACAACGCCGTCTTGTGAAAGAACGACTACGCGGCGATTGCGGATCGCTACGAGATCACCGTTTTCGAGGTCGAGCGAGTCGCCGCAGAGGGTCGTAGTAAAGGCTGGCAGTCGAAGGTCAATAGGGAGTCGCGTCTGATCAGAGGTTAAGCCGATGCCTTCTGTCGGCCCGCGAGTGCGCGACGCACAGGGTAGAGAAGTCCCGGGTCAGGTAGCGAACAAAAGGCGATATGCGAGGCTTCCGGGCGTGCCGCTGCGGTCTACACGGTGAGCTTCAAGGAGCGCCACTGGCATCTCACGCAGTGTGGAAGTGGAGCGGAAACGCTCCGGGGCAGGGGCGGGCGCGGGTCAAAAAAGATTGCTGGATTGCGGGGCTCGGGCCGGGGACCCGGCTAGAGATCGCAGTGCGAGAGCTCTGGACCCACCACTCCCTGACCGTTCAACAGCTGCAGCGCTGGGTGAACGGCCTCACTACCACCAGCCCCGCGATGTCTCGAAAAAGGCTAAAGTAAGAAAACTGCTTGAGTGAGTATGGGCCGCCATTTCCGTCGCCCTCGACCGACGCCCCGTGATACGCCTGCCACTGATGCAGTCCTCTTCCTGTTGCTCATGGTTTTACCCGGCGTTGTTTTCCTCGTGCTCACCTTGACTAAAGTTGTGACGGTACTCGATAGAGGGAGCCTTTCGCTGAACGACGCTTCCGGTATCGTCATATTCGGCGTCAGCGCGCTCGGCGGTTTGCTGTTCGGATATCTTGGAATTCAGGGCTTTAATGATTGGCGCTCGAAGCGATGATTACTTTCACAATCGAAAGGACTCGAGCGCTGAAGATCGCCCTTACCTCGTGCCCGATAAGGCGCCGCGATGACCCTCCCGCCGCTCAGCTTCACACTCGAATGGCTGACGTCGCAGGAGCTCGGCCTCGAAACACACGCCGTCCTGTCGGCGCTGAGCAGCATCCCGAACATGTGCTGGTGATGGGCTCCCAGTGATTTCACGCAGCCGTCGAACACCCTTCTGACCGGCGACCCATGCAGCGATCATCGGGACGCACCGACACCCCTCAGACTGCACTGCGTGCCTCGCGACGATAAGCTACGCCCTTCGTTTGTAGTCGGCCAGCAACACCGGCACGTCGTCTTCGAGGAACATGATGCGGGCCCGACGCGTAGCGGCGAGATCTTCGGCGCGCGTGACCGCGTGCAGAAAGCTGGTGAACGTGTGATGCGGCGGCGGCTCTCCCTGGACGACGACGCGATATCGCCACTGCGGTTCGTCGGAGATCGGACGCGGGTTCACTCTGGGGAGTAGTTCACGCATCACGACAACATCGCCGGGCAGCAGTTGCAGTTGCCGCCGGTGGAGCAACCGCTCAACCGCCTCAGAGGGAGACTCTGAGGGCGGCATACGCCGAAGTCCCTTGGCGCTATTTGACACTCGTTTTGTTCGCGGAGACCGGAATGATACCGTGCTTGCCGCTGCCACGCAATCCGCACTGCGCTTGTGGCTACAGTGAGCGGGCACCTGTGGTGAAGATGGTGAAATGTGGTGAAGGCCCTGTAACGCTCTACCCCTAGAAAATGAAAAACATCGAGGCGTATTTTTCGTTTTCCTGTGGGAGGGGCTGAAACCCGTCATCGCATTTCACCATTTCACCGCTGGCGGCCATCAATCGTCTGGCGCGAGGGCGGTGCCCCTCTCCAGGCCGCGTCGCCGCCCGGTCCTGTCATCCCCGGGCAACCCAGGCCTGGCCGGTTTTGCGGGCTCACAAGTCAGGCTGCTCGTCAGGCCTGGTCGGCGAATCCCGCAGCGTCTCTGTTACCGCGGCTGGCTTACCACGACCACACTTGGCTTCAACCGCATCGATAACGTCAGGGAAATGCAGGGGCTTCTTCACGCAGGCCACACCTAGCTGCAGGCCTATCTGTTCGGGCTCATAGTGGCCCGTGAGACAGACGACAGGCACACGCGCCAGATTGGGATCCGCCAGTTGCTGCCGGCGAAACTCGAAGCCATCCATCTCTGGCATCATGATGTCCAACAAAACGAGACAGGGCAGCTGCCGGTGCATCTGCTCAAGCCCCTCGACGCCATTCGTCGCGGTCACTGTGTCGTAACCAGAGGTTTTGAGGAGGAGCTCCAGCAGCCGTCGCACGGCCTCGTCGTCATCCACGATCAGGACTTGTGGCATAGCTACTTCGTCGGGCGCCGGCCAATAAAGCGCCAACAGCGCAAGATGGCACAGAGGGCACCGAGCGCCAGCCCAGTCTGCCACCAGGGGCGGCGCCGGTCCCCGCGCCGTCGTCCGCCACGTCCGGATGCACGGCGGTCACGCTGGCGGCGATCGCCGGAAGGGGAGTGCGAACCTTGTCGTTGCCTCGCCATCACATCCAGGCAGCTATCGCTTCTTTGGATCTCGTCGCATCCCACACACCTCCGCTCCCAGCACTTTCAACTGTCAACGTGCGGGGTCATGCCCCTTGCCACGATGCCTACGTGACTTCGGCGTAGCGGCATCTCGACGCTTCATCGCCTGGGCGAACCGTTGCACCGGCGTGAGATGGTCATCGACATCGTCGACTTGCCGGGGGGGAACGGTCTGGAGCCGAGGGGCCGGCTGTGGGGGAAGCGGCGTTAATGTCTGCCCGTCGGGACCCACGGGGCCGCCGCAAAGCGCACAGCGTCTCGGTTCCTCGCGGTCAGCCAATCGCCCTCCCGACTCAGCTGAGCTATAAAGCAAAGGAAAAGCCACAGTTCACGTAGTCGATTGAGGCCGGATCTCCCTAAACGGGTGGAGAAAGGCAACGCAGCGACGACATTTTGTCCACGTATCTCGGGAGGGTGGCGCTACTTGAGGATTGTGAAGCGCTATTCCCGGCCGTCAAGGGAGGCGGAGACGGGCTCAGGCCATAGTCTGACTGCGGATCGGCAGGTGTAAGAATGGCGTGCCACGGTCCCGCCCCTGGATGGGCCCTCCCGTCCAATCGCGGCATCGCGACAACCACAACTCCCCGGAGTGACTCCTGCCGTCTCTGGCGCCCTCACATCGCCGTGGGGCATTCCGCTCGTTGTTCTGACGGCCGTGTGCCCGGCGGGGTACACTCGCGTCGTTCTTGCTTGGCGCAGCACGTAAACATGCTCTCCAGGTCCTCAAACGCCCAACTGGCACGGCACCCCCATCGAGCTGGGCGATCGGTTCCGCCTCCAGAAGAATCGCCGCGAGGCGCGAGCGGCGCTGTTCACCCATCAACTCGGATGGGAAGTCCGGTTACTGATCGGCTCGCAGCTCGAAGTGGTGCAGACGCAGGTCTGTCGGGATCAGGAGGAGGTGCTGACGACGGGGAAGAAGTGGCAGAAGGCGAGGATTGAGAGGGATGGAGATGATGTCACCTAGCTTACAGAATCGCAACGCGCCGTCGAAGAATTGCACCGTTCCAGAATGTGGCGGAATGATGACCTTGCAGCGTCGTCAAGAAGTGGGAAGCGCCTCGGGGTCGTCTGGAGCAGCATGGGTCTGCAGCAACAATCCCAGCCATGTTGAGGCCGTCAGCCCTGCCGAGGAGTAGACAATTGGCCGTTCAGGCCTGCGTAAATCTGATTCCAACCAGGACCTCTCACGCTTGCGGTCTGGAGCCCCGCCACGACAACCGTGGGATGACCCTGGTGATGGAGCAGCGGGATGGAGCGTTTGTCTCCCGCCTGGGCGGGGCCCTATGAACGGTCGGCGTCGATTACTTCGAGGACAGCCTGAACACGCTCATGCCGCCGCGATGTTTGCGTTGAAGCGCAAGAACGCCACGCCGAGTGCTCGCCTCGATGTTCGGAGTTCGAGATGCGGACCCACACGATGGGGTCGCGGCGCCCGGCTGACCGGACGGATGTGAGCATCCGGGCACGGTGGTAGGCTCGTCCGGATTCCAACGCTCCCCGTTAGCTCTATGCGGCGCTCCTTGTTTTCGGTGATCGGTTCCGGTCCCTG
>Ga0075428_100002689_pt1 | contig 19330 bp, 20 predicted proteins | sample RhiMetdeltSRZDD2_FD_75291 | JGI IMG/M metagenome (GOLD analysis project Ga0075428, IMG submission 75291) | Populus rhizosphere microbial communities from Tennessee, USA - Rhizosphere MetaG P. deltoides SRZDD2 | ecosystem: Host-associated > Plants > Roots > Rhizosphere > Soil | place: USA... | reverse complement strand
CACCATCGAAGGCGATGCGCGCGCCCAGGTGCCGGTGATCGCGACCAACGTGTACCTGCGCACCGCCGCCGGATGGCGCATGATCGTGCACCACGCCTCCCCCGGGCCGATGCAGGCGCCGCCGACGCAACCGCAGGACGCCCCACCGAAATTCCTTCACTGAAAGAAAAAGGGGCAGAGCAATTTTCCCGAAACAACTCGACCTGCCTTTTGTTAACGGAAAACTGCTCTGACCCCTTTTTCTTCGCCGTGGTGGCTGCCGGGCGGCCATCTGCAGACGATCGTGCCGTCGCTCTTTCCGCCGCCGCGCGTGCCGCTGCGGCGCGAGCGCTGGGACACGCCCGACGGCGATTTCGTCGACGTCGACTTCTGCGGCGAGCCGGGCGCCGCACGGCAGCTCGTGCTGTTCCACGGTCTCGAGGGCGGCTCCGACAGCCACTACGCACGCGCTATCGCGGCGCAGGCCATGGGGCGAGGCTGGCGCCTCGCGATCCCGCACTTCCGTGGCTGCTCCGGGGAGCCGAACCGCACGCGCCGCGCCTACCACTCGGGTGATACCGAGGAAATTGATTGGATGCTGAAGCGCCTCGGGGGAGTCCGCGGCGCACCGGTGCACGCGATGGGCGTATCCCTCGGCGGCAACGTGCTCCTGAAATGGCTGGGTGAACGCGGGGATGAGGCGCGCGCGCTGGTGCGCCGCGCGGCGGCGGTGTCGGCGCCGCTCGACTTCGGCGCCGCGGGCGATGCGCTCGACCGCGGCGTCAATCGCTTCCTGTACGTGCGGCACTTTCTGTCGACGATGAAGCCGAAAGCGTTCGCCAAGCTGGAGGTTTTCCCGGGCCTGTACGACAAGGAAAAGGTGACTGCGGCGCGCACCTTTCGCGAGTTCGACAACCTCGTCACCGCGCCGCTCCACGGCTTTCGCGACACCGACCACTACTGGGGGGCCGCCGCGTGCGGGCCGTACCTGGAGCACATCCGCGTGCCGACGCTGGTGCTCAATGCGCGCAACGATCCGTTCCTTCCGGAGCGCGACCTGCTGCGCGCCGCGCGAAAGGCCGCAGCGTGCGTGGTGCTAGAATTCCCGCGCACCGGGGGCCACGCGGGATTCCTGTCCGGGGCGTTTCCCGGCGGCCGCGACTGGCTTCCCCGACATCTCTTCGAGTTCCTCGACCCCGGAGCCCAACAGCCTTGAGCGTCCCAGCCGAGATCTTCCGTACGTACGACATCCGCGGCGTGGTGGGCCGCAGCCTCACGCCCGAGATCGTGCGCAACATCGGCCGCGCGCTCGGCTCGGTCGGCAGGGAGCGAAACGCACCGGTGTTCGCGGTGTGCCGCGACGGCCGCCTGTCGGGGCCGGAGCTGGTCGCAGCGCTCACCCAGGGCCTGAACGCAGCGGGCGCGGACGTGATCGACATCGGGATGGCGCCGACGCCGCTCGCCTACTTCGCGGCGCAGCACCTCGGAACCGGGAGCTGCGTCGCGGTGAGCGGCAGCCACAATCCGCCGCAGTACAACGGGCTCAAGATCGTGGTCGCGGGCGACACGCTCTACGGGGAAGACATCCAGGAACTGAGAAGAAGAATCGAAAAAAACCAGTTCAGCTCCGGCGCGGGAAAACGGTCCGAGGCCGACGTGCTCGACGCCTATGTCGAGCGCATCGCAGGCGACGTGAAGCTGGCGCGCCCCTTCCACGTCGCGGTCGATTGCGGCAACGGGGTCGCCGGCATGCTGGCGCCCCGCCTCTACCGGCGCCTGGGCTGCAAGGTCACCGAGCTCTTTTGTGAGGTCGACGGCACTTTCCCGAACCACCACCCCGATCCCGCCCAGCCCGAGAATCTCGCGGATCTCGTCAAAACACTAAAAAGCAGCGACTGCGAGCTCGGCCTGGCGTTCGACGGCGACGGCGACCGGCTCGGCGTGGTGACGAAGGACGGCGAGAACATCTTCGCCGACCGCCAGCTCATGCTGCTCGCCAAGGACGTGCTCGGCCGCAACCCCGGCGCCGAGATCATCTACGACGTGAAGAGCACGCGCCTGCTCGCACCCTGGATCGAGCGCCACGGCGGCCGGGCGACCATCTGGAAGACCGGCCATTCGCTCATCAAGGCGAAGCTGAAGGAGAGCGGCGCGCTCCTGGCCGGAGAGATGTCGGGGCACACCTTCTTCAAGGAGCGCTGGTACGGCTTCGACGACGCGCTCTACGGTGGCGCCCGCCTGCTCGAGGTCCTTTCGAAGGAGAAGGACGCCAACGCGGCCCTGAAGAGCCTGCCGAACGCGCCCTCGACCCCGGAGATCCACTGGCAGCTCGAGGAAGGCGAGCCGCACCGCCTGGTGGCGAAGCTCCAGCAGTCGAGGCCTTTCCCCGGCGCCGAGCGGGTCCTCACCATCGACGGCGTGCGAGTGGAGTATGCTGACGGCTTCGGACTCGCACGTGCCTCCAACACCACCCCGGTGATCGTGATCCGGTTCGAAGCCGACAACCTTCCTGCGCTGGAGCGCATCAAGCGCGATTTCCGCGCCGCCCTTCAGCCCCTCAAGCCCAATGCGCCCCTTCCTTATTAGCGTTCTCCTTCTCGCGAGTTTCCCTGCCATGGCCGCCTGCCCGGCGCTCCTCGACCGCAACATGAACACCCTCCTCGACCAGCCCCAGTCGCTGTGCGAGTACGCAGGCAGCGTGCTACTGGTGGTGAACACCGCGAGCCAGTGCGGCTATACGCCCCAGTACGAGGGGCTCGAGGCGCTTTACCGCAAGTACAAGGGGCGCGGCCTGGTGGTGCTCGGCTTTCCGTCGAACGACTTCGGCGGACAGGAGCCCGGCTCGAACAAGGAGATCTCGTCCTTCTGCGTCAACCAGTACGCGATCGACTTCCCGATGTTCGCCAAGACCGAGCTGAAGAAGAACCCGCTGTACGCCGACCTCTTGAAGGCGAGCGGCCAGGCGCCGCGCTGGAACTTCCACAAGTACCTGGTGGACCGCAGCGGCGCCCGGGTGCAGAGCTTCGATACGCGCGTCGCGCCCGACGATCCGAAGCTCGTCGGCGCGATCGAACGCCTGTTGCAGGCCCCTTAACCGAGGAGAAAAGGCATGAGAAAGCTCGCTCTTGCGGTGTGTTTGATGTTTGCGTGCGCGCCGTTCGCCGTGGCGCAGGAGAAGAAAGACGCGAAGAAAGAGCCCACCGCGGCGCAAAAAAAACAGCAGGAACGCATGAAGGATTGCAACGAGCAGGCGGGCGCGAAGAAGATGGAAGGCGACGCGCGCAAGAAATTCATGAGCACCTGCCTCAAGGGCGGCAGTGCCAAGGACGAGAAAATGACGCCTCAGCAGGCGCGCATGAAGGACTGCAACAAGCAGGCATCCGACAAGAACATGAAGGGCGACGACCGCAAGAAGTTCATGAGTACCTGCCTGAAGGGATAGCAGCCAGCAACTTCTACGCGAGAAGCGCGAGCGCCAGGAGGGCGAGCAGGAACGCCGCGCCGATGTAGAGGAGCTTCATACCCCGGGCAACGCGCCCGGGGCTCGCCGGTTTACTTGGCGGTGTCGAGAAGAAGGTTGCCGCGCTGCACAGCGGCATTGAGGGCGTCGAGCGGCGTTTTCTTGTCGTTCCACACCGACTCGAGCTCCTCGTCGATGATGCCGCGGATGCTGCGCAGCCGGCCGAGCCGGATGCCGCTGGAATCCTCGGTAGGCTGGGCCAGCAGCTGCCGCACGGCGATCTCCTGCCCCGGATGGCTGTTGTAGTAGCCCTGGTGTTGCGCGAGCTCGTAGGCCGCGATGGTCAGCGGCAAGTCACCCGTCCGCTGGTGCCACTCGGCCTGCAGCTGGGGACGGGAAAGATAGGCGAAAAAGCTCGCGACCCCGCGGTACTGGGCGGCGCTCGCGCCTGCCAGGACCCAAAACGCCGAGCCTCCGACGAGCGTGTTTTGCGGCGCATCGTCGAAGTCGTCGTAGTACGGAAGCTGCGCCACGCCCAGGTCGAAGCCGGCGCGCTTGCGCAGCCGGACGTACGCGGCCGACGACGAAGTCAGGATGGCGCACTCGCCCGAGGCAAAGCGGGCCTCGGCCTCGTCCTTGCGGCCGGAGTAGGTGAAGTAACCGGCCTTGTGCCAGGAGGACAGCGTCGAGATCCAACGAACCATCAACCGGGTATTGAAGGTGAGGCGTGCGTCGCTCATCCCGGCGGCCGAGGCCATGCCGTTACCCTGCGTGGCGAAGCGCTGGTTGTGCCACGCGCTCATGTTCTCGACCAGCACCCAGGACTGCCACGCCGTGGTCAGGCCGCAGCTTTGTCCGGATTCGACCAGGATACCGAGCGTCTTCGCAACCTCGTACCAGGTCTTGGGCGGCAGCTCGGGGTCGAGCTGCGCCTGCCGGAAAGCATCGCGGTTGTAGTAGAGCACCGGCGTCGCGGCGGTGAACGGCAGCGCGAGCAGCCGGCCCTTCGCGTCGGAAAAGGAGGCCGCCACCGCGGGCAGATATTTCGCATCGGCATTTTTGTGCGACTGCTGGCGGCGCCTCGGGCGCGACTCCTGCGCGAGCTGCCAGAGCGGTCGCGCAAAGCCGCTACGCATCATGTCGGCGGTCGCTCCGTCCTGCACCTGCACGATCTGCGGCGAGCGGCGCGTACCCCGCCGAATCTTGATGTCATCCGCCATCACGTCGTCGTAAGGCCCCTGGAAGTACGAGACCACGCGGAACTCTTTCTGCGAGGCGTTGTAGCGGGCGATGAGCCGGTCGAGCTCGGCGGCGGGCGCACCGCTCATGCCGTGCCACAGGCGGATCTCGATCGCTGCCGGATATGCGGGCCCCGCAGCGCACAATAGGATAAAGGCCGCGACAAGACGCACGAAAATCGCTGCGAAGGCTCTGAGCATCGGAAGCCGTCGAGTATATAGTCCAGCGATGGCCGGCGTTTCGAACCTGACGGCGGCGCAGCTCGCGAGCGCCTACGCGCGGGGCGAGCTCTCTCCGGTGGAGGTCGCGCGCGCGCTCCTCGAGCGCATCGACGCCTGGGAGCCCCGCATCAACGCCCTGTACCGCCTGCATCGCGACGCCGCGCTCGCGCAGGCGCGCGCCGCGGAGGCGCGCTACCGCGCCGGCGAAGCGCTGGGCCCGCTCGACGGCGTACCGCTCACGATCAAGGAGAACATCGCCACGCGCGGCGACCCGGCGCCGATCGGCACGCGCGCCAACGACGATGCGCCCGCCGCAGCCGACGACGCCCCGCCCGCGGCGCGCGTGCGCGAAGCGGGCGCGCTGATCCTCGGCAAGACCACCATGCCGGACTACGGCATGCTCTCGTCGGGCCTCTCCAGCCTGCACGGCGTCACGCGCAATCCCTGGCGCCTTGACCGCAATCCCTCCGGCTCGAGCTCCGGCGCGGCCGCGGCGGCGGTCGCCGGCTACGGCCCGCTGCACATCGGCACCGACATCGGCGGCTCGGTCAGGCTGCCCGCGACCCACTGCGGCCTCTTCGCGCTCAAGCCCTCGCTCGGCCGCGTGCCGATCCATCCGCCCTACCTGGGGCGCGTGGCCGGGCCGATGACGCGCAGCGTGGGAGACGCGGCTCAGTTGCTCAACGTGCTCGCCCGCCCCGACGCGCGCGACTTCATGTCGCTGCCGGGACAGACGCACGATTTCAATAGCGGCCTCGACGCGCTCGATCCGAAGCAGGTTCGCATCGGATTCATCTCCGCCATGGAGGTCGGATTGCCGGTGCATCCCGAGGTGCGCGCCGCCGCGCACGCGGTCGCGACCGCGCTCGAGCGCGCGGGCTGCAGCGTCGAGCCGGTCCGCTCCTTCCTCACCGAGGACATGCTCGACGGCGTGTGCCGCTTTTTCGAGGCGCGCTCGCACAACGACTTGATGCAGCTCTCCGAAGGCAGGCGCAGCCGCGTGCTGCCCTTCGTCGCCGAGTGGTGCACGTGGCGCGCCGCCGCCTTCAGCGGACGCGACGTCATGCAGGCCTATTCGCAGGTGATGGCGATGCGCGAAGCGGCGGTCGCGGCAACCGCGCACCACGATTTCCTGCTCTCGCCCACTTCGCCGATCCTCGCCTACGAGGCCGAGCTTCCCGCGCCCGGCAACGATCCGCGCAACGCCCTCCCCCATATCGCCTTCACCGTTCCCTACAACATGTCCGAGCAGCCGGCGGCGTCGATCAACTGGTCCTTCAGCGCCGAAGGCCTGCCGATCGGCGTCCAGGTCATCGGCCGGCGCTTCGACGACGCCGGGGTCCTGAGGCTTTGCCGCCTGATCGAGAAGCTGCGTCCGCCGCAGCGCGACTGGCCGGAGCCCGCCTAGACGTCTTACGTCGAAGGGCCGAGGGGCCGCAGGCGGATCCCCTTGCGCAGCTTTTTCCAGCGGAATTCCGCCGGGTCGGCGAGCGCGGGGCCGGGCGACTTGACCACCAGCACCTCTTTCGCGAGCGGCTCGAAATCGGCCCGGAAATGGACCGAGCTCTTCAGCGCGAGGATGCGGCTCGCGCGCGGCTCGACGCCCAGGTGGCGGAACATCTCCTGGTCGGCGGCCTGGCATTTGCGCGAGGCGAGCACCACGCGCACGCCGCTCGCGGAGCGGCTGCGCAGGAGCGCCATCGGCCCGAGCGTCATGTGAAAGCCCTTGAACATCGGGCCGGTGCAGGTGAAGCGGCCGTCGCCGAGCCGCTCGACCGTGAATTCGCCCGCGAACGGCGCGTCGCCCGCGATGCCCGATTTCCCGCCGAGCGAGAACGCCAGAGCGGAATTCAGACCCGCGTCGTGCGCGCGCTGCGCCGAGGCCGGATCGATGAGCAATCCCGCCACCGCGTCGCGCGCGTCCTGCTCGATCAGCGTGCGCAGGATCCCGGTGGTGTCGCCGTTGCCGCCGGCGCCGGGGTTGTCCTGCGTGTCGGCGAGGACGACCGGGCGGCCGGGCTCGCCGCTCGCACGCGCCCGCCGCACCGCGGGCTGCGCCTCGTGCAGCTCCATCGCGAAGTCCTTCTCGGACGCGGCGATCGCGTCGCGCAGCCGGCCTACCGCGGTTTGCACGTTCCGCGAATCGCCGCCGTAGCCGAACGCCGCCATGCCGCACTCGGCGAAGTCGGCCATCGGAAATCCAGGCGTGAATGACAAGAGCGAATCGGCCTCCGCTTCGATTTCGGAGAGAAACCGGTAAATCCCTTTGCAAGGCTCGATAAACGAGCACTGCGACGGCAGGCCGGTGAGGAAGTCGAGCGAATGAAAGGCCTTCGCGGGCCGCTCGCCGCGCTTCAGGATCCGGTCCAGAAGCAACGCCGCCCGGGCACCGGTGTCGGCCATGTCGACGTGCGGATAGGTGCGATAGGCCACCAGGGCGTCGGAGAGCGCCACCATGGCGCGCGTGACGTTGGCGTGCAGGTCGAGGCTCGCCACGACCGGAACGTGCTCGCCAAGGGCTTCGCGCACCCGGCGCAGGAGCTCGCCTTCGCCATCGTCGAACGTCTCGACCACCATCGCGCCATGCAGGTCGAGGTAGACCCCGTCGAGCGGGCCAGCGGCTTTCAGGTTCTCGAGCAGCTTTCCGGCAATGCGCTCGAACGCGTCGGCGGTGACGTGCGCCGAGGGGCTCGCCGCGGCCCACGCCGTGCCGACCAGGCTGTGTCCCCGTTCGCGCAGCGCCCGGATGGCGCCGGCGGCCGGGATGTTGGCGCCTTCGACCGCGCCGAAGATGCGGCTGCCGTACTGCACCCCGGGCCAGCCGCCGCCCGCCTCGAACGCGGCGTAGTCGGCCTTGGAAGGCGCGAAGGTGTTGGTCTCGTGCTGGAAGCCGCCGATTGCGATGCGCGCCATGCCCTGCTAACCTGCCTTTGCAAGTTCCCGGAGGAGGGATTCTCGCATGCGCAAAACGCTGATCGCCGCAGCGGCGATGGTCGCGGCCATTGCCTCGTCATTCGCGCAAGACAAGGTCCTGCGCGTGGTACCGCACTCCAACCTCAACATCCTCGATCCGATCTGGACCACGCAGTACATGGCCCGCAACCACGGCTACATGGTCTACGACACGCTCTTCGGCACCGACGAGAAGAGCCGCGTGCAGCCGCAGATGGTCGACAAGTGGTCGGCGAGCCCGGATCAGCGCCTGTGGAGCTTCACGCTGCGCCCGGGACTGCAGTTCCACGACGGGGCGCCTGTGACCGGAGAGGACGTCATCGCCTCGCTCTCGCGCTGGGGCAAGCGCGACGCCATGGGACAGAAGCTGATGACGTTCGTCGAGCGCATGGACGCCCCGGCGCCGGACCAGTTCCGCATCTTCCTGCGCGAGCCCTGCGGCTTCGTGCTCGAGGCGCTCGGCAAGCCCTCGTCGAACGTGCCCTTCATCATGCCCAAGCGCGTGGCCGACACGCCCGCCGACAAGCAGATCGACGACTACGTCGGCAGCGGCCCGTACATTTTCAAGCGGGACGAATTCAAGCCCGGAGATAGAGCTGTTTATCTAAAAAATAATAAATACGTGCCGCGCAAGGAGGCGCCCTCGGGAACCGCGGGCGGCAAGCACGTCTACGTCGAGCGCGTCGAATGGAACCTCGCGCTGCGCGACGGACAGGCGCAGGTGAACGCGCTCGCCAAAGGCGAGGTCGACGTGCTCGAGCGCCCGGCGTTCGAGAGCTACGAGCAGCTCAAGCAGGCGTCCGGGGTCGCGCTGGTGAACAGGGATCCCCTCGGCTTCCAGTACATGTGCCGCTTCAACCACCTGCATCCGCCGTTCAACAACCCGAAGGTGCGCCAGGCCGCGCTCGCCGCGATGCCGCAGGAGCCCTTCCTGCGCGCCCAGGTCGGCATCAAGGAGTTCTACCGGCCGTGCGCGTCGATGTTCACCTGCAACACGCCCTATGGCAGCGCGAAGGGCAGTGAGATCCAGTCGAAGTCGAACATGAAGAAGGCGCAGGAGCTCCTGAAGAGCTCGGGCTACGACGGCACGCCTGTTCTCATCATGAAGCCGACCGATCTCGCCGCGATCCAGAAGCTGCCCGATGTCGCCGCGCAGCTCCTGCGGCAGGCGGGCTTCAAGGTCGACCTGCAGGCCATGGACTGGAACAGCGTGGTGTCGCGCCGCGCGAAGAAGGAGCCGCCGGCACAGGGCGGCTGGAACATCTTCTGCACCGCCTGGGTCGCGCCCGACATTTGGAACCCGCTCGCCAACGCCGCGATCGGCGGTGCCGGCGAGAAATCCTGGTTCGGCTGGCCCACCGACGCCGAGCTCGAGAAACTGCGCGACGAGTTCGCCCGCGCCACCGAGGAGCCGAAGAAGAAAGCGCTCGCCGAGTCGATCCAGGCGCGCGCCTTCGAGATCGGCACGCATGCCCCGCTCGGCGAGTACGTGAACCCGCTCGCCGCGAGGAAGAACGTCACCGGCTGGGTCATCGGCCCCGGCGACATCTATTGGAACGTGAAGAAGAACGGCGATTGAGGCGATAGCCATCCAATGCGGGGCCCCGTAAGGGGCCCTTTTGCTATGTACCGCTTCATCCTGAAAAGGCTTCTCTCAACCATCCCAGTGCTTCTGGTGGTGGCGGTGCTGGTGTTCAGCCTGCTGCGGCTCACGCCGGGGGATCCGGCGGCGATCATGGCGGGCGACGCCGCCAACGCGGAGCAGATCGAGCGCATCCGAGCCGGCCTCGGCCTCGACCAGCCGATCGTGCTGCAGTTCGGCATCTGGCTCGGGCGCGTGGTGAGGGGCGACCTCGGCGAGTCGTTCTATTTCCGCATCGGCGTGGCCGAGCTCATCCGGCAGCGCCTCGAGCCGACGCTTGCGCTCGCCACGCTCACCATCCTGATCGCCGTCGTCGTGTCGGTGCCTTTGGGGGTGCTGGCGGCCTGGCGCTTCGGCGGCTGGTTCGACCGGGCGCTGATGGGGTTCTCGGTGATGGGCTTCTCGGTGCCGGTGTTCGTGCTCGCGTACCTGCTCATCTGGCTCGTCTCGCTCAAGCTCGGCTGGCTTCCCGTGCAGGGCTATGCCCGTTTCTCGGAAGGAATTTTCAATTTCCTTCGTCATCTGATTCTGCCCGCGGTCACGTTGTCGGTGATCTACATCGCGCTCATCGCCAGGGTGACGCGCGCGTCGGTACTCGAGGCGCTCGGCGAGGACTACATCCGCACCGCGCGCGCCAAGGGCCTGCCCGAAATGCGCGTGCTGGTGCGCCACGCGCTCGCCAACGCCGCCGTGCCGATCGCGACGGTGATCGGCATCGGCATCGCGATCCTCATCGGCGGCGTGGTGGTCACCGAGTCGGTCTACGCCATCCCCGGCCTCGGCCGCCTCACCGTCGACGCGGTGCTCGCGCGCGACTTTCCGACCATCCAGGGCGTGATCCTGTTCTTCTCGTTCGTGTACGTGCTGGTGAACCTGCTGATCGACGTGTCGTACGTGTTCCTCGACCCGAGGATCCGCTATTGAAGGTGCTCGGAAACTGGTCGGTGCGGATCGGCGGCGCCGCGCTCGTCCTGCTGGTGCTGGTCGCGCTGGCCGCGCCCTGGCTGGGCACCGTGGACCCGACGCTGTTCGACGCCGCGAGCCGCGACCTGCGCCCGGGCGAGGCCGGCGAGGTCACCACGCTCGAGGGCGAGACCCTCCGCCACGTCTTCCTGATGGGGTCGGACTCGTTCGGCCGCGACATCTACAGCCGCGTGCTCTACGGCGCGCGGGTATCGCTGGTGGTGGGAATCTCGGCGGCGCTGGTCGCGCTCTTCTTCGGTGTGCTGCTGGGGCTCGCCGCAGGCTACTTGCGCGCGCTCGATGGGCCGCTGATGCGGGTCATGGACGGCATCATGGCGATCCCGGCGATCCTGATCGCGATCGCGCTGGTGGCACTGTGGCGCGCCAGCCTGCCGACCGTGATCCTCGCGATCGCCATCCCGGAGATACCGCGGGTCACGCGGCTCGTGCGCGCGCTCGCGCTGACCATCCGCGAAGAGCCGTACGTCGAGGCCGCCGTGGCCCTCGGCACGCCCGCGGGCCGCATCATGCTCAACCATATCCTGCCGAACTGCGTGGCGCCGCTCCTCGTGCAGGCGACCTACACCTGCGCCTTCGCCATCCTGCTCGAGGCGATCCTGTCCTTCCTTGGCGTAGGCCTGCCGCCCGACATTCCGACCTGGGGCAACATCATGGCCGAAGGGCGGGTGCAGTTCGTCGCCTATCCCCACAACGTCTTCTTCCCCGGCGTGTTCCTCGCCGTCACCGTGCTCGCGGTGAACGTTCTTGGCGACGGGCTGCGCGACACGCTCGATCCCAAGATGGCGAAGCGCGTATGAGCATTCTCCGAGTCGACTCCCTGACCGTGTGCCTGCCCCCTGGAGGGGACCGTCCGGAGGCCGTCTCGGGCGTGAGTTTCAGCGTGGAAAGACAGGAGATTCTCTGCCTCGTGGGCGAAAGCGGCTCGGGCAAGTCGGTGATCGCGCAGGCGGTGATGGGCCTGCTGCCGAGTACGCTGGCGGTGAGCTCGGGAAGGGTCTTCCTCCAGGAAGAGGAGCTCACCGCTGCCGGCGGCGAGCGGCTGCGCGAGCTGCGCGGCGCGCGGATGGCGATGGTCTTCCAGGAGCCGATGACCGCGCTCAACCCGGTGATGCGCTGCGGCGCGCAGATCGACGAGGTGCTCCGCGAGCATACCCGCCTCGCGCCCGGGGCGCGCAGGGACCGGATTCTCGACCTCATCCGCGAAGTGGCGCTGCCCGACCCCGAGCGCATGCTCGAGTCCTATCCGCACCAGCTCTCGGGCGGCCAGCGCCAGCGCATCATGATCGCGATGGCGCTGGTGCTCGAGCCGGCGCTGCTCATCGCCGACGAGCCCACCACCGCGCTCGACGTCACCACCCAGGCGCAGATCCTCAGGCTGATCGTCGAGCTGCAGCGCCGCCACGGCATGGCGGTGCTCTTCATCACCCACGACTTCGGCGTGGTCGCGGAGATCGCCCACCGCGTCGCGGTGCTGCGCGAAGGCCGGCTCGCGGAGCTCGGCGCGAAGCTCGACGTGCTGCGGCGGCCGCGCGATGCCTACACCCGCATGCTCATCCAGGCCGTGCCGACGCTGCAGCCGTGCGCGCGCCGCGCAGATCCGTCGGCGCCGGTCGTGCTGCAGACCGCGCGCCTCTCGAAGACCTACCGCGACGCCGGCTGGCTGTCCAGGAAGCGCGTGGTCGAGGCGGCGAGCGACGTCAGCATCGAGGTGCGCAAGGGCCAGACGCTCGGCATCGTGGGCGAGTCGGGGTCCGGCAAGTCGACGCTCGCCCGCTGCATCCTGCGGTTGATCGAGCCGAGCGGCGGCGAGATCCGTCTCGGCGGCGACGACCTCGCGCGGGTTCCGGCGCGCGCGCTGCGCCCGCTGCGCCGGCGCGTGCAGATCGTGTTCCAGGACCCGTACCGCTCGCTCAATCCGCGCCGCACCGTGGGCGAAGCGCTCATCGAGGGGCCGGTGAACTACGGCGTGCCGCGCGCCGCGGCGCTGGAGCGCGCACGCCGGCTGATGGAGCTGGTCCGCATGGACCCCGGGGCGCTCGGGCGCTATCCGCACCAGTTCTCGGGCGGCCAGCGCCAGCGCATCTGCATCGCGCGCGCGCTCGCGCTCGAGCCCGAACTGCTGGTGGCCGACGAGGCGGTATCGGCCCTCGACGTGTCGGTGCAGGCCCAGGTACTCGCCCTGCTCGACGAGGTGCGGCTGCGCTTCGCGCTGGCGATGCTCTTCATCACGCACGACCTGCGCGTCGCCGCGCGGGTGTGCGATCACGTGGCGGTGATGCAGCGCGGCCGCATCGTCGAGTACGGCCCTGCCAGCGAAGTATTCGGCGCGCCGCGCCACGAGTACACGCGCGCGCTCTTCGCCGCCGCACCAGGGCGCGACTTCGCTTTTGGCGGCTAAACTAGCGCGATGGAACGACTGAACGCCGCGCTGATCGACGTCCCGGAGGTCAAAGTGCGGGTCGTCGAGCGGTGCACCTCGACCAACTCGGTGCTGCTCGCGGACAAGTCCGCAGGAAGGATCCTGCTCGCCGCCGAAGAGCAGACCGCGGGCCGCGGGCGCCACGGGCGGCGCTGGGAGAGCGCCGCCGGCGCCGACGTCACGTTCTCGCTTTCCTCTCCCGTGCAGCGCCCCGCGCGCGAGCTCGCGTCGCTCTCGCTCGTGGCCGCGGTGGCCGCGGTCAAGGCGCTGCGCGCGCTCGGCGTCGGCGCCGCATCGGTGAAGTGGCCGAACGATCTCCTGGCCGGCGGCGCCAAACTCGGCGGCATCCTCGTCGAAACGCGCGCCGCGGCCGGCGCGACGCGCGCGGTGTTCGGCTTCGGCATCAACTGCCTGCGCCGGCCCGGGCTCGAGCGGCGCCTGCGGCGCCCGGTCGCGGCGCTCGAGCAGTTCGTCCGCCCCTCGCGCAACCGCGTCATCGGCGCCATCGCGCGCTCGCTCCTCGACTCGCTCGAGCGCTTCGAAGCGGAAGGCTTCGCCGGCGCGCGCGCCGAATGGGAGGCGATGGACGCGCACGCGGGGCAGCGCATTCGCCTGAGGCTCGCGAACGGGCGCTCGATCTCGGGGATCGGCGCGGGGCTCGCCGCCGACGGGGCGCTGCGCCTGCTGACCCGCGGCGGCGAGAAATCGGTGCACAGCGGCCGTATCGTTTCCGCGAGGCTCGCTTGATCCTCGCCATCGATGCTGGGAACTCCCGCGTGAAATGGGGGTGGCTAGAAACCGCCACCGACGGCAGGGGGTGGCTAGAAACCGCCACCGACGGCAGGGGGTGGCTAGAAACCGCCACTGACGGCAGGGGCTGGCACGACGGGCAATTGCGCTGGTCCAGCATCGCCACCGTCTCGCTGATCGAGTTCGCGGCGTCGAGCGACCACGTGAATCCGTTCTCGGTGACGCACGCCGACCCCGAGCGGATCGTGATCTCCAACGTCGCCGGCGAGGGCGCGCACCACCTGCTCGTGAACTGGACCAGCATTTTCGAGGCCGAGCCGCTGTGGCTGCGCGCCGAGGCCGAGCGCGGCGGCGTGCGCAACCACTACGAGCGCCCGGAGCAGCTCGGCCCGGACCGCTGGGCCGCGCTGATCGCGGCGCGTGCGCTGCACGCCGGCCCCTGCCTGGTGGTGAATGCCGGCACGGCGACCACCGTCGACATGCTGGCGGGCGATGGCGTGTTCCTCGGCGGCTGCATCCTGCCCGGAGTCGAGCTGATGCGCTTCGTGCTGCACGAGCACACCGGGCGCCTGCCCATGTCGGAAGGCGCCTACAGCGACACGCCGCGCAACACGCTGGACGCGATCGAGAGCGGCTGCCGCCACGCGCAGGCGGGCGCGGTCGAGCGGATCTATCGCGTGTTCCGCGACGTCGAGCTGAATCCCCTGTGCATCGTCTCCGGCGGCGCCGGGCGCACTCTGGTCGACCAGCTCGCCATGCCGCGGCGCTACGTCGAGAACCTGGTGCTCGACGGGCTTGCGCGCATCGCCCTGGGCCTCGCCGGGACGGCGAAATGAGGGCCGTGTTCCTCGCCCTGCTGGCGGCGAACCTGCTGCTTTTCGCGTGGTCGCGCTATTTCTCCGCGGGCGAAACCGCGGCCGACGGCGTGGTCCTGCGGCCGAGCGAGCCCGAGCGGCTGAAGATCGTTCCGCCGGCGTCCGCCGCGGCCGCCGGCTGCCTCGAGTGGGGCAGCTTCACGGTGGCCGAGTATTCGCGCGCGGAGAAGGCACTGGAGCCGCTCGCGCTCGGACCCCGCGTCAGCCAGAGGCGCCTCGAGGAAACCGCCGGCTGGTGGGTATTCATTCCGTCGCAGGGCAGCCGCGCGGGCGCGTTCAGGCAGGCCGCCGAGCTGAAGGCGCTCGGGATCAACGACTACTTCATCATGGGCGAGGACACCGATATCCCGTGGGCGCTGTCGCTCGGCGTTTTCCGCAGCGAGCGGGCGGCGCTCGCCCGGCTCGCGGCGCTGCGCGAGCTCGGCGTGCGCAACGCGCTCGCCGGCCAGCGCGGTACCGCGTTGCCCAAGCTCTGGCTGCAGGTCAAGGGAATCGACCCGGCGCTCGAGGCGCGGCTCAGGGAGCTCGCGCGCCAGCTCGAGGGCAGCGAGCTGCGCCCCTGCCCTAGCTAGCCGATCGGGTAGCTGCCGCCCGGCACGTGCTGCACCACCATCGAGAGCAGGCGGTCGGCGCGGATCGGCTTGGTGAGATAGCCGACCACGCCGAGCTCCTTGCCGCGCTCGTCGCCCTCCTCGAACGTGGTCAGGAAGATCACCGGGATATTCGGGATGGTGGTGTCGGCCTTGAGCGCGGAGACGAACTCGAAGCCGTCCATGTGCGGCATGTTGACGTCGCAGATCAGGAGATCCGGCGGGCTCCGCAGGACGAGGTAGCCCGCCGCGATGGCGTCCGCCGCCACGTGCACTTCGTAGCCCGCGGCGCTCAGATGGAGCTTGAGCAACTCCCGGACGTTGGCGTCGTCGTCGACGACGAGGATGGTGGCCGGCATGATCTTTTTGGTGCTGGTGGCCCGACTCGAACGGGCGACCTACTGATTACGAATCAGTTGCTCTACCAGCTGAGCTACACCAGCGAATTCCCCTGATTTCTCCGCCGCTGCGGCGAGTTGCGCGGCGGTCGAAATTATACCAATGCGCGCCTCGCGACGGCTCGCCAGAACCGTCCGCAGCATGCTCTCGACGATGGTCCGGGGCGCCTTCTGAACGGCTGCGCCAGCTCGTAGATCGGGGCCCCGCGAGCAGCATTGAAAACCTCGGCAGCAATTGGTCACGCGTGATTATTTGGCGCGTATTCGCGAGCGTGAAATATCCATCGGCACCTGCGCAAATGCGAGCGTCGTGACCTAGTACTCCGCACTCAGCGCGGCGCGCGCCGTTCGGTTCGGGATTCGCGCCGCCCGTCGCTCCCTTTTGCCGGGCTATTGGGGTCTTCCTAGGATCGTTGATACGAAAAAAGGGAGATTCCAAATGCATCACAAAAAAGGCTTCACGCTAATTGAGCTGATGGTCACCGTCACGGTGATCGCGATCCTCGCCGCGATCGCGCTGCCGTCGTACAACGACTACGTGACGCGCTCAAAGTTCGCGGAAGCGACCGGGAATCTCGCCGACCTGCGCGTCAAGATGGAGCAGTACTACGCCGACAACCGGCGCTACAGCACCAACGCGGCCGGCGGCACCTGCGGCATCCCGGGGGGCAACGTGCCGACGGCTGCGGACGCCAGGTACTTCACCTACGCCTGCGCCTCGACGAATCCGAATGGCCTCGGCGATCAGCAATTCGTGCTGACCGCGACCGGCGTGGCGGCGCAGGGCCTCGACGGGATTGCGTTCACCGTGAACCACGCCAACACCAAGACGACCGTCGTCACTGCCAGCACCGAGATGGCGAACAAAGGCTACACCGGCAACGCCGGCTGCTGGGTGCGAAAGAAACCCTCGGGCTGCTGATTCCCAATGAACAAGCGCCCACACGGCTTCACCCTGATCGAGTTGCTGATCACGCTCGCGGTGTTCGCGCTGCTGTTCGCGATCGGGTTGCCGTCGATGAACACCTGGCTGCAGAACCAGCAGATCCGGACCTCGGCCGAGGGCCTGCAGGCTGGGCTCCAGCTTGCGCGCGCCGAGGCGCTGCGGCGCAACGTCCCGGTGCGGTTCCAACTCGTCGACACGTTCACCGCGGCCTGCGTCCTCGCCAACACCGGCACCAACTGGATCGTGAGCCTCAACGATCCCACCGGCCTCTGCGATGTGGATCCCTCGGACGTTGCCGCCCCGCTCACCATTCAGAAGCGCAGCGGCGCCGAAGGCACGCCCAATGCCGTGGTCGCCGCTACAAGCGGCGCGGCCGTCGCCACCACCGTGACGTTCAACGGCCTGGGCCGCGTGAGCGGCGCGGGCGCAATCACGCAGATCAACGTCACGAACGCGAGCGGCGGCAATTGCCAGCCCGCGGGACCGATGCGCTGTCTGCAGATCAACATCTCGAACGGCGGCTCGCCGCGGATGTGTGACCCGGCTGTCACCGACAACACCGATCCGAGATTCTGCTGAGGAGACGCCATGCGCATACACAGACACCAGGCAGGCGTGATGCTGATCGAGGCCCTGATCGGGATTCTCATCTTCTCGATCGGCATCCTCGCGCTGCTCGGCATGCAGGGCGCCGCCATCAAGAACACGACCGACGCGAAATACCGCAGCGAAGCGTCTTACCTCGCCAGCCAGATCGTCGGCCAGATGTGGGTCGACATCGCGAACCTCGGGAGCTACGACACCGACAACATGGCGGCCTACGCCGCGCGCGATACCTGGGTAAACAACGTCGCGCAACAGCTGCCCAACGTCCAGATCGGCGGCCCGACCGGGCCGACGATTCAGGTCGGTCCGGACGCGGGCTTCGGCCTTGCAGCACAAGAAGTGCGCGTGCAGGTGCGTTGGCAGCAGCCGGGCGACACCGACGTCCGCCAGGTGATCATCCTCAACCGCATCCATGCGGGGTCCGGCGTATGAACCGGCCCGTCCTCCATCGGCGCGCAGCCGGCATGAGCCTGATCGAGCTCATGGTGGGGATGCTGATCGGCCTGATCGGCATCGTCATCATCACGCACCTCTACGTCACCAACGACCGCTACAAGCGCTCGACGACGGGCGCCGGTACCGCGCAGGTCAACGGCGCGATCGCTCTCTACACGCTCGAGCGCGAAATCCGCATGAGCGGATACGGCGTCAACCATTCGGCGGCGCTGGGCTGCACCTGTGCCGGCGTGAACTGCAGCCCGGTGCAGTACTACTACAACGCCTTCTCGTCGTTCCCCCCCGCGGGCGCGGCAGCGGGCGCGTTGCCGCCGCGCGTGCTGGCGCCGGTGGTCATCACGGACAACGTGGGCGGCCCGGACAGCATCACGGTGCTCTACGGCGCCGCCAACGAACGCATGTTGCCGGCCGCGATCAGCGAAACCACCGTCGCGCCGAACCACGATTACAAGGTCGACGGAATCCAGGGCTTCCAGGACAACAACCTGATCCTGGTCGCCCAAGGCGGCACCTGTCTCCTGAGACAGGTTTCGAAGGTGCAAACCGGGACCACCATCCTCGAGCATCGCACCGGGCCGTACAACCCGGTGGCGAGCTTCGGCCCCGGATTCACCGCCGGAGCCGCGGTCTTCAACCTCGGCACGCCGACGGCGACCGGCGGCCCGGTCTGGCGCACGTTCTCGGTCGGGAACGTCGCTAACGCCTACCGTCTGCAGTCCGAGGACGTGCTGCGCAGCCTTGCCACGTGGCCGGCGGCCGGGACCCAGCAGCAGCTCGTCGACGACATCGTCGACCTGCAGGCTCAGTACGGCAAGGACGACGGCTCCGTTCCGGGCACGACCGCCGACGACGGCGTGGTCGATGTCTGGGATGCCGTGCCACCGCCTGACGCCACGGCATGGCGGCGCGTGCTCGCGGTGCGCATCGCGGTGCTCGCCCGCAGCCAGAACTTCGAGAAACCGAGCGTCGCGGGCGGCCCCTGCGAGGCCACCACGGCCGCACCCCCCTGGGCCGGCGGCGCGCTTACGGTGCCGGGCGGACTGCCGAGCTGCTACAGGCACCGCGTCTTCGAGACGGTGATCCCTTTGCGCAACATGATCTGGAGGCCGGCATGAGTCCGTGCACCCGCCTCGCCGTGCGCCGCGAGCGCGGCGCGATTATCTTCGTCGCGCTGATCGTGCTCGTCGCGATGTCGCTCGCCGGCATCGCGCTCATGCGCTCGGTCGATACGAACGTGCTGATTGCCGGCAACCTCGCCTTCCGCCAGGGCGCCACCGCGGGCGGGGATTGGGGCGTCGAGGACGCGCGGACATGGATCGGAGCCAACGCGGCGATCCTGAACTCCGACACCCCGCCTGGGGCGTCTTTCTACTGGGCCAACTGGCAGCAGAACCTCGACCTGATCGGCAACAACCCCGATCCGCTAGTCCAGGACTACGACTGGAACTCGACCGATCCCAGGGATCTCGGCTTCGACTCCGCCGGAAACCAGGTGAAGTACGTGATCCACCGCCTCTGCGACACGGCGGGCGCGCCCAACGTCGTGCAGTGCGTGAAATCCTCGCTTTCCGGCGCCGGCGGCGGCGTGCCTTGCGCCGGCTGCAGCAACCAGGTCCAACCGCTCGGCGGCGGCAATGTCCCGCCGGGAACCGCCGTCCTCTACCGCGTCACGGTGCGGATCGCCGGTCCGCGGAACACCGTGAGCTTCTTGCAGGCCGTACTGAACTAGCGCCAGGAGAAAACATGGACACCATGGCTCTCTTCCAACGACGCTTCATCCAGGCCGCCTTCGCAACCGTCGCAGCGCTCGCCG
>Ga0075428_100002686_pt1 | contig 19337 bp, 19 predicted proteins | sample RhiMetdeltSRZDD2_FD_75291 | JGI IMG/M metagenome (GOLD analysis project Ga0075428, IMG submission 75291) | Populus rhizosphere microbial communities from Tennessee, USA - Rhizosphere MetaG P. deltoides SRZDD2 | ecosystem: Host-associated > Plants > Roots > Rhizosphere > Soil | place: USA... | reverse complement strand
CCGTCCAGCGCCCCGTGGCCGAGCCGCGCCAGCCCCAGCCGGAACGCCAGGATCACCGTCTCCTGGAAGACCGCCGCACACGCGGCCGCGTTCTCGCGCCGGAACCGCGCCAACGTCCGGTCGTTCGGCCGACCACCCCCGGCCAGGGACACGACCGTCGCCTCCTGGCGCACCAGCCGCGCCAGCGTCCGCGCCGACCGCACGCCGTGCAGCTAGCCCCACGCGAGACTGCCGAACAGCCCAGGCGGCTGGGAGGGCTTCGCGCCCGTCGGGCCCGGCGGGATCACGACGTGCCCCAGGTCCACCGACCGTCCCAGAGCACCGAACACGTGGACCGGGTGTTCAGGCGGCAGCGCATCCGCCAGGCGGACTACTGCCTGCACGGCCGGAGCGTACGGCTTGAATCGATCGCTAGCTGACATCACCGCCCGCCTCCTCGGTCGTCACCTGCGACGGCCAGCACGCACCCGTGACCCACACTCCTAGTGGATGCCGACACGAAAATCTGGTTGCGCCACGGAAGCGCTCGAAACCTCTGGACGACTGCGGATGTAGAGACAGCGTGCCGATACGTAACCGACGAACAGGGTCCGGAGTTGCCCTGACGAGGGGCCGGACGCAAGGTCCGGCTCGCTGACGCTCGCGGTGCGGCGGCTTGCCGAGTCAATGTGGCATGCAAGCGGCCGGGTCGGGCAGGCGCGGCTGAATCGATTCGGGCGCTCGGCTATGATAGGCCGTGACAACGGAACCGCTCGCGTCTCGGCATGCGACACACGGTCTCGAGTTAGCACAGAAGGCGCGGGCGGGCCGCCTGGGGCAGTACAGCGCCTTCGCGGGCCTGGCGGTCGGCGCCTTCATGGGGCCGCTGGACGGCAGCATGGTCAACTCGATGCTGCCGATCCTGACCCGCGAGCTCCAGGTGGACATCTCGACCACCGAGTGGCTCCTGACGATCTACATGCTGATCCAGACGGGCATGATGCTGACCTTCGGGCGGCTGGGCGACCTCTGGGGCCACAAGCTGATCTACGTCAGCGGGCTGGTGGTGTTCATGATCGGCTCGGCGTTGAGTGCGCTGGCGCCGTCGCCGGAGCTGCTGATCGGGGCGCGGGCGATCACGGCGCTGGGCTCGGCGGCGCTGTGGGCGAACTCGGCGGCGATCCTGACCCACTCGTTCCCGGCTGCCCAGCGCGGCCGGGCGCTCGGGATGCAGTCGATGATGGTCCAGCTTGGGGGATCGTGCGGCCCGCCGCTGGGCGGCATCGTGGCCAGCACGCTGGGCTGGCGGGCGATCTTCTGGATCGGGGTGCCGGTGACGCTGGTGGCGCTGGTGTTGAGCCTGCGCTTCATCGAGCGCGACGAGCCGCGCGGGCGTGGCGAGCGATTCGACGTTCCGGGCGCGGCGTTGTACATGCTGGGGCTGATGTCGGTGCTGGTGGCGCTGAACCAGGGCCACGCCTGGGGGTGGGACTCGTTCGGGGTGCTCGGGTTCCTGGGGCTCGGGTTGGGGCTCCTGGCCGGTTTCGTGGTGCTAGAGCCGCGCGTCCGGTGGCCGATGCTGGACCTGGGCCTGTTTCGTGAGCGGGCGTTCGCCTCGCCGGTGCTGGCGATGGTGCTGAACTTCGTCAGCACCAGCTCGATCGTGTTCTTGATGCCGCTCTACCTGCTGCTGGGCCGGGGGCTGGCGCCGGCCGAGGCCGGCCTGATCTTGATCAGCCAGCCGCTGACGATGGCCTCGATCACGATCTTGAGCGGGACGCTCTCGGACCGGATCGGCTCGCGGATACCGGCGACGGTGGGGATGTCGATCCTGGCGCTGGGGCTGTTCCTGCTGTCGTGGGTGGACGTCTCAACGCCGCTGCTGTGGATCGTGGGTGTGCTGGTGCTGATCGGCGTGGGCGTCGGGCTGTTCAACACGCCGAACAGCAGCGCGGTGATGGGCGCGGTCCCGAGCGGCCGGCGGGGGGTGGCCGCGGCGATCCTCTCGACGGCGCGGACGCTGGGCAACACGCTCGGGCTTGGCCTGGCGGGGGCGATCTTCACGACGGTACTGGCCGGACGGGAGCTGACGAACCCGGAGTACGTGGTGCAGGCGGTGAGCGTGGGGTTCGCGGTTGGCAGCGTGCTGGCGCTGCTCGGCGCGCTGACGTGCGCGGCGCGGCCGGCAACGCCGCGTCGGGCTGTACCTGCCGCTGAGGAAGCCCCTACCCCCAGCCCCTCCCCCGTGCGCAGGGGAGGGGAGCAATGACGGTTGCCGGCCTGTCGCAGCAATGCGTCGTGTGCGTTCTGAGAGCAGCAAGGGTGGTGGGTCTGTACAGGGTGTCAGGCTCCGGGCGCCGAGTTGCACGAGAGCGGCGAAAACCTAACGGACGGGTAACGGGGAAATTGGACCAGGACCGTTCGCGAGCACGTTGGAAGGGGTGTGCGCACCCCTGCGCGCGAGCAGCAGGTGGCGGAGCAGCTCGTATGCATCTCGGCTTGTGGCGCATTCGGCGGCACTTCGGCTTATCGCAATCTCGGCTTGATCTCGGCTCATTGAGGATTCGGCTCGCTCTGGTCGTGCTCATCGCTACGCTCCCCGCCCTGCTGCTCGCGCCTGGGGCTGATTTGGTCCAGCGCCGGCCGCCGACTGACATCTCGCGAGAGGATGCCACCCTGGCTGACGTCGGGGTCTCGCGTGAGATCGTGCGGGCCGAGCCCGATCGGATCCTCGGCGACGGCCTGATGGCGGTCGGCGCGGTGGTGCTGGGTGGACTCGCCATGATCTGGCGACGTCTTTCTGGATGGCCGGATTCACGGCCTGGAGTGGTGGGACGCGCACGGCCTGCGGAGCTTCTACGGGGTGCCGATCGTGCAGGACGGTCGGGCGGTCGCCGTGCTCGCGCTCAACGGCCGGGAGCCGTTCCTGCTCGACGCCGAGGACCGGGAGCTGCTCGACATCTTCGTCTCGATCGTGCAGCGGGCCGCCTGAGCGCCTGATCGTCACCACCAACACGAGCGGGCCCTGGCGCCGAAAGGTCCGCTCGCTCACGCTCGCGGTGCGGAAGGAGGCACGGCAAGGCGGGCTCGGCGTGTGCCGAGCCCGCCGGTGGGCGAGGACTCCATGGTACACCCTCGCCACGTACACGCTTCGTAGCGAGGGGGAGGGGGGATCAGACCAGGTGCGCCGCTGGCGTCCGTGAGGTGACCGGCTCGAGCTGGGGCTGCTTCCAGGGGGTGCCGAGCATCGGGAGGAGGTACCGATCGACGCCGAGGTAGCCAGCGTTCTTCCAAGCGAGGATCAACACAATCGCGGCGAAGAAGAGGACCGGATTGGTCGAGACGGTGCCAGCCAACATGAAGCTCATGTTCATCACGGCGCCGAAGAAGGCGGCGACGCCGACCAGCGCGCCGACGATCAGGCCAAGCCCGACCGCGATCTCGCCGAAGACGATCAGCTTGGCGAACCAGGGGTGCCAGCCGCTCTGGGCCAGGAGCTCGATGAAGGCGCGGTACCAGCCGTAGACGATGACCGGGCTGCCGCTCGGGGTAGTGCCGAGGGCGCGCTCCCAGTAGGCCTGGAGCGCCTGGCCGGAGTCCATCCAGGCCGGGTTCTGGAGCTTCTGCCAGCCGTGCTCGAGCCAGTCCCAGCCGAAATAGAGGCGGACGACCAGCCAGATCACCGCGGCCTTGCTGCTTTGGAACAAGAACTGAGCAATGGGAGGATCCTGGATCAGGACGGTCCCCTTCTGGTCTGTGACGTGCTTGACTGCGAACATGGCAACCCTCCAGTTGCGCTCCGTCTAGCTCTGTTGTGTGTCCTGACGGTCTGCCTGGAGTCAGTCTCGTGACTCGCGCTGTCGGGATCGAACCTACACTCATACTACGAGTCAGACCCCCCGGTTTCGGCCTGTCGGATGTCCCATCCTGGCCGGGACATCCGGGATGGTGACGGGACAGGTGTCCCGGCCGTGGCGGTATGATTCGGCTACGACGAGCTGCCACCGAACGAGGAGCGGCCATGCGCGATCTCCGCATCCTGCTGGTTGACGATCACGAAGTTGTCAGGCTCGGGTTGAAGGCGTTGCTGAGCCGTCATCCGCGCTTCGAGATCGTCGGCGAGGCCGGCACCGCCGAGGAGGCGCTGGCGAAGGCACGCGTCCAGAAGCCTGACGTCGTGGTGATGGACGTGCGGCTGCCGGGCCGGAGCGGAATCGACGCGACCCGTGACATCGTGGCGGCGCTGCCCGAGACCAGGATCATCATCCTGACGTCGTTCGCGGACGACGACCTGCTGATGGACGCGGTCGCGGCCGGCGCGACGGGCTACGTGCTGAAGCAGATCGGCTCAGATGATCTGGTCAAGGCGCTGGAGTCGGTCGCGCGGGGGGAGGCGCTGCTCGACCCGGCGATGATGAACAAAGCGTTCGCGCGGCTCCGGGAGGCGGCGCGCCGGGACCGGGGCGACGCGTTCAAGATGCTGACTGAGCAAGAGGTGAAGATCATCGCGCTGGTGGCGCAGGGGCGCACGAATCGGGAGATCGCCGGCGAGCTGTACCTGTCTGAGAAGACGGTCCGCAACTACGTCTCGTCAATCCTGGGGAAGCTCGGATTGTCCCACCGTGCGCAGGCGGCAGCGTACGCAGTGGAGCACGGCCTGCCGGGGGTCACCCCGCCCGGACGGTAGCTGCCGGCTGCGCACAGGCCTCGTCGAGGCCATCCGCCCCGGCCGACTTGAGGCGGTAGAGCCCGCCGGCCGCGACGACGGCGTGCTCGGCGGACGGCTCGCGAATCGACGCCAGCGCGATCACGCGCGCGCCGACGCTCTGGGTCGCGTCCAGCGCCTGATGCAGGCTGTGCGAGTCGAGCTGGCTCAGGTCCAGAACGAGGACGTCCGGGCGCGCCCGCGCGATCGCTTCGGAGGAGAACGCATCGCCGCTGACCAGGAGGGCGGGTGACCGACCGAGGTAGGCGACGAGCTGACGACGGACAAGGTCGTGCTGGCTGATGACCAGGACGTTGACGAGCCTGCTCGGATTCTGCACGGCAGCGTTCACCTCCCTCTCCGTAGAGGATACGGTCGAGGCGAGGGTGACGGCGTGTGTCAGATGTCCTGACCTGGGCGGGACATGGGGGATGCCGTGGTCAGCTGGAGAGCGGCAGGACGAGGGAGATCGTGGTGCCGTGGCCGGGCTCGCTGGTGACGTCCAGGTGTCCGTCCAGCATCCGCGCCCGGTTGGTCATGTTCCGGAGGCCGTGGTGGCCCATCGCGGAGCCGGCCGCCAGGTTGAACCCCTCGCCGTCGTCAGTCATGCGCAGCACCAGGCGACCGCCGTCCAGACGCCCGGAGATGGTGATGGTCGAGGCGCGCGCGTGCCGAACGGCGTTCGAGAGCGCCTCCCGCAGCACCTGCACGATCTCGGCGCGGCGCTCGGCCGGCACGGCGGTGGAGGCGTCGGCGTCCACGTCCACGACGATCGTCACCGGCACGGTGCCCGGGGCCGCTGCGCCGCCGTACTCGCGGGCCAGCCCTTCGGCGGCGTCGCGGAGGCCGCCGACGCCGCCGACGCGGTTCGTCAGGTTCAGGATGTAGTTGCGGATGTCCGAGATCGCCCGGTTCAGCCCGCTTGCCGCGTCCGCGAGGCGCACCTCGACGTCGTCCGGGTTCTCCCGCAGCGTCAGGCGGCAGTAGTCCAGCGTCAGGCCAACGGCGTAGATCGTCTGGATGATGCCGTCGTGCAGCTCCTGCGCGATCCGGTCTCGCTCCTGGAGAAGCGCGAGCTGGCGGGCCTGGCCGAACAGGCGGGCCGTCTCGATCGCGGTGGCTGCCTGGTCGGCGAACGCGGCGAGCAGCACGGTATCGTCCTCGGTGAAGTGGTTGGGCTCGGTTGAGTACGCTTCGACGACGCCGAGAACGCGCTCGCTCAGGCGGATCGGCGCGACGGCGACCGAGCGCGGGGTCGAGCCGTCTCGCAAGGTCGGGAAGACGAGGTCTGGCCGATCCTGGGTGTCCGCGACGACGCTCGGGCCTTCACCGCCGATGACCAGCCGGCCGAGGCTGCTGACGCGCTCGGGTGCCGGGCGCTGGCCGTCCGTTCCGAAGCCGTCCTGGCGGCCTTCGAGGCTGGACGAACCGGAGGAGGCCTCAGCAGGCTCCTGGGTCAGCGCCCGCGTCGCGGCGACCTCGAAGTGGACGCCGTCTGCCGCCAGCAGCGACACAGCCACGGCCGGGGTGCCGATCAGCTCGGCGAGGGCGTCCACGATCAACTGGAGGATCTCTTCGAGGCGGATCGAGGCGTTCATCGCGCGGGTGACGCGCAGCAGTGCCTGCGAGGTGCTCGCTTCGTGGCGCGCCCGCTCGTACAGGCGGGCGTTCTCGATGGCGGCGGACGCCTGCTGGCCGATCGCCTCGGCGAGCTGGAGGTCGGCCTCGGTGAACGGCTCGCCGGTCTGACGATCGAAGACCATGATGCAGCCGACGACGCGGGTGCCTCCTTGAAGGGGAGCCCAGAGCCCCTGGCGCCCGCCAACGGCCTCCAGGACACGCAGGCTGACGCGGTCGTCGTGGGCCAGGTCGTCGACGATCGCACCACGGCCGCTGCCAGCAACCACGCCGATCATGCTGGTCCGGCCGGAGACGCGCAGGCCGAGCAGCCGCCGCACACGACGGCCGGCCGCGGCTTCGAAGGTGTAGAAGTCGCCGTTCGGGTCTTTGAGGGCGATGGCGACGAGCGAGGCGTTGAGGAGCTCGGCGGTGCGCTCGACGATGGTCTGGAGGGCACGCTCGACGTCCAGTTCCTGGCCGATGACCTGGCCGAACTCGCGCAGGGATGAGAGCTGCTCCAGCCGACGCTCCAGCTCGTCGTTCAGGTGGGCGTTCTCGATGGCGACGGCGGCGTGACGGGCCAGGAGCAGGGCGAGGCGCTCGTCGTCCTCGTCGAACTCGTCGGCGGTGAGCTTGTCGGTCAGGTAGAGATCGCCGAGGATCCTGCTACCCAGGCTGATCGGGACGCCGAGCAGCGAGGTCATCGGCGGGTGATTCGGGGGGAACCCTGACGAGCGCGGATCGCTGGCGATCACCGGGATGCGGACCGGCTGGCCCTCGCGGATCAGGACGCCGAGCAGGCCGTGGCCTCTCGGCAGCGGACCGATCGCGGCACGCGCCTGCGGGGTCAGGCCGCTGGTGATGAACTCGAGGATGCGGCCGTTGCTGTCGGCGACGCCGAGGGCGGCGTACCGTGCACCGACGACCTCGCGGGCCAGATCGGCGATCCGCTGGAGGACGCGACTCAGCGAGCGTTCGGCGGCGAGGTCGGCCAGGGCATCGCTCAGGACGACGAACGTGTCCGAGAGCTCTGAGCCCTCGCGGCGTCCCCTGGTCTTGCCACCTCGTTCGGACCGTTCAGCCATGCCAGCACCCCGGCCATCGGCCGTGACGAGTCAGCCGCACGCAGAGCATGCTGACTGCCCAGGGGATCGTCTGGAGTATAGCGAACGCTACGCCGACTCCCGAGTGGACGCGCGAGTGACCTCTGGGACGCGCGGGACGCCGGTGGGCACGCCCCACGGCGACCAGGCCAGCGCCGCGAAGATCAGGACGGCCAGCGTGACCAGGCAGCCGCCGAGCCAGGCAAGCTGCCAGCCGACAGGAACACCGATCGTGCCGCCGAACGCGCGCAGCACGCCGCCGGCCAGGCCACACCAGACCAGCCCACCGCAGAACCGTGGAAAGCGAATCGGATAGGCAGAGACCCTCGGGAGCATCCGGATGCCGACGACGAGGATCAGCGGCACGAGGTAGGCGCTGGTGAGCGCATGGGTGGCGGCGTCGCCGGAGAGCAGGCCGGCCGCCTTCCCGACGACCGCCACCAGCAGGGCGCCCCAGGCACCCCTGAGCACCTGGCGGGTGCGTCCTGGGAGCAGCGTGGCCGGCGCCTGGACGGTGGGCGCCACCCCGCTCCGCCACAGCCCGGTGGCGCAGAACAGCGCGAGCACGGCCACGGCTTCCAGCCACTCACCGGCGGGGGTCAGCGCGAGGAGACCGGCGCCGGCCGCCGCGACGTGGACGAGGACGGCGATCGTCAGCGTCATCATGCCGACGTACTCGATCCAGCCGGTGACCGGCCGGGTCCGTGCGAGCGACGGCAGCAGCCGAAGCTGGACCGCGATGGTAGCGCCAAGGACGAAGCCGTGCAGCTCCAGGACGACGAGTGCCTTGTGCAGCGCGCCGTAGCTGGCGGGCAGCCCGGTCCGGAGGAGCTCTGCCAGGTAGAGCGCCCGTACGAGCAGTGCACCGATCAGCGAGGCGCCTGCCACCAGGAGCAGCATCTCCCAGGCGGCGGGCCGACGTCGCTGGCCGAAGCGCAGCCGCGCCAGCTCCGATCCGGCCCACAGGAAACCGGCCAGGGGCAACACCGCCGCGAGCGCGAGCAGGATCTGCCTCGCCGGGCCGGGATCGAGCGGCTGGCCGACCAGCTGGAGGCCGAGGCCGAGGCCGGCCAGCCCGCCGCCGTACGAGATCACCTGTGGGCGTTGCAGCTTCGCCCGCCAGAAGCCGGGCAGCAGAAGCGCGCCAACGCCGAGGATCAGCAGGCCGGCCAGCCCGAGGGTCTGGACCTGGCCGTGGGCCTGGACCAGCGCGGCGTATCGAGCGACTGGCCAGGCGAAAGCGAGCCCGCCCAGGGCGTACAGCCCGATCACGAATCCGCCGAACACCCCCAGCCCGAGGGCCATCGCCGCCGAGAGGCCGTAGACGGCCGGGAACGGCGGGGCCGGCACGAACGTCCGTTGTGCCACGACGTTACCTCGTCGGCATCAGCGCCGCGGCGCGGCGCTGCATCACGAGCAGGTTGACGATCAGGCAGCCGAGCGCGAGCTCCGACAGCAGCATGAACCCAATCGAGTAGGCGCCGGTCGCGTCGCGGACGAGCCCCATCAGGATCGGCGGGAAGAAGCCGCCCAGTCCGCCGGCTGCGCCAACCAGTCCGGTGACAGCCCCGGTCTCGCGCGGGAACGTCTCGGCGACGAGCTTGAAGACGGCGCCGTTCCCCAGCCCGAGCGCCGCCGCCATCCCGAGGAACGCGACCGTGATGAGCGCGATCCCCGGCTGGAACGCCAGGATGATCGGCAGCAGGGCGACGATCAGGAAGGTGGCGTTCAGAACCGGCGCACCGCCCCAGCGATCGGCCAGCACTCCGCCGACCGGCCGCGTCACGGTCGCCAGGACGGCGAAGCCGGCAGCGCGCGCGGCGGCATCCCCGCGCTCCAGCCCGAACGCGTCCACCAGGAAGGTCGGGAGGTAGACCGAGATCGCCACGAAGCCGCCGAAGGTCAGGAAGTAGAAGAGGCTGAGCACCCAGGCGGTTGGGCGCTCCAGCGGAGCGAGACGCTGCGCCAGTGTCGCCGAGGGCCGCGGACCGGGGGCGTCCCGGCCGAACAGCAGCATGAGCGTCCCCATGACCAGGACGACCGGCACGAACATCCAGAAGGCGAACGGCCAGCCGAGCGCCACCGCCACCGGTGGAGCGACGAGGGCGGCGACGGCCGTCCCGATGTTGCCCATGCCGTAGATGCCGAGCGCCATGCCCTGCCGCTCGGGCGGGAACCAGCGCGCGACGAACGGGACGCCGATCGCGAAGACGGCTCCGGCCACCCCGAGGATGAACGCCACCCCGAGCAGCGACCAGAACCCGCCGGTCAGCCCGGCCAGGACGAGCGGCACAGCCAGGAAGTAGAGGAAGACCGTGAAGACGAGCCGGCCGCCATACCGATCGGTCAGGATGCCGAGTGGAATGCGGGCGATCGAACCCAGGATGACCGGGACGGCGACGAGGATGCCGGTCTCGGTCGCCGAGAGCCCCCACTCCTGGCGGAACAGCGGCCCGAGCGGCGAGACCAGGCTCCAGGCGGCGAACCCGACGGCCATCGCGAGTGTGGCAAGGGTGAGCGCCCGCCACGCCGCCGCCGGCACGCTTCCCGCCCGGTCAGGCTCCTGCCGGGCCACGCCGGGCGGCCCGGCCGGTTCCTCAGTTCCCACGCTGCTCCCTCCGAGTGGTCAGAGCGTCGGCCGCGGGCGCCGACGCAGCACCTTCAGCATGACCAGTCCGCCGACGAAGATCAGTCCGGACACCACGGCCAGCAGCCAGACTTGCCGACCGTGCCCGCCGAGGAACAGCTCGAGCGCCACCGTCAACAGCCAGAGCTGGATCCCCATCAGCAGCAGCCCGAGCACCAGCGCGGCCATCACGACGGCCTGGCGGCCGGGCGGCGGCGAGCGATCGTCCAGGCCGTCAACGCTGCGCGCGGAACCGTCAACCCCGATCATGGGACTTCCTCGACCGCGATCAGGGCATCGCCCTCTTGACGCAGCTCGATGCGGGGGAGTCGCCGTTGCGGAGGCCCGGCGGTCGGCTCACCGGTTTCGATGTCGAAGACGCCTTCGTGGCACGGACAGTAGAGCCGCTTCTGTTCGGCCTGGTAGTAGACCGCGCAGGAGAGGTGGGTGCACTTCTGGCTGTAGGCGACGAACCGCCCGCCCGGCAAGTGCAGCAGGACGGCCTGGTCGTCCGGCTCGGGGTAGTTGAAGTAGTGCGCTGTGCCCTCCGGAACCCGGCTCGCCTGAACGATCGGCGTCGGGGTGCCACGGTGACGGTTGTCGAGCCAGCCGAGGACGGCCAGTACCGCCGTGCCCACGAACAGGGTCCCGGAGGTCAACACCGCGAACCGCAGCAGCTCGCGACGCGAGACGAGATCGTCGGCGTCCCAGTGGTAGGGGAACGCCGCTCGCCACGGCGCCCGGCCCACGCGGGATAGCGGCGCCCCACCGGCCCCGCCCATCGACAGGTCGCTCATAGCACCCACGCCTCCTCGCGCCGCCGCTCCGGCTTGCCCGCCTGTTCGCGCGCTTCTCGGAGCAGCCCGGCGATGTCGAGCGCTGGCGTCTCGACGCCGACGACCTGGTAGACCCGTGTCCGCACCGACTGCATCCCGAAGCCGGTGACGTTGACCGGCCGGCCCTGACGCTGGTTCACGAACTCTTCGTAGTCGCCGTACCAGAGCGCCTGGGTCGGGCAAGCCTGGGCGCACCACGGCTGGAGGCCCTGGGCGGTGCGGTCGTAGCAGAGGTTGCACTTCTTCATGAGGCGCGCCTCGACGTCGAACTTCGGGACGCCGAACGGGCAGGCCATGACGCAGTTCCGGCAGCCGATACAGCGCGACGGCTCGGCCTGCTGGACCACGCCCTCTGGCGTGATCTGGATCGCGAGGACCGGGCAGACCTGGGCGCACGGCGCGACCGGGTCTGCACAGTGCATGCAGACGGTCGGCTGGGTCGCCACGCTCATGCCACGGTCGACGAAGTCGACCATCACCATGCTCTCGCCCTTGTGGGAGTCGCACTCGCGGCAGGCCGCCTCGCAGGCGCGGCAGCCGATGCAGCGTGATGGGTCGACGAACAGCGTCTTGATTGCCACACACCGCTCCTTCGCTCAGTGTCGCTTGCCCTCGCGGGAGGCCGGCGTCTTCGTCTCGCCGACGGCGTACGGGAACATCTTCGGGTCGGACTCCGGGGTGTAGTTCTGGCGTGGGCCGGCCGCGTCGCCGGTTCCGGTTGCGCCGTGGCTGCCGGGTGCCACGTCGAGGCGCTCGACGGTGGCGGCGCAGACCTTGTACTCGGGGATCTTGCAGGTCGGGTCGACGGCCGGGTTGGTGAGCTGGTTGACCGCGCCGGCGTGGCCGTAGTGGAACGGAATGAACAGCGTGTCCGGCCGGATCGTCGGCACGACGACGGCCTTGAGCTCCATCGAGCCGCGCGGCGTGCGGACGCGGACCATCTCGTGGTCGCGGATGCCGAGCCGCTCGGCCATCATCGGGTGGATCTCGACCCACGGCTCGGGCGCCTGGGCATTGAGGAAGCCGAGCCGGCGGGTCTGCGTCCCGCTGAGGTAGTGGTAGACCACCCGGCCGGTCGTCAGGCGGAACGGGAAGTCGTCGCCAGGCTCCTCGGCCGGCGGCTCGTAGCGGATGGCGATCATCCTGGCGCGGCCATCCGGATGCCCGAACCGCTCCGTGAAGAGGCGCGGCGTGCCGGGGTGGTCCTCGGTCGGGCAGGGCCAGAAGACGCCGCCCTGCGCCTCGATCTTCTCCCAGGTGATCCCGAAGTAGTCCGAGATGCCGCCGTGCGAGGCGACTCGCAGCTCGTCCCAGATCTCGCGCGTGCTCTGATACGGGAAGAACTGCCCCCGTCCCAGCCTGGAGGCGAGATCGGACAGAATCTGCCAGTCAGGGCGGGCCTCGCCGGGCGGCTGCGCGGCGGCGTTGATCTTGACGACCCGCCCTTCCAGGTTCGTGGTCGTGCCCTCGTCCTCGCACCAGACGGACCCTGGCAGCACGACGTCGGCGCGCTCGGCCGTCTCGGAGAGGAAGAAGTCGATCACGACCAGCGGGTCCAGAGTGTCGAGCGCCCGCGCCACGACGGCGTTGTCCGGCAACGAGACCATCAGGTTGGAGCAGAGGATCAGGCAGCTTTTGATCTCGCCGGTCGCCATCAGGTTGACCATCTCGGTGGCAGCGGCGCCCTCCTGGGGGATCTCCGGCTCGGGGATGCCCCAGACGGCGGCGACGTACTGCCGCTCCTCCAGCACGTCGATGTGGCGGTACCCAGGCAGCTGGTTCGCCTTCTGGCCGACCTCGCGCCCACCCTGGCCGTTGCCCTGGCCGGTGATCATCATCGTGCCGCCGCCCGGCTTGCCGACCTGGCCGCGAGCCAGCGCCAGGTTGATGCAGGCGAGGCAGTTGTTGATCCCGTGGGTGCTGTGCTCGATCCCACGGGCGTGCATGATCAACGAGGTCGGCGCGCGGCCGTACAGACGTGCCGCTGCGACGATCCGCTCGGCCGGGACGCCGGTGATCCGCTCAGAGACCTCGGGCGTGTACTCCTGCACGGCGGCGCGGACGTCCTCCCAGCCGGTCGTCCGGGCGGCGAGGTACGCTTCGTCCACCAGCCCGTCCTCGATGACCTGGCGGAGCATCGCGTTCAGTAGCGCCACGTCGGTGCCGGGCCGGACCGGCAGCCAGAGGTCGGCGGTGCGGGCGATCGGCGTCTCGCGCGGGTCGGCCACGATCAGGCTCGCGCCTCGGTCGCGCGCCTGCCAGATCCACTGCATCATGATCGGGAAGCATTCGGCGACGTTTGACCCGGCCACGAAGACGCAGTCGGCGAGCGGGATGTCGGTCATCGGCAGCGGCGAGCGGTCGATCCCGAACGCCTTCGCGTACGCCGCCGCTGCCGACGACATGCAGAGACGGCCGTTGTAGTCGATGTGGCGGGTCCCGAGGCCGACGCGGGCGAACTTGCCGGTCAGGTAGCACTTCTCGTTGGTCATCGAGGAGCCGCTGTAGACGGCGACGGCGTCCTTGCCGTGGTACTCCTGGATCTGCTTCCAGCGCCCGACGACGTAGTCGAGCGCCTCGTCCCAGGTCGCGCGCTCCAGCTGGCCGCCCTTCCCGCCACGCCGGATCATCGGGTAGCGCAGGCGCTCCGGGTGGCCGACCTGCTGGTAGGCCACGACGCCCTTCGGGCAGAGCGAACCGCGATTGTGGGGATAGTCGCGCGGCTCGACGCCGATGACCTGCCCATCGGCGACGCGCAGGTGCATGCCGCACTGCACGCCGCAGAACGAGCAGTGCGTCGGGACCAGCCGCTCAGGGACGCGGTCGGCCTCGGCCCACTCGGCCCGGCTGTGCCCAGCCTGCTGGAAGTCCTCGTTGACGTCGCGCCGCTCGACGAAGGTGCCGCGATTGACGCTCATGTGCCCTCTCGATGCTACCCCTCACCCCAGCCCTCTCCCAGAGGGAGAGGGAGGTTGGGGGTGAGCGCTTCTCGGTCAGACGAATCGGTTGCCCATCAACTGGTAGTACGCCTGCCCGCGCAAGACGCGCTTGCAGGTCGGGCAGTAGTCGTGGAGCGTGCCCTGGCCGTCGCCGAGCTCGTACCGCTGGCCGAGGTCGGCCAGGGTGGCCTTCAGGTCGGCGATGAACTGCTCGGACGGCAGATCGCCGCCGCATCGGGCGCAGCGGCCGGTCGAGCGCTCCGGGCCGTAGTGGGCGACATCCTGGTTCACCACCTGATACAAGGTGACCCCGATCGAGGCGGGCCGCTGGATGATGTGGAAGAACTTCCCGAACGGGAGTGCGATCAGCCAGGCGACGACGGTCACCTGATGGACCAGCGACATGAACCAGTAGAACTTGCCCTCCCACCAGAGCGACGACGCGGTGAGGGCGAGTCCGGTCACGGCGATGGCCAGCAGGAGCACCAGCGGCATCAAGTCGAAGCCGAACCGCTGGGTGACGAGCAGGCCGCCGTCGGTGACGCGCCGCCAGAGCGCGACCACCAGTCCGGCGATCAGCAGCAGCGCCGTAAAGTCGAGCGCGTGGAAGAGCGACCAGCCGAACGCCGACTCGGCCGGGAACTGGAAGGTGGGGAAGCCGAAGAACCAGAGCTGATACCCGGCCGGGTCCACGTAGGTGAAGCGAAGCCAGCCGAACGTGAGCGGGAACGTGATGGCGCAGGAGAGCAGGACGCCCCAGAAGATCGCCATGTGCGCGAACCAGCGCCCGAAGCCGCGCTTGCGGATAAAGCTCTGGCCGAAGATGTCGGTCCACCAGGCGACGGGGATCAGGAGGGTGTAGCGCCGGAAGTTGCGCCAGGAGAGGAAGTTCGCCCAACCGGCTCGGAAGTAGCGCCAGGTCGGCGGGCGGGTGATCCAGCGCGTGTACCGGTAGACCGACGCCGCGAGCGCGAACACCGAGGCAACCGCGTAGCCGATGAGCGCCGAGTCGAAGTCCTTGAGGCCGCGCGAGCCGACGTAGATCAAGAGCAGCAGCACGCCGGCCGCCGTGGCCGCGAGCGTCACGGCCGGCAGCTCCTGGCGCTCGACGCCGCCCGCCGAGCGATCCGCGCCCAGATCTCGTGCTCCCATCAAGCCCTCTCCGCAAGCAAGCAGCGCCGAACACGCTGCCGCGATCGTCGTCCCGGCTTCGCGGCGATCCACCAGGCTTAGAGCAGCGGCACCCCCCGCACGAGCATGATCGCGAGTGCAAGCACAACCAGTGCCAGGATCGCTTCGAGGCGCCCGACCACGGAGGCGAGCCTCCGCAAGCGGTGGGCCTCGTGCATGAGGTCTGGTCGAACGGCAGATGGCGCCATCGAGCCGAGCGTCGGCGTGGCACCGGCCGGAACGTGGACGGCCGCCTGCTCCAGGACCCGGACACTGCGCGGGCCGATCACGAAGTCATGGTACACGCTCAGCCCGAGGAGTAGCGCCACCACGCCGAGCTTGAGCGCGAGCGTCACGCCGAACGGGCTTCCCCAGAGCGTGACGCTGAAGAGGTTGTCCCAACTGACACCACGATAGACTGTGTTGATCGTGCCGGTCACGAGCAGGATGGCGATGCAGACCCAGCCGACCGTCCGGAAGCGCCTGCCGACGGCGCCGAACAGGGCTGCTCGGTCGGCGGGCAGCAGGCTTCGGGTCGCAGGGACGACCACCAGCGCCAGGAAGAGCATCCCGCCGATCCAGACGACTGCGCTGAGGACGTGGAGGAAGACGCTGAGCTGGTAGAGGATCATGTGAGTTACGAGTTGCGAGTTGCGAGTTGCGGGTGACGAAGAGATCTTCCCACTCGCAACTCGCTCCTCACCACTCGCTACTCCGTCCGAGCCAGTGGCGGGCGACGCGCACGGCGTTGACGATCGTCGTGGCGCCGCCGAGCGAGAGGCCGACCGCCGCCCCGAGCGGCACCCACTCGGCCGTCGTGAGGGGAGTCACGGCGCCGAGCACCAGGCCGGTCGTCCAGGCAGCGCAGCCGACGAGCGCGAGGCGCCGACTGTACAGGGCCTCCAGCATCGGCACGGGCTGGACGCCGGCGACCGGACCGTAGCGGTGGAGCCAGGTCAGGAACGGACCGATCTTGTACAGGAAGCCCTGGATCGCCGTCTCCGCCCAGCCCACGATGGCGAGCCAGCCGACGACGATCCAGACCGGATCGGCCGGACCGCGCCCGCCGGTGAAGCCCCAGGTCAGCAGGCCGGCCGCCGCCAGCCCCGAGCCCATCGACACCAGCACGAACGGGATGTGGACGTCCGGCGAGCGGCGCAGGCGCAGCAGGTAGAGGCGCGCGATCTGCCCGGCGAACAGCAGCAGTCCGGCGAGCAGCGCGGCGGCGCCAGCCACAGTGACGAACGGTCCCAGGTCCAGGAGCAGGCTCGCGGCCACGGTCCAGGCCCCGCCGGCAGTCAACTCGAGCTCGACGGCCGCCCAGTCCGCCCGAACGCGGTCTTCGGTCAGCGTGAACATCGAGACCAGCCGGTACGCCACGCCGGTCAGGAGGGGCGTCACCCAGCCCCCGAGCATCAGGACGACGTGCGCGGCGAGGATCGGCAGGGTGAATCCGGCCAGGAAGCCGACCTGCTTGCTGAGCGCCAGGAGGAGCCCCAACGTGGCGCCCGTCGCCAGGGCCGTGGTCGCGGCGAGGACGTGCCACCAGGTGACGTCACGTGCCGGCGCGGTCAGCAGGGTGCCCACGACGACGCGGACGTAGAGGCCGATCGCCACGAAGGTGAGCGTGCCCCCGAGGCCAAGCAGTATGGACGGCCCGTGCCCGAGACCGACCACGAACGCGATCAGCCCCGGCAGGTAGAGCCACCAGGAGAGATGGGCCGACCTTGGGGCGGCCAACGGCGTCTGGAGGACGATCGGCAGCATCTGGTAGCTGGCGCCGAAGATGACGGCGCCGATCAGGCCGAGGGTGTTGACGTGGACGAACGTCAGCAGGTGCGGATCGTAGAAGCTGCCCCGCAACAGGTCGATGTGCCAGGGATACACCAGCACGAGCAGCGCCAGCGTGCCGAGGCCGATCACCATGAAGCGCATCGGCAGGCGGAGGTCGCCGGCCGCGCCGGGCGCGGGAGCCGGGGCGCGCGGACGAGTCCGCTCGGCCGTGACAGCAGCGTCAGCACGGGCACGAGCCGCCCCCCGCGCCACCTCGGCGCGGGGGTCGGCGGTGACGGTCAGGTCGATGGTCGAGGCGTGGGCGCTCATGAGAGTCTCGCGGGCGGGTTCGTGATCCGGACCTGGATCTTTCCTGGCGCGACTTCGGTCGTCTCATGGGTGCAGCCGAGCGCGTCGAGCTTCGGATAGAGGTGGATCGGTCGTCGGGTGTGGTTCACCAGGAGCGTCTCGTCAGGGCCGAGCCCTCGGAGTGTTTCGAGGATCCGGACCATCGGCAGCGGCGGGGGGAGGTGGCTAACGTCGATCTCGCGGGAGACGTTCGGGGCCGCCTCACCCGTGGGCTCGCCTGCCTCGGCCTGGGCGGCTGGCCGATCGATCGGCGCGATCTCCGCCCACTCCCGCTGTTGGCTGCACTTGCAGGCACCGCGAGCCGCTCGGAACAGATCAGTCAACGACATTGATCTTTCCCTTCATGCCGGCCTCCTTGTGGCCGGGGATGGTGCAGATGTATTCGTAGCTGCCCTTCGCGGTGGGCGTGAATTCGAGGGTGGCGGTCTGGCCGGCCCTGGCGACGGCCTTCAGGCTCGCGCCTGGCTTGTCGGCCTTGACGGTCGGGAAGGCGATGTCGTGCTCGATGGCGCCCTTGTTGTCGAGGACGATCTTGATTGGCTGGCCGACCTTCGCCTGGATCGTCGGCGGGGCGAACTTCAGCTCCGTGGCGACGACCTTCACCTCGGCGGGGGCCGATGCGGCCGGCGCGGCCTGGGCCTGAGCCTGGACTGGCGCGGCCGGGGGTGCGACGGCGAGGCCGGGGGCGGTCACCGTCAGCGGTCGGGGCGCGGCGAGGGGGAGCTGGTAGCCGCCCGCCGCCAGGACGAAGCCGACCAGGCCGGCGCTGAGGATGAAGCCCATGAGCAGGGCCAGGATGGCGCCGCCAGCGTTCTGTGTCATCGTCGTTCTCCTCTGGATCCGTGTGGTCGTTCAAGTGCGTCTGCGTGGTCCTGGGACCGCCGCGATCCTCGCGGCACCCGGGCGGCCAGGATGGCCGCGCTCCCAGGGGGCGTCGTCTAGTGGCCGTGGTCCGCGTTGCCGGGGCTCTGGAGGACCTCGAACACCTCGGCGTTCGCTTCGCCGGTGACCTCGAGCATCCCCACGGCGCCCTTCGTCATGCGGCCAAGGCTGTGATCGACCAGGACGTAGGTCCCGGGGTAGTCGACGGCGAAGTCGACGATGGTCGCGCCGCCGGCTGGCACCAGGGTCGTCTGGACGTTCTTCTGGATCGGGCCGGTCGCCCCCTCAGGGTAGACCTCATCGAAGATCTCGCCGATGACGTGGAAGCTGGAGATGACGTTCGGGCCACCGACGCCGAAGAAGATGCGGACCTTCTCGCCGACCTTCGCCTTTAGGGCGTTCTGGTCGGTCAGCGCGCCGACCGAGCCGTTGAACACGACGTGGCTCGGGTGCTCGTCGGTCATCTCCTTCATCGCGAAGTCGTGCAAGCCCTTCTCTTCGCGGTCGCCGTCCAGGTAGAAGTCGCCCTGCATCACGTAGAACTCGTGGTCAACTGGCGGCAGTCCCTCCGGCGGCTCGACGACGATCAGGCCGTACATGCCGCTGGCGATGTGGTGCGGCACCAGCGCGGTGGCGCAGTGGTAGACGTAGACACCGGGGTTGAGCGCCTTGAATTTGATGGTGGCCGACTCACCCGGGGCGAGCTGGGTCGCCTTCGCACCACCACCAGGGCCGGTCACGGCGTGCAGGTCGATGCTGTGGGAAACCTTGCTGCTCGGGGAGTTCTTGAGGGTCAGCTCGACGGTGTCGCCCTGGCGGACCCGCAGCATCGGGCCGGGCACGGTGTTGCCGAACGTCCAGTAGGTGTACGAGACGCCGTCGTCCATCAGCGCCGTGACCTCAGTGGTCTCGACTTCGTACTTCACCAGCGCCGGCCCACGCTGCGGGATCGGGGCCTCGAGGCGTGGCTGGGCCAGCGGGGCGAGTCCCTCAGCCGGCTGACGCAGCTTCGGCGCTGCCTCGGCCTCGGCAGTCGGCCCGCTCGTGGTCAGCGCGGCGCCCGGCTTCGGGAGCGGCGGCGCCACAACGGCCGGACCGCCAGGGCCGATCACGACCGGCGCGGGCGCGGTCACGGCCTGCCCACTTTGCTGGGCGGCTGTCGGCCCCTGGCCGACGGTCTGGGGGCGGGCCACCAGCCCGACCGCGAACAGCGACCCGCCGACGATGCCGGCGACGAGCGCTCCTGTGACGGTGGCGACGTTGCTCATCTCCGCGTGCTCCTTGCGGGGCGCGCGTCGCATCCGACCGAGCCCCTGATCCTGCTGCGTTGCCGCG
>Ga0075428_100002684_pt1 | contig 19346 bp, 17 predicted proteins | sample RhiMetdeltSRZDD2_FD_75291 | JGI IMG/M metagenome (GOLD analysis project Ga0075428, IMG submission 75291) | Populus rhizosphere microbial communities from Tennessee, USA - Rhizosphere MetaG P. deltoides SRZDD2 | ecosystem: Host-associated > Plants > Roots > Rhizosphere > Soil | place: USA... | reverse complement strand
CGCTGCTTCAGGTGGTCGACGATCGACTCCGCCATCGTGTCGTCCTTGAGGCACTGTGCCTGGTAGAAGCGCTTCATCGCGTCAGGGCCGCCGGTGCCGGCGTGTTCCTTCATCATTTCGACGAAGGCCTCCCAATACGCGTCCTCGGGAGCCGACGTCTCGCGAGCCACGAACGGGCTGCCCGTGACGCTCTCGACGCCTTCCTTCGAGACCCTCGTGGCGAGTTCCCTCGGTGCGTTCGCCGCGAGCACCACGAGGCCGTGATTCTTCGCGAACTCGACGACCGGCCGGTAGTCGCGCGCATAGGAGGGCCATGGGCGCGACTCCGCGAGGAACTTCGGCTCGTCGATGATGCCGCCGAGGTACTGCAGCAGCACGGTTTGCACGTCGCGCTCGAACATCTCCATGGCGATGACCATGTCCGAGCGGCGCTTCTGCAGCTCACGCAGCAGCTCGTGATGCATCGCGTGCACGCCGGGCGTCCGGTGCAGCTCGCCGAGCGCCACGACATCGGCGTTGGCCACGTCGTCGGCGACCGCGGCCACGGAAGTCGTCGTATCGGTCGCGGTCACGACGAGATGCGCCGAGGACGCGCAAGCTGCGGTCAGAGACAGAACCACGGTGCAGAGCAAACGCATCCCGGCATGAGAACCCGGCTCTGCGTTCTCGGCAAGTTCAGACGTGCCGCGAGGTCGGCGTTCGTGACGCGCCCACAAACAGTAAATGCCCCAGCGGTCACTCCACCGCTGGGGCGCCCTCGTTCTAATCAAGGGGAAGCCTGCGGGCTTCCCAACTCAGTCCGAACCACGCTACAGCCGGGGCCGCTTGGACAGCCAACCCCGGCCGGACTCAGCGCAGCAAAGGTGCTGCGCCGGGTCACCAGGGAATACGCCCGGAAGCGATCATGGTTGTGTCCCGGGTTCACCTGCATCGACCAGGGGGGAAGACCCCCATCAGCTGGCCCGCGGCACACCGTTGCCTCGACGCGCCTTGTGCGAGTACATGCGCGAGTCGGCACGCCGGAAGAGATCCTCGAGACGCTGCGTGCTCCGGGGTTCGAACCGCACGGCCCCGATGCTCATGGAGATCCGCACGACGCCGCTGCGCCGGTTGTGCAGCTCGATGCCGTGCTCGAACCTCGCGGCGATCGCCCGTTCGTTCGTGTGCGCCGCATCCACGGCGAGCACGACGAACTCGTCGCCGCCATGACGGGCGACGATGTCCGACCGCCGGAACGTGCTGCTCAGGACGGCTGCGACGCGCTTCAAGACCTCGTCACCCGCTTGATGTCCGAGCAAATCGTTGATCGCCTTCAACCGGTCGACGTCGACGACGAACAGCGTCATGGATCGTCCGTTGCGCGCGCCGAGCCGCAGCTGCTGCCGGGCCATGGCCAGGAAGCCGCGGCGGTTGTAGAGACCAGTGAGCTCGTCGGTCATCGTCAGCTTGCGCATGGCTGCGGCGCAGTTCTGCAACCGGATCGCTTTCCGGGCCGTACAGACCAGGCGGCCGAGCATCCACTGCAGGATCGGCCACGTGTCGTCGTTTGTCGCCATTGTCTGTTCGCTGGGGGTGTCGGAGGGTTGTTGTCGAGACACGGCACTTTTCGATGCCGAGTCACGCCGCGGAAGCAGGCCACCACCCCGTTTCGCGTGCGGGAACCACCCCAGGATCGGCAAACCGCCGTAAGCCTCGGGCAAATCACGCTTACCGCATCAGGTGATCACCCGAGGGGGGAGTACTTGTGCATGACCGTCAAGCAGGTGATGGTCAGCCGCTAGTCCCGACCCGCAAACAATCGAGATCTCCGATGGAACCACAAAGGCAGTTGGATCAACCGCAGAGGCACACGGACCATCCCCCGAAGAGTTCCACCACGAGAATAAGGTCCGAGGCGGTGAAGGTAGGGCCGGAGGGCATTTCGATGCTGCTGCAAGAGCTCGTCGCGCACCTCCGCGAGAACCGAACCCAGCTGCGCCAGGAGTGGGCGCGCAGGATTGCCGAAGCGCGCCTGCTGACGGCAATGAGCCAGGAGGAAGTCGTGGCCGAAGCCACGTCGGTCTACGACAACTACGTCGAAGCACTCGCGACCGACAACTACGAGGCCCTGCAGGCCTACGCGCGCAACCTCTCCGAACGCATCATCCCACGTGGCGTCGAGACGCACGAGGTCGTCGGCATCGTGTTGTTGCTGCGCGACGTACTCGCACGATCGCTGTTCGCCAAGTACCAGGTCGACTTCAGCAAGCTCAACCGCATCCTCGATGCCTACGAACCCGCAGCCAACCGCATCGCCAACACGGTCGCGGTGGGCTTCGTGCAGCAACGCGAACGAGTCATCCGCGAGCAACAGGAGGCCATTCGCGAATTGTCCACGCCCGTGCTCCAGGTGCGCGAGCGGTTGCTGATCCTGCCGATCATCGGCGTGATCGACCCGCAACGCGCGCGACAGCTGACGGAACAGCTGCTGCGCGGCATCCGCACGAACCGCGCCAAGGTGGTCGTGATCGATATCACTGGCGTGGCGGCGATGGACTCGAAGGTCGCGAACCACCTGGTCCAGACGGTCGAAGCGTCGCGTCTGCTCGGCGCTTCGATCATCGTCACGGGCCTGTCGCCGGAAATCGCGCAGACGCTGGTCACGATCGGCGTCGATCTCGGAAAGATGCACACCGTCGGTGACCTGCAAGGCGGCATCGAAGAGGCCGAGCGTCTGCTCGGTTACAAGGTGACCCCCATGATCGAACAAACCTAGGCCCAGCGGCCGCGCGGAGGCGTCCCGTGCAAGTACCCGTCCTCAAACAGGGTTCCTACCTGATCGCCACGGTGCAGCCCGCCGTGTCGGATGACGACTTCCTCCAGCTCAGGAAGTCACTCTTGGACAGGGTCCGTAGTTCTCGTTCGAAAGGCGTCGTGATCGACGTCACGTCGATCGACGTTCTCGACTCGTTCGCATGCAGGACGCTCTCCGAAATCGCCAACATGATCCTGCTTCAGGGAGCAGTGACCGTGGTGGTCGGCATCCAACCGGAAGTGGCATTCTCGATGGTCCAGCTCGGGTCGACGCTCGAGGGCGTCGTCACGGCGCTCGATCTCGAGGAGGGTCTTGCGTACTTGGACGAGCACAGGCATGCACAACAGTGAGGAGAAGAGCCGTGGACATGCCGGCCCCCAGAGAAGCCCCCAGAGAAGCCCCCAGAGAGGCTTGCGTGGAGGTCCGATCGGATGCGGACGTGATCGCCGCACGACAGAAGGGCCGCGAGATCGCCGATCAGCTCGGCTTCTCTGCGACCGAGCTGACGATGATCGTGACGGCGATCTCCGAGCTGGCGCGCAACATCGTCCGCTACGCGGGCCACGGCGAGGTGCGGCTCAAGATTGAACGCAACCACGCGTCGTCCGGTCTCGTCGTGATCGCCTCGGACGAGGGACCTGGCATCCTGGACGTCCAGAAGGCGCTTCAGGACGGGTTCTCGACCTCGGGTGGTCTCGGGCTCGGCCTGCCGGGCGTGAAACGCCTGATGGACGACTTCCAGATCGAATCCTCGGTCGACAAGGGCACGGTCATCACGACCAAGAAGTGGAGGCGCTGATGCCTCACTTGGAAGTTGGCATGGCGATGGCCCCCATGGCGGGTCAGGTCACGATGGCCGACCGGCACGTCGTACTGACCAAAGCGGACAGCATGCTGGTGGCGGTCATCGACGGCATCGGGCACGGCGAGCTCGCGGAGTTCGCGGCGGTCGAGGCGACCCGGACCATGACCGAGGCTCCACCCGAATCGCTGGAGTCGCTCGTGGCACGATGCCACGACCGGCTGCGGACGACGCGCGGCGCCGTGATGAGCCTTGCGAGCCTCGATCCGAAGCGCGGGCTGCTCACCTGGCTCGGAGTCGGCAACGTTGCCGGCGTCGTGTTCCGCTACCGTGGCACGAGCCACCTGCGTGGCGCTGGCCTGAGCCGCGAGCAGCGTGTCGGCGCTGGCCAGGAGACCGCGGAAGACCAGCACGACGAGTACCTGGTGCTGCGCAACGGCGTGGTCGGCGACCGGTTGCCGACGCTGTTCCCCAGGCAGCTCCAGTTGCGGCACGGTGACACGTTGGTGTTCGCCACCGATGGTGTGGCCAGCGAATTCGATCAGGAGGACGACTTCCATGACACTCCCCAGCACCTCGCGGAGCGCCTCCTGAAGAGGTATGCGAAAGGCACCGACGACGCGTTGGTTCTGGTGATCCGCTATCAGGGGGCGGCCTAGCCATGTTCAGCCAGGACTCCATCAAGACGTCCTATGCCAGCGCGCTGGCCGAATACCTGCGCGGCGGCGGCGAGGACGCGCTCGGCAGGGCTTACGAGATCGGCCGGCACGCCTTGGAATGTGGCATGGGAGTGCTCGACGTGGCCCAGCTTCATCACGAGGCCCTGACCGTGATCCCGCCACAGCAGAACGGCCCGGCTCTGGAAGTCGTCCGGGCTGCCCAGCGCTTCCTGCTCGACACGCTCGCAGTCTTCGAGATGGCGCTTCGCAGCTTCCGCGAGTCCAACCTCGTGCTCCGGCACTTCAACGAGACTCTCGAGGAGGAGATCAAGCGCATCGCCCACGTCTTGCACAGTCATACCGGTCAACTGCTGGCCGCCATCCATCTCGAGTTCGGCAGGTTGGAGGGCTCGACGACCGAGAGGATCAACGAGCGCCTTGCCAGAGTGCGCGGCCTGCTGGGCCAGGTGGAACAGCAGATGCGTCGTCTCACGCACGAGATCCGTCCACCGGTCCTGGACGACCTCGGCTTGCTTCCCGCGTTGGAGTTCCTGCGCGACGGTCTCGAGCAACGCAGCACGCTCAGCGTCACCGTCGATGGCCCCCGCGACCAGCGTTACCCGCAGGCCGTCGAGATCACTGTCTTCCGGGTCGTGCAAGAGGCGCTGACGAACGTCGTGAAGCATGCCTCGGCGTCGGAAGTGTCGATCACCGTGACCTGCGACAACGGGCGCCTCGTCTGTTCGGTGCGCGACGATGGCGTCGGGTTCGATGTAGCGGCGCAAGCCCTGGGCCAGGGGGCCCGAGGCCTGGGCCTGCTCGCCATGAAGCAACGTGCCGCTCCGCTCGGTGGCGACTGCGAGGTCATATCGGCGGTCGGACGAGGAACCGAGATTCGGCTCTCCATACCCCTGGAGCGGTGACTATTGAAACCGTGATTTTTTGGAACTGCGACTATGCACAAACTTGGAACAGCGACCATGTCCACACGAATTGTATTGGCGGAAGATCACATCATCGTCCGTGACGGACTTCGCGCGATCCTCGAGCGCGACGGCTTCGAAGTCGTCGCCGAGGTATCGGACGGCCTCGAGGCCGTGAAGCAGGCGAAGGAGCTGCAGCCCGACATTGCGGTTCTGGATCTGTCGATGCCGAACATGAACGGGATCACAGCCGCAGGCGAGATCCGCAAGGTGTCGGAGCGCACGCGCATCATCCTGTTGACCATCCACACCGATCGTCAGTACGTGATCGGTGCGCTGCGGGCCGGGGTGCATGCCTTCATCGCGAAGAGCCAGGCAGCGAAGGATCTGGTCCAAGCGATCCGCCTCGTCACACTGGGCAGGACCTACCTCAGTCCGAGCATTTCGCAGACTGTCGTCGATGCATGTCTGGACGGGAGCAGCTCGACGCAGGACCCACTGAGCCCGAGGGAACGGCAGGTCCTGCAACTCGTCGCCGAAGGCAAGACGACGAAGGAAGCCGCTTGGATCCTCGGCATCAGTGTCAAGACCGCCGAGTCGCACCGGACGCGCATCATGAGCAAGCTCGACGTACACGAGACCGCGAGTCTGGTCCGATACGCGATCAAATCCGGTGTGGTCTCCACGGATGGGTGAGTCCGCCGCCGGAGCCGCGCCTCCGGGGTTTGGCGTCGACCGAATCTCTGAGGCAAACACCCGATGCAGCCTCGTGTGATTCGCCGGCTGCCGCGATCAGGGATCACCCGGTAGATCCAGTGTCGGTGCGTGCGGAGCGTGTGGCAGCGGGTGCGCCGCACGCTCACCGCTTGCCCTGCCGAGCCGACGACGATCATGAACACACGCTGGCTGCTTCCGATGTGCGGGCTGGCCGTCTCTTGCGCGAGCTACGGGACACCGCTGAACCAGATCGCGAACGAGATCAACGCCACGCTCTACACGGGCCCGACGCTCGTGGAGCCCGGTGACGCACTCGCTGTGCACTTCCCTGGCAAGGCGGAGTGGAACCAGATCGCGCTGGTCCGCACGGATGGCTGCGTTTCGTTCCCGGCAATCGGCGAAGTGCTCGTGGCCGGCAACCCGGTCGGGGAGCTGCAGCGCCGGCTCACCGAGCGGTATGTAGAGCTCGAGGTCTTCGAGCGGCCAGACGCGGATCTGATCCTCAACCTCGGCGACCCCGCGCAGGCGAGCACGAGCGGGCAGGGCGGAATCACCGTCGGCGGCGAAGTCAAGACGCCGGGGTTGGTCGGCATGGCGGGTGAACGCCTGACGCTGCTCGACGCACTGACCCGCGCAGGCGGCCATCTCAAAGGCACTGCGCTGCTCGGCAACACGCTGATGCTGCGCCGCTCGCCGCGTTCGGGTCTCTACTCGTCATGGCGGATCGACGCGCGCGAGATCTTCTGGGACTCGTCCCAACCGATCTATCTGCAGCGCCACGACATGATCCTCGTTCCCAACACCCCGATCGACAACGTGAACATATGGGTCGACCAGTACATCAACAAGATGATCCCCCTGGGAGTAACGAGCTTCGTGCTGGGCATAGTGATCGGCAAGAGCTGATCCCGGCATGGGACAGGACAGCCGCGCGCGGTGCCGAAGCTCCGACAGCGGTGACCCCGGCGGTCCCCGTGTCGCCCGTGGCAGTGGTCTTCCAGGCGCTGCTCCGCTTCCGCCACTCCCTCGGCATCCTCACGGTCCTCGGCATGCTGCTGGGGACCGCCTACGGGCTCATGAAGCCAAACTCGTTCACCTCGACCGGCACGCTCTTACTGCGACGAGGTGCGCGCGAGAGCGAGACCGCCGAATCGGCGATCGCGGGACGCACCGTGCAGGACGTGCGACAGTTCGACGCCATCGCCAACGAGATCCAGATCCTGTCGCACCGCGACACGTTCCGCCGGGTCGTCGAGAGTGTAGGCGTAGCGCGCATCCTCGAAACCTACGACCCACGATCCGAGGACACCGACGAGACCACGGCGCTGACACGAGCCCTGCACGAGCTGCAGGCATGGTGGTTCTCGGTCAGCACCGATGAGCTGCGCGAAGCCGCGCCGGCGCGCAGGGAGTTCCTCGCGCTCAGGACGCTGATGGACAACCTGAAGCTCGAGGCCGCTAGCAGTTCCCTGATCCAGGTGCAGTACGAAGCGCAGACGCGGGAGCTCGCCAAGACGATCACGGATGCCTTTCTCGCCGCGGCCGAGGAGCACCACCGGCAGGTCTACAGCAACCGCCTGTCCCTCGACTTGCTGAAGAAGCTCGATACGGAGGCGCGGGCCGCCGCCGACACGGCGACAACGGCACTCGCTGCGTTCAACGAGGACCACGGGATCTTCGACCTCGGGATCCAGCGCGCCGCCATCATCGAGGAGATCGGCAAGCTCGAGCTCCGGGTGGCCAATGACCAGGAGGAGCTGAAGACACACGCGAGCCTGTGCAGTTCGCTGAAGGCGCTCCTCGAGCACGAACCGGAGATGCAGAGCGTCGCCACCGAGACGCCGTCGACGGTGAATCCCGAGTTCACGGGTCTGCAGACGCGGAGCTTCGCGCTGCGCGACGAGGTGGTCCGGATCCGGGGTAGCGAAGCCGACCAACGGCGAGTGCAACGGCAGGTCGAGGAGTTCGAGAAGGCGATCGCCGCAGTCGAGCAGCGCCTGAAGGATGTATCGCCGACGATCCCTGGTCCACCCAGCCAACAGCTGGTCAAGAACGCGCGCCACGAGCGCTTGCAAACCAAACTCGACGAGAGCGAGCTGGCGATCGTCGGCATGCGCGAGGCCAACGACCTCCGCGTGGCCAGACTGGCCGACCTCAGGACCCGGTTGCAGGCCCTCGAGCAGGTCGGGCCACGACATGCCAGCCTGCATGACGAGGTCAAGGCACGCGAGGCCGACACCAAGCGCATCCAAGAGCAGCTCAAGAGCAGCGAGGTCCTGAATCTCCTCGACGAGCGCAAGATCAGCAACCTGAAGATTCTCGAGCTCGGCGATATTCCGATCGGCAAGACCGGGCCGAACCGCATGCGTCTGGTCATGATGGGAGCAGCTCTCGCGCTCTTCGTCGGCCTGGGTCTCGCGCTGCTCAGGGATCGCATGGACAGTTCGCTGCGGCGCGAACGGGATCTCCACGCGATCGATGCCGCAGTCCTCGGCGTGATCCCGGAACTCAAAGGGGTGGAGGCAGCGATGCTCGACAACGGCGCGGGCCTGGCCGACTCGAAGGACCCATCGCTGCGTCGCCGTCTCGATGCGATCTGGGGCAAGCTGGTTCCACCATGGATACCTCGTGACCGGACGGTGTCGATCGCCGTGGTGGGCGACGGCACGTCACCCGGCGTGACGACCATTGCCCTCTACCTCGCTCTTCGATCGGCGCGTTGCCTCGGCCTCGACGTGCTGCTCGTCGAAGCCAACTGGCACAATCCGTCGCTGGCGGATCGTCAGGGGCGGGACGCAGCGCGTGGCTTCGCCGAGCTCCTTGCAGGAACGGCAAGCCGCGACGAGGTCGTTCATCCGACCGGCGTGCAGGGACTCCGCATCGTGTATGCCGGATCGGGCGATGCGGCCACTGGGCGGCTGCGCGATGGCCGGCGACCCCAGGAAGTGCTGCGATTGCTGTCCGATGGCTTCCAGCTCGTGGTCGTGGACCTCCCCTCGATCGTCGACCACCCCGAGTTCCGCGCCGTGGCCTGGTGCGCCGACGAAGTCGTGCCGGTCCTTGCCGCAGGCAGATCGACGCGCGCGGGAGCCGAGGACCTGCTCGAAGCGATCCGCGCAGCTGGAAAGGAGAACGCAGGAGCCATCCTGAACCGCTGGCGATCGCTGCGACCGTTCTGGCTGCCCGAGTCGATCCGCGTCTAGCGATGAGTCAGGAACTCGCAGTCATATGGACAGACAATTCCTGCAGGTGACCGCGGAGTCGATGATGGCGCGTGCGCTCAGGCTGCGACCGGTGATCCTCACGCCAACCGAACGAGCATGCCTGCTGAGTCTGTCGCGGCGGCGCACCAGCACCCAGGCAATCGCGTGCCGAGCCCGGATCGTGCTGGCCGCGGCAGAGGGCAAGTCCAACCTCGCGATCGCCGCGGCGCTGTCCATCAGCCGTCTCACGGTGGGGAAGTGGCGGGCGCGCTTTCTCGCGCGTCGTCTCGACGGTTTGCGCGACGAGCCTCGGCCTGGCGCCCCGCGGAGAATCACCGACGCAGACGTGGCGCGCGTCGTCAACAAGGCGCTCGAGACGCCGCCTACGAACGCTGCGCAATGGAGCACGCGTTCGCTCGCGCTGGAGACAGGCATGAGTCAGAGCAGCGTGAGCCGGATCCTCCGCGCGTTCACCTTGCGGCGACTAAGCCGCCATGCGCGGCGGCGTCGCCAGACAATGCTGCCGAATCAATGACTCACTGCGGCTGATTCGCGGTCATTGCGGGTTGCATTGCGGGCATAGCGGCTGACAGCACCCTAAAAAAACTAGAACAATCCCGCCCTACTAATCTAGTCGGAGCCGTAGAAGGCGGAGTAGGGTGATCCCCCTAATTGCCCGCAGGTTTTTCCCCGAACCATTCGGGGGAATTCACCGCGGGATGAGGTCCATGACCACCAACGCGCGGACCCTCCGTCCGCCCCTTCCATGCACAACATAACCCCCAAGCCGAACCACACCCAGTCTCCGCCGGACCACGCTTCGCTCACAACCCCGCCGCCGGCCGCACGCAGCGATGCCATCTGCTCGCTTGCGGCGGCGGCATTCCTCGTGCTGTTGTCCGCCTGCGACGTCCGCCGGTCTGGCTCGCTCGACAGCGCGCCCCCGGGCATCCTCAGCAGTGTGCTCACCGATCCAGCGGACACCTACATCCCAGTCCCCGCCTGGACCGACTTCACTCCGAGCGTCGACACGCAGCACGTCTATGTCAGTTCCAGCAGCGGGAACGACAGCAACAACGGCCTCTCCCCGCAGACGGCCAAGCGAACCATCCCTGCCGCTGTGCTGGTGCTGCGCCCGGACCGGCCCGACTGGCTCCACATCAAGCGCGGTGACACCTTCTCGGGCGCGATGGGTGATTGGTATCTGTCGGGTCGTTCGGCCACCGAGCCGATGGTCATCACGACGTATGGCACTTCGACCGCACGCCCGCTGTTCCAGTGCGGGGCCAGCGACGGTCTCACGGTACACTCCGCGACGGTCCACGACGTCGCGTTCGTCGGCCTGCACTTCGATGCCAACACCTACAACGGCAGCAATGGAATGCCATACGGCATCAGTCTGCTCACGCCGTGCACAAGGGTCCTCGTCGAAGACTGCAAGGTCGAGCGGTTCTTCGTCAATGTGCGCTTCCAAGGCTGGGGGGGAACACACCACGACCTGAAGATGCGGCGGTCGGTGATCGCCGACGCGTACACCACCGGCACCGCGCATAGTCAGGGCATGTACTGCGATCTGGTCGACGGCTTGCTGATCGAAGAGTGCGTGCTCGATCACAACGGCTGGCGAGACAACGTCCCTGGCGCAATCGCGACGATCTTCCGGCACAACCTCTACGTGCAAGACACCACCAGCAACGTCGTCCTGCGCGGCAACATCATCGCGCGCGGCGGCTCGCACGGCATGCAGGCGCGTTCAGGCGGCGTCGTCAACAACAACTTCCTGCTGGGCAATGCGATCAACATGCACGTCGGCAGGAGCTTTGCGAGCATCGGTGCTCACGTCGCAACCGTGATCGGCAACGTGATGCTCGACGGCCGCAATATCAGCGCATCCGAGCCACGAGGCTGGGGAATAACGTTCGAGTCCCTCGGATCCGCCGAGGTCGCCAACAATGTCTGCGCGCACAACACCAGCGGCGGGTTCCCGCTGTCCTACGACTTCGACAGCAATCCAGGTGCGGGCCTCAACAACATCGACTTCCACCACAACGTGAGCTACAAGTGGGGCGGTCCAATGGACATGTCCGGCAACCGCTTCACCGGAGTGCAGCTGCGCAACAACGACCTGCAGGACTTCCCCGGCGCTGAGCTGATCCACTCGAACTACAGCGGTGTCCTCGCGGGGATCACATCGGCGCAGAATCGCTTCTACACCACCGCATCGACGAGCGCGTGGCTGTTCTACAACGGCCAATACATGTCCCTGGCAACCTGGAGACCCTTGGTCAACGACACAACTTCCGTCGCCACGCAGGTGAGCTACCCGCGCGCCAGCCAGACGATCGTCCAGTACGACCTCGCCACGGGTGGCAGCGGCAGTCTCGCTTCGTTCATGAGCCGCGCGCGCAACCAGGCGCGCCTGAACTGGAACAGCCAGCTGGTGGGCAGCAATGCTGCCGCCTACTTCCGGTCGAACTTCGGCCTCCCGTAGCACGACGCTTCTTGCGATCGGCCTCGCCGCCTGCGCCCTCGTGGGTGGTCCGAGGCCGGTCGCGTGACGCGCCAGCGCGGGCCTTCCTGGCCTTCCGCCTCCGGTCGTTGCCTGAGGGTCTTGCCCTCGCGCTCGCTAGAGGAATCCCCTGTCGTTGCGCCAGCAGGGCGTGGCTACGCGTGGAGGGACCCCAGAACGTCTCCCGCGAGGCTCGCATGTCCTGCCAGACTCCGCGTGGAGCGGCCCAACGCCCCTCCCGCCTCTTTCCCCTCCACCGGCGAGCCGCCGCATCCACGCTGTCAGTGGTTCTTTCGGCACTGCTGACTGGATCCTGTGATGCATCGGATCTCACCCAGGATCAGTCGGTCGGCTGGACCCCGCTGGAGCCCGCTGCGAACACGCGTCGTGTTCACGTGAGCTCCAGCAGCGGCAGCGACGCCAACGATGGCCTCAGCGTGCGATCGCCGAAGGCAACCATCGGGGCCGCGCTCGAACTGCTTCGCAACGGCCACCCCGACTGGTTGCTGATCAAGCGCGGCGATGAATTCCCCGATGGGCTGGGGGACTGGGTGTACTCGGGACGGTCGGCAGCCGAGCCAATGGTCGTGACCACCTTCGGCACGGAGGACGAACGGCCGGTCTTCCACTGCCGCAGTGGCGACGGCCTCACCGTGCACCACGAGCCGGTGCACGACGTCGCCTTCGTGGGCCTGCACCTGATGGCGGACTCCCCCGACCGCGACAAATCCAACGGCATCAGTCTGCTGACGCCGTGCACGCGCGTGCTGATCGAGGACTGCAAGGTCGAGCGATTCTTCGTCAATCTGCGATTCCAAGGCTGGAAGGGGACACACCGTGACTTGAAGCTACGTCGGTCCGTGGTCACCGACGCCTACACCGTGGCGAACGGCCATTCCCAGGGCATTTATGTCCAGGACGTGCAGGGTTGCCTGATCGAGGAGTGCGTGTTCGATCACAACGGATGGCAGGACGATATCCCGCAGGCCAAAGCGACCATGTTCCGACACAACATCTACATCCAGGGCAGCACGTCGGACATCGTCATCCGCGGCAACATCATAGCGCGCGGTGGCTCGCATGGTCTGCAGGCGCGGTCCGGCGGGGACATCCGCAACAATCTCTTCCTCGGTAACGCTATCAACCTTCTGGTGGGCGCGGATGTCGATAACAGCGGCGCTGTCACGGCGACCGTGATAGGCAACGTCATGCTGGACGGTCGCAATATCAGCGATGCCGAGCCTCGCGGCTGGGCCGCAACGTTCCAATGCCTCGCGGGTGGCGAGATCGGTTACAACGTGGCCGCCCACCAGACATCCGGCACCCAGCCGAATTCCTACGAATTCGACAGCAGGCGCGGAGTGGGTATTCGCAACGTCGACTTCCATCACAACGTGGCCTACGGGTGGGGAGCACCTCTGACCCTCGTCGGAGACCGCTTCGACGGCCTCGTGCTGCGCAACAACCACCTGCAGGAATTCACGGGCGCGGCGTTGTTCTGTTCTACACACGCTCCCGGCACAGTCGCGCGCTTCTCGTCGCGCGACAACCTCTTCCATTCGACCGCTCCCGAGAAGGCCTGGATGCTCCACTGCGACCAGCCCATGTCCTTGAAAGACTGGAAGGCAGCAGTCGCTGACTCGACGTCGGTGGCCGCCGCAGCCTCGTACCCGCACCCGGAGCGAACGATCGCCGATTACGATCGGTCGACCGGCGGCCGTGGCAGCCTCGCGTCCTTCCTCGCCCGCGCGCGGGAGCAGTCGCGGTCGAGATGGAACAGCCTGCTCGTCGGCTCCAACGCCGCGGCGCGGTTTCGCGCCAACTTCGGCGTCGTGGTGCCCCATCCCTGAGCAGACACCCCTGAACAGACAGCGCGCGGTGCGGCATCTTCGCAGCTCATTTCGACTCAATAGTGGACGCAGGAGTCTTACGGTCTCCCCTGCGGTATCGACCTGACTGAGCATTCAGGTCACCACCTGCTTAGCCGACCCCGCGGACGACTCTAGTCTCGGATATCCCGTAGTCAGGGACCAGGCAGGGACCATGCCCGGTCCTCAACCCGAGCCGAACCAGCCCACGGTGAGCCTCTCGTTCTGAAGTCGTCCATTTCACTCTCGACCGCACTGCCGTCTGGTCACGCAGTGCGGAACCCCGCACCTCGCATGAGCAACCATCCAACCACCCCGCCACGAGTGACGGCGATCGTCGTAACCTACCGCTCCCGCACCGTGATCTCAGCCGCGCTCGCCAGTGTGGCTCCGGCGCATACGCAGGGCCTGCTCGATTGCGTCGTCGTCGACAACGCCAGCGACGACTGCACGGTCGAGCACGTTCGCACCAACCACCCATGGGTCACCGTCATCGCCAACGCGGTGAACGGCGGGTTCGCTCATGGCTGCAATCAGGGCATCGCGAGCACCCACTCGCCCTATGTGCTGCTGCTCAATCCCGATGCTGTCCTGCGGCTGCCAGATCTGATGTGCCTGTTGACCTTCATGGACCGGAACCCTCGATCGGGCATGGTTGCCCCGGCCATCCGAACACCCACCGGAGTATTGCAGCATGCCGGTGGTGTGCCGACGCCGCTGCATCTATTGGTCCAGGCCTTGCGGCCCGGATGGCTGCCGCCGAACCGGACCACCATCCAGCCGGGTGGTGCCCCGTTCCGGACCGACTGGTTGTGCGGGGCCGTGCTGCTGCTGCGCAGGTCGATGCTCGAGCAGGTAGGCAACTTCGATCCGCGTTTCTTCCTGTACTTCGAGGAGACGGACCTGTGCCGGCGGGCCGTGGCGCGCGGCTGGGAACTCTGGGCAGTCGGTCGCTCGGTGGCCAAACACGCCTGTCACTCGAGCGCACGCACGACCCGTCGCCCGCTCGTCAACGGCTGCATCGCCGAGCACTACTTCCGCAGTCGCTTCCGTTACCTGGCAAAGCACTACGGGATCGTGTCCGCCGGCATGACCGAGTTCGCCGAGCTCGTGATCACTTCACTGCGGTCGCTCGCGCGAGTGCTGCTGCGCCGCGACATAGGCTCCTACCGCAAGCGCATGCGCGCCCTCTTCTGGGGCCTGCCGCCACAGCGGCCCTCGATCAGGTCGCAATCATGAGGGTCCGTGTGATATGCGCGGGAGAGTTGACACAAGACCTGCGCGACGCGTGGACGAACATCCAACGCAGTCGGGCCGAGTTGTCGTCGCCGTACTTCACGCCAGGATTCGTGGAAGCAGCGGCGCACTGCCGTGACGGCGTACGCATTGGCGTTCTCGAGGACGGCGGGCGCCCAACGGGGTTCTTCCCGTTCGAACTGCGCCCGTTCGGCATGGCCCAACCAGTGGGTGGAGAGATGTCCGACTTCCAGGGGGTGATCGCCGAGCCCGGCTGCGATTGGCGAGCCGACGAGCTGATCGCAGGTTGCGGCTTGCGCATGTGGAGGTTCAACCACTTGCTCGGTGACCAGACCGAGTTCGCGGGCTTCGTCGAGGCCACGGACGGGTCCCCGGCGCTGGACCTGCGCGGTGGTTTCGACGGCTATCGCGCAAGGCGGCGGGCCGATGGCAGCAAGCACATCGACCGGCTGCTCTACAAGTCACGGCGGATGCGACGCCAGCAGGGGGAAGTCCACTTCGAGTACGACAGCCGAGACCTGCAAGTTCTCGAACAGGTCATCGAGTGGAAGCGCGAACAGTGTCGCCGCACCCGCGTGGTCGACTTCCTCGCCGAACGAAGGAACGCGGATCTGGTCCGCACGATCTTCGCGACTCGCACCGAGGGATTCGCGGGGATCCTGTCGGTGTTGCGCGTCGGTGATCACCTTGCCGCGGCGCATTTCGGCATGCGCACCCACGACACGCTGCACTACTGGCTCCCAGCCTACAACACAGCTCTCCGCAAGCACTCACCGGGCGAGGTCCTGCTCGCCGAGCTGATTCGCGCTGCTGCCGCGAGTGGCGTCGTGCACCTCGATCTCGGCAAGGGCGACGACCCATACAAAGACAAGTTTTCCACCCACGTGATTCCGATCGCCGAGGGCGCCGTCGCGGTCTCGCGTCCGATGGCAGTCCTCAGGAGGGTTCACAAGCTCGCCATGGGCTTCCTTCGGACTTCGACCATCACGGCGCCGGTGCGAGCACTGCGCCGGGTGCAGCGCCACCTTCTCGAGTCCCACCTCGCACCTGAATCACGAGGAACACCTCGATGACCACGCTCGAAGTCCAGCGCAACGTGGATCTGGTGAGCGCCACCTGCAAGAGCAGCCGCTACCTGCTCGTCACGCCCTGCAGGAACGAGGAGGCCTTCTGCCGGCGGACCCTCGACACCGTCATTGTCCAGTCGCTGACGCCGGCGCTCTGGGTCATCGTCGACGATGGCTCGTCCGACGCCACGCCGAGGATTCTCGACGAGTATGCGCAGCGGCATCCATTCATCCGCATCGTGCGCAGGGAGGACCGCGGCGCCCGCAGCGTCGGGCCTGGCGTGATCGAAGCGTTCTACGCGGGCTACGCTACGGTCGACCCCAGCCAATACGACTACGTGTGCAAGCTCGACCTCGACCTCGAGCTGCCTCCGACCTACTTCGAGAACCTGATCTCGAAGATGGCCAGCGACCCACGGCTCGGCACGTGCAGCGGCAAGCCCTGGTTCCGCGCTCGACCCGACGGTCCGCTCGTCAGTGAGTCGATCGGCGACGAGACATCGGCAGGCATGACCAAGTTGTATCGGCGCCGGTGTTTCGAGGAGATCGGCGGCTTCGTTCGCGAGGTCATGTGGGACGGCATCGACTGCCATCGCTGCCGCATGCGCGGTTGGATCGCATGCAGTTGGGACGACCCAGAGCTGCGCTTCGTTCACCTGCGGCCGATGGGATCGAGCGACAAGAGCACCTGGAACGGCCGCAAGCGCCATGGACGCGGTCAGTGGTTCATGGGCACCGGACTCCTCTACATGCTGGCCAGTGCCTTGTTCCGCATGACCCGGCGACCGTTCGTGATCGGTGGTCTCGGCATGCTCGTCGGCTACGTGTCCAGCATGTGGGCGGGCCGCCCGCGCTACGCCGATGCCGAGTTCCGGACGTTCTTGCGCCGGTATCAGCTGACATGCCTGCTGCTCGGCAAGCGCCGGGCCACAGCCAGGATCCACGACCAACTGCGAGGCTCCGAGCATGCTCTCATCTGAGATTCCGACGGTCGACCTCATGGGGATCTCGATCCATGCCGCTGACGAGAACGCGTGCATCGACTACATCATCCAACGCGCGATTCGCGGGCAGGGAGGCTGGGTCGTCACCGCCAACCTCGATCACCTGCGGCGCCTCGTCCGTCAGCGCAGCTACCAAGAACTGTGCTCCGAGGCGACCCTGCTGGTGCCCGACGGCATGCCGCTCATCTGGGCAAGCCGCATTCGCGGCACTCCGTTGCCCGAACGCGTCGCCGGATCGAACCTGATCGTGTCGCTGAGTCGCGCCGCCGCTCGGGCGCGGATTCCCGTGTTCCTGCTCGGCGGGAACCCGGGCACCGCGGACGGCGCCGCCGAGGTCCTCCTGAGTCGATGCCCCGGACTGCAGATCGCGGGCACGAGTTGCCCGACGCATGGGTTCGAATCGGACGCATCGCAGTTGAGCGAGCTCGAACGCACGGTCCAAGAGCATGCGCCAGGCGTGGTCTACGTCGCCCTCGGCTCGCCGAAACAGGAACTCCTGATCCACCACCTGCGCCGGTCGTTGCCGTCCGTCTGGTGGATCGGGGTTGGGATCAGTTTCAGCTACCTGACCGAGGATGTGCGGCGTGCGCCGCCGTGGCTGCAGGCAATCGGCTTCGAGTGGCTGCACCGTCTCTCGCACGAACCCCGGCGTCTCTTCCGCCGCTATGTCGTCGATGGCGTGCCGTTTGCGCTGCGCTTGTTCTGGGACAGCGCACGGCGGCGTCTCCACAGTCCCGCCGGGGCCTAATGCCGCGTCCGGTCGCTGCCAACCGGGACGAGCCAGGCGACGTCGATCGAGAGCTCGCGATGGAACGTGACGGCGTTCAACACCCAGAGTTGGGCGGTGTGTTGGCCTACCGTCGCGGGCGCGAGCTTCGGCTCGATCGACAATTCGATCGTCACGCGCTTCTTGGCCTCGAGCACGCCATTGGCAGGCCCTGCGGCGCGCAACCAATCCACACTGCCCTGCAAGACATACGGGAAGGCGTAGTCTCCTTGATTGTGTAGCACGAACACGTGGCCGGGGGACCACCGCGCCGAACCATCCCCCCCGATCACCGCCTGTACCGGTGCCCTTGGCGAGAGTTCGAGCCGGTGCTCGGCAGCGTTTGCAACACGTTCTGCTGCACCACTCTCGGGAACACCACTCTCCGGAACACCACTGCACCCCGCGAGACCACACAGCAAGGGCAGCCAAAGCGTGGTCACACACCGTTTCTGGCTCGAGTCGTACATGCTCGGTTTGCCTGGTCGGACCCCACGCATCGGGGAATTGGGGGATCGGGCCTTGGGCCGCCACATTGCTCGGGTGAAAGGGATCATGCCCGCAGCTCACGTGAAGGACCAGATCGTCGGGTGTTCACCGGAGAACGAGCGTGCCTCGTCACGCGTACGGTCACGCTCAGGACAAGTCGCCGCCGACACAGGCAGCCCTCATCCAGAACTGATCGTGTTCCGCCGGGCCCTGAAGCACTCGAGCCAGCAGTCTCCATCCCAGCAAGGGGTAGTTCGGCCATTGGGCTCGAGGACTCTGCGTGGATCCGCCTGGATCCTCGGTGGTCACGCGGCCGGGCAACTGATCCGCTTCGCGAACAACATCGCGCTCACCCACCTGATTGCCCCGGAGCTGATCGGCCTGATCGGGATCGTTCACGTGTTCCTGGCTGGCCTGTACATGATGTCGGACTTCGGCGTCGGACCGGCGATCATCCAGAACTCGCGTGGCGACGAACAGAGCTTCCGCGACACCGCGTGGACCCTGCACGTCACGCGGGGCGCCGTGATCTGGTTGCTCACGTTCCCACTCGGACCATTCCTGGCGTGGATCTACTCGGCCGACCCTGGGGCCGAGCACCTGGTCTGGTTGGTCCCGACCGTCGGCACGACGGCTCTGATCGGCGGCCTGCACTCGACGGCCATCTACACGCTGAACCGTTTCCTCAGGATGCGACCGATCGTCATCCTCGAAGTGGGTTCACAGCTGATCGGCTGCGCCGTCGGTCTCTGCTGGGCGTATCTGGACCCGAGCCTGTGGGCACTCGTCGCCGGCGTGATCTGCTACCAGGTGACCCACACGCTGGGCAGCCACCTGCTCGGCACCAGGAACCGGTTGTGCTGGGACCGAAGTGCTGCGGCGGCGGTCACCCGTTTCGGCCGATGGATCTGGCTCAGCACCCTCTTCACGTGGATGGCGACGCAGATCGATCGCCTGGTGATGCCGACGATCCTCTACTTCGAAGGGCTCGCCATCTACCAGGTGGCTCTGCTGATCGCGGGGGCAGTGCCCGAGGCCGCGCACATGCTCGGCCTGCGCATCCTGTTCCCGGCGTTGTCGGATCTCGTGCGCCGTCAGGATCCGACCTTCGGCGCCAAGTTGCGACGCGCGAGGCTGCTGATGGTGTTGCCCGCGGTTGTCGCGCTGCTGGGGCTCAGCTTCGGCGGAGAAGCGCTGATCGACGCGCTGTACCCGAACCATTTCCATGACGCTGGCTGGATGCTGCGATTATTCGCCATCGCTGCGATCCCTCAGGTACTCATCGCAT
>Ga0075428_100002683_pt1 | contig 19348 bp, 15 predicted proteins | sample RhiMetdeltSRZDD2_FD_75291 | JGI IMG/M metagenome (GOLD analysis project Ga0075428, IMG submission 75291) | Populus rhizosphere microbial communities from Tennessee, USA - Rhizosphere MetaG P. deltoides SRZDD2 | ecosystem: Host-associated > Plants > Roots > Rhizosphere > Soil | place: USA... | reverse complement strand
ACCTACCAAAAGCTCGGGCTTTAGTGGTGGTCGTCACCGATACGTCCCCCATCAATTACCTAATCCTTACCGAGTACGTCGATGTGCTCCCAGACCTGCATGGTGAGGTGGTGATCCCTCAGGCCGTCGCACGGGAACTCCGCGATCCCCGCACACCGGAGCGCGTCCGGCGGTGGATCGCCGTTCCTCCTATATGGTGTTCGATCCGGCGTCCCCACGGACCTGCCGATCCTGCCCTGGCCGACTTGGGAGACGGCGAACGCGAAGCGATCTTGCTGTGTCAGGAGCTTGGCGCTGACGCGCTGCTGACGGACGATACGGAGGCGTATGATGCAGCACGGGCAAAGGGCATCGCGGTCATCAGGACGCTGGCGCTGTTGGAAAGGGCTGCGCTCCAGGGCCTGCTCGATCTCTCGACCGCTCTCACCCGGTTACAGGCGACGACATTCTACGCCCCGGCGCAAGTCATGCATGCCATGCTCGCCCGTTATGCGACACAGAACCCTCCAAGGCCCCCGGAGCCTAAATGACCTGAAGACTCTCCAGAGCATCTGCACGTTGTCTGCCCTCAATGTGATGCTCCGGGTCTTGTTCAATCTGTTGCAAAACAGATGCGAACACGCTCCTACTGGCGCCCATCTACGGGTGGTTCACCGAGGACTTTGAGACGGCAGACCTCCAGGAGGCCCAAGCGCTGCTTGCAGCCCTCTCGTAAACCGATGTGTGGCAGCATAACGCGTATGAGCACCTTATCGAGCACGGCCGTGGAGTATCAGCCACGAGCAGTATTGCGGCAGTCGGCCAGCCAGCAGCGCTTCGATGCAGTGGCGATGCGGTGGAGGAGAAATGTCCTCAACCTCTGTATGTAGGCCAGGACATCTGATACCGTATGGTCAAAAGCTGGTACTCAGATAAAGCTGAGTTCGTCGGCAGTAAAGTCTTTCGTGAGCAGATAATGCTGGATACGATCAAGAAAGGCTCGGGCGCGCTGACATGCCTGGGCGGCCTCTTCGGAGGTGAACTCCATCTCCACATCATAGTCAGCCGCGAGGCGATCATCCAGAATTTCTCCGAGGTGACTCGCCCATGCTCTTTCAATTTCGCCGGTACGGATGAGATGCAGACCAAACATGCGTCGGACCGCCGCATGACTCGCCGTTGCCACGTTGTGTACAGAAAGCGCCGCTTTGGCTGCATGTAGGGTTGCGTAATAGGCCCGCGACAGCGCATCGGCAGGATACCCAGCGTCAGTCAAGACTTCTGCCGCACGCAACGCCTGACCAGCCCGCTGCCATTCGGCGAGCACCAGCGTGCGATTCATAACACCGACACGGCGTCACGCTCCACCACCTGCCGGAAGGGCGAACCACTTTGTTTGCGTCTGTCCCACTCGGCCTGGGTATACGCCAGAATAGACGGCACGACATCAAGAGCCACCGCAAGGTCGTACCCGAGGCGTCGTAATGGTCGCCGCAGAGCTTCTGCCTCATTACGAACAACAAGGAGCACGTCGAGATCACTGTCGGGGTGGGCATCGCCTCGCGCCTTGGAGCCATAAATCACCAGTTGAGCGATACTTCCCGGGTACCGTTCAACGAGTGCCTGACGGTAGGCATCCAACCACGCCTGTTCGTCTGGAGTCAGTCTCATAAGGAGCGCCTTGATCGTACAGACGATATCTTTCTTCCAGTGCATCCCACTGCATCTTTCTTACGACTTTCTGCATGGGTGATCAGTATGGACCATAATGCAGTGCAATTCAAGCTGAGCCATGCCTCATGCCATGGCCGTAACCACTGAGAGAGCAATACATTCTGATGCATCTTGAATGTTTCCGTAACGGAACACATGGTGCGGCTTTTGTTCTTGAAACGTCCCTTGCCCTTCGCGTACTATCAGGCTCGCATTCATTCATACTGTTTCCAGGTGTACATACCTGTGATGACGGTCGCGGCACCAGGACACGCCAGTATGGTTTCTAATAGGGATGTACTCCAGGGGCATGGAGTCGCACGGCATGGTATATCGCTTTCATGACTACACTCTAGACCCTGCCAGCCGGGAGGTGCGGCACGGCACGCGCCGCCTGGCCCTGTAACCGAAAGTCTTTCAGGTGCTGCTCTACCTTCTGGAGCGCCGCGACCGCATGGTGTCCAAAGCGGAGTTGTTAGAGCAGTGCTGGCCCGAGACGTTTGTCAGCGAGTCGGCCCTGACCCGCTGTCTCGCCCGGCTCCGCAAAGCCGTCCAGCCCACACCCACGGCGCCGCCGGTCATCGCGACGCGGCACCGGCAGGGCTATCGGTTTGTGGCTGAGGTCACCGTGCTGACGCAGCCGCTGTCCCCTGCTTCAGTAGAGACGACACGGCCGTCTGTGCAGCCCCCGCTTCAAGCAGCCACACCCACCGTGCCATCGGTGTCGCCAGAGGCCCCGTCTCGCCTCGCCTCTCTTGGAGCTGAGCGCCGACAGCTCACTGTGCTGTTTTGTGACGTGGTAGAGTCCACCATCCTCGCTGGACGGCTCGATCCCGAAGACTACCGCGACGCCATGGTGCGGTATCAGGCCGCCTGTACGGCGGTGATCGAGCACTACGGCGGTCATGTGGCACAATATCTGGGAGATGGGCTCCTGGTCTATTTTGGTTGGCCGCAGGCGCATGAAGATGATGCCCGGCGGGCCGTCTATGCGGGCTTGGCCCTGGTGACGGCTATCCAAGCCCTCAGGAACGAGCTGAGCCAAGCCTACGGCATGTGCCTGGCTCTGCGGATCGGCATTCACACGGGCCTGGTGGTCGTGGGGACAGGAGATGGTGGTGCACCATATGGACAGTTGGCTATGGGGGCTACCCCCAATCTGGTGGCGAAGATACAGAGCCTGGCGGCACCCGATACGGTCGTGATCAGTGCGGCCACGTCTCACCTGGTGCAGGGGTATTTCGTGTGTGAGTACTTAGGAGATCACCCCCTCCCAGGTGTCACAGAGCCCAGTGCTCTCTACCAGGTGCTACACGCGAGTGGGGCACGCGGGCGCCTGGACATCGTCTCGTCGCAGCATCTCACGCCGTTTGTAGGGCGGGAGGTGGAGCTCGCAGTGCTCCGAGAGCGGGTGGCGCAGGTGGGGCAGGTGCTGCTTCTCAGTGGGGAGGCGGGCATTGGGAAATCCCGTCTGGTGCAGGAGGTTATAACCACTCTCGTGGCGGATGGTTTTACCTGTATTGAATGCCGCTGTTCACCTTACTATCAAAACACGGCGCTGCATCCGATCAGCGAGTGGTTGCAGCGCTCCTTGCTAGGCGACAGCGACATGCCAGTGCCGGAGCGGCTGGCACGCCTGGAGGCCCTCGTGCAGCAGGCACGGCTCGACGGCCAGGAGAGCCTCCCCATGCTGGCCGCCCTCCTGCATCTTGATCTCCCGGACGGGCGCTACCCGGCGCTCCAGCTCACCCCGCAACAGCAGCGACAACGCACCCTGGACACCCTGATCGCCCTCATTTTAGGGCTCGCGGACCGGCAGCCGGTGCTCTTGATTGTAGAAGATGTGCACTGGATCGATCCGACCACACTGGAATGGCTGGGCCTGGTGATTAATCAGGGGCCGACCGCACCGCTGTGCACTCTGCTAACCTGTCGGCCGATGTTTGCGTCGCCCTGGAGTAGCCGGACCCATGTGACGCTGCTCACGGTGCCCCGGTTGACGTCTCCGCAGGTGGCGCAGATGGTCCAGTGGCTCGGCGGAGACCAGCTGCCGGCGGCGCAGGTGAAGCACATTGTGAGCCACACCGATGGGGTCCCTTTGTTTGTCGAAGAGGTTGCCAAGTTTGTACTGACCGCGCAGCGGCTCCAGGGCCACCCCAGTGGTGCGGCGTCAGCACACGCGGTGCCTGAGGTGCCGATTCCAGCGACATTGCGGGATTCTTTAATGGCCCGGCTCGACCAGCTCGGGCCGGCGAAAGGTACAGCGCAACTGGGTGCTACCATTGGCCGTGAGTTTTCCTATACCCTCCTCCAGGCGGTGACTCATCTCGATGCAGACCTCGTGCGCCAGGACCTGCAACAGCTCGTGGAGGCGGAGTTGCTTTACCAACGAGGCGTGGGCGCCACGGCGCTGTATCAGTTCAAGCACGCGCTCATTCAAGAGGCCGCCTACGCGTCGTTGCTGCGGAAAACGCGCCAGCAGTACCACCAGCACATTGCGCAGGTGTTGGAGGCGCAGTTTCCCGACACGGTAGCCACGCAGCCGGAAGTGGTGGCGCATCACTACACGGAGGCTGGCCTCGCTGCGCAGGCTATTCCGTACTGGCAGCGCGCCGGGCAGCACGCCATCGAGCGCTCGGCCCTGCCTGAGGTGATCGGACACCTGACGCACGGGTTAGCGCTTGTCGAAAGCCTATCGGACATCCCCATACGTGCCCAGCATGAGCTGAGCCTGCTCACCACGCTGGGACCGACGTTGATTGCCACCAAAGGCCATTCGGTACCCGAAGTGGAACGCGTATACACGCGAGCCCGTGTGCTGTGTGCACAGGTAGGAGATGAACAGCAACTGTTTCTGGTACTCAACGGCCTGCGACGGGTCTACTACATACGAGCCGATTTACTGAGAGCCCAGGAGTGTGCAGAACAGCTCCTCGCTGTCGCGATACGTCAGCAGCACCCTGTACAGCTCCTGGAGGCCCACCTGGCACTCGCGCAACTCCTCGATGTCCGGGGAGAGTTGGGGGGCGCTCGCACGCATTATGAGCAGTCCCTTGCCCTTTACGATCCCGACCGCCATCGCGCCATGCCGTCTCTCTATCCTCGTGATACGGCAGTAACGACCTATAACAATTTTGCTCGGCTTCTCTGTTTACTGGGTTATCTGGACCAGGCAGTAGACTGCATCTCTGAGGCCTGCACTCTGGCCCGGGATCTGGCGCACCCGTTCAGTGAAGCCATCGCGCTCCTCAACGCTGCCGAGGTCTCTTTGCTCTGTGGTACAGTCCAGACAGCCCAGGTGCAGGCAGAGGCAGCGCTAGCGCTGTGTACCGAGCATCAGTTCGCTCTCCAGGGGGCGCGTGGCAGCGTGCTGCTGGGGGTGGCATTGGCCACGCAGGGGCACTGCCAGGAAGGCAGCCGGCGCATGCAGGAGGGACTCGATGCCATACGCGCACTGAGGGCAGAGTTCTGGCTGCCTGTATTGCTTGCCCTGGTGATCGAGGTCCATCGTAAATCAGGGAACCTCGAGGAAGGACAGGCGCTCTTGGCTGAGGCACTGACCTTAATCGACACAACGGCGATGCGCTCGTGGGTAGCAGAACTCTATCGCCTCGCCGGGGAATGCCTCTTAGCCCAAACGAGCCCCAATGTGCAGGAGGCGGACGCGTATTTCCAACAGGCCCTCGACCTGGCGCGGCAGCAACAGGCGAAATTGCTCGAACTGCGGGCCGCCATGAGCCTGAGTCGGCTGTGGCACCAGCAGGGCCAGCGGGCGCAAGCCCGCCAGCTCCTGGCTGAGATGTATGGCTGGTTTACCGAAGGGTTTAACACTCCTGACCTCCAGGAGGCCAGAGCGCTGCTCGCTGCACTCCCCTGAAGCATGGGCAAGTCATGTCGTCTGTGTGAATTGCTCGCGCAGCGCCTCAATCAGCTTCAGATGGGCCACGTTGTGATTCGCCAGCCAGGTCCCCACATCAAGAATGTTAGCGGATTTGCCGCGGGTGAGCCCGACGCGCGTCCATTCCTTGCTGCCGAACGAGCTGATCCGAGTGAGAGCCGCTGCCGTGGCCTGGTGGAAGCGGGTGACAATCTCCTGGATCTCCATATCAGGGTAGCCTTTGCCCTCCAATATGCGCCACGCCGGAATCGGCGGATCGAAAGATGCAGGAGTTTCCGAATCAAGTATGCGTCGCACACGCTCCAAAAATGACTCGGTGACGTCGACCATATGGCCGGCAATTTCCTTCATGCACCACTCGTCCGGGGTCGGACGACGCCTGAGCAGGTCATCGGGCAGCCCTGCCACGGCGTTGGCCATCGCTGTGGGGCTCTTCTGGAGGATGGCCGTGATTTCCTCGGCCCGCCGCCGCCCTAACCGCTCATCCGTCACGCTATAGAAGGGGCCGAACCGTTCAAACTCTGCCCCCAGGGCGCCACAGTGGGGGCAGGTCTCGGGTTGCGTGGTCTCGGCAATGTACCCACACTCATAACAGCCCCATAAGAATTGCGCCACATCGCTTTCCATCACGTCGCGATGCTGGCGTAAGCTATCCACAGAACGATCCAGAATATTTAGCAGGGGCTCTGTCAACGCCTGGAGCTGTTGTATGCGGCGGATGGCTTCCGCGCTCGCGCCGCCGCTGGCGTGCCGCAGCGTCTCGGCAAGTGCTGTGCGTTGGGCATGGCGCCGCTGCTGTTCGACCTCCACCGGCGCCACCGGCGACCCCTGGGCGGTCAGGAGGCGTTGCAGATGCATCGCCCGGATGCGAGCGGTATGCGCCGCAGCACGCATTACCTTGGCAATGTTGAATCGTCCGTCTTCGACGGCGCGTTCGGCGGCTACCAGGCAACGAATCACCGCCTGGCTTTCCTGGGCGACCGCCTCCTGTAGCTGTGCAATCAGGTGTTCGTCCATATCTCTCCTCCAGGGCAAGAGCCACGCCGGGATAACCCTACAGTCTGTGACGACCGCGCGACCGCCCCGGCACATATGTACTTTAAAGACTATTATGGGAAGATTGTATCTCGCGGACCGCCGCGCGCACAGCGGTCATGACCTCTGCCGGAATCTCCTGCATATCATGGACCATGCGCGCATGCGCTGCAGCGTGCTGCAGAATCTCCTCCTCTGTATCAGCCTGCACAACAAAGTCACAATCCATGCCAACATCTCGACACCGCAGTACTTTCGACATGAGTTTCTTCCTTCGTTTGTGGTGTGTGCTGTCACATAAACGTGATACTGTGCCTCTGGTGAGGCAACAGTGTATGCCCTCACCCAGACAGTCGCACACGGTTGCTGTCTGTGCAGGGCAATAACGTTGACCCCATGCCGCCTTTCTCAGACCGTCGGCGTAATGTTCTGGTTCACGCGAAAGAGGTTAGTCGGGTCGTATTTGTTTTTGATCAGCACCAGGCGGTCGTAATTGTCCCGGTAGGTGGCTCTAATGCGCTCCTGGCCCTCATCCATCAGGAAGTTGACGTAGGCCCCACCTGCGGAATACGGATGTAACGCCTCCCAGTAGTCATTGCTCCAGGTAATGATCCGCGCGTTATGCGTGGGGTCCGGAGCCACGCCAACCATCATCTGCGCCCAGGTTGCATCGCGATAGCTGAAGGCAGTGTCCTGTGTACCCACGCGATGGGCCGCCCCATTGATCGGATAGAGGTGCATCGTTGAGTGCAAGGTGGGAAGTTGCGCACCGTACTGTGCGTGTCGTGCGATAGCGTCGTCGGGCAACTCCTTGACAAAATCCGCTCGCCAATACCACTGCAGGCCCGGCGGATACAGAGCATCGAACATGCCTTGGAGCGCCGGATACGGCAGCGGACCGACTAGGTCGAGCGCTGGCGGGCCAAAGACGCGGATGGGCTGGAAGATGTCTGCGGCCTTGGCGAGCGGGCCGGTGTAGCACCAAACAACACCACACATTGTCTGGCGATGGAGGTGAGCGGGAAACGACGGGCCAGGCGGTACCCGTAGGAAAGCAAAAAAGCCATTGATATCGTCCGGCGCCTGGGTGATGAAGTCGCGGTAGAACTGCATGGCTTCTGTAGCGCGACCTAGGGGCCAGAGCATCGGTCCGGCGTATACTGTGCGGAGGGGGTGGAGCTGAAAGAGGAATGAGGTGACAATCCCGAAATTGCCGCCGCCCCCACGGATGGCCCAGAAGAGCTCCTCATGCTCTTCCGCGCTCACTGTCACGAACCGTCCATCGGCCAGTACCATATCCACCGCGAGTAGATTGTCGATGGCCAGGCCGTATTTGCGCGTCAGGTGGCCCAGCCCTCCACCCAGGGTCAACCCGCCAACGCCAGTGGTGGAAATGATGCCGCCGGGCGTGGCCAAGCCAAAGGCGTGCGTGGCATGATCAACGTCGCCTCAGGTGCAGCCGCCTTCCACCTGGACGGTGCGGGCGATCGGATCGACACGTATGCCCTTCATGCGTGCGAGGTCAATGACGAGGCTGTCATCACAGGTACCCAGCCCGGCGCCATTGTGGCCCCCGCCCCGGATGGCGACCAGGAACTGGTGCTTGCCGGCGAACTTGACTGTGGCAATGACGTCAGCCACGTTGCTACAGCGGACAATACAGCGAGGCCGCCGATCGATTATCCCATTATAAACTTTGCGAGCTATCTCATAGCCCGCATCGTCAGGTTGCAGCAATGTCCCACGGAGACTAGCCTTAAGGGCATCAATAGTGGCATGGTCATACATAGAGTCCTCCTTGTCCACGACCCACGCGTACGAGGTGCCAGGCTTTATGCCAGTCAGAGGACAGTTCCCCCTGCAATGCACACCCCTTGTTCCTCGTAGGCTGTCTCCAAATGTACGCTGCCGAGGGACAAAAGACTTGGCGAAACTCGGACGAAATTGTGACGAAACATGGACTTTTTCACCCCCGTCGTCTGCCGTCGTTCATATCCATATCCTTACATGGGATTACCCTGGTAGCTGGTGTATAGTGGTGTCCAGCGCCTGGACATGCTATAAAGGGCGCCGTAGGAAGCCAGGGAGGTACAGGGCAGCTCAGGAGCGCATACGTTGCGACGGCGCATGGAGGCAGGTATGGAACGTCCCATCTTCAAACCCCTTGGTACACCGGTGGCACAGCTCGATACCCCGGCTCTGGTGGTCGACCTGGCACTGGTGGAGCACAATATCGCGACGCTACATGCTTTCTTTCAGCAACGGGAGGCCAAGGTGCGGCCGCACGTGACGGCCCACCGCTGCCCGGCTCTGGCCCACAAGCAATTGGCGACAGGTGGCACCGTGGGCGGCATTAGCGTCATCACGGTGGGCGAGGCGGAAGTGTTTGCCGACCATGGTTTTGACAATATTTTTGTGGCCAATGAGGTGGTGACCCAGCAGAAGATTCGCCGCCTATGCGCGCTGGCACGGCGGGCCAGCGTGATTGTGGCGGTGGATAATCCGGCAAACGTACGTGATCTGTCCGCTGCCGCCGAGGCGCACGGGGTGACGCTCCAGGTGGTGGTGGATATGCACACGCGCCTGCAAGGCTGTGGCGTTGAGCCGGGGCCGCCCGCCGTTGAACTTGCCCGTGTTGTGCACGCGGCGCCGCACCTGGAATTCGCTGGTCTGATGTCCTACGCAGGAGCCATCCTCGCCACTGATCCTGCAGCACTGGCGGCTGAGTCACGCCAGTGCATCCAGCAGGTGTTGGATACGCGCGAGTTGCTGGAGCGCTCCGGCCTGCCGATACGCATGGTCAGTGTCGGCAACACCTCAAACTACGAAATCGCTGGGGCCATGGCCGGCGTGACGGAAGTCCCTGCTGGCGCGTATGTGCTACTGGATGCCTGCTATGGCCCATATCGACCGCAGTTCGCCCCGGCAGCGCGCATCATGACGACGGTGACGAGTCGTCCGGAACCCGGCACAGCTATTGCCGATGCTGGCCAGAAGGCGGTGAGCGTTGACCTGGGTCTGCCGGTAGCGTCCGACCTGGATGGGGCCACGGTCGCCTCTTTGAGTGCCGAGCATTGCCGCCTGCGCCTGGAAGGCGCTGCCGATGAGACGCTGCGTCTCGGTGACACGTTCTGGCTGACACCCTATGACATTGGCACGTGTACGAACCTCTATGACTACATACACGCGGTACGCGATGGCCACCTGGAAGCCGTGTGGCGCGTGGCAGCGCGTGGGCAGTATCGCTAGGAGCGATGCAGAAAGGAGACCACTGATGGAGCATTATCGGCCAGCGCCTGGCACGCCGCTGCAAGACCTGGACACGCCCTGTTTGCTCATTGACCTCGATGCTATTGAGCACAATTTTCGCCTTATTGCCGACATGTATCGAGATACGGTCTGCAAAATGCGCACCCACGTCAAGAATCTCAAGAGCCCCATTCTGGCGCACATGCAAATACGCGCCGGTGGCACCGTAGGCGGGGTGTGTGCTGCCAAGGTCGCCGAGGCTGAGGTCATGGTCGAGGGTGGCATTACAGATGTCTTGATTGCCAATGAGGTAGTGGCGCACGACAAGATCGTGCGGCTGTGCTCACTGGCAAAGCGGGCTGATATGAAGGTCGGCATCGACAACGCCCGGAACCTGCGTGAGCTGTCGAAGGTGGCACAGGCCCAGGGTGTTACGCTGGGTGTGCTGATCGAAGTAGACACGTCCATGCATCGTGCTGGCATCAGGCGTGTCGAAGACGGAGTCGAGTTGGCCAAGCTGGCGGCAGCGCTGCCCGGTATTGCCTTTCGGGGCCTCATGAGCCACCAGACGCTCCCGGGGCGACCTGATAAGCAGACACGCCTGATTGAGGGGCGGCGCTTCATGCAGATGTGTTTGGACCTTAAAGATGCCATTGAAGGTGCTGGCATTCCCGTCGACATTGTCTCAACCGGTGAGACCTGGACTTACGACATCGCCGCCGATTTGCCTGGGGTGACGGAAATCCAGGGCGGCACCTATGCCCTCATGTCTGCCTCCTATGGCTACATGGACGAGTTCGCCATTGCTGCCAAGATTCTTGGCACAATCATCAGCACACCGCGCCCCGGTGTCGCCATTGGCGATGTTGGGGTACAGGCCTTAGCCTCACCAGGTGGTGTGTTGCCATCCGTAGAAGGTATGCCTGGAGTGACGGTTGAGGCATTACATGACGAGCATATTGTGTTGCGCACCGACGGCGCCACACCGCTCACTGTCGGAGACCAGTTTCTCCTGCATAGTGGCCAGCAGGATATTTTAGTGAATCGCTGGGATCAGTATATCGCTGTGCGTAAGGGGGTAGTAGAGGCCGTATGGGATATTCCAGCACGCGGGTGTCATCATTAGCAGTGGGAGGGAGATGACGGCGTACGACATCTCCCTTAGGCACCTGTGGCTGGTCACAGCTCAATCCGATGCCCCTGGGCAATCTTATCTTCGTAGAAGCGTCGTAATCTATCGCTCGCCTCGGGCTCTAGAATCAAGGGACGGGTGGCTGAAACAGTTATCCCGGCTACCTGCAAGCTGCCAATTTTATGCGGGCTATTGGTCATCAATACGACAGATTTGACGCCCAGATCCTGGAGGATGGCTGCCGCACTGGCATACTGGCGGGCATCGGCAGCATATCCCAGTTGTACATAGGCCTCGGTTTGTGACAGGCCTTGTGCCTGGAGGGCGCGACTTCTTAAGAGCGCTAAATGGCCATTGCCCCGTCCCTCTTGATCGAGCCAGATAATCACGCCGCTTCCCTGGCTTTCGACCATAGCCTGAGCGAGTTCCATTTGCTCGCGACAATCACAGTCGATGCTATTGAAGAGATGTGCGGAAACGCAATGCGAGTGGAGACGACATAAGACGTTGTCACCCTCCTGCACATCACCCATAACAATGGCAATGCTTTCCTGCTGGCCGTCGTAGTACAGAATTTCCAAGAAGGTGCCGAACCTGGTGTGAAGGGGTGCTTCAGCAAGCCGGATAATCATGGTGTCCTCTACTCCTGCCTGGCGCTCCCGCAGCTAGAGGGACGTCTGCCCTCACCCTCTGGCCGCCTCAGGCCAGTGTTACGCGAGCCCGTCCGCTTTGACGGCCCGTACCGCCTCTGCAAAGCCTGTTAACGTATCAGCGACCACATCGTCAGTGTGGCAGGTACCCACCAACGCCCGCGCCCCGTTAAAGTCGATACCCTGCAGGATGAGCGCCTGTCGCATGGCTCGGCTCTGCTGCGGGAATTTGCCATCGAGACGCTGCCAGGGGATGTCGTCCACGGACTGGTCAGCGCCATCACGCGGTGGCGCGTCAGCACCGTAGAACAGCTTCCAATCGCTGTGTTGGCCATAGACCTTCCAGGCGACTTTTTCACGTGCCAGGATGTCGTTCATGCCGTGCCGCAGCTTGGCGGCCTGCTCGTTGGCGCGTTTGATCGGCACGCCATCGGCCAGAGACGATAACATGGCAACGCCGGCCGCGGCCGAGAGAGGATTGGCGTTAAACGTACCGGGATGGTGAATCTTGGCGCGCTTTCCAGCTTCTGTAGCTGTAGGAGTCGCCAAATAATTAAAAATTTCGGCGCGGCCAGCGACAGCCCCACCTGGTAGACCACCGGCAAGAATTTTGGCGAACGTGGAGAGATCAGGTGTGACCCCGTAGAGTTCCTGGGCCCCACCTGGCGCAACGCGAAAACCCGTTACCACCTCGTCAAAGATGAGCACTACACCAGCTCTGGTGGCTTCTTCCCGTAGACGCTGTAAAAAGCTCGGCGTTACCGGCACCGTGCCAAAGTGGCCACCCGTGGGCTCAAGGATGATAGCAGCCACGTCGCCAGCGGCGAGGGCAGCCTGGACAGCCGCAATGTCGTTTGGAGGACATAGGGCCACAGCGTCCACTGCTTCTTGCATTTGCCCTGGTTCTGGCACTGTCTCATAGGGTGTCTGCACGCCCACTTCCAGGCCCTCATGCCAGCCGTGGAAGTGTCCGGCGAATTTGATGACGTTGCGCTTGCCCGTATAGGCGCGGGCCAAACGCAGGGCCATGTGCGTTGCCTCAGTGCCCGAGGCCGTGAAGCGCACGCGCTCAGCGCAGGGCACCAGCTTACAGACCCATTCAGCCCATGACACTTCGAGAGCATGATTGGCGCCGTAGTGCGTGCCACGCGCCGCCTGCTCGATCACGGCATCCCGCACGTGCGGAGGGTTATGCCCCATAATGAGCGCGCCATGGCCCATCCAGTAGTCGATGTACTGTCGGCCATCGACATCCCATTTGTATGCACCATCGGCACGTTCGACAAATATTGGAAAAGGCTGCATGCGGCGGTTGTCGTGGGTGACTCCGTCCGGGAAGAGACGTTGAGCACGCTCAAAGAGCGCGCGGGATGCCGGGAGCGCTTGCTGATAGGCATGTTCGAGAGCCATGGTGCCGTACTCCGTATGAAAGAGACATCGGACCCACACCGGATGGCGTCATGCTACGTCTGTCTGGTACGGGTGTCAAGGTGAGGGCATCACGTTTTCTGCAACAGGCGTTGCATCACAGGGCCGCTGAGCATGGATGTGGTTAGCGCCATGGTGATCAAGGCCACAAAGATGCGCTGATCAATCACCTGATACTCTAGAGCCACCGAGGCCAGGATCATCTCCATGGCGCCGCGGGCGTTCATGCCAAAGCCAACGGCCAGCGCTTCCAGGCGTGGCATACCCCCGAGCCAGGCGCCGAGGCTGGCACCGCCGATTTTGCCAGCACAGGCGATTACGAAGACGATGAGCACCAGGGGCAAATCAAAATGGGCGGCAAAATCTGCCTTGAGCCCAACAGAGACAAAGTATAGGGGAGCAAAGAAGCTGATGGCAAACTGATAGATGACCTCATGGACGTGCTGATCGTCTTGTCCAAAGGCCCGCCCGAGCGCAACCCCGACAAAAAATGCTCCGAAGATAGCGTGCATGCCGATGGCTTCGGCAAGTGCTGCGGCGAGCAGCACAATAATCGTGATCAAGCCAATAAAACCACTGGGCCAGGCCAGTGCCACGCGGGCCCACTGCAGCAGGGCGCGTCCTCGCCACCAGCCCAGGCCCACAATCAGGGCCACACCCCCCACCACTGACCCCAGCATAGTCCCCACATGTGCCGTGGTACTGTGCTTCCCAAAAGCGCCTAAGAGCATGGCAAAGAGCGACCAGCCGATGAGATCGTCGACGGTGGCGGCAGCCAGCACCGTGACACCGATCTCATCACGGATCAGAGCCAGATCCAGTAAAATTCTGGCGATGACTGGCAGTGCCGAGATAGATAAAGCCACCCCGATGAACAGCGCAAAGAGCAGGAGGTGCTCCTGGGCTGGCGCACCCCACACGTCCGGCAGGAGCAAGACCGTCCCAAGGCCCAGCCCACAGGGCAGCACAATGCCCAGGAGACTGGTGCCAACGACGCTACGGCCACGTTTTTGTAGATAGGCGGGATTGACCTCGAGTCCAGCCACAAACATAAAAAACAGCATGCCAATCTTGAGCACGGCGTCACGCCCTACGGTAATGGCACCAGTGGCTGGAAACAGCCACGTATAAGCGTGGGGTGCAAGCGCGCCCAGGACGGTTGGCCCCAGGAGAATCCCCCCAAGCAACTCGCCGAGGACCGCCGGCTGGTGCAGGGCACGCATGATCTGGCCACAGACGAGTGCCGCCGTGAGCATCGCGCCTACCTGGAGAACAAACACAATCACATCGTGATGTTGCATAGTCTCTCTGTGATGCGGATGCGTGAGGACATCTAGCCTCCAGGGTACTCTAGCGACCGTCTGCCCAGGGAATTGGCAATCCGAGAACGATGAGTTTGGCTTCCAGCTCATCACGCTCACGATTGCGCTTGGGTGATTCGTTAGCGGGAGGGAGTAAGGCTGCGCCGCGTGCCAGGGCAATCGCTTGGGCGCTATTACCCTGAGAGAGGGCACGGATGATGTCCATTTCAATGCGCGATAGCGCCAGGGCCTTCAGCCGGTAATCAACAAAGGCCTCCCAGGCCAGCGGGCACCAGCGTTGCACGATATTCGTCCCAATGACTTCCGCATACGCACGAATTTCTGCTTGCGCGTGCGTATCCACACGGAGAGAGAGGAAGTGGAAGAGATTATGCAGGTCGATCTTCCAGTAGGCCTCCGTGTAAGTTGAGAGTGGCAGATCCTTGCGGGCTTGTTCACGCGCCACCCCCAATGCGAGGCGTTCTGCGTAGAGTTCGCGAGCGGCACGATGAAACGCAGCCTCCTTCTGCGAGAGTTGTGCTCCAGTCTCGACGTTCAGAAGACCGGTGCTACCCTGTCGGTTTGTCGAAGACTGCACACGCCAGTCGGTCGGAGGCGTCGTTTGGGCTGCGTCAATAGCAATCGAATACCGTGTGGAATACTCGTTCACATTGGCGGTGCGATGACGGATCCACTGGCGCCAACAATCCATAGGAACACGCACGTGCAGCTTCAGTTCGCACATCTCAAAAGGGGTTGTGTGGTGATGCCGCATGAGGTAGCGGATCAAACCACGGTCCTCGTGCACCTGTCTGGTTCCTGCTCCGTAGGAGACACGCGCGGCCTGGACGATGGACGCGTCGGAGCCCATGTAGTCGACGACGCGCACGAAGCCATCGTCGAGCACCTTGAAGGGTTGCCCAAGGATTTCGTCGAGTGCAAGAACGCGTGGGCGCTCTAGGCAATGCTGCTCGTTGTGTGTCAAGTATGCCTCCGAGCCAAACGATCTGAGCTCATGTTCAGTAGCACACCGTGTCCGAGAAAGTGTGCCTAACCACGTTTAGCCAATCGCCGCCAGTTCCAGCCGCCCGCCCCAGCGTACCTGCGCCGCAGCAGCGAGGGCCTGGTGCTCCGGCTGCGTCAGAGAGGGATCTTCTTTGAGCAACTCAAAGGCGGCGCGACGCGCTTGCTCCAGACAGGTAGTGTGATGCAAGATGTTGCCGACGCGTAACTCTGGCAGGCCTGACTGCTTGGTGCCCAGTAGCTCACCTGGTCCACGGATCTGCAAATCCTGCTCGGCGACAAAGAAACCGTCCGTACTGTCTTGCATGACGCGCAAACGCTGACGGCCCTCCTTGCTCAGGGCTGGGCCGGTGAGCAATACGCAGTACGCCTGGGCCTTGCCACGCCCAACACGGCCACGTAACTGGTGGAGCTGGGCCAAACCAAAATGCTCGGCGTTCTCGACCAGCATTACCGTGGCATTGGCGACATCCACGCCGACTTCAATCACCGTCGTCGATACCAAAATGTCGAGTTCCCCCTGCACAAAGGCCTGCATGATGGCGTCTTTTTCTTCACTCGGGAGGCGGCCATGCAGGAGGCCAACGCGGAATTCGGGGAAGACGTCATGCTGCAAGTGCTGCGCCATAGCCACCGCAGCGCCGAGATCAAGGCTCTCCGACTCCTCGATAAGGGGATAAACGATATAGGCCTGATGCTGCTGCTTCACCTCACGGCGCACGATCTCGTACGCCTGCTCGCGTCGCGCTTCCCCCATCACGGTGGTGCGCACGGGACGGCGGTCAGGAGGCATCTCGTCGATGACCGAGAGATCCAGATCACCGTAGAGCGTCATGGCGAGGGTGCGTGGAATCGGGGTAGCCGTCATCACCAGCACGTCGGGCGTCAAACCCTTGCGCCGCAGGCTGGCACGCTGCAGGACGCCGAAGCGGTGCTGCTCGTCCACCACGATCATGCCGAGACGGTGGAACTGCACCTCGTCATAGAGCAGGGCGTGCGTGCCGACGAGCAACGGCATCTCCCCTTGCGCAATGCGTTCCAGGAGCTGTTGGCGGTTTTTACCTTTCACGGTACTGGTCAGCAACGCTACCTCCAGGTCAAGAGGGCGGAGCAGCGCGCGGAGCGTGGTTAGATGTTGCTCCGCCAAAATTTCGGTCGGAGCCATGAGGGCTGCCTGGAAGCCATTGGAGACCGCCATAAGCATTGTTAAGAGGGCCACCACGGTTTTGCCACTGCCGACATCGCCTTGTATCAGGCGATTCATCGGGAAGGGGCGTTGCATGTCATCAATAATTTCAAAGAGCACCCGATGCTGTGCCGCGGTGAGGCGGAAGGGGAGATGCTGTAAGAGTGCCTCACCAAGATGGTTCGGCTGCGTATAAGGCACCGCCCGGGGTTCGCGTTGCACCGCCCGGTGGCGCAAGGCCAGGCCGAGTTCGAGCAGGAAAAATTCTTCGAAGACTAAACGCTCGTGGAAGGGGGTCTGTTGACTATTAAAGCGCAGTAGGTCCGCGTGGTCATCCGGGAAATGCACTTGCCGCAGGGCCTCCGCCAAACTGACGAGATGATGCGCACGTTGCAGAGTCTCCGGTAACGTTTCCTGCACCTGCGGTACGTAAGTGTCGACCACCATTTTCATCAGGGAGCGCATGGTCTTTTGGTGCAGACCAGCGGTGAGAGGGTAGATGGGCACTATTCGACCAAAATGTACCTGCTCGGTGTCATCCGCATCAAGGACTTCGAGATCAGGGTGAACCACCTCCCGGGCTCCCGTGTACCCGTTGAGGGTGACCATACCGCTGCCTACCACACGCGTCCCTACCGGGAAGCGTTCCTGGAGATACGTACTGCGCGTCTGAAACCACTTACAGATCAAGGCGCCACTATCGTCCTGCAACAGCAAGGCCACAAAAGGTTTGCCACGTTTATTGCTGGGCTGCGTCTGCAGCGTGGTCACGGTGCCACAAAAGGTCTCCCGCTTGCCCCACCGCAAGAGTCCTAGAGGGGTGAGCTTACGGCGGTCTTCGTAGCGCATCGGGAGGCACCACAAAAGATCGTGGACCGTGTGGAGCGACATTTTGGCGAGCAACGCTGCGCGTCTTGGGCCAACGCCACGCAGGAACTGCACAGACTGGGCGCAAGGATCACCCTTGTCGTTACTCTCCTGCACCACAGGGCGCGTTGTCGCCTGGACTGGAGCCTGTACTGCCGCAGTGGCAGGGGATGGCTCGGTATCGTGGAAGGTATGGGCTCGCATCCGGGCCAGCAACTGCTCAGCCTGCCGCACGCGTTCCTGTTTCTGTGGTAGAGGGAGCGCATCGACGTTCTGCACCACCTGCAACAGTTGCTGCAGGAGCGGCAGCAGCCCTGGGGGTAACGATGACGCCTGTAGGATCTGTACGTGGTGCTGGACGTATGCTTCGAGGTCACGGAGTTTGGCGAGGTGTGCAAAATTCTGGCGCGTGGCGTAGCGCAGTGGTCTCTCGAGGTGATCCAGGTGCATCTGGAGCACGGCTGCAGCCCCTGTGCTCCCGCTCTCGCTCGCTCCAGTTTCTGACATGGGGAAATCCTTGCGGTGGGGGAGAGAATGTGCTAGGTTTAGCCATTACTTCACAGGCCAAAACGCGACAGCACGCACAATATCAGTACTGCCTTCAGCGCCCATTCATTAAGGAACAGATTATGGCTAAACGCTGCGATATCTGTGGCAAGGGACCACGCTACGGCCACACCATCAGCCACGCCCACAACCTTACGAATCGTCGTTGGAATCCGAACTTACAACGGATGCGCGTACAAACCTCAGGCGGCGCCAAGCGTATCAAGATTTGCACGCGTTGTTTGCGCTCCGGCAAAGTGCAAAAGGCATCCTGACCCCCTCAAGGATGCCATTTGCCCCAGCGTGGGGTATTCTTGACCCGCTCTACCGACAAGACTCCCCGCAAGTTTTCCACGCGGTGGATGATTGTGTTAAGGTGTGCAATATCACGAATATCCACAGTGAATTCTAAGTAGGCTTTTTTATCCTGGCTTGTGATCACGCTGGCACGGCTGATATTCCCATTACACGCTGCAATGGCTGAACTCACTCCCGCCAATACACCTTGCTGGTCATGTGTCACCACGGTGATACGTGCAGGGTGGGTGGTCTCTTGTTGCACATCCCATTCCACCTCAACCCGCCGCTCCGGATCATACTCGAGCTTGTCCACACTTAAACATTCTGTGGTGTGCACGGTCACCCCACGTCCGCGCGTGATATAGCCGACAATGCTATCGCCTGGCAAGGGATGGCAACAGCGGGCGAAGTTGACGAGAATGTCGTTGAGCCCCTGCACTTTAATCCCATCATGACGGGGCTTGCGCGGCACCGACGTGACAGGTTTACTTTTCTGCTTACGTTCCTCAATGACCTCGGATGGCAGGAGGCGGTGCACGACCTGCAGGGCTGAGACCCGACCATACCCCACCGCAATCATCAGGTCATCCGCCGTTTGGAAGCCAAAATGCGGGGCCACGGCTATCAGTGCCGACGACTTCAGATAGGCGTGAGGATTGGGCACGTACTTCTGGGCCTCACGCTCACAGACCTCGCGCCCTAGCGCCAGGCTACGGGCTTTATGTTCCGCTTTCAGCCAGGCTTTAATTTTGGTGCGGGCGCGGGGCGTGACCACCCAGCGTAACCAGTCACGGCTCGGCACATGCGTGGGTGACGTGAGAATTTCCACTGTATCACCGTTACGCAGCTGGTACCGCAGGGGTACAATGCGCCCATTCACCTTGGCGCCAACGCATTGATGTCCAATGTCCGTATGCACCATGTAGGCAAAATCCACTGGCGTGGCGCCACGGGGGAAGGTCCGCACTTCACCACGCGGTGTGAAGACGTAGACCTCCTCCTGGAACATGTCGATCTTCACCGTCTCCATGAACTCGATGG
>Ga0075428_100002679_pt1 | contig 19355 bp, 33 predicted proteins | sample RhiMetdeltSRZDD2_FD_75291 | JGI IMG/M metagenome (GOLD analysis project Ga0075428, IMG submission 75291) | Populus rhizosphere microbial communities from Tennessee, USA - Rhizosphere MetaG P. deltoides SRZDD2 | ecosystem: Host-associated > Plants > Roots > Rhizosphere > Soil | place: USA... | reverse complement strand
CCGTCTACGAGAACCCGACCAACACCACGAACGGGGACGGCCTGCCTCCTCACTCGATCGAGGCCGTGGTCCAGGGTGGCGACAGCACGGAGATCGCCGAGGCCATCCTGGCCAACCGCTGCGCCGGCATCGAGATGTTCGGCTCCACCACGGTCAACCTGGTGGACTCCGCCGGCAACACGGTCGCCGTCAAGTTCAACCGCCCCACCGTGCTCACGCTGTGGGTCCGCGTGGACGTTACCAAGGACCCGAACGTGTTCCCGGCCGACGGCACCGATCAGATCAAGGCGGCCATCGTGGCCGACGAGGAGAACCACCCTATCGGCCAGAACGTGACGGCCTCGCGCATGGCCTCGCGTTGCTTCCAGGTCCCGGGCGTCCTCGACGTCACGCTCGCGCGGGTCGACACGGTCAACCCCCCGACCGGGACCACGCTGACCGTGACCGTGCGGCAGCTCGCCGACTTCGACACCTCGCGGATCATCGTCAACCTCGCAGACGGGACGCCGTAACATGAGCCGCGAGGTCACGCAGATCCTGAACCACGCCTCGCTGGCACTCCAGCGGCTGGCCCAGCAGTACAAGGACAAGCCCAAGCTGGCCGCGCTGATCGGCGTGTTCACGCCCAAGGTGCAGGAGCTGGAGGACGTGTTCTGGTCGCTCCACGTCGACCGCCGGATCGAGCTGGCCGTCGGCGAGCAGCTCGACCTCCTCGGCCGCGTGGTCGGCCAGCGGCGCGACGGCGCGTCGGACTCGGAGTACCGGCTGCGCCTCAAGGCGCGCGTCCGCGCGAACTTCTCGACCGGCTCGCCCGAGGACATCTACTCGGTGTTCCGGATCCTGCTGCCGACCGGGACCATGAAGATCACCGAGTACTACCCGGCAGGCATCACGCTGGAGCTGCACCCGTCGATCGACCCTGCCCTGGTCGATCTCTACACCGACTTCCTGGACGACAGCCGGGGCGCCGCGATCGCGGCGCAACTCCTTTGGTCGAGTGATTTCGATACGAAGATGTTCACGTTCGCCGCTGCGGCGTTCCTGAACGGCCTGCATAACATTGGGTCGACCACTCTCACCGTGGACAGCACGGCCGGGTTCCCCGACTCCGGGTCCCTGATCCTCGACGAGACGCTATCGAACGAGGAGCTGGTGACGTACACAGGCAAGACGCCCACCAGCTTCACCGGGGTCTCCGCGACCACGGCGTCCCATAGCAACCTCGCGTGCGCCTCGCTCGCGAATGCAGACTACCTCACCATGGGCTACAGCAATGACCCGGGGCAGACCCAAGGTGGCAAGCTGGCTGGCGTGGAGCTAGTCTCATAGGAGAGAAGCCATGGCTACCAAGCCCACAGTGCTGCCTCGCTGGGCCAACGTCGGCGCCGACGTCGTCACGCCCGCGTCGGGCAAGCAGGACATCGGCTGGGTCTCGCAGGAGCGGCCCCCGGCAGAGTGGCAGAACTGGCTATCGCTCCACGCGTACAACTGGCTGGCGTGGCTGGACGACATGGTCCTGTCCGACGACGGGACCCAGGTTCATTGGCGCTCCACGAAAGAGCACGTCTTCGACGGCCGCCTTCAGGCCAACACCGGCAACACGACGTTTGCGTTCAAAGTAACTCAGACGAACAACGCCGGGCAGGGACTCAGCGTCGACACGAACTTCAACACCGGCGGAGCAGCGGCTAACGCCATCGCTTGCTCGGGTGCCGGTTATGCCCTGGAGATCAATTCCAACGGCACGAACGGAACCGCGCTTGTGGTTACCAAGGGCGGGGGCGGCACCGGAGTGGCCCTCAACGTCACCGGGCTGTCGACGCTGAACGGCGCGGTCACGATCTCGACCGGCGGCCTGGCGATCACGCTCGGTGGGATCACCGTGGCCGCCGGCCTCTCCGACTTCCAGGCCGGCGCCAAGACCAACGAGGCCGACATCCGGCACGCGGACAAACACACGTGGGTCCCGATCTTCCACGGCAACGGCGACACGGCCTCCAACGGCCTCACCGGGACGATCACCTCGAACGTGCCATATCTCCGCTCGGCCTCGGGCGCGTGGGACCTGGTGGTCCGTCTGCCGGTGATCAAGGGCGACCGGCTGAAGGAGATCCACTGCTACGGCTACGACAACGACGGCGGAAACAATTTCTCGTTCGCCGTGTACAAGAACGCTCTGACGAACGGAGGGGCGCCGGGCGCGGCCTCGCAGCTCGGCTCCACGCAGAACTCCGCCAGCAGCTCGACCAACATCCAGAAGCTGTCGGTCACCGGCCTCACGGAGAGCATCTCCGGGGACGACACGCAGTACTATGCGATCATGTCGGCCGGAGCCGCGACGTCGGACGGTCACCGGATCTACGCCCTCAAGATGGTTTGTGACCGCAACGCCTAGGAGTAGCACCGTGGCCAAGCTTGACGATCAGGTCCGGTTCAGACACGCGCTGATGGCGCTGGCGTTCTCGCTGCCGCTGCTCGCCGGGTTCGGGGCGTGGGTCATCTCGCGCGCCGAGGCCGCCACCGAGGAGCCGCGCCGGGCCATCGAGCGGGTGGAGCAGAAGGTCGACCAGGTACTGTTCCTGCTGCTGGAGGACAAGTGATGGCCGCCAACCCAAAGCGCGCCCTCGAGCGCATGCTGGGCCTGTGGGCCCGCGGGTGCCCGGACCCGAAGACGACCGACACCGGCCCCGAGGCCGAGGCCGCCCGCGAGATGATCACCTCGCTGATCAACGATGGCCTGGGCTGGCTGTCGTGGCGCAAAAAGGTTGCCGGCGTGGAGCGGGTGTTCACCCGCTACGCGGGCGACGGGAACTTCTCGTACTGCGGCGCCGGCCTGGCGTGGGCCTACGCCGACTCGGTGGCGCTGCCGCTGCGCCGCAAGTTCTTCGCCAGCACGATCAGGCTGGCCGGGCGCGGGCCGCACGGGCCGCTGCCCCCGGGCGTGCTGCAGCGCCTGGAGTACCGCGACGCGCGGCCTGGCGACATCGGGATCATCGGGCGCGCGATTCCGGCGGGCGACCATATCACCATGCTGGTGGCGCCGAGCCCCGGCTCCTGCATGGACGTTTCCTGCAACGGCGAGGGTAAGTTCTCGGACGGCTCGTGGGGCGAGGGCGTGGTGATTCGCGTCCGGCAGCCGAGCGAGTATACTCACGTGTACCGGCTGCTCTAGGAGGGACGTCATGGTGAACTGGATTCTCGACCTGCTCTTCTCGCCCGCGGGCTACATGGCCATGGGGGCCGCCACCGGGTGGCTGGGAAGGATGATCGTCGTGCACCTGCTCTCGCGAGTCGGAAACGAGTTCCTGCGCGCCCTCCTGGGCCGCGCCTGGGAAGAGGCGCGCCTGGTCCTCGACGACGCTTACAAGGCTTACACGCTGCAGATGATGCGCGCCAAGGCCGACGGGACCGTCACCGAGGACGAGCGGGCCGAGGCCAAGAAACTGGCGCTGGACGCGGCCAAGCAACACCTCGGCTGGCGCATGCTGGTCGGCCACCTGATCAAGATCCTCACCGGCGCATCGGCCAGCGCGTGGCTGGAGAAGAAGGCCGAGGAGCAGATCGCGGAGGCCGAGGCCGCCGGCAAGGAAGCCGTCGAGGCCAACCCCCCGAGCGGCGCGGCCGGCGTGACCGGCTCCCCGATCGAGGTGGAGTAGTGCGGATCCTTGCGGCCCTTGTCCTCTTCGTCTCGCTGTCCTTTAACAGCGGACGTGCCTTTGCAGAGGACACGGACGTCGAGGACGTCCCCGAGCCCACGCACCTGAAGTCCCCGACCCAGTGCCGCACCGAGCGCGGCTCCGAGGTCAACTTCCCGCCCGGCTACTTCCTGCCGGAGCCGACGTGGCTGCGCCTCGACAACGAAGTGCGGCGGCTCCAGGAACAAGAGACCCGGCTCACGGCCGAGAACAATCGGCTGAGGGAGTTGACAAGGTCCGGACCCGGACGCACCTTGTTCTGGGTCGGGACGGGCCTGCTCGCCGGCTTCGCCGCGGGCGCCCTCGGCGCGTACTACTTCTAGCCCCGCAGGAGACCGATGGTCCCTAAGCTGAAGGTCTGCAAGAGATGTCCGTCCGCAGGTCGCCCGGCCGAGCAGCCGCTCAGCGCGTTCAACCGCGCCAGCGAGTCGCCGGACGGCCTGCAGTGGATCTGCCGCCTGTGCCAGCGAGAGGCAGCCCAGCGCCAGCGCGAGAAGAACCGGCAGGAGCGGGCGGCCTCCGACTACGAGCCGCTCACGACCGAAGACTTCGCGGTCGGCGTGGGGAACGTCCCCGGAGAGGGGCCGCGCAGCGCGCGGGCCGGCGTGGAGAAGCGGCAGGAGTACAACCGCAAGATGGGCGACACGCTCGCGGCCGTCCACGAGGTCGCCGCGGGCGAGGCCTCCGACCTGCCCCAGGACGTCACCGAGTACCTCGCGATCCTCAGCGAGCAGGAGCGCCGGTTCGGCAACCGCCGGCTGGCGCGCTCCACGGCGATCGCGCTCGCCCACGAGATGCTCGGCATCCGCATGTTCAAGCGCGCGGCCGAGCAATACCTGTCTAACCGCATCGAGCCGGCCGGCTACGCGGCGCGCAAGCGCCCGGCGCCGGAGCCGGGGACGCTGGACCGGACGCTCTGCGTGGGCCTCTCGGACCTCCACCTCGGCGCCGAGCTGTCGGACGTCGACAACCCCCAGCCCTTCCGCCGGCTCGAGGAGTCCCGCCGGCTGGCCTACGTGATCCAGCAGGCGTGCGAGTACAAGCAGCGCTATCGCGACCGCACGCGCCTCAAGCTCCTGATCAACGGCGACGTGATCCAGGGCATGCTGCTCCACGACCTCCGGGACGGCGCGCCGCTAACGGAGCAGATGGTCGTGTTCTGGCGGCTGCTCAGCCAGGCGATCGCGCTGCTCGCCGCGCAGTTCCCGCTCGTCGAGGTGCACCTCCAGCCCGGCAACCACGGCCGCGACAAGCTCCGGCACCCGGGCCGCGCGACGTCGTTCAAGTGGGACGGCCACGAGTGGCGCATGTACTACGCGCTGAGCATGATGGCCTCGGGCCTGCCCAACGTGACCTTCGACCTGCCGTTCCGCGCCGTCTCGCTGATCGACCTCTACGGCCGGACGCTCGGCATGACCCACGGTGACACGGAGGTGCCGCTCGGGAACCCCACCACGCAGCACGATCGGAACGTCGCCGAGCTGCAGAAGATCAACGCCACGCGCTCGCTCGGGCGCGAGGTGGACGCGTGGTTCGTGGGCCACTTCCACTCGGCGTTCCTGGCGCCGGGCGTCCCGACCGTGGTGTACAACGGAATGCTGGTCCCGCCCGACGGGCACGCTCGGACGCATGGCTACATCGGCAAGCCGTGTGGCCAGTGGATCTGGGAGGCCGTGGCCGGCTACCCGGTGGGCGACGCTCGCTTCGTGAACGTGGGGCCGCAGCAGGATCAGGACGAGACGCTCGACTCCGTGCTCACCCCTCCGAAGTTCGGATAGGCGGACCGTAGTCCTCGGTCATCCAACGCGCGAGCAGCGCCCGCACCCGCTCGCGCGCAGCCGTCCCTCCTCGCGCCAGGTACGCCTCCAGCCGCGACTCCACAGCATGGCAGTTCTCGCAGAGCGTCGAGCCGATCAGGTCGGTCGGCTGCCCGCACGTGGAGCACGGACGTTTCACTTGGGCACCACAGGCCTGGGCAGCTCGGCCATGCGGCCGATCCGAGCGTCGTCGTAGCCATGCTCACCGAGGACCCAGCGCGCCGTGCTCTCCACCTCGCCGCCCCAGATGATGAACATGCACGCCAGCCACAGGAGCCGCTCGCGCTCGGCCACCAGGCGCACGCCCGCGCGGGCCTGGTCTCGCGAGTTCTCCTCGGCCAGTGCGAGCTGTCCCTCGAGCTGTAAGATCCGACGCGAACCCTCTTCAGCTCGTCTCATCTGGCGCAGAGCGATCTCGTGCAGCTCGTCGATCCGGCCCTCGAGTTGCGCGATCCGGCGCGAGGCCTCCGCGAGCTGCGCCTCGCAGCGTTCGGCACGATCAGATTCGTTTCCCATGACGCTTCTCCTTCTCCTCGCGATCGGTGGCCCGCATGTCCAGCATAGGCAGCCGCGCCACCTCGTCGACGTTCGTGACCTCTTCCTCGTCGTCCCGCGCCAGCGGCTGGAGGCTGCTGGCCTTGCTCTCCGTTCCCGCGCTCTGCATGGTTCCGATCCTACGGCTTGAACGTGTCGATGTCGATACCCAACATGCGGAGGGCCTGCGCGCCGTACCCTCGGAACGTCTTGTATACTTCGCGATGTCTGTTCAGCTCCGACCCCAGCCCCACCACGGCGAACATGCAGGTCCGGTAGAACGTCGGGTGGAGGACCTGGCCGAGCCGCGCCCACGTGTGGAGCGAGACGGGGATCACGGTGTAGGCAACGATCCCCGGCCGGTCGAACGGGTAGGCCGTGGCGTGCACGCCGGCCATGTAGGCGACCACCTCCACCGGTTGCCGGCGCGAGGCCGCCACGCACTCGGCCAGCGCGGCCGTCATGCGGCCGAAGAACGACTCGGCCGTCTCGCTGGCCGGGGCGTGGAGGTCGATCCACAGCCGCTTGACCGGCTGCGCCACCTGCTGCCGGCGCACGCAGGCGAGCGGGTGCCCGGCGATCGCGGCCGGGACGACCACGGAGCCCACCACGCTCTGAACGATGCGGGGGGCCTCCAGGTGGGCCTTCATGGCGCTCTCCATGGCCGCGCCGGCCCCCCGGGCCTCGGCCCGCTTGCGGGCCGTCCGGTCGCCGTGCCGGAGCAGGTCCAGCCAGGCGGCCTCGCTCTCGCAGCCCAGCCAGCTCCAGCGCCCGTCCAGCCAGTCGTCCTGGGTCTTGCCCCAGCGGAAGAGGTCGAGGTGGGCCTCGAGCGGCACCTTGACGACGGTGTGGTACTGCCCCTGCTGCTTGACCCACGAGGCCGGGATCGTGTGCTGGCGCGCCATGCACCGGGGACGTTGCACGCCGCGTGCCGGCCGGTGCGTCACGTTCCGTCGCGACGTTGCGCCGTTCCGGTCCTCAGGTTTCTGCGACGGCCCCTCGAAAAACTGAGCCCGGAATTCCGCAGCGTGTTCCGGACGTTGGAACTAAACCCGCGGAACCACGTCTCTCAAAAATTCGTGGACCGGGCCCGTCCGACGTGCCACGTCTTGCGGAGTTGTGCGTCGCGGGCAACCGGCACGTCCCGTGCAACACGTCCCAAGCATGAGCGACCTCCGGCACCGTACGGCGTTTTACCCCGGCACCTGCAGGATCTGCGGCGCCCGCTTTGCTAAGGGCGACCAGATCGTCTACCAGGGGTTCTACCCCCGCGGCCAGAAGTGCTCGCACGCCGGCTGCTTCGACAAGCGGGACGTCGCGGCCGACCGGCGCGCGCAGGAGGAGGCCGCTGCCGCCCGCGCCGAGCAGGAGCGCGCCGAGGCCTCGGCCTCTGCCGCCGAGGCGCAGGCCGACGAGCAGGACCAGGCCACGGCCTCCGAGGCCGTGCAGGCCGAGGCCGAGGAGGAGAAGGCCGAGGTCGAGGAACAGGAGACCCGGCACCCGGCGTACGAGCGGCTGCGCCGTTGGGTCAACGCGGGCGTGACCCGGATCTGGATCACCGGCGCGGCCGGCACGGGCAAGACGTACGCCTGCGAGCAGCTCGCCCGCGAGATGGGGGTCCCGATCTACATCATGACGCCGATCGAGTCGCGGTACGACGCGCTTGGCTACAACGACGCGCACGGCCGCTACGTGGAGACGCCGATCTACCGCTGGGCCGTGGACCCGAACCCGCGCGCCATGCTGGTGCTGGACGAGGTCGACGGGTTCCAGCCCGGCGCGATGATCTCGATCAACGCGATCATGGCGAACGGCCTCGGCGTGTTCCCCCACGCGCAGATCCCGATCGCACCCACGAAGATCATCGTCGGCACGGCCAACACGATCGGCGACGGCCCGGACGTGAAGTACTCCGGCCGGCTCGCGCAGGACGCCTCCGTGGTCGACCGCTTCGCAGGCTGGTTGCCCTGGGGCGTGGACGAGCAGGTGGAGCGCCGGATCGCCTTGGCCAAGACGCCCGCGGCCACCACGGAGCGCGCGGTCAACGCCAGCCAGGCCGTGCGGGCCGTGCTCTTGGCGCGGAAGATCGATCTCGACTGGGGCCCCCGCCGGACGTACGCCGTGGCCGCGCTCCGCGCCGCAGGCGAGACGCTGCGCGAGGCCGTGTTGGTGGCCGGGCTGCTCCGGCTGCCGGAGCACCTCGACGTGCTGCGCGAGGCCGGGCTGTACTAGCGGCGAGGGCGGAGGAGTGACCGGACGCCGGAGAGGGCGCGCCGCTCCGGCGGGATCCGGTCGGCCAGCTTGGCCAGCTCGGACCACACCGTGCTGGGCCGCGGGGGCGGCAGAGGCGTAACGAGCGCGCCGTGCTCCGGGTCGAGGAGCGTCGAGGTCACGCGGTAGCACGCCTCCCAGTGAGCGAGGGCCCGGCCGACGAGCGGCAGCTTGAGGCCGATGGCCGTGCGGAACAGGAGCGCGTCCAGCTCGCGCTGCGGCAGCCCGAGCGGCGCCAGCCAGGGGACGATCCTCAGGTCGCGCGACACGGCGCCCTCCAGTTGCCCGGCTTGCCGACGGTGACCCAGCCCCCGGCCCGGAGCTGCCCGGCCAGCGGGTGGCCTCCGTGGGCGCCGAGAACGGGCGGCTCCGGCATGAGCGCCAGGATGTCCCGCCAGTGCATCACCTCGCCCGGGAAGGCCTCGGCCACCTCGGCGAGCTGCTCCTCCAGCGTGACGTTGCGGGCCGGCGCCGGCCTCGGCGTGTAGCGCTGCCCGCGCCGGTCGACGCCCGCGCGCGGCAAGCGCACCGTGATGAACTCGAGGTCGGCATCCCACGGCCCGTCCACCTCCGCGGCGACCTCCTCGAACGGCCTCCAGCTCTCCGTGTTCTCCATCGGCTAGTTACTCCTCTCCGGCTCCAGGGACGGCAGCCGGTCGGCCAGCGCCGTCTCCAGGATGTCGATCGCGTCCACGTTGGAGACCCCAAGCTTCCGAACGACCTCGGTGTACAGCGCGCACGAGGCCGTGAGCGCCACCCCGATCGTGATGCCGTCGACGGCCATCAGCGTGTCGTGCAGGAGCTTGAACACCGACCACGGGTCGGGGTCTCCGGGCTTCAAAGGCGTGTTGGAGATCAGCTCCGACAGCGTCGGGCCGTCGTCCTCGTCGTGCTCATCGGCCACGCAGCTCCTCCTAGTTCCCCGGCCGCCAAGGCCGGACGATCGCGTTCTCCAGCTCGGCGGCCTCGGCGGAGTCCATCCAACGCTCCGCGTCGACCAGGCAGGAGAACGTCCGCAGCGGCTCGGCCCGGCCGGGCACGAACGCGGCGTACATGGTGGGCGGGCAGATGAAGCGCGGCCAGCGCGCGTCCACCGGGGCCGGGTCACCATACACGAGCCGGCTCATGGCTTGAGGCCCCGAGCGCGGTCGTAGTCGTCGATCTCGCGCTCCGAGTCGCCCACTCGGAACGGCCCCGGCTCCGAGCAGGGGCAGAAGTCGGTGCCGTCGAGCGGCCCCGCGACGCCGGCCAGGCAGCCGACCGTGTGGCTGTGGAACTTCACCGGGTGCACACAGCCGTCACAGATGGGCCCATGCACCGGGGGCTCCACCTCGCTCGTGCAGGCCTGCTGCACGGCCGTCGCGATCGTGTCGCCAGCCACCTTGCCGAAGTTGGCCGCCCGGTCCGCCGCAGGGCCTAGCGGGCTGGCCGGCACCGGCTCCTGCATCTGGAGCAGGCCCCGGAGAGTGGCGTCGACGATCGCATCGACCGTCTCCTTGCCGGAGCCCAGCTCCTCGGCGATCGCGCTGCGCAGGGCCAGCTCGATCTCCGAGAGCGCGTAGGGGCCCTCGGCGTCCTGCTGGGCCTCGATGAACTTCGGGTCGCGCATCAGCTTGGGCGCGGGCCCGGCCGGGGGGCGATCGTCGATCAGGAAGCCTCCGTCCTTGGCGTCCATCAGGATGGCCAAGCTGGCCGCCACGCCCTCCAGGTGATGCTTGCCGCGGGTGCTCTCAGGGTCGAGGTCCTCCCCGTCCAGGTAGGCAAGAGCGTGCCGCAGGATGCCTGCGATGTAGGTGCTGGCGCGCACCTTCGTGTGCCGCCAGTTGAACGCGCCGTACTTGGCCGCGCCCTCCGCAAAGGCGCGTGCCGCGCCGATCGAGAGGGCCGGCGGCACCAGGTGCAGCGCCGGCTTGCGATCCCCGTGTGCTTGCTTGGGGTTCTCCAACGTGTTCAGCGGATTGCCTTGCGAGTCGACCCGATCGTTGCTCATTTCGCAGCCCTCCGGCTCCTGCCTCTGGAAACGAGCGTAATGCTCGGCACCAGAACACGCAATAGGGGACTTCTCCTGATGCGTGCATTCCCTACTCGTTGCCGCCCGTCGATGCACACGCGACGTGGTCCGGAACCAGGCCTCGCAATTATTGCGAGGACGATTACTCAATGCCGGCGCCGGGTTGCTACTCTTTGCGCAGCGGGTATGACGCGGATGTCCGGACCGGCTGGATAGGGCTAGGGCCAAGGGCGCAGGATCACGCCGGCCGAGTCCTGGCCCGAGCGTTGCACAGACTCCGAGCATGGCGCGGACGGCGAAGACGAGCAGCGAGACGAAGACGGCGCTGGTGTACCACACCAACGCGACGCACCTCCGCTGCCGGTTCCTCGCGTGCTACGATGGCCGCGTGGTTGCGCAGGCCCGCAGCACCGAGCAGGCGATTCGCATCGCGACGCGCAAGGGCTACCTGGTGACGGTCCGGCCGTGCGGGACGGCTTGCTCCGGCTGCCGGGCAAACGAGGAGAGGTGAGATGAGCGCGCACACGGAGATCCAGATCATGATCGACGAGGAAGCCAACCTGTGCGAGGCGTGTCAGGAGCGCAACGCCGACGTGATCGTGACGCTCTGCTCGCCGCTCCGAACGCCCGTGCGGGCCTGCGCCCGCTGCGCGCTGCAAGGCGTCGCGGACGGCGCCTGCGAGTGGTAGGCGAAAAGAACCCTTGACGGCCCCGCGCCGCGGGCCTAACATGGGCGGCGTAACGCTGGGACATGGACAAGGAGAGTGGACAGATGACGAGCAAGCAGAGCAAGGGCGAGTACTCGGTGACCAAGGGCCAGCAGCAGGAGCTGCTCCGCGACTTCATCCGCATGGAGTTCGACCGGCTCGGACAGCTCGTGTCCAAGCTTGGCGTGACGGCCCCCGAGCAGACGGCTCGCGAGGAGTTCCAGGCCGCCGAGGGGACGAAGGGTTCCAAGGTCCGCGACCCGCGGCTGCCGGCTCCGGGCTCGACGGTGAGCCGGAAGTGGAAGGGCAAGTGGCACAAGGTCACGGTCCTCGACGAAGGCTTCCGCTACGCCGGCCGGACGTGGCCCAGCCTCTCGGCGATCGCCGTGTCGATCGTGCGGCCCCCGAGCGGCAGCTATAACGGGTTCGAGTTCTTCGGCCTGAACAAGGGCGAGAGCGCGTGAGCGACATGATCGACCAGAGGGGCTGGACTCCGCGCCAGCCGCCGGTGGACCTGGTCGACCTGGCCGATCAGACGCAAGCCTACGGCGTCACCGTCGACGCCGTTCGGGTGCGCGAGCTGGAGGAGGAAGCCTACGAAGACGACGATTGAAACCCACAGCCCGGCCCCGGCGCGCAGAGCGCGGCCGTGGTCTCGCAGGCCAGGCCGGGCGCCATACGATCGGGGCAGGGGGGCCCGCTCCGTCGTACGAGGAGGGACCTATGGACAGGGAACGCAAGGTCATGGATCAGATCCGCAAGCTGCTGCACGTGGCGTTCACCACGGAGCAGGAGGAGGAAGCCTCGGCCTACTTCCTGGCCGCGCGCTCGTTGGCGAGAGGCAACCTGTACGGCCGGGACGAGGACGAAGCTGGTGTGGTCCAGGCCCACGCCGTCGACCTCACGTGCGCCTGGCGCCGGGACGGCACGGCCGAGTCGTTCCGGGCGCGCTCGCTCCGGCTCCGGGTCGACCGGGCGATGCCGCTCCTGGCGAGCGGCTCGACGCCCGTCGTGCTGCCGGACGATGCGGCCCTCGAGTGGGGCGACGGCGAGATGCCCGAGATCTTCACGGCAGCAGCCACGGAGCCGGCCGTGCCCTCGGCCGTCCACGACCCGGGCACCGGGCCGCGCCCGGGGACGCCGCAGGGCTACCACGTCCGCTCGGAGCTGGACTAGTGCGCGCCGCGCTGCTCCTCCTGCTCCTGGTGGGGTGCGACGTCTACGCGCCGTGGGACGAGCCTGAGCGGTACCATTGCGTCTGCGAGCGCGAGGTCGACGGCTCGCCCGAGGCCGGCGCCCACTGGATCGTGATGTACACCTGCTCCAACGAGAGCGCCGGCCGCAACGAGGAGGTCGCCCTCAACTGGTGCGACGCCAACCTGCAGAGCTGCATCGACTGCGCCTGCGAGTCGCAAGGGGAGGCGTGCTCATGATCACGCTGGAGGAGCTGTCCGAGTGGCTGGAGGAGCACGCGGGCGAGCTGTCGTGCGAGCGCTTCCGGGGGCGCTGGACGGTGACGATCTGCGGGCCGCGCGGCGCGCTCCTCGCTCGCGCCAACGCCGAGACCTGGTCCGGCGCGCTCCTGCGCGCCGTCCACAACCTGGAGCAAGGAGTGCACCCATGATGCGCGTTACCCTGGTGCTGCTACTCTCGCTCGGCTGCGCCGAGCCCGCGCTCGAGGACGTCCCCGACGCGGCGACGGCCGATGCGACCAGCCGACCGGACCTCCCCCGGCAGCCGGACGCCCGGCCGCTCCCCGACGCGCAGCTCACGTGCCGGCAGGCCTGTCTGCCGGACGAGGGCTACTGCTGGTTCGGCGAGTGCAAGCCGTGGCCCACGGTGTGGTGGTGGGAGTGCGAGGAGCCTAGTGGCGACGGCCTCGGCTGCTGCGTGGGGCCGTGCCTGGAGGAGTGCCGCGCCCTACCGGCGCCGCTCGGGATCTCGTGCGGCAGCTTCTGCGCCGAGCGCTGCCGGCAGGTCGTCGCGCCCTAGGCACCCCCGGATCATCTCCGACATATCCGCCAGCAGGTCCCGGCAGCTCCCACAATGAGCGTTAGGGCAGCGCAGCGCTTCCCTGATCGCCCTCTCAACGCCCTGCACCACGCAGCGCAGCTCGTCCTCAGCGCTGGCCATCGACCTGGACCTCCTCCCCACGCAGGCACGACCAGCAGAGCAGGTGCTTGAGGAAGATCAGGTGGCGGCAGAGATGCTGCCTGCAGCCCTTGCAGAGGTAGGTGTGTCGGATGCTGTCGGACTCGTAACACCGGCGGCACAAGCGCATGGTCATAGCAGCCCTCCCCGAGGTTGAGAGGCCAACCTTGCGCCGGGGCGCGGTAGGTGTCAAGGGGCTGCTCGGTTAAAACCAGTTATCAGCGAGCGATCACGCGGCGCCGATCGCCGACCACGCCGCGCCCGAGCCGGTGCAGCCCGATCCCGATCGCGTCCACCACGTTGTGTCGGAGGTACTGCGCGGGCCACTCGATCGCGGCGCGCTCCTCCGCCGACAGCCGGTCCAGGACCCTGGGCTCGACCAGGTACTCGCCGTCCGCGTTGTCCCCCAGCGTGCCCTTCCAGTCGCGAGGCAGGTAGGCGACGATCTCCTCGTCCCGGAGGCAGCCCTCCAGCAGGACCGAGGCCAGGGACGTCCCGATCGCGGCCAGCGCGAAGAGGTCATTGGGATCGGCGCCGCTCTTGGAGCGCCCGGCCCGGTACACCTTGGGCCACTCCAAGGCCAGCTCGCGCGGGCAGGGCTGGCCCACCGGCCAGGCCCAGTCGCGGATCGCCAGCGCCATGCGTCTGCAGCGGGCCGGCATGCTGGCGTCGAGCGGCGCGGTGTTGGAGACGATGCCGGCGCGGACGAGCAGGCCGTCCTGGAAGACCGCGGCTCCGGCCTTCTGGAGGCCGGGATCGACGGCCAGCAGCCGGCCGACCACGGGGAGCAGCGAGCAGCTCACAGCGCCGGCTCCTCGCTGCGGTACGCTCGCAGCAGCTCCTGGAACCGCGACAGCCAGGCCGTCTCCGCCTCGGCCGGCGGCATGCAGCCGAGCACGAGCCCGCGGATGATCGGCTCCTCCAGCAGGCCGTCGTCCGGCAGCTCGGGCCGGTACAGGAGCTGCGCCTTCTCGGTGGCGACCAGCTCTTTGTCGATCTTGTCGACGATCGGGGGCGGCTCCGGCGGCAGCCCCAGCGAGACGGCGAACGAACGCGTCGCCTCGCGCTCGCCGTCGCGGTACCGTTCCATGCCCTGCGCGTGCTTGACGTCGCGAGGGACGTCCACGAAGACGGCCTCGCCCGCGTCGTGGATCTGCGCCCACAGGACCGCCTGCAGCGCGCGGCGACGGGCGCCCTTGCTCTCGGACGTCGATGCGCCGATCATCTGCAGGCCCACCAGCCGCGAGACGATGATGCAGTGCTCGGCCACCGAGTAGAACGAGCGCACGGCCCCGGCGTAGCGGCAGAGCATCGAGAGGTGATGGCCGACGTCCCGCGCCGTGAGGTCGCCCGGCTTGAGCGTCCACGGGTCGAGGATCCGGCCGCTGTACATTCGGATCACAGCGCGCCTCCGGCGTTGACGAACCCGTTGGCGACCCAGTAGCGCAGCAGGTCGATCGAGCCGCGGATGTCCGGCAGCGCCCGGTGCGCGTCGCCCTTGGGCCGGTTCGCCCACAGCTCCGGCGCCCACCGAGCGGCCAGCTCGCCGAGCACGGAGACGTCCAGCCGCCGGTGCGAGAAGTGCGCGGCCAGCGCGGGCGCGTGCTCGCGCAGGAAGTTCCGGTCGAAGTCGACTGTCGACCCGGCGATCGGCGCGGTGCCTTGCTCGGTGTAGCGGCGCATCGACTCCAGGACCTTGATGTAGATCTCGGAGGCGTCGTCGCCCACGCCCTGCTCGCTTGCCTGCAGAGCGTCGGCGCAGGCCGTCCACAGGCCGTTCCGGGTGTGCATGTCGTGGACGTAGTCGTTGGGCTGGTGCGGCCCGCTCGGGTTGTAGGGCAGCACGTGTGACTCGGCGTGCACCTCGTTGAGGCGGTTGTCGGTCACCACGAGCGCGATCTCCAGGATCGCGTCACGCCGCGGGTCCAGCCCCGTCGTCTCCAAGTCGATCCACAGCAGCATCGTCCGTCCTCCTACGCGGCCAGCGCCGCGCCGCGATAGGCCGCCTGAACCCGGTGCGCAGCCAGCACGGCGTGCCCGGGGTCCAGCTCGCAGCCCATGAACATCTTGCCGTCCGAGACGGCCGCCATGCCCGTCGTTCCCGAGCCCGCGAACATGTCCAGCACCAGGCCGCCCGGCGGGCAGGCGAGCCGGACGAGCAGCCGCATGAGCGCCAGCGGCTTGACCGTGGGGTGATAGTTCCGCTTCGCCTTGGGCTCGCGGGTGGCGATCACGGCGCTCTTGACGAGCACCGGCGGCAGGCCCTCGCAGCCGACGTCCCGCTCGTCCTGCGTGGGCTTGGGGCAGAAGATCAGCGGGTACAGGCGCGCCAGGTCCGGGTCCTCGCCGGGGCAGCAGCGGCAGGCGTCCGGCGGGCAGTCGTGGGTCAAGATCAGGTTGGCTGGCTTGCGGCCCCCGAGCAGCTCCTTCGCTGCCGCGACCTGCAGCTCGCCGGTCCCCCAGCGGGCAACGTTGGCGGCGACGGTGCGCTCCTCGAGCGGCCGGCGCGCCACGGCGATCGGCTCGTAGCAGGGCCGCAGCCGGTTCGCGTGGGGGGTGAACCCGCTGTTGTAGACCCAGGCGATCGAGTCGCGCATCTCGAACCCGACGTCCTCGATCGCGCAGAACATGCGAGGGTAGGTCCGCGAGGCCGAGAACGAGAACACGTGGCCGCCCGGCCGCAGCACGCGCAGGGCCTGGCGCCACAGCTCCGGGTCGAAGGCCACGCCCGTCGAGTCCCAGCCCTTGCCCGAGTCGAACGCGATCTCGTACGGGGGGTCGGTGACGATCGCGTGGACGTAGTCGGAGGGGAGCTGGCGCAGGAGCTGGCGCGCGTCCCCCACGCCGAGCACGGCGCGGCCGGTCACGAGCGGATGCCAGGTCACCGAGGCAGCTCCGTGGAGGCCGGGTACAGGCAGCGCGGGCACGGCCCGCAGCGCCGCTCCTCGGCCTTGCCGGCGTAGTCGACCGGACAGACCATTTGCTTGTGGACCGGCGCCAGCGACTCGAACCACGCGCGGCCCTCCTCGGTGCCGTCGCGGAGGTTGTAGTCGGGGAAGATGACGTCGCCGTACGTGAGGATCCCGGTCTGGACCTCGCCGTCCGACGTCATGTAGCAGATGCGCGTGCCCGGGTTGCGCCGCACGCACTGCTCCGCCAACCCCCAGTTGTCGCGGTCGGCAGAGAGGTTGACGGTCAAGTTCGGGGCCGTGCGCAGCGCCGGCACGAACGGGAACGAGCGGGTATAGATCCAGTGCCGCACGCCCATGGAGTACTCGCAGACGTCCGCGATCCAGCAGGCGTAGGCCATGCTGAAGACGTCGCCGCTCACGTGCCACCGGAAGCCGCCCGCGGCGTTGAAGCTGATCCAGGAGCCGAGCACGTGGGCCCACTCCTCGGCCAGCGTCGGGTCTGCGAGGATCTCGCGGATGCGCTGCGAGTTGTGCCGGTACAGCGCATGCGTGGCCGGCGCGTGCTTCTCGAGGTTGTGCACGTAGCAGCCGGCCCGGCAGGTCGGCGTCGAGTGCGGGCAGTCGTCGATCTGCAGGAGCGAGAAGGCGTTGGGCTTGGGCGCGTCCAGCGTGCCGTTGCGCCACGTGATCTTCCCGTTGCCGTCGATCCAGAGGTGCCCGTCCGGGCCCTCCACCTTCTCGGCACAGAACGCGGTCGAGGCCGCGGACGTTCCGAGCACCGGTAGCTTGCGGGTCATCGGCAGTACCTCGTCTCCAGGTCGCTCAGGCAGATGTCGGAGGGCGAGACGCTTCGTTGGCAAAACATCGCTGCCGAGTGGATGCAGTCTTCGTACGCCTCTAGCCGGAGCGTCTCTGGTGGGCGCGGACAGGTAGCGCAGCCGACCAGGAACACCACGAAGAGCGCCAGGCGCGTCACGAGTGCTGCCTCCCCATGAGGCGGATGCCGAGCACCACGCAGCCCTCGGCGAGGTAGCCGCGTTCCCACGGGCAGGCCGAGCCGGGGACGTTGCGCGAGACGTGGGTCACCTCGGCCATGATCGCGCGGCCGGTGTAGCGGCCGTCGAAAACGAAGCCGGGGGCCTCTTCGTACTTCTCAGGTACCCACTCGCGCAGGCGCAGGACATCGCCGACCACGAAGTCGCGATCGTCGCGTCGGATCTCGTAGAGCTTGTCGCCGCGGAACACCGCGTCGAACGCCTCCGGCCACGTCTTCAGCTCGTGCACCAGCCTCATAGCTCCCAGCCCTTCTCTTTGAGGTACTTCCGGCCCGCAGCCGAGTTCTCCCAGGCGATCAACTGGCCCGCGTCGAACGCGGGCTCCATGGCCTTCAGCCACCGGCGCGAGAGGGCCGGCTCGACCTTGATCTTGACGTCCGGCACCAGCCCACGGGGTGCGCCCTCCCTGGGCTTCGTCCCGGTCTCCTCCATGATGAGTCCGATGCGGGGGGCCGTCAAGTGGGCGACGGCCTCCAGCGTGTCGGCGAAGATCTCGTCGTGCACGAAGAACGGGATCCGGGTGGTCCCGTACAGCGGCGAGGCCGGGTCGACGTAGCACTCGGCCGTGACGTCCCACAGGGCCGTCTTGGCCAGCAGCGCGGCCAGCTCCTGGAAGTGCCCGTTGGCTCCGTCCGTGAAGCCCACGCCCCCGCGGGTGCTGCCGGGGAACGGCAGGCGCACCTCGCCGATCGCGTCGACCATGCGGTTGACGAAGTCGAAGTACTTCGGCATCTCCGGGAACGCGGCCAGCCAGCGCTCGCGCAGCACCTCGGCCTGCACGCAGCAGGCGCGGCACACCGGGGGCGTGTCGCGCTCCTTCCACTTGACCACGCGGTCGACGCCGCAGGCCTCGGCGCCCCCGAGCAGGATGCAGAACCGGATCCCCCAGTAGAACCGGCCGGCCTTGTCCGCGTTGGGCCCGGTGGGCGAGTACGTCTTGCCCTCGTTCTTCTTGCGCTTGGCCAGCACCAGCTTGGCCGCGCCCATGCCGCCGGGGAATCCGAAGTTGGCCGCCTTGGCGGCTTGCCGGAAGTCCTTGGCCGCCTTGTCCCCGGCCTTCACGCGCTTCTTGAACTCGGTCGGATCGGTGCCGAGCATCTGCGCGCCGAACGCCGCGTGGAGGCCGCCCGGGTCGCCCGTCTCATTGATGATGTCGGCCATGCGCGAGAACCCGACGGTCCAGAGACAGACCTGGGCCAGCGTGCACAGCTCGATGCCCGAGTAATCGCAGCTCGCGAACAGCCGGCCGGGCCGCGCCTCGAACGAGGTGCGCACCTCGCCGTCCCGGGGCATCTGCTGGATCGGGCCATAGTACGACGTCCGGAAGGACGAGACCAGGATGTTGGGCGAGAGGCAGAGAGGCGCCTCGACGCCGCGGCGCAGGAACGGCACGTAGGTGGTCCGGATCTTCTCGAACTCGTCGTCGCCGTAGGCCATGAGCTGCTCGTCGCCGGACTCGATCAGCGCGTCCCGGTTGGCGCAGATGCCTCCGCCGTCCGTGCGCGGCACCATGGCGCGCCACGCGCGTGCGCCGTCCGTGCCCGGGGGGATCTCGTACAGGTCGAGCCCGGTCCCGTCACAGCACTCCTCGCCCGGGAAGTTGCGCGGCGAGCAGTTCACCTCGTTGCCGTTGGGCTTACGGCGCCGGCCGCTGCCGCCGCAGGACCGGCACGGCGCGTCGGGCGGGACGTTGTAGGCGAGCGCGATCCGGCGCCGGAGGAGCGGGCCGTTCTCCTTGCCGTCGTCACAGCCCGACACGCAGTTGACCGAGCCGTCCGGGTTGCGCGGGCGCCGCAGACAGCCCGGCTTGTGGCCGCTCTTGAAGAACTCCGCGAACGCTTCCTGGTGCTGCTGGTGCTGGTCGTCGACCTTGGCCTCGAGCGTATCTAGCCAGGCCTTGTTCACGCGGAGGCCCCACAGCGCGCCGAGGTGGAGCGCCAGGTCCGCGCGGCACTCGCGCACCATGCCGGTCAGGTTGCGGAACGGCCGGCGCGCCTCCGTGCGCGTGCAGGGCCCTGGGTCGGCGAACGTCAGCTCGGTGTTGCAGTGCTCGCAGCGGGTGTCGTACTTGGTCTCGACCCACTCGTGCGCGGCCGGGGAGGTACCGGTCCCGCGCTGCACGAGCGCGACGTCCCGCGTGTTGACCGCGTCGTCGATCGGGTACTGCCGCGCCTCCCACGGCCAGTCGGGCATCGGCACCCG
>Ga0075428_100002677_pt1 | contig 19357 bp, 25 predicted proteins | sample RhiMetdeltSRZDD2_FD_75291 | JGI IMG/M metagenome (GOLD analysis project Ga0075428, IMG submission 75291) | Populus rhizosphere microbial communities from Tennessee, USA - Rhizosphere MetaG P. deltoides SRZDD2 | ecosystem: Host-associated > Plants > Roots > Rhizosphere > Soil | place: USA... | reverse complement strand
GGCCGGCTCGAGTCCGACCTCGAGGCGATGCGCGCAGAAGTTGCACTTTTCCGCCGAGTGATCTTCGGGATTGATGAAGATCGCGTCGTAAGGACACGCGGCGATGCAGGCCTTGCAGCCGATGCAAATGGATTTGTCGAAGTCGACGATGCCGTCCTTGCGCTTGTACATCGCGGACGTCGGGCACGCCTCGACGCACGGAGGGTGATCGCATTGATTGCAGCGCGTGACCTGAAACGCGCGCCGCGCCGCGGGAAACTGGCCGACGTCGACGTATTTCACATACGTGCGATTCACGCCGATGGGGACGGCGTTTTCGGATTTGCAGGCGGTCGAGCAGGCATGACAGCCGATGCAGCGGGTCTGGTCGATGACCTTTCCCCATTGCAGGACCGGTTGGGTTTCACTCATTCGGGCGCATCATAACGAAAGGCGTTTGGAGTGCGGCGGCCATGCCGCCGCTTTTTCGATGACGCACATGTGCCGCACCGAGAAAGCGGCGGCATGGCCGCCGCACTCCAAACGGTCACTTGTCGTCTTTTTTTACGACGTGGGTGACGCGCGTTTCGTTCATCACTTTCATGAGCTTCTCGATCTGCTCGGGGCTCATAGGGACGCCGCACATCGCGCCGATCGTGAGCAATGCATACACGAGTGCCTGGGCGAGTTTTTTCTTGAAAGACACGGGCTCCTCCGATTCGAAAGCGAAAGGTGCTTACGAATGCGACGCGGGGAGCGAGGCGCGCGGGAGGTGATGCGAGGAGGTGAGCGCGAGCAGCGGCGGTTGCGTCTCGGCCGGCTCAGGAAACGTGACCGGTGTAGCAACGACCGCGTCGATCTCGACGAGCGGTGTCGCGACCACCAGCGCAACGGCGCCGAGGACGAGAACGACGATCGCGAAAAAGACGACGGTCTTGCGCATGCGCGGCGTCAGTGTAGCTCGCGCAGGCGGCGCTCGAGAAACCGGCGCTCCGGTTCCTGTCGGGTGAGGGTGAGAGCGCGCTGGTACGCGTCGCGCGCTTCGTCCGTTCGTCCGAGGCGCCGCAAGAGATCGGCGCGTGCGGAATGCGCGAGGTGATAGTCGGTGAGCTCTCCGCGCCCGAGGATCGCGTCGATGAGCGCGAGTCCCGCGCCGGCGCCGTCGCGCATCGCAATCGCAACGGCTCGATTGAGCTCGACGACCGGCGAGGGCGCGACGCGCTGCAGCAAATCATAGAGTCCGACGATCTGCGTCCAGTCGGTCTGCGATGCTTCACGCGCTTCGCCGTGCACCGCGGCGATCGCGGCTTGCAGCGTGTACGGACCGAAGCGCCGCGATCGCAACGCCCGCTCGACGAGTGCCGCGCCTTCTTCGATCATGGCGCGATTCCATGACGAACGATCCTGATCTTCGAGCAGGATCACATCGCCATCCGCCGAGGTCCGCGCCGGACGGCGCGCTTCATTCAAGAGCATCAGCGCGAGGAGTCCGATCGCTTCCGGTTCCGGCAGCAGCTCGACGAGCAGCCGGCCTAACCGCACGGCTTCGCCGGTCAGATCGGTGCGAATCAACGACGCGCCCGCCGACGCCGCGTAGCCTTCGCTGAACACGAGATAGATCACGCGCAGCACGGCATCGAGACGCTCCGGCAGCTCATCGCGCGCAGGAACTTCGTACGGAATCTTCGCGTCGCGGATCTTCGCTTTCGCGCGCACGATTCTTTGCGCGAGTGTCGGCGCCGGGGTGAGAAACGCGCTCGCGATTTCTTCGGTCGTCAGTCCGCACACTTCGCGCAACGTGAGCGCGATCTGCGCGTCGGGTGCGAGCGCGGGATGGCAGCAGGTGAAGATCAGCCGCAGGCGATCATCTTCGACACTGTCGTCTTCCCACGGTTCCATGTGGACGCTCGCTGCTTCTGCGGTGTGGTCGTCGAGCGCGTCGAATCGCTTGAGGCGCCGCATCGTGTCGATGCCTTTGAAGCGTCCGACCGACACGAGCCACGTGCGCGGATTGGCAGGCACGCCGTCGCGCGGCCACTGCTCCAGCGCGCTCCGAAATGCCTCATGCAGCGCCTCCTCGGCGCGATCGAAGTCGCCGAGGAGGCGGATCAGTGTGGCGAGGACGCGGCGCGATTCCGTGCGATAGATCGCCTCGACTCTCGCTTCGATGGAAGTCGCCGCGCCCTCGGTCATTGCCTCACGGCTGCTCGAAGTACTCGAATTGCCGCACCTCGATGCCGCCGTCCATGTATTTGCCGAGGTGCGGTCCCGGATGCAGCATGGCGATGCGAATCGCGTCGTCCATGTTCTCGGCCTCGATGATGAAGAGCGCGCCGGCCGGCTCCGGCGTGTTCTCGTACGGTCCTTCGCTGACGACGGGCTCGCCGCCGCCCGAGACGCGGATGCTCCGCGAGGTGTTCGGCATCGCGAGCGAGGAGTTGACGATCAGGCGGCCGCTGGCGCGCAGACGCTCGTCGTGCGGCTGGCATTCCGCGACCATCTCCTTCATTCGCGCCGCGCTGATCGCGTCGTACTGTTTCTGGTTGTAGTAGCAAAGGCAAAGGTACTTGTTCATCTGTTCTCCTTTGCCCGGTAATCGATCAGGAGAGGCCGGAATCGACATCGCGCTCAAAAAAAAGTCTCGATACCCTCGATCGAGCGGATCTCGATGCCCCAGCCGACGTCTTCGCCGAGGTGAGCGGCGGGATGCCGCGAGGCGATCTCGATTGCTTCCTGCAGGTCCTTCGCCTCGATCATGAAGAAGCCGCCGACCTGTTCGTTGGTCTCGATGAACGGACCATCGGTGACGGAGATCTTGCCGCTCCGCGGACGAAGAATGGCGGCGGCGCGCGGCGAGCCGAGGGATGCCTGTGCGAGAAGGTGGCCGGTCTTTCTGAGCTCGGCATCATGCGGCGGACACTGGCTTTCGAGTGCCTCGAGCTCCGCGGGCGAGAGCGCCTCGAATTCTTTTTCGCTGTAGTAGGCAAGGCAGAGGTATTTCATGAAGGCGGATCGTCGCACTCGCGCGCGAGGATCACAAGCACGTCACGCGTGGATTCCAGTCCGCAAAGAGACCGGATGGATTCTCGAGCCAGATCCACACGTGCAGGTACCAGATTCCCAGCTTCCGCGCTCGCTTGAGCTTCTGTCCCATCACCGTCGGCGCGTCATTGGTCTCGGGCCATGCCGAGAACGGAACGATGTACTCGACTCCATTGAGCCGGTACTCGCCGTTGGCGAGACGCTCATAGACCAGGATCTCCGGGCGCTCGACTTCGAGCTTCGCATCGAGCCATGCATTGTTGTAGTGATGGAAGCCCATCGCTCCGTGCGGCTGGTTCTGCACGCAGCCACCGCCATCGCGCGCATATCCCGCGGCCACCGCCTTGTCGAGTGACACGAAGGATCGCGTCGCGTTCTGGACGCGCGTGATGTCGCGCTGAACGTCTTCGGTCGGAGTGTCTGCGAATGAGGCGCTCGCGAGTGCAAGCACGATCAGGGTGCAATGGAAGCGGAGTGTGCGCATCTGTCCCTCTTTCGATCGTCAGGAGCTGATGCAGCGTACTCGACGCGAAGTCGCAGCCGGAGTCGTTTCGGTGAACGTCTGATTGCGTCGCAGTGAATCTCACTTCGTCTGTTCGATGCTGCGCACGATCTCCAGCGCCTTCGCGATTCCGTTAGGCGGTTTCTCGTGCGTGAGGATCGTGAAGCTGATGACGAGATCGCCCGTGGCCGCGACGCCCTGCGCGAGATATTCGAACTCGCCCTTCTTCGGCGCTTTGTCGGTCGCGATGACGTAGAGGCCCGAGATCGTTTTCGTGTCGATCTTCTGGAAAGGGAAGTCGGTCTCCACGGCAGTGGGTCGGATCTCTTCGAGCATGCGCTCGAGGTACTGGCGCAGATTCGCGGGCGAGTTGAACGACGCGTCGCCGTCCGGCGACCAGAGCGGCGTGATGAGCACGACGGATGCGTCGTCAGGCGCGGTGATCTGCACCGTCGGCGGCGCGTTCGGATCGCGTCGCTGAACGTCGGTCTTCGCGCCATCGGGCACATCGAGCTTCAGCGCACCGTGACCTTCGATCGGAACGGTGATCGGCTTTGCGTTTGCGGTGAGGGTGAATGCGAAGACGGTGAGCGTGAGCAGCGTGCGCATGCGGGCGAGGGTAGCATCACCGCGCGGCGAACGCGTGGACGAGCTGCCGCGTGCGTGCGTCGTCGAGGCGGCCCGACCACACGCCGCCGCTCTTCACGCACGAGCCGACGATGAACGCGTCGGCGTCGCGATAGAGCGCGATGTTGTCGGGAGTGATGCCGGAGCCGACGAGCGTGGCGATGCCCGCGCCCTCGTGCACGGCGCGCACTTCGTCCGGATCCGCCGGTCTTCCGGTCGAGGTGCCGGTCACGATCACGCCGTCGGCGGAAAAGAATTCGGCGGCTTTCGCGGTCTCGACGATGTCGACGTCCGCGGTGATCGCGTGCGCGGAATGTTTCTTCTTGATGTCCGCGAACACGCGCACGTGGTCTGCGCCGATCGATCGCCGGTAGCGAAGCAGATCGCCCGCGCTCGATTCGGTGATGCCTTCGTCGGCGACGTGGGCGAAGACGAATCCTTCGACGCGCACGAACGACGCGTCGCATGCATGCGCGACGGCGATCGACTGGCGATTCGCGCCCGCGAGCACCTGAATGCCGAGAGGCAGCGGCGTCGCCCGCCGTACCTCGGCGCCGATGACGCTCATCGCCGTCGCGATCTCCGGACCGACCGAACCCTTGAGATACGGACGATCGTGCGTGTTCTCGATCATCACGCCGTGAAATCCGGCCGCGGCATAAAGACGCGCTTCCTCGACCGCGATCTCGGCGATGGCGCTGACCGTTAGGCGGTTTTCGGGGGTTCCCGGCAATGCTTGCGCGTGAATGACGCCGATGAGCGCGCGCTTCACGCCGAAGAGGGATTCGATGATGGCTCGGGAGTCCATGAGCTCTGTGAGTCTATCTTCGCGGTCGTGTCAAAGGGTATTGAGGTGTTGGGTGCTGGGTGTTTGCGGTTCGCCGTGCACCGCCAACACCCAGCGCCTAACACCCGACACCGTTCGAACGATCAGCTCACGAGTCGCGCTTCGTTTCAAAAGGTATTGAGGTGTTGGGTACTGGGTGTTTGCGGTTCGCCGTACACCGCCAACACCCAGCACCTAACACCCAACACCGTTCGAACGATCAACTCACGAGTGGCGCTTCGCGGTGAGAATCGGATACGGATTGATCGCGCCGCCGTGGAATCGGTAGATCCCGTAATGCAGGTGCGTCGGCGTTCCGCGTGCGTTCCCCGAGTCGCCGACGTAGCCGATCACGGTGCCGCGTCGGATGACGTCTCCCTCGCGGATCGGACCGAACGAGTTGAGGTGCGCGTAATAGTGCCATTGCCCCGCGGGCCCGAGGACGCGGACGATGCGCCCGCCGAGCTTCGAGCGACCGACGGTGACGACGATGCCGTCGGTCGTGCTCACGATCGCGCGGCCGCGCGGCGCGAAGATGTCGATGCCGCGATGCTGCCGGCCGCCGGAGCGCGGTTCGCCCCACGTGTCGACGAGCTGCGGCGGCATCACGCGCGTGACGGGAACGGGAAGCACTCGCGGTGTGTCGGCCATGATCAGTCGCAGCACCAGGATCGGATGCCGGTACAGCGGTCCGCTCTGCCGCGCAACGAACCATCCACTTGCGACGATTGCGAGCATTGCGGTCGAAACGAAGAGCCACCGTCTCACGATGCGATTCTAGATGCATCCACCTCTCCGTCGCCGCCGTACTTCCTCAGCAGAGAAGGAGGTCCGCCATGGCAACGGTCATGTCGATGCATTGGCCCGAGGTGACGAAGGATCAGTATGAGCGCGTGCGCCAGGAGGTCGGATGGGAAACCGACGTGCCGTCGGGCGCGAAGTTTCACGTGGCCTGGTTCGGCGAGGATGGCTTCCGCGTGCTCGATATCTGGGATGCGCGCGAGTCCTTCGAGTCGTTCGTGCAGAAGCGGCTCATGCCGGGTGTGGAGAAGATCGGTGTCGAAGGGGCGCCTCGTGTCATGTACGGCGAGGTGCAGGCGATCTTCGCTCCGGATATTTGAGACCTCGTCGGCGAACCCGTACGACACCTGTGCGGTCTTACTGAAGGCAATTTGTCCATTTAGAGACCTATACTGATGTCCATCGCACAGTATGGAGCTCGTTGGCCGTCAATTCGGTCACATCCGCATCACCGGTGTCATCGGTGAAGGCGGAATGGGAGATGTCTACGCCGGGTACGACGAGAAGCTCGATCGTCCGGTGGCGTTGAAGGTTCTCCACGCGGAGAACCGTCTCGACGAAGAGGCGCGGGAGCGGTTGCTGCGCGAGGCGCGTGCGCTCTCGAAGCTCGATCATCCGAACATCTGCCGCATTCACGATTACATCGAGAGCAGCGACGTCGACGTGCTCGTGCTCGAGTACATCGACGGGCAGACGCTGTTCGACTTCATTCGGAGTGAGACGCCGCGGGCGGAGAAACTGCGCATCGCGCTTGCGATCGCCGAGGTCCTGGTGGCCGCGCATCGCATGGGCATCCTTCATCGCGATCTCAAGCCCGAGAACGTGATGATCACGAAGGCGGGTGAGGTGAAGGTGCTCGACTTCGGCCTCGCGCGCTGGCTGCAGATCTCGAGCGGCTCGCGGCTGCGTGCGGTGAGCGCGGCGGAATCCGCGGCGGTCGCCGTGTCGATGGACTCCGACAACGTCTGGTTCCCGGTCGACGACAGCAGCTTGACCGCCGTCCAGCGGCAACACCTCATTCCTTCCCATTCCGACGAACAGAGGTTTCGCACCGCACTCGGCATCGCCCTCGGCACGCCGCTGTACATGAGTCCCGAGCAGGCGCGTGGTCAGGAGCTCACGCCGGCGAGCGACCTGTTCTCGTTCGGACTCCTGCTGCAGTTTCTTTTCACAGGTGCGGATCCGCACCCGGCAGACCTAACGGCGCGCGAGGTCATGCTGCGCGCCGCGCGCGGTGAGACCACACCGGCGCAGGGCGTGGCCGGCGATGTCGCCGCGCTCATCGGACGTCTCAAACAATTCGCGCCGGCCGACCGGCCGACCGCGGTCGAAACCGTCGCTCGCCTCCGCCACCTTGGGGACCGGTCGCGCCGGATCGCGCGGCATTCCGCCATCGCCGCGGCGATCCTGATCGTGCTCTTCGGGATCTGGCGCTACACGGTCGATCTCGCGCGCGAGCGGACGATCGCGGAGACGCGCCGCGCGCAGGCCGAAGATCTGATCAATTTCATGGTCGGCGATTTGCGGACGAAGCTCGACGCCGTGCAACGACTCGACATCCTCGACGGCGTTGCCGAGAAGGTGCTGCACTACGTCGGCTCGTCGGACAAAGAGACGGCCTCCGCGCAGGAGCTGATGGCGCACGCGCAGGCGCTCAACCAGCTCGGCGAAGTGCGCGTCGGCCAGGGCAATCTGTCCGGGGCGATGAAGCTCTTCGAGGAATCGCTCGACCGGGCCACGGTCGCCGTGCAGCGCGCGCCGAAGAACGACGAAGCGAAGTTCGTGCTGGCGCTGTCGCGCTTCTGGCTGGCGAATGGATTCCGCCTGCAGGACGATCCATCGAAAGCGCTGGACCACGCGCGCACGTATCTCGCGCTCACGTCCGATCTCGCGGCGCGGAATCCCTCGAACGACAGATACGTCCTCGAGTCCGCGTACGCGCACAGCATGAACGGCATGCTGCTCGAGGACGAACGCGATCTCGCCGGAGCAATCGGCGCCTATCGAAACGCGCTCGCGATCAAGGAGCGGTACGCGGCGCGGCGTCCCGGCGACGACGTGGTGAAGGAAGACGTCGCGCGCACGATCAACAAGCTGGCGTTCGCCGTACAGAAGAGCGGCGACCTGTTCGCAGCGCGCCGTTACTTCGAAGACGAAGTGGCCACGCGCGAGGCTCTCGTCGCGCGCAACCCGAAACAGGTTCGTTGGAAGCAAGATCTCGCCGTCAGTCACAACTATCTCGGCTGGGTCCTCGAGGATGTCGGCGAACCGCAGGCCGCTCGCGCGCAGCGGCTCATCGATGTCCGTCTGCATCAGGAGCTCGTCGATCACGATCCGTCGAACAAGAGCTGGCAGCGCGCGCTGGCGCGCAGCCGTTTCGCGCTCGGACGGCTGTTCGCATCCTTGGGCGAGCTCGAAGGCGCCGAGCGCGAGCTGCGCGCCGCCGAGGAGCTCGGTCGCGTTCTCGTCGCGACGGATGCCGGTCGTGTGCGTCTGCGCGGAGATCTGACGCGCACGCGATCGCATTACGCGCGCATGTTGCTCGAGCGCGGCGACGTACGAGCGGCGCGAACGAAGATCGACCAGGCAATCGCCGATTGTGGCTCCGATTCCGCAAATCGCACAGACCTCGGCTATGCGTATCTCGTTCAGGGATATGTCCGCGTGCGCGAAGGATCCGCTGCCGGTGCGCGCGCGTCGTGGCAAGAGGCGGCCGGCCTGTTGCGGCCCGCCGACGCCAATACGTCCAACATCCGCGAGCTGGAGAACTGGGCGCGCGTGTTGATCGCGCTCGAGCGGCGCGAAGAAGCGACCGCCATCATCGCGCGACTGCGCGCACTCGGTTTCCGCTATCACGATTTCGAGGTGTTGTGTCGGTCCGAAGGTTATTGACGCGTCAACGAGAGAGGAGAAACGCAGATGCCAACATTGACCATCGTCTTCAATCAAAGCAGCAATCCGCAATGGAGTATTACGACCGCGGGCGGCACCAATGTGTATGCGAACCCGCTGAGACTGACCGCGCTCGGCAACACGTCCATCAACTGGCAACTCGGCTCGGGCTGCAATCCCTCGGACGTGGGGTTCAGCAACACGACCGCCAAACCGGGAGTCCAATTCCAGCCCACGAGCGCCACACCCGCCCGTTGGACGCAGAACCAGCCGACCGCGAACGCCAACAACACGCAATGGAGCGTCACCGACAACATCGCGGCGGGAGCGAAGAACAAGTTCGCATACACCATCACGCTGGTGACCCCGAACGGAACGACCTACTCGACCGATCCCGACGTCACGAACAGCCCGCAGTAGAGACTCCTGAGGGGCCGGCGAACCGCCGGCCCTCAGCTCGCAGGAATGTCGGACACATCGACGGCGAAGCTGAGCGTCACCATGCGGTGCTTTCGCGCCACCCGCAGAATCTTGCGCAGGCGATCGTCGAAATAGTCCTTGAGCAGCGGCGGCCGCGGTGTTCCGAGATACCGGTCGGGGTGATGGCGAACCTCATCGGCGCCGAGGAACTCCAGCTCGTCGCGCCTGCTGACGGTCTGAATGATGAACGGTACATGCGTGACTCCGCGCTCGCGCAGCGCGTACGCACGATGGCTGCCGTTGGTGAGAATCAGCCGGTTCTCGACGTGCATCGCATTGAGATAGTTCGATCCGAATCCGACGACGATGCCGAGGAAAGCAGTGATTGGACCCATCCGGTCATAACCGCTGACCTGAGAAGGATCGAGCAGCACGGGCTCGTGATAGCGGAAATCGCGGGACGGCGAAACGAAGGTATAGCTGTTCGGCGCGGTCTGCGCCACCTGCACCGGCGTTGTGTGCACCTCGAGCGGAATGCACAAGCGGAAGAGCTCTTCCGGCGTTAGATCGCGATCGGGCAAGCGCCGCCGGATCTCATCGACGTACATGAGATTGATGTGCTTCTGGAAGACCACCATGCGATCCAGCTCCACCATCGCCAATCGGAACGGAAGCATGCGGAAGGCCTGCCGCACCGCCGGATCGGCGAGGATCTCTTGCTCGAGCGAATGCATTTCCAGCGGCAGCGGCTCGATCGGCGGATGGTCGGCGAGACCGCCTTCGGTTTTCTCCAGCTCCAGCACGCGATCGTTCGCCGCGCGCCACTCGGCGACGAACAGACCTTCGTCGCGCTGGCGTGCGTCGATTGCGAGATTGCGAATGTAGGTGAGGAAATCGGTGATCGGCGGTCGTCCGATGAGAAAGACGTGCTGATCGACGATCGGCTCTGCCGCGCCGCGGATGTTCATGGATTGGACCCTTCACTGCCATTGTACGGAAGGGCGTCCATCCGGATGGTGCACCTAAGTAAAATCCGATGGTAGGCTCCGCGCATCAATAGGAGGATTTGATGAAGCGGAAAGCCTCGGCGGTTTGGAACGGGAGTCTCAAGGAAGGGAACGGTCGCATCTCGACGGAGAGCGGCTTGCTGCGCGAGGCGCAGTATTCATTCAGCACGCGATTCGAGAACGGCGTCGGGACGAATCCCGAGGAGCTGATCGCGGCGGCTCATGCGGGATGCTTCTCGATGGCGCTGTCGGGGCAGCTCACGGCTGCGGGTCACGCGCCGGAGAGCGTCAACACGACGGCCACCGTCACACTCGAGAAAACCGACGCGGGCTTCACCGTGACGGCGGTTCATCTCGACGTGAAGGCGCGCGTGCCGGGCATCGATCAGTCCGGGTTCGACACGGCGGCGAACAACGCGAAGACGGGATGTCCCATCTCGCGCCTGCTCAACACACAGATCACCATGGACGCGAAGCTCGAGTCGTGAACGCTGCGAGCGAGATGGACCGTTGGGGTTTTCCGAGGCGCGTCGCGTTCTGTTTCGCGTTCGTCTATCTCGTTCTCTACCTCGCTCCGTTCCCGCTCGACATGCTGCCGGTCGTCAACGAGCCGGTGTTCAACGCGTGGTTCTCGATTTGGCAGGCGCTCGTGCCGTGGGTGGGCGCGAATGTGTTCGGCGTGGCCATCACCGTCGAGCCGAACGGCAGCGGGGACACGACCTTCAATTACGTGCAGGTCTTCTGTTTTCTCGTGATTGCCGCGGCGGTGGTCCTGGTCTGGGTCATCGCCGACAGGCGTCGCGCGAATTATTCGCGCCTGCATCACTGGCTGCGCATCTACGTGCGATTCGCACTGGCCGCGGCGATGATCTCGTACGGCGCGTACAAGGTCATTCAGTCGCAGTTCCCCGCGCCCGGACTGGGACGTTTGATTCAGCCGTTCGGCGACGCGTCGCCGATGGGACTCCTGTGGACGTTCATGGGCGCGTCGGCGAGCTACAACCTCTTCACCGGCATCGGCGAGATGTTAGGCGGGGTTCTGCTCACGATGCGGCGCACCGCGCTCCTGGGCGCGCTGATCGCGGCCGCCGTCATGAGCAACATCGTGATGCTGAACTTCAGCTACGACGTTCCGGTGAAGTTGTACTCGACGCATCTGCTGCTGATGTGCGTCTTCGTGATGCTTCCGGATCTCGGGCGCGTATTGCGTTTCTTCGTGCTGAACCGTCCCGTGGAGCCGGCGCGGCTTCCGGAGTCGTTCCAGTCGCGGCCGATGCGATGGGGATCGCTTCTCGTGCGCACCGCATTCGTGGCCGTGCTGATCTATCTGCCGATGCGACAGTCGATCGATCAGCAAAAGCGGTTCGAGTCGATGAAAACGCCTCTGCACGGCATCTGGCAGGTCGATGAGTTTGCGGTCGGCGATCGCGTCGTGCCGCCGCTGCTCACCGAGGTGGTGCGATGGCGGCGCGTGATCTTCGATCGCGGCGAGATGGGGATTCAGTACGTGAGCGACCACCGCATCCGCTATCGGCTGAATCTCGACGTGAAGAAGCACGTGCTCGCGCTGACGCGCCGCGAAGATCCGTCGAAGAAGTATTCGCTCGAGTACAGCGAGCCCGCGCCGGACCGGCTCGTCGTGAACGGAATGATCGAAGGACAAAACGTGCGCGCGACACTGCGCAAAGTCCCGGCGCCGCAGTTCCTGCTCGTCGATCGCGGCTTTCACTGGATCAACGAGTATCCGTTCAATCGCTGAGCCGAACGTGAAGAAATCAAAGAACGATCCCGCAGCCGTGAACGCCTACCTCGCGACGTTGCCCAACGACGAGCGCGAGACGCTCGAGCGTCTCCGCCAGCTCATCAAGAAAACGGTGCCGGATGCGGAAGAGCGCATCTCTTACGGAACCGTCGTGATGTTTTCGCTGAAGAGAGATCTGGTGGGTTTCGTGGCGCAGGCAAAGCACCTCTCGCTTTTCACCGCCAGTCCGCCGCTCGCGGCCCGGATGAAGCCCGAGATCACCAAGACACACGAGGTCAGCGGCGCCACGATTCACTTCTCACCGGAGAACCCGCTTCCGGACGCGTTGGTGAAAAAGATTCTGAAGGCGCGCGTCGCCGAAAACGGTTGACCGCGAACGCGGAGCGCGGAGCCCGTGTTCTTGCGGGCATGAACATTCAAATTGCGCCGATCCCGCAATCGTTCCTCGACAAAGTTCGCAAGGAAGGCATCGATGATCTCGGTCAGCCGGTACACCGGCTCGTCTCGGAAAACGGAGGCGAGCCGTGCCGCGACGTGCTTCGCCGCGCGAAGCCGGGCGAAGAGCTGATCCTCGCGAGCTTCTCGCCGTTTCACAAAACCGGTCCGTATCACGAGTACGGTCCGGTGTTCGTTCTCGCGAATCCCGACAGCGACGCTTCGCGGAGCACGCTTCCGCTGAACGGATACCTTCGCGAACAATTCGTCCTGCGCGCGTACTCGGCGAACGAAGAGATCCTCGACGCGGCCATGGTCACGCCCGCGATCGCGGACGAGACCGTGGAGCGGTTTCTCGCATCGCCCGACGTCGCGTTCGTGCACGCGCGATTTCCGACCTACGGATGCTTCGCGCTGCGAGTGGATAGGGCGTGAGGGAACGCCTTACGTCTACAGAAGTGCCTTGAACTCGTCCGGCGTGAGACCGGCGTCTCGGGCGATACCGCCCATCGTGAACGCATTAACCGGATTGTGACGCGGAATCGTCAGCGTGACAGAGCCATCGTTCATCACGATGTGCTTTCCTTGTCGAAGGATTTTGAATCCGGCTTTCTCCAACGCACGAACGGCGTCGAGATGATTGATGCCGGGAATCTTCGGCACGCTAGAGAGGTACCTCGATTTCGCGGATCTCGGAAGGACCGTGATCGGTGCTCGCAGACGTGTCCGTGGTCAGCGCGGCTTCGTCTTCCGCATACATTCGGCGGAATTTTTCCTTTGTGCGCTCAACGAGAATCGTCACGTAGTCGGGATCGATCTCGAACCGCCGCGCGACCTCCTTCTTGTCCGCGGAATCCACAAACACGGCGCGCAGAAGTTCCGCATCCCGCGCAGGTAGGGAAGCCAGAACGCGCCGCGTGCGCGCCAGTGCTTCACCGAGAACAGCCGGACGATTGTCGACAAATACTTCGACAAACAAGTGATCGAGGCCTTCCGCGTTCAGTTGCGCAGCGAGGTATTCCTGGATGGCGACACGAATGTTGTCGAGCGCTTCTTCCTCTGTCGTCCCCTGGGACCAGCATCCCGGCAGACGTGGGCATGAGACGGCGAAGCCTTCATTTGACGGATAGAGCTCAACGCGGTATCGCATCTCAGAATGAAACACTACTTCGTGCGGTGCATTTCCGGCAACTGCGGCGGGCCAGCGGCCCGCCCCACGGTCAACCCCGATACCAGCGCGCGAGCCGCTCCACCGAGACGCCAAGGTGATAGCTGATGATGATGAGCCAGTTGAGGGCGGTCGTGCGAAGCACTCCTTTGCGCACGAAGCGGCGGCCCGAGGTGCGCACGGTGAGCGGAAGAAGGATCGTGCGGCCGATGCGCTTCATGCGCCGCGCGAGCTCGTAGTCCTCCATGATCGGGGAGTCGGGATAGCCGCCGATGGCGCGGAAGGTGTCGCGCCGCGTGAACTGCGCCTGGTCGCCCCAGGGCTCGCGTGTTAGGCGCGTGCGAACGTTGATCAGCGCCGCCACGTAGGCGAGGCGCGGTTCCGCGAAAGAGATGCGGAATCCTCCGAAGACGAACCCGTCGTCGAGCGCGTGCGCGACGGCATCGGTCGCGCCGGCGGGAAGATGCGTATCCGCATGGACGAAGAGGAGAAGGTCGTGTGCCGCCGCGTCCGCACCGCGATTCAGTTGTCGCGCGCGAATGCACTCGCCGGTGATCACGCGCGCACCATGAGTGCGGGCGATCTCGATCGTCGCGTCGCTGCTTCCGCCATCAGCGACGATGACTTCGGAGGCGCCGGCCGCGAGCGCCGCGTCGATGGTCGCGCCGATGTTCTCTTCTTCGTTCAATGCAGCGATGATGATGCTGACCGGCGCGGGCACGCGCGGATGGTAACCTGAGCGAAGTTGGCGGTTGGCAGTTGGCGGTTGGCGGGAGATCCACCGCCAACCGTCAACCGCCAACCGTCAACTCCCATGAACTGCTACATTCTCATCGGCGGGCGCTCGACGCGCATGGGCTCTTCGAAGACCGCGCTCTTTCTCGATCGCATCGTTGCGGCGGCGCGTCCGGTGTTCGACGATGTGATCGCGGTGCAGCGGCCCGGCGGCGAAGCAGCATCGATCCGCACGATCTTCGAGGACCCGCATGACGGCGCGGCGCCGGTCTTCGGCGTCGTGCGCGCGCTCCGCGATGCGACCGATCGCGCGTTCGTGCTCGCGGTCGACTATCCGCTGATCACGAGCGAGGTGTTGCGCTATCTCGCGACGCGCGGAGGTGCTCCGGAATGGCAGGGACTTCCGCAACCGCTGTGCGCGGTGTGGGAGGTCGCGCTGCTGCCGCGCATCGAGGAGCGCATCGCGCGCGGCGCACTCGATTTGCAAGGCATCGTGGGAAAGACGATCATCCCCGAAGCAGAGCTGCGGGCGCGGTTCGGCGGCGAGCCGCTGATGAACGTCAACACGCCCGAGGAATTGGAGAGAGCGGAGAGAGAGCATGGCTAAGGATTTCTCGCATCTCGACGAGACGGGCGGCATCTCCATGGTGCACGTCGGCGCGAAGAAGTCGACGCAGCGGGAGGCGGTCGCGTCGGCGACGGTGCGCATGTCGCCCGCGACGCTCAAGCGACTCGTCGAGCGCGCGCTGCCGAAGGGCGACGTCCTCACGACCGCAAAAGTCGCGGGCGTGCTCGCGGCCAAGCAGACGCCGTCGCTGATCCCGCTCGCGCATCCGCTGGCGCTCGACTCCGTCGACATCACGTTCGATCTCGATCCGCCCGGCGGCACGATCGAAGTGCATTCGATCGTCCGCTGCGACGGGAAGACCGGCGTGGAGATGGAGGCGATGACCGCATGCGCCGTCGCCGCGCTCACGATCTACGACATGTGCAAGAGCGCAGAAAAGGGAATCACGATCGACGGACTGCAGCTCGTGCGCAAGTCGGGAGGAAAGTCCGGCACGTGGGAGCGGTAATTTGGAGTGCGGCGGCCATGCCGCCGCTTTCTCGGTGCGGCACGCGTGATCCAGCGAAAAAGCGGCGGCATGGCCGCCGCACTCCAAAAGCGACACTGCTGTCCCGACCTCAGGACGCAGCTGCGCCTAACTCGCTGATCTTCGCGCGAATTCGCGGGCACGCGGGCCGCTAGAGCCCGGCGCGGAGGTGCATCGTGAGGCTCCGCGTCGTCGTCATCTTCGGGCTCCTTCTCTCCCTTCCTCTCCTCGCGCAATCCCATCGTGAAGCGATCACCGTCGAAGTCGTCGACGTGCCGGTGCACGTGACGCACAACGGTCTTCCGGTCGAAGGGCTGGCGCGCGAGGACTTCGAGTTGTTCGTCAACGGCAAGCCGCAATCGATCGAATACTTCGATGAGATTCGCAAGGCTGCACCGGCGAGCATGCGCGAGCGGCGATTGTTCCTGCTGCTCTTCGACATCGCCTCGTCGATGCCGCACGCAATCGAACGAGCGCAGAAGGCCGCGTTGCAGCTCGTGAGCGACGCGCCGCAGGGCGATACCTTCGCGGTCGCGACGTATTCGGGCCGCCGCGGTGTCGAATTCGCGGTGCCGTTCACGAGCGACCACGCGGCGCTCGTGAAAGCGATCGCGCAACTGGGCACGGGCGATGAGGCCGATCCGTTGCGGCTCGTCGTGACCGCGTCCGAGCGAGGTGCCATCGAGCTCGAGAATCAGCCGACGCTCGACGCGCTGCTCGCGACGAGCGGCGCGCGCGATGTGTTGGACTCTCCCCGACGCCGCGCCAGTGAGCATCGCATGACCTCACTCGGCGAGATCGGCGAGCGCCTGGCACAGCTCGAGGGACACAAACACGTGATCTTTCTCTCCCAAGGCTCGCCCGTCAGTGAGAATCCGTTCGCAGCCGAGCCGGTTGCAGCGCGGCCGGCGGAGCTCATCGGCGATCCCAGCTGGTGGCGCGCGATGGAGGAGTTGTATCGTAGCTACCAGAGCTCGGGCGTGTTTCTGCACACGCTGAACACGAATGGTCTGCGCGTCGTGTTGCGCGGCGTGAGCGACGATCCGCTCCGCAATCTTTCGCGCGGAACCGGTGGTCGCACGATCAACAACCGCAATGATTTCGCGAACGCGCTCGCCGATCTCGCGAACACGCAGCGCAGCGGCTACCTCCTCGGCTTCCGCCCCGCGAACGCGAAGCGCGGCCATAACAAAGTCGTCGTGAAGGTAAAGAACGCGCCGCGAGGATCGCGCGTGACGTATCGGTACGGATTCTCCGGCATTGCTCCGCACGTGAATTTCAATGACGGTCTCTATCTCGCGGACGTGATTCTCAACGACGTGCCGCAGACCGGAATCGCGGCCGCGCTCGAATCATCGAACGGTTCGCTCGTGGCGAAACTGCCGACGCGCACCGCCGCGGCGCAACTCGGGAAGGACGGAACGGCGGAGCTCCTCGTGTACATCTTCGACGAGCACGGCGTCGCGGTCGACTATCGCCGCGAGCTCATCGACGTGCCCGCGAATGCGACGCAGGACGACACGCTGACGCTCCCGCTCGCGCTGCCTCCGGGCAAATACATGGCGAAGGCGCTGCTGCGCGTGGATGGATCGTTGGGGTTCAGCAGGACGGAGATCGTGCGTTAGCGCACTTCGTTCCCCACGAGCTGCTTGCGGATCGATCCGAGGATTCGTGTGTCCGTCGCGACCGCGAGATCGACGAGCTTCTGCCGCTCTTTGTATCCATTGAATGCGATCACGAAGCGGTCGATGCGGAACGCGACCGCGCGTCCCATGTACCGATCCTCGGCGGTGAAGTTGTCCTCGCCGAGGTTCGGGATCGGATCGAGCAGCTTCCCGTTGCGGACGTAGAGGTCGCGATAGGCATCGAGGATCTTCGCGGCGGCCTGCTTGTTCGGCGAGGGGATGATCAGTCCTTCCATGACGTCGCCGGCGATGTTGAAGCTCGCCTGAAACGAATTGCCGAGGATTCCGAGACCGAAACCCTTCTCGGCCTGATAGCGCTCGCTGTTCGGAACGCGCGTGTCGACCGGAAAGAAGTTGAAGACCGCGGGCTTCGACGGCGCGGTGGGCATCCGCTCGGCAACGAAGGCGGCCAGCGCGGTCAGCGATTCGTACGCATTCTGCGCGCCGCCGGTGACGCGAATATAGAACGGACCGCGCCACACGTGCACGGCGAAGCGGCTCACGTAGGCCTCGTTCTGGATGTCGGCGTAGCGGCGCGCGGCATCCTTGCGCATCGAGTACGCGCCGAACGACTTCACGAAATCGGGGAAGCGAAAGATCTCGACGGTCGCGAATCCATGGCCGCCGATCTCGGCGTATTTGCCGGCGGTCACGTCGATGATGTCGTAGCGGATGAAGTTCTCCGCGGCCGCGCCCATGTACGTGCCGATGCGATCGCCGGGCACGACGAGCGGATCTTCCTCGAGCCGCCACTGCTTCGCTTCCTCGTGTCGCGGAAGGAACTGCAGACTGGGCGAGTCGATGTGCGTGAAGTCGATCTCCGGCGCGCTGCGCGGCGCGGCGGCAACCGGCTTGTCGTCGCCGCACGCGGCGAAGAGCAGCAGCGTTACGAGCGCGAGAGCGACTGCAGGAAGTCGACCGTCACGCGCACGCCCGCGCCGCTCGCGCCGCGCGCCTCGCGCGCATTCTCGCTTTCCGAATACGCCGTTCCGGCGATGTCGAGATGAGCCCAGGAAGGACAATCGACGAACTCCTTGAGGAAGACTGCGGCGGTGATCGCGCCGCCCCAGCGGCCGCCCGAATTTTTCATGTCGGCCCATTCGCTGCGAATCAGATCTTTGTATTCGTCCCAGAGCGGAAGTCTCCACAGGCGTTCACCGGTGCGCTCTCCCGATTGAATCAACTTCTGCGCCAGATCGTCGTCGTTCGCGAAAAGACCCGCGGCGTCGCTGGCCAGCGCGACGACGCACGCGCCGGTGAGGGTCGCGTAGTCGATGATGTGATCGGGCTTGAGCTGCGACGCGTAATGCAGTGCATCGCCGAGGATCATGCGGCCTTCGGCGTCGGTATTCACGATCTCGACGGTCTTGCCGTTCATCATCGTGATGATCTCGCCGGGTTTGTATGCGCTGCCCGAGGGGAGATTCTCCGTGGTGGCGAAGATGCCGGTCACCTGAACGGGGATCTCGAGCTTCGCCACTGCTTCCATGATTCCGATCACGGCCGCCGCGCCGCACATGTCGAACTTCATCTCTTCCATCTTCTCGGCGGGCTTGATGGAAATGCCGCCGGAGTCGAAGGTGATGCCTTTGCCGACGAGCGCGACGTGTTGCTTCGCTTTTTTCGGCGCGTACTCCATGACCACGAAGCGCGGCTCTTCGATCGCGCCGCGATTGACGGCGAGGAGGCCGCCCATCTTCATCTTCTCGATGTCGCGCTTGCCGTAGACGGTGCACTTGACGCCCGCCTCTTTGCACACTTCCTCGGCGCGCTCGGCGAGGCGGCGCGGGATCATGATGTTGGCGGGCGTGTTGCCGAGATCGCGCACGGTGGCCACCGCTTCGGCGATCGCCTTGGCGTGGCTCGAGAGTTTTTTCGCGTCGCCCTTCGGCGCGATCAGCGTCGCGTGGATCGGGATGCGCTTCTGATCCTTGCGCACGGTGATGAACGCGTCGTACTTGTAGTCGCTCTGCGCGAGCGCGTCGGCGATGGCGAGCGTGGTCTCGTCATCGCTCATGCGCGGGAGTGTGTACGGAAAGCGCAGCGCGATCTTCGGATCGCGATGCTTCTTCGCCGTGCGTCCCGCTGCGGTGATCGCCGCGCGCACGTTGCGATGCGTGATCTTGTCGGGCTTGCCGAGACCGATGAGCGTGATCTTGCGCGGCTCGCCGGCGAGGAGCGTGAGCACCTCGTCCGAGCGTCCTTCGAACTTCGATTCGCGAATGGCGTTCCGGACGGCATCCGGAAGATCGACGTCGTGCTTGCCCTCGGCGAGGAGCACGAACAGATGATCGATCTTCGACAGCTTGGCGTCCCGAGAAATGTCGACTTGCATGGCGCGCGCATTCTATTTGGAGTGCGGTAGCGCCAGCTACCGCTTTT
>Ga0075428_100002674_pt1 | contig 19365 bp, 14 predicted proteins | sample RhiMetdeltSRZDD2_FD_75291 | JGI IMG/M metagenome (GOLD analysis project Ga0075428, IMG submission 75291) | Populus rhizosphere microbial communities from Tennessee, USA - Rhizosphere MetaG P. deltoides SRZDD2 | ecosystem: Host-associated > Plants > Roots > Rhizosphere > Soil | place: USA... | reverse complement strand
GAGGGCGCAGTAGTGATCGACGAAGGGCGTCACGGTGGTCGATCCACCAAAGGCCAAATACGCGGTTCCTGCCATCACGTAATAGCGCGGTGGTGGTTCGCGCTCCCGAAACAACTGTGGTCCGAAGATCCGCCCGTAGAACTTGGCCGCGGCCTCCGGATCGGGCACGGTGAGGCCGAGATGCTCGAGCCCGGGACTTCGCACCGGGAGCATCGGCGCGCCGCCCGCCTCTCCTGCCGGCGTTTGTGCCGGCGCGCTCATCGGGAAGAGCGGCAGCGTCAACGCTGCGCCGAGGTCTCGGCAGAAGTCACGACGCGACGCATGACGTGAATCGTAAATCACGGTTGACATCCCTTCTTGATCGAGCTTTGAAGTCGCGTGAAGCGGCGGTCGTTCCGGAATGTATCCATCTTGGGGTCGACGTCAATCGAATAGAGAAACGCCGAGTTCTCGTCCGACGCGCGCTCGAGCTCTTTAAATGCCTCGCTGCGTTCGCCCAGTGAATCGCGGAGCACCGCCATGTACAGCGCATCCGCGTAGTCGGTTCCGCGACGATGCTCGAGCTCGGTGAGAATGGCGCGGGCATCTGAGGTACGACCAAGCTTGGCGAGGCAGGTGCCCTCCAGCGCGCGCATCCACGGCAAATCGCCCGACATAATCGAGCCTAGTTGATACTGCGCGAGCGCTTCCTGGAGACGTCCGGAGAATTCGAGCGCCTGGGCGTAGTTGGCCCGGCTGATCTGCAGATAGGGATGCAACTCGATCGCCTTGCTTCCGATGACAATCGCCTTGTCGTACTCACGACGCCACACGCGCACGTTGACTTCGGCGGGCGGCAAGGTTGGCAGCAGCGGGTCGGCCTGGTAGCCCTGGGTGACCAACGCGAGCGCGCGATCGAGCTGGCCCAGCGTGGCGCACATCAGCGCCATGCGCACGTGCACGGTCGCAAACGACGGCTTGTCGTCGAGCGCCCGCTGAAACTCCTGCTCGGCCTCGTTCAGGCGGTGCTCGAACATGTGCAACCCATGAGCGCGGTTGCAGCGCAATTCAGGCGTGAGACCTCCCTGTGCCACGGCCTGGTTGTGCGCATCCAGGAAACGGGGATAAACCTCGACCGGCGCGCAGATGCCAAACGTCGCTTGCATCAGGTAACAGGTCGATAGCCCTTCGAACGCGCGGAAATCACCCGGGCATTGGACGGCGGCCTGTTGGAAACAATCGATCGCGCGCTCGGCCCCCTCTTTAGTACGCCGGCTCGCGAAATGCCATCCCTTGCGGACGAGCTCGTCCGAGGTCGGCACTTCGAGGCTGTAACCCACCTTGGGGCGGTGGACGATCCACCGGCCGTACTCGCCAAGGACCTTCTTGACCTCGCCGATCGTGACGTCGACGGTGTGGCGCGAGACGAAAGTGCCGTGCCAGGCTTCCGCAATCATCTGGTCGTAGCCGATTGGGCGACCCAGATGTTGCAGCAGGACACGGAGTACTTGAAGCCCTTGAGGCCGCAGCCGCACTTCCGCGTTGTCGCGGGAGAGGCGAGCGGCTGCAGCATCCAATCTGAAAGGGCCGAAGGTGAATTCCGCCATCGAGGAGCCGGGACGAAGGAATCTGACCCGTTTGCCAGCCTTCGGTCAAGCCACAGTCTTAGCCTGCGCACTCCCTGTATCGGCCGAACTTGACGTTTTTTTGCGCCTCCCTCCGGCCATTTCCTGCCACAATCACGCTGCTTTTCGAAACTCGACACCACTCATCGGAGGGAGCGTCATGCGCATACCTGCCTGGGCGCCGAAGCGCCTCGCGCGAGGGCGGCGGATTGCCGGGGTCGTCATTGCGTTGTTCCTGGTGACTCCGGCCGTCGTGTTCGCCCAAGCGTCCATCACCGGAACTGTTCGGGATACATCGGGCGCCGTGTTGCCCGGAGTGACCGTAGAGGCGGCAAGCCCTGCCCTCATCGAAAAAGTGCGGAGCGCCACGACCGATGGCAACGGTCAATACCGCATCGTCGATCTTCGGGCGGGAGAGTACACGGTCACGTTCACGTTGCCCGGATTCAGCACCGTCAAGCGGGAGGGCGTCGCCCTCGAAGGGACCTTCACCGCAACGATCAACACAGACATGCGCGTCGGCGAGCTCACTGAAACGATCACGGTGACCGGGGAATCGCCCATCGTCGATATACAGAGCGTTCGCCGGCAGATGGTGCTCGACAACGACATGATCAGCGCGATTCCTTCGTCGCGGTCGTACAACAACCTGATTCAGCTGATTCCGAACAGCGTCAACCAGGCCGGTGCTCCAACCGACGTCCAGGTGGTGCCCGGCATGGTGGTGTTTGGCGGATTCGGTGGACGGTCCAACGAGGGGCGCGTCAACGTGGATGGCATCAGCGTCGGCTCGGCGTTCAACGGCGCGGGCGTGTCGTCATACATCGCCGACATCGCTAACGCCCGCGAGATCGCGATGAGCGCTGGCGGCGGCCTCGGCGACACGGAAGGGGGCGGTCCGGCGCTGAACGTGCTCCCGAAAGAAGGCGGCAACTCGGTGCGAGGCACGTTCTTCGCGGCCGGGGTCACGAGCGGCATGGTTGGCAGCAACTATACGCAGGAGTTGAAAGACCGCGGGCTAGCGGTGCCTGGTGAGACCAGGAAGGTGTGGGACTTCAACCTCGGTATCGGCGGTCCTATCGCGAGGGACCGCTTGTGGTACTACTTCAACCTGCGCGAAGAAGGCAGCGAGCGAACCGTGCCGGGCATGTTCGCGAATGCGAACGCCGGCGACCCCACGAAGTGGACGTACGTCGCCGACACCAGCCGCCAGGCTGTGCTCGCCGCCTCCTATCGCATCACCGCGCTCAGACTCACCACGCAAGCCACACCGCGAAACAAGTTCACGGTGTTCTGGGACCAGCAGATCCCCTGCGAAGGCGGTGCCGCGCCTGGATTCTCCGGCGATGCCTGCCGCAAATCGGGTGACAACGAGATCTTCGCCGGGTCCACGGCGCCCCCGACTCCTTCGGCGTCTGCGCTCTTCGCCCCCGAGACGGCCGGGTACCGCAATTATGGCAACCGCGTGTCGCAGGTGAAGTGGACTTCGCCAGTGAACAATCGGCTGCTTCTGGAAGCGGGGACCGGCATGTACCGGAGCCGCTACGGTGGCGGGCAGCTTCCCGGCATCGAGACCGAAAATCTGATCCGCGTGGTCGAGGCGTGCGCCGGCGGCTGTGCCGGTAACGGCAACATTCCGGGGCTAACGTATCGAGCGCTCAACTGGACCTCGAACGTCAACTGGAATACGCAGTGGAACGCGGGGGCATCCCTCGTCACTGGCAGTCACAGTATCAAGGTCGGCTACCAGGGCGCGCTGCTGATCGATCAGCGGAAGAACTTCGGGAACCTCGAGTATCTCCAGTACCGGGTGAATAATGCCATTCCCGATCAGATCACACTCAACATCAACCGCTTTGACATCCGGCAGTCGGTTCGCAGCGATGCCTTCTACGCGCAAGAGCAGTGGACACATGGGCGGATGACCCTGCAGGGGGCATTGCGGTACGATCACGCGTGGAGCTACTTCCCCGAGCAGCAGGTCGGACCCGTCCGCTTCTTTCCCAACGCCGTTACGTACCCGCGAACGACGGGCGTCGAGGGTTACCACGATTTCTGGCCGCGGGGCGGAGTCGCGTACGACGTGTTCGGCACGGGCAAGACGTCCCTCAAGGTGAACTTCGGACGGTATCTCGAGGCGGCGCAGAATGGCGGGTTGTTCACCGCGCTTAATCCGACAGGACGCCTGTCAACGATGACGACGAGGGCATGGACCGATTCGAACACGAACTACGTTGCAGACTGCGATCTGTCGAACCCGGCCGCTCAAGACCGGCGCGCCAGCGGTGGCGATGTGTGCGGGGCGAATGCGATCCCAAACTTCGGTACCGAGGTGTTCGAGTCCACGCTCGATCCGGGGTTGCTCTCGGGATGGGGCGTCCGCACTGGCGACTGGCTATGGGGCGCATCGGTTCAGCACGAAGTGCTTCCTCGCGTGGCAGTTGAGGTGGGATACCAACGCCGGTGGCTGGTCAACAACGTGGCGACCGACAACCGCGCGCGTGCGCCGGAGGATCACACGGAGTTCGGCGTCAACGTTCCGGTCGATTCACGGCTGCCCGGCGGCGGTGGCGGCGTGCTTCCCGGCCTGTACAACGTCACACCGACAGCGGCGACGCGGCTGACCGACAACTACCAGACGCTCTCCTCCAACCTTGGCGAGTGGACGCAGGTCGCGGACTCTCTCAACCTGAACGTCACGGCGCGAATGAGAAACGGCTTGATGCTGCAGGGCGGGTTCAACACTGGAATTTCGGACAACGACTACTGCGAGGTGAGACGGGCCATCCCCGAGTGGAACATCGTTCCCCCGACGAGCTTCACGCAAGCGCCGACCAACCCGTGGTGCGACACGTCGTCGGGATGGGTCACGCGTGCGACAGCACTCGGCTCGTATACGATTCCGAAGATCGACGTGCAGGTCGCCGGGACGCTGCGCAACGACCAGGGCGCGCAACTGGCCGCGAATTGGACCGCGCCGAACTCCGCAACCGTCGGCCTCAACCGGCCGTTTGCCGGCATCGCCGGCCAGACCATCGTCGTGAATCTAATCGAGCCGGGGACGCTCTATGGCGATCGCCTCACTCAGATCGACATGCGATTCGCCAAGGTTCTGAGGTTCGGCCGCACGCGGTCAACGGTGGGGTTCGATGTGTACAACCTCACCAACTCGAATGCGGTACTGACATACAACCAGACCTTCGTGACGACGACCGACACATGGCTGCGGCCCAACAGCGTTTTGCAGTCACGGTTCGTGAAGTTGAGCGCGCAGATCGATTTCTGAGGCACGAAAGCCACGAAGAATACGAAGAACACCAAGCGGAGTGCGACGTAGGGCGGGTCCTGGTTTTGGGACCCGCCCCTCGCTTTTGAATCCGGCTTCACGTCAAGATGAAGACATGGATTCATCCGTAACTCGCGCTCGCGGGCGGCAGGCGCCGCTCGCCATGGACGCCGAACAATTCCGGGCCCTCGGGCACTCGCTCGTCGATCAAATCGCATCACAACTCGAGGCCGTCCCGCGTGGCCCGGTGACGCGCGATGAATCGCCATCCGCCGTGCGGTCCGCACTCGATCTGAACGGTGGTCTTCCCCAGGAAGGGACCGACGCCGCTACACTGCTGACCACAACGGCAACACGGCTCTTCGAGCATTCGCTCTTCAACGGTCATCCCAGGTTCTTCGGTTACATCACATCGTCGCCGGCACCCATCGGGATACTTGGCGACCTGCTCGCATCGGCGGTGAATCCGAACGTGGGCGCGTGGATTCTGTCGCCGGCGGCAAGCGAGATCGAAGCGCAGACGATCAGGTGGATCGCCGAGCTCGTTGGCTATCCCACCGACTGTGGCGGCATCCTGGTGAGCGGCGGCAACATGGCCAACTTCGTCTGCTTTCTGGCCGCCCGCGCCGCGCGCGCCGCATGGGACATTCGTCGAGAAGGCCTTGCCGGATCCCACCGACAGCTCGTCGCGTACGCCTCCGCTGAAACGCATACCTGGATTCAGAAAGCCACCGATCTCGCGGGACTCGGCACGGCATCGATTCGATGGATTCAGACCGACGATGAACTGCGGATGGATGTGTCGGACCTCGAGCGGCGCATTGCGTCTGACGTTGCTGAAGGTCACGTGCCCTTCGTCGTGATCGGGACGGCTGGATCGGTCAGCACTGGAGCAGTGGACCGGCTGCCCGAGATCGCTCGCGTCTGCCGAGACAGGGGAATCTGGTTTCACGTCGATGGCGCCTACGGCGGCGTGGCAGCGGCGGCGCCGGGCGTGCCCGACGATCTGAGGAGATTGAGCATCGCGGACTCCGTGGCGGTCGATCCGCATAAATGGTTGTATGCCCCGATCGAAGCCGGCTGTGCTCTCGTCCGCGACTCGGCGGCGCTTCGCGGCGCCTTCTCATATCACCCCGCCTACTATCACTTCGATGACCACGGCACGAACTTCGTCGACTACGGCCCTCAGAACACGCGCGGCTTCCGGGCGCTCAAGGTCTGGCTCGCGTTGAAACAGGTAGGCGCGGAAGGTTATCGCCGGATGATCGCTGAGGACATGGCGCTCTCGCGGGCGATGGCGGAGGCCGTGACGCGCAATCCCGATTTGGAGCTGCAGACACAGGCGCTCAGTATCGCGACGTTCAGGTTCGTTCCGGCGGATCTGCGGTCGTCGGTGGGAGACAAGGACGTGGAGGCGTACTTGAATCGCCTGAACGAGGCGCTCCTCGACGCGATTCAGCGGGGAGGAGAGGCGTTTGTCTCCAACGCCGTGGTCGCGGGACGCTATGTACTGCGCGCCTGCATCGTGAACTTCCACACAACACAAGACGATGTCGAGGCAATTCCGGAGATTGTGGCCCGCCTGGGCCGGGAACTCGATGCCCGGATGCGCCCCACACTGTCGGTGTGAGGCGGGTCCACCTTGCGATAGATTGTTCGCGTGCCGACGGTTGGTTGGGATATCGGCGGGGTCAATACCAAGCTGGCGCACGTCCACGACGGCAAAATCTTGGCCGTCCTGGGCCGCCCGTACGAGATCCAACGCGACCCCCGCGCGCTGGTACCGCTTCTTCGGGAGATGCGGGAAATGATCGGCGCCACCGACGGGATGCCGCACGCCGTGACGATGACGGCGGAGCTCTCGCAGATATTCCGAACCAAGCGCGAGGGTGTGCGTTTCGTGCTGGATGCGATGGAGTCGGCATTTCCCAGCGCTGCGATTCGCGTCTACACCGTCGACGGGCATTTCGTTGCCCCGCCCGCTGCCCGTGAGCGCCCACTCTTGGTGGCCGCGGCCAATTGGGCGGCGACTGCCCGGGCCGTCGCCGTTCATCACCTCGACGCGTTGCTCGTCGACATTGGCACGACGACGACCGACCTCGTGCCGATCGTGAGCGGGCAGGTCGTCGCGATTGGTCATACCGATCCGGAGCGGCTGACGTCCGGCGAGCTTCTCTATACAGGCGCGCTGCGAACGCCGACTGAGGCGATCGCCCACTACGTTCCATTGGGTGACGCGCTGGCCGGAGTATCCGCGGAAGGCTTCGCGCTGGCTGGCGATGTCCATGTGTGGCGTGGTGACCTCGATTCGTCCGACTACTTGTGTTCGACGCCGGACGGCCGCCCCAAGACGCGCGAGTTCGCCGGCGAGCGCCTGGCGCGAGTGGTCTGTGCCGATCGCGAGATGCTCGACGAGGCAGCGATCACGCGACTCGCCGACGCGCTGGCGCGCGCTCAGGTCCGCACCATTCAAGCGTCGATTCAGCGTGTGATCGCGCCTCATCCATCGATCTGCGTCGCAGTCGTCACGGGTCTTGGAGCGTTTCTTGGTGAGGCCGCCGCGCGTGCGGCGAATCTTGAAGTCGTGCCGCTATCGAGGGAATTGGGTGAGGCGGGTGCTCGATGCGCACCAGCCGTTGCCGTCGCGTTGCTGCTGGAACGTAACTCGCTCATGCCGTAGCATCGGCACGGGCGACGGCAGCCTGCCATCCCCCGCAGTTGAGTCGAGAGCCCGCTTACTACCGATCGGGCGTATACTTACCGGGCATTCCGTTTCTGCTTTCCTGAGCCTCGCGGCTGCCTTCTTCTCCAATCCAAGGCGCCGGCTCCTCACCAAAGCTCCAACGCGGTGTGTCGCGTCCCGGGTCGCTCGGGGCCACGCCGGAACTGTCGTCCACGGAAAGTGAGTATTCCAATGCGCCCGATCGACACCATCGACGTGTCTCTACCGCGAGCTTCGACGGGAACCGAGAAGGCCGCAGCGGCCGTTGGTGATCTGACGCTCGCCGTGATGCTCGCGCTGATGCTGCCGCTGGGACTGATCCTCCTGTTCTCACCGGTTGCCGTGCTCGTGCGGCTCATCCTCTCATTGGCCGGGCTGCTCTGACTGTAAATCTCGAAGCGCGGGAGGTTTCTATGACGGTCGTCGCGTCTCTCGTCGTGGTTGTGCTCATCGTGAGTGAGGCCTGGCGCATGCAGGACCACGCCGTGGTGCGATCGTCCGAATCAGAGGCCGCTTCGCCGACGCTCGAGGACGCGCAGCGGTCGTTCTACAGCGGTCACTACGAAGCCGCCGCCGCGCTGTCCGTGAGTCTGTGCGCGGCGGGTGCCGACAACGACCTCGAAGCCTGCGAACTGCGCACCTCGAGTCTGCACTTCCAGATTCGGAGAGCGATGGGCGATTCTGCGGACCGCGAACGCGCCTGGACGATGTGCGCCACTTGCCCTGACCTCCTTTCGGTCTTTATCGCAGACACCGATCGCGCGCGCGCGCTCGCACGGACACGACTCGAGCGGAATCCGGACGACGAGGCAGCCCTGTTCCTGTTGGGCAAGATCGACCTCAATTACGTCTGGCTTCAGCTGGGAACGCGTGGACGCAAGACTGGTTGGGACGAGTATTGGGAGGCGAGGACGTCTTTGGACAAAGTGCTCGAACGCAATCCTGGCCATCTCCGCGCGCGCGTCGCGCGTGCATGGATTGACTACATCGTCGGCACGAAGATGCCCAGAGGGACACGCTGGCTGCTCGGTGGCGGCAACAAGAAGAAGGGGCTGCGGGTGGTTCGCGAAGCCGCCAGCGGCGTTGGTGACTTCTTCGAGCGTACAGAGGCGGCGTTTGCCCTCTGGGACATGCAGGTCCGCGAGAGGGAACTTGTGGAGGCGGTTGCAACAGCCCAGCAGCTCGCACGCGACTTTCCCGACAACCGCGAGTTGACCAGATTCTTGAACGCTCACCAAGGGGCGAAGTGATGGGTACCGCGCATACGCAGCCGCGATTGTCCTTGCTTAATCCACCGAATGGGCGCAAGCTATTTATAGACCGCTTTCCTGAGTACTGGTCCTTCCGCACGTCCGCTCCGCGGGCAGCTCTCATCAAAGCCCTTCGAAAGCCTTATATGTCTTTACGCATCTCGCTTGGGTGCACGTGTCTCTTCCTTTTAACCCTCGCGCCAGCGCCTGCGCTTGCGGAGGACTCCGGCAAGTACCGCGAATTCACGCTTGGAAGCACAGTGGCTTCGGTGTTGGAGCTGACCGGCTCGCGCCCATCTGAACTGAGGACGGTGCACGACAGACCGTCCATGCTGCAGGAGCTCGTGTGGCGACCGCGGTATAGCGCCGGACGAGCGCTCCCCGATGTCGATCCGGTCCACGAGATGATCTTCAGTTTTTCCGACGACCAGCTGTACAGCATTACCGTCTACTACGACCGGACACGCACCGCCGGGCTCACGCATGACGATCTGATCCTCGCGTTGAAGGGCGTCTACGGTGTGCCCATGCCGTCGGCGAAGCGTCACGAGCGTCTCGCTCGCTTTGCGCCGTCGGATGTCGCGCTGCCGCTTGCGACATGGGAGCAGGGCGACACCGTGGTGTCGCTGTCCTGGTCAGACTATCGAGCCGGATATGTTCTCGTCGTGCTGTCGCAGACTCGTGAATCGGCTGCCCGCCTTGCGACGACCGCGGCCATTGCGCTCGACGAGCGCGAAGCACCGGCTCGAGAAGAAGCGAGGCGGAAGAAAGTCGCCGAAGATCAGAAAGCCGCAGAAGAGCGGGCTCGCGAATCCAATAAGGGAGCATTCCGGCCATGATGTCATTTACGTTATACCCACCGGTCCGGTGGTCGTTGAGCGCCTTATGGTTGTCGTGCGCGCTTCTCATCTTCCTCACGCTCGGCCACGCGTCCCTGGTGAGCTGGATGGCACTCATGGTGTCCGCGATAATTCCGCCGGTCGTGTTTCTCTGTTTGTGGAACGACGGCCCCCCACCGACCATCGCCGAGGTGCTACGTGCGACCGAGGATCGGCGATGACGCCCGAACCTGGCGCGACGACGTCGATGAGTTGCCCGTTGTGTCACACGGTCGCGCCTGCGATGACGGGTGAGGCGCTGGCAGCAGGTGGTGACTGGCGGTGTCCGCAGTGCCATCAGAACTGGAGCGCGACGCGGCTCGCCACGGTCGCCGCCTACGCGGAATACTGCGCAGCACGCGGCGAGTCCTAGCCTGCATGTCGACGCTGAGCGGGTCCGCGACTGCCGGCTCGCAGGCACCTGCGCCTGCGGTACAGCGAACCGCGACACACGAGGAAATTGCGCGACGCGCCTTTGAGATTTACTGCGAACGCTCCCATCAGGACGGCCATGACCTCGCCGACTGGTTGAGAGCGGAGCGCGAGTGCCTTCAGGCAACCGCTTCAGCCCCGTTTCGATTGAGAATCAAACCCGATCGCCGCCAGCATCGCCAACCTCCACCGGGCTTTGATCGCCGCGCGTGAGCGATATAAGAACGCCCCAGTGCTCTCGGCGCGCCCGCACCCAACGACCTGGCGATTCGCGTAACCTATACTGGCGGTATGTTCAGACGCCAAAGCCGATGACCGTCCAGAAATGAGGTGTCGTGTGGTCCGCCGTGCAAGTTTCCTCGCGACTGCCGTCATGGCCTCGTGCGTCTTGTCCGTGGCTGTCGAGGCGCAGCTTGCCTCCCGCCCTGCGGCGGAATGGACGAAGACGCTCGAGAGCCCCGAGCGTATTGCCAGTCTCCGGACGAGCGACGTCATCGCGAAGCTGAATCTGAAGCCGGGTGACGTGGTCGCGGACCTCGGCGCGGGCACGGGCCTGTTCTCACTGCCACTCGCCAAGGCGGTGTCGTCCGGGCGTCTGTACGCCGTGGAGCTGGACGAGGGATTTCTCACGCAGATTCGCGAGAAGGCGAAGAGCGAGAACGTGACGAACATTGTGCCGGTGCTGGGCAAGTTCACCGATCCGGGGCTGCCCGCGCGCGACGTCGATGTCGCGTTCTTCCACGACGTATTGCATCACGTGGAGAATCGAGCGGCGTATCTCAAGAGCGTCGCCGGCTATCTCAAGCCGGGCGGCCGGATCGTCGTCATCGAGTTCAACCCTGGTGACAGTCCGCACAAGGCGGAGCCCGCGCTGGTCGTGAGCAAAGAGCAGACAGCCGCGTGGATGGCTGACGCCGGCCTCGCGCCAAGCGAAGACATTCAGCTGTTTCCGGACAAATACTTCGTTGTGTATAGGCGCAAATAACTCCCAACTCCAACCTCCAACTCCCAAATTCAACCGCTTGGGATTTGGGAGTCGGGAATTGGGAGTTGACGCGTCACTTGTTCAGCGCCGGCTTGGCGAGGTTGTCCTCGAATCGCTTGTTCTCGCGCACCGAGCAGATCTGCTGGTAGCGCAGGAAACCTGTCTTCGACATCGTGAAGTTGCGCTCCGCGTTCCACGGCTTGCTGTACGCGCCCGGGTCGTCGATGACCATGCGGAGTTCGAGCGTGTTCGCGTCCACGCGCTTGTAGCGTTCGGTCAGATGAAGCTGCTCGGTGTGGGGATGGCCCATCTGATCGAGCCAGGTCTTGTCCGTGAAACCAATCGTGTCCACGACGAGCGTGTCGCCGTTTTCGTACCAGCCGATTGAATGTCCCCACCACTGCGGATCGGGATCCTCAGGATGCTTGGCGTTCATCCAGACGACGCGATAGAACGGACCGAGCTCGTGGAGGATGTATACCGCCTCCGGCGTCTGTACGAAGCGGTGCTTGATCGGCCACAGATAAATGTGCGGCACGCCCGGCGGCTCGCAGTAGAGCACCTGCGGATCGGTCGTGTTGCCAAACTGCGGGTCTGGTCCGGTTGACGTCCTCTCGGACATCGTCTTTTCGCGCGCCCACGGCAGATACGGGATGTCGTCCTCCGCCCCACGCTTCGTGCCGCGGATGTCGGAGACGCTGAGGCTTTGTCCGATTCCTCCGCGCCGACCGTCCGGGGCCCAATCACCGGACAGGTCAGCGGGCTTCGCGTTCGCAGCTTGAGGCGGTGGAGTCGCGCCTTTGGGCGCCTGCGCACTCACCGTGAGCGTAAACGTGAGGACGCCAACTGACAGACTCCCCAGGAGCATCAGACGATTTCGCATGGAAGACTCCTCGTGCGTTTATTTCGCCGGGGCGGCAGCTGCGGGCGCTCCCGCTGCAGTAAGCTCTTTGCCGTCGGCCAACACGATCTTCTGCAGATTCCCGACCTTGGCGCCGTTCTTCGCCGCGAAGATGTAGACGGTGACCTCGTCTCCTTCTTTCAGAGACCGTCTCGTCCAGCCACGCTCGAGCATGACCTGCGGCGGCTCGGTGGCGGCAATCCAGTGTGAGACCGTGCCTTTCTCGTCCGTCACGTCGAAGTAGATCTGATTGTGGGGATTCAGCCACTCGAACTTCGTGATCGTTCCCTTCAGCACAACCGGCTTGGAGAAGTCGTACACGTTGGTTGCCCCGTGGTGCGCGCGCAGCGGAGCGGAAGTGGCGAGAAGGCCGATGGTCAGCGCGATGAGGCCCGCGCAGGCGCGGGAGATGAGCGGCTTGTTCGTCATCTTGCTCTTCACCCTTTCATTTTCTGGGCGTATTATCCGCTGCATTCACCGGGGATGGAAGACAGAAGGACGGTTACGCTGCAGCGATTATCGGAGTGACTATGCGCACAGTTGCCGTGATGCTGGTGACGTTTGTCGTTGGTCTTGGCGCCGGAAGCTGGATGACGAGCGCGCCGCAAACCGCACCTGCCCAGACCTCTGCCGCAGGATACGCGGCGGTTCCAGGGGCGATCGGAAGCCAGGATTTGACCGGACCCTATGAAGTCGTGAAGGGCTGGCCCAAGGACATCAGCACCCTGCCGGGAAACGAAAAATGGACCTACGGCGCAGGACAGGGTGTGTTTGCCGAGAGTCCGAACCGAATCTTCATGTTGTTCCGCGGGGAGCTGCCGAAGATGGAGCCACCGCGGGCGACGCTGTTGCCCCAGGTGGGACCGAGCATCAGCTTCCCGGTCGCCGGGCTGTGGAGGGATGCCACGCAGGCTTCTCTTCCTGGGACTGGCGGCACGGATCAAGACACCCGAAAGTGGCTGACCGCTTGGGAGGGGAAGGACGACACGCTCGGGATAAAGGGGCCGCCGTACCGGCAGCTCGGTGTTGACGCCAAGTGGGAGCACTGCATCGTCGTCGCCGATGCCAACGGCAACATCATCGAGACCTGGACGCAGTGGGACAAGATCCTGCGTCGTCCACATTCGGTCTACATCAGCCCGTACGATCCAGAGAAGCACGTATGGGTCGTCGACGACAACATGCAGGTGATCTACAAGTTCACCAACGACGGCAAGAAACTCGTGCAGACGATCGGTACGCCCGAGAAGGAAGGCGCCGACGCGACCCACTTCAATCGTCCAACCTTCATCGACTGGCTGCCCGACGGGACGTTCTTCGTGTCAGACGGCTACACCGGCACGCGTGTCGCGAAGTTCGACAAGACCGGAAAGTTCCTGATGGATTGGGGCATCAAGGGCAATCCTCCCAACGAGACGCGACCCGGCTACATGAACAACGTGCACGGCATCGCCGTCGATCCGATCAGCCGCCGCGTGTTCGTCAACGACCGCAACAACCATCGCGTGCAGGTGTTCGACGAGAACGGGAAGTTCCTCCACGACTGGCGGATTGATGCCGATCCTTCGAGCCTTCACCTGCTCTATATTGGCGCCGATCGCAACATCTGGACGTTCGATCGCAGCACGCACAAGCTGCTCAAGTACGACCAGGAAGGACACCTGTTGTACGCATGGGGCACGCTCGGGATGTTCCCGGGTGCGCTCTGGGGTGTTCACGGCATGAGCGTCGATCAAGAAGGCAATCTCTACGTTGCCGAAGTGGATAGCGGGCGTGTGCAGAAGTTCCGTCCACGGAAAGGCGCGAACCCGGACTATCTGGTCAGCAAACCTGTCGCTCGAGTGTGGAACTGATGAAGACTTTATTCGCGGCGGCGACGTCGGCGATTCTCTTTACCGCGCTCACTGTGCCGCTCGCGGCGCAGTGGCCGCTTCATCCCGTCGGGGTCCCGAAAGGCCCTGACGGCAAACCAAATCTGGCCGCGGCGGCACCTCGCACGGCCGATGGCAAGCCGGACTTCTCCGGCATATGGATGATCTCCAATGGTGGAGATCGCGGGGCCCTCCTCACCCCGCCGTTCCAGCCTTGGGCCGCGGACCTGCAGAAGAAGCGCGCCGCGGAAGGCGGGTTGAACGATCCCGACGGTCTGTGCCTCCCGCAGGGTCTTCTTCAGTACCATATTGACCCGCAACCGCTGAAAATCGTCCAGACGCCAACGCAGATTCTGATCATCTACGAATCGAACTACGGCCTTCGCACAATCTACATGGACGGGCGAAAGCTCCCACCGCTCGGGGAACCGCAGCCGTTCTGGCATGGCTACTCGGTCGGGCGTTGGGAAGGCGACACGCTCGTCGTCGAGTCGAACAATTTCCGCGGTGTCGATCCCGACGCCGTGAAGAATGGCGAACCGAGCAGCTTTCACGGGGTCGGATGGCTCGATCACCGAGGCACTCCTTACACGGAAGCCATGAAGGTCACCGAGCGTTTTCGTCGCGTGAACTACGGGCAGCTGGACATCGAGTTCACGGTCGACGATCCCAAGGCGTACACGAAACCGTTCACGGTGAGAGTCGTGCAGCGGATCGTGCCCGACGGCTCCGAGTTGATCGAATTCATCTGTCACGAGAACCAGATGTTCCTGAAGCTCACCGGCCGGGAGCGGCGCTAGTTGCGGGTATGGTGTCAGGCAGTGAATCGTGAATTCCACCGGGACGGGGTGGTGTCAGGCAGTGAATCGTGAATCTACCTGAAGATTGAACAATGGCGAGCCGAGCAGTGTTCGCCGAGGCCGACGTTCACGATTCACTGCCTGACACCGTCGCCTCCGAGTGGCGGGATGAGATGCGCATGCGACGAACCTCTTGTGGCGTCCTGGCGTTGGTACTGGTATCGGCGTTCACAGGCTTGCACGTGGTTGCGCGCGCGCAGGAGCCGCCAGCGGGCGCTCCGGTCGCGCTGGAGCAACTGAAGAAAGATGTGATCGCCCAGGTCGATGCACGACGCCAACTGACGCAGCAGATGGTGGACAGCCTTTTCAGCTTCAGTGAGATCGGATTCCAGGAGGTCGAGACCGAACGCTACATCACCGGCATTCTCGAGAAGAACGGCTTCACCATTCGAAGGGGCGTTGCCGACATCCCCACTGCGTGGGTGGCGACGTGGGGAAGTGGGCGGCCGGTGGTTGCGCTCGGCACCGACGTGGACGGTGTGCCCACGACGAACCAGACACCAGGCGTCATCACACGCAAGGAGCTCGTACCCGGAGCGCCCGGACACGGCGAAGGGCACAACGCCGGACAGGCGCTCATCGTCACCGCCGCGTTGGCGGTGAAGACGATCATGGAGCGCGAGAAAATGTCGGGCACGCTCGTGCTCTGGCCCGGAATCGCCGAAGAGTTGCTCGCCACGAAGGCCTTCTTCGTCAGGGCCGGCGTGTTCAAAGACGTCGACGCCGTGTTGTACGCACACGTAGGGCCGGCGCTCACGACGAGCTGGGGCGACAGCGGGGGCAGCGGACTGGTATCGGTCGAATACTCGTTCACTGGCGAGAGCTCGCATGCCGCCGCGGCGCCATGGCTGGGGCGCAGCGCACTCGACGCGGTGGAGCTGATGAACATCGGTTGGAACTACAAGCGCGAGCACCTCCGCCTCGCGCAACGGTCGCACTACGTGATCACGAACGGCGGAGATCAGCCCAACGTGGTCCCGCCGGCAGCATCGGTGTGGTACTACTTCCGCGAAAACGATTACGCCCGTATCAAGTCGATGTGGGAAGCAGGCGATGCGATCGCGCGTGGTGCGGCCATGATGACGGGTACAACCGTCGACTCTCGCGTGCTCGGGTCGGCATGGCCGGGACACGGCAATCGAGCGCTTGCCGAGGCGATGCATGCCAACATCAAGGCCGTCGGCGCGCCGCCATGGAGCGCCTCCGATCAGCAGTTCGCTCGAGCTGTGCAGCGGTCGCTGGGTGTTCCCGAGCGTGGCTTGATCACAGAGGTGTCACCCACCCTTCAGGGCGCCGAGCTGCTTCCGGAGCCACAGAAGATGGGCGGCCCGTCCGACGACATCGGCGACGTGATGTGGAGCGTCCCGACCGTCACGCTCGGCTTTCCATCGAATATCGCCGGCACCACCCCGCACAACTGGACCGCCGCGATCGCGATGGCCACGCCAATCGCGCACAAAGGCGCAACGCAGGGTGCGAAGGTCCACGCGATGACGGTTCTCGATTTGATGACGCGACCGGATCTGATCAATGCGGCTCGTGACTACTTCCAAAACGTGCAGGGTAAGCAAGCGAGGTATCAACCGCTCATCCGGCCGGAGGACAAGCCCGCCATCTGGTTGAACAAAGACACGATGGAGAAATTTCGTCCAGAGCTGCGGAAGTACTACTACGACCCCACGAGGTACCCCTCGTACCTCGAGCAGCTCGGCGTACCTTACCCGCCTCCCGCGAACTGACGCGCGGCGTCTATACAGCCCTTGTCACGAGTCCGTACAAGGCGGATCTGAACACCCGCCTCTTGGAGAGAGGGCGCAGTCACGAACGCGGGATCTTCTTGCGCCACTCCGACGCTTGCTGCGTTTTCCCCCACTCCATGTAGAGCTGCTCGACGCGAGCCCCCGCACGCTCGACGGCTATGCGGCTCTCCCGGGGAATGCTCGCCTCTCGCTCTTTGAGTGCGCTGTAGGCAGACACGACCAGCGTCTCTGCGTCCGGATATCGCTTCTGCGCGGCGAGGCTGGCGCCGAGCAGGCTTTGGCAGTTGTATCGGTCCCACCCATCAGCCTTCGTGCTCTCGTAGCTGGCAAGCGCGGTGCGCAGAAGGGACTCGGCGTCGGCCGCGCGGCCTGCGTTCAGCAGGATCTGTCCGGTCGTCGTCATGCTTCGCAGTGTTTCGGCATGCTGCTCCCCGAGTACCCGGCGGCGAATGTCCATGGCCTCTCTGGCAAGCGGCTCGGCTTGCGCAGATCGGTTCTCGTTGACATACAGCGTCGCGAGGTTCTGCGCGGTCGTGGCCACATCCGGATGCTCTGGCCCAAGTACGCGTCGCTGTGTCCTGAGGGCACGCATATAGAGGTCCTCGGCCTGCGCGTTCTTGCCCTGCAACATATACAAGTAGGCCAATCCGTTCATCGTCAGGAGCACGTTCGGGTGCTCGTCGCCGACGACGCGCCGTTGCACATCGACGACCTTGCGATAGAGCGCTTCCGACAGATCGTACTTACCCGCGGCGCGATAGAACACCGCCAGGTTGTTCATGCTGGTCAGCGTTTCAGGATGTTGCTCGCCGAGCACGCGCTGCTTCAGTTCGAGTGCCTTGGTGAACTGAGCTTCGGCTTCCGGATATCGGTTCTGGCGGAAGTACACGATCCCGAGATTGCCGATGCTGATCATCGTCTCGATGTGCTGGTCGCCGAGGACGCGCCGCATCTTCTCGATGACGTCGAGGAACAGCGTCTCGGCCTGTGCATACTTGCCTTGGTACGACGACAGCAGTGCCAGGTTGTTCATGCTGGTCAGCGTTTGTGGATGCTCTTCGCCGAGCACCCGGCGTTGCAACTCGAGCAGCGTTGCCCTGATTGGCTCCGCTTCGGCGTACTTGCCTTGACGCCAATACAGGCTGGCAACACTGTCCATGCTTTCCAGCGTGTCGGGATTCTGTTCCCCGAGGACTTTACGTCTTCCGTCCAGAGCGGCGACGAGAAGGGGTTCGGCCTCCGCGAGCTTGCCTTGCAGCATGTACAACATGCCCAATCCCCGAGTCGTCGTCAGGGTCTGCGGATGCTGTTCGCCGAGCGCCTGTCGGTCGGCGGCAAGCGCCTTCGTGAAGAGTTGTTCTGCCTGGTCGAACTTGGCCTGCGTCGCGTACAAAGTCGCAAGCGAGTTCTGCGTTGCCGATACCGTTGGATGATTTTCGCCGAGCACCTGGCGCTGCAACTCGAGCGCGCGTCCGGTGTGCGTTTCCGCCTCGGGATAGAGACCGAGATCCTGATAGGTCTTGCCGATCGTCAGACGAATCCCCGCCTCGACGAGCGGCTGCTTGTCGAACTTGCCGGCGATGCGGGCAGCGGCACGGTCGAGCGCCGTGCGAACCTTGAGATCGGGATCGGGCTTGTTGTCCGGCCGTGCCTGGTTGCTGGCGCTCGCCTGCGCCAGGAGATCGTTCTGCAGGAAGTCGTTGACGCTGTTTGCGATCGCCTCGGCCTCTGCCGCCCGATCCCGTTCAAGGATGGCGGCACGCTCCGCGCGTAGCGCCCGCGTTGCCTGCCACGTGCTGGTCACGATGCCGGCAACGAGCACGACGAAGACGGCGACGACACCCACCACCAGCCCGGTATGACGGCGTGCGAACTTCTGCAGCTGGTAGGTTGCGGTCGGAGGCCGCGCAAAGATCGGCTCGTCCTTCAGGTGACGTCGAATGTCGGCCGCCAACGCCGCCGCGGATCCATAACGTCGGTCGCGATCTTTTTCGAGCGCTTTGGCAACGATGGTTTCAATATCGCCACGATAGGCGCGATCGATCGAACCGAGCGGCAGTGGCTCGTGCGTGTCGATCGCCTCGACCGCGTCGTGCAACGTGCCGTCGGACTTGTACGGGAGCCGCTCCGCCAGGAGCTGATACAGGATCACCCCGAGCTGGTAAACGTCGCTTCTGATGTCTATATCGTGTGGGTCGCCGGCGAGCTGCTCGGGACTCATGTACGCCAGCGTGCCGACGAGTTGACCGACGTTGGTGTGCAGCGAGGCCTGCATCTCGCGGTCGAGTACCCGGGCCAGTCCGAAGTCCAGCACTTTCGGGTGTCCGTCGTCGTCGACGAGGATGTTGCTCGGCTTCAGATCGCGATGAATGATGCCGCGCTGATGGGCATGGTGCACCGCGTCACACACTTCCGCCATCAGCTCGAGGCGCCGTGGCGTGGTCAGCCGGCCGGCGATGGCATGCCGCAGCAACGACTCGCCCTCGATGAACTCCATCGCGAAGTACGGCTGCGGTCCGAATCCGCGATCATCGGTGGATGCGACGTAGATCTGAGCGATGCCGGGGTGATGCAACCGCCCGAGCACTTCGGATTCCTGTTCGAAGCGACGCAGGGTGTTAGGGTTGGTCGCTCCTGGCTTGATGACTTTCAGTGCAACCCTGCGACGGGGATGCTGCTCCTCGGCTTCGTAGACCGTCCCCATGCCCCCTTCTCCGAGCACTTGAACGATCCGGTAGCGGCCAATCGTGGCGGGGAACTGAGAGTGCCGCACAATGGGCGGCCGCGCGTCGGATGGACTCGTGACAATCGTGTCA
>Ga0075428_100002670_pt1 | contig 19376 bp, 19 predicted proteins | sample RhiMetdeltSRZDD2_FD_75291 | JGI IMG/M metagenome (GOLD analysis project Ga0075428, IMG submission 75291) | Populus rhizosphere microbial communities from Tennessee, USA - Rhizosphere MetaG P. deltoides SRZDD2 | ecosystem: Host-associated > Plants > Roots > Rhizosphere > Soil | place: USA... | reverse complement strand
ATCCCGACCTCGCCGCGGTGGTCGCGAGTGAATCACGCCGCGCCGGCGTGATCGAGCGCTGCTCTCTGGCGGTCTGCTCCGTCATGGCGATGGATGCGCCGGGCGGCGGCAGCGGCGTCGTCTTCGACCCGGCCGGGTTCGTGCTGACGAACTATCACGTGGTCGGCGAAGCCGACGACGACTACCAGCTGCCACAGCCGCCGGAGCCGACGGAAGCCGACCTCGCCGCGTTCCGTCGCAAGAACCCGGATGCCGCGCCCGACGCCGAACAGAGGCTCTTGGCCCGCTGGAAGGAGGAGTGGCGCGCGGAACACCTGCCGCGCGGCAAGAGCCACTACCGCAACAAGAAGGTCGGATTGCCCGACGGCCAGCTCTACGAAGCCGAGGTGCTCGGCATCGATCCGGGCAGCGACCTCGCGGTGCTGCGCCTGCTGCCGAAGAAGGACGGCCAGCAGTGGCCGTGCTGCCGCCTCGGCGACAGCGACCAGTTGCTCGTCGGCGAGACCGTGTTCGCGATGGGCAATCCGTTCCTGCTCGCAACGGACTTCACGCCGACCGTGACCTTCGGCATCGTCTCGGGCACGCATCGTTACCAGGAAGGCGCAGGCCAGCGCATGCTCGTCTACCCCGACTGCATCCAGGTGGATGCACCCGTGAACCCCGGCAATTCGGGCGGGCCGCTCTTCAACGAGAAGGGCGAGGTCGTCGGCATCAACGGGCGCATCTCGATCGGCGACCGCGGCCGCGTCAACGTCGGCGTCGGCTTTGCGATCGCGAGCAACCAGATCAAGAACTTCCTCGGCGACCTCATGGCGGGACGCCATACGGAGCACGGCACGCTCGACATGAGCGCGTGGTTCATGAACTCCGGCAACGGGCCTGCGCGTCGCCGCGGCGTGTTCGTGCAGCAGATGTTCAAGGACTCGGTCATCGCTGCGGCAGGCGTCGGACTCGGCGACGAGATCACGCGGTTCAACGACATCGAGGTTCGATCGGCGAACCAGCTCGCGACGCTGATCGGCGTGTTGCCGTCGGGCACGTGGACGACCGTCTGGTATCGCCCGAAGCGGGAGGAGGAGGGTTTCGGCGACGAACGACGGATCTCGGTCAAGCTGGCCACGCTGGACACGGGCTCGAGCCGCGACGGTGTCGGCGACGACGCGCGTCTTGCGAGCCGCTCGAACTTGCGGCTGGCAGCCAAGGCGGTAACGCGGGCCTGGCTCGATGTGGACGAGATGTCCGCTGCCGTGCATTGGAGTCGGACCGGACCCGATGGGAGCGTGCTGCGGGCGATCCGCGACGGCGAGCGCCTTCGCCTCGAGATCGGTGATCTCGTGCTCGTGCGCGAGGCGCCCGGCAAGGGCCACGCGATCGAACGGGGGGCCGCGCGCGAGCTGACCGCCGAAGAAGCCGAGCGGCTGCGCCGCGAGTGGACCTGCAACACCGTGCTCTGGCAGCGCGCGACGTTGCTGCCCGGTCTCGAAGGTGCTCAGTTGGTGGGCGGCGTGCACGTGTTCGGGGCTCCGGCTTTCCGCTTCCAGCTGCCCGGGGATGGCGAGTGCGAAGCGTGGCTGTTCGCGGACGGTTCGCCGGCGGGATTCACGTTCCGCGATCCGCTGCGCCGCGCGAAGGTCGAATGGCACGTGCGGGAGCAGAACCTGCGTGTCGTCGTGGATGGCAAGCTCGAGCCGGCTTGGAGCTCGGGCAACCGCAGCACTGGTCAGGCCGACGAAGCTTGGTTCCGGAGAACATGATGCGCTTCGTTCCGCATGCTGCATTGTGTCTCGCGGGTGTGCTCGGCGCGCAGACGCAGGATTTCGGCAAGGCCTACTCGTTCGCCGAACGCGAGCCGCGCACGCGCGTGGAACAGGTCATCGACAAGTTGTTGCCGAGCATCGTCAAGATTCACGGCGCCTCGGGCCTCGCCACCATCAGCGCTTATGCCTCGGGCATCATCGTGACGAAGCAGGGTCACATCCTGACCCTCGATCAGATCATGATCCAGAAGGATCGCACGCGCGTCGTGCTCTACGACGGCTCCGTGCACCAGGCGACGCTGCTGCCCGAGGATCCGCGGCTCGGCGTGCGGTTGCTGAAGATCGATCCCGCGCTCGTGCAAGGAGAACTGCAGCCGCTGTGGCCGCCGGCCGCCGCAGAATCGCAATTCCGCACGGGCCAGTTCGTCGTGTCGCTCGGCAACTGCTTCCGTCTCGCAGAGTTCTCCGAGAAGGTCAGCGCGACGTTCGGCGTCGTCGTCGGCCGCGCGAACACCGCGCTGCGCTACCGCATGGCGGACGTCAAGTACGACGGGGATCTGATCCTGACCGACGCGTGCAACAACCCGGGCCACTTCGGCGGCGGACTGTTCACGCTCGACGGGCGGTGGATCGGCTTCACCCTGCGCCTGCTCGACAGCAAGGAGACCAACACGATGCTCTCGGCCGCGATCCCGACACGCGACCTTCTGCCGTATCTCGAAGAGCACGTGCTCGGCAAGGCGCGCTCCGATGCCGCCGTGAAGAACGAATCAGTGTTCACGGGGATCGTGCTGTTCGACAAGGCGGGCTTGCAGTCGCCACCTGCTTACGTCGAACGCGTGGTGCCCGATTCGCCGGCCGCAGCGCTCGGGTTGCGCCCCGACGACCTTATCGTGCACATCGACGACTTCTCGATCCGCACCTGCGTGGAGTTCCGCAGTGTCCTCGAGAAGTTCGCCCCGGGGCGCACGATCAAGCTCACGTGGAAGCGAGGCACCCAGGTGTCCTACGGCGACCTGACGCTGGCCAAGGAGCCCCGATGACGAACCTGCGCGAGGCGTTGGTCGTGTTGTTGTGCACCGGCACCGCCGCAACACAGCGTGCCGTGGATCCGGACGAGTTCGTGCGGCTCGAGCCCGTGCTGCAAGCTGCAATCGCCACGGCCGCTCCGTTCGTCGTGACGGTCGAGACCTTCGGCGGCACGCGCGGGACAGAAGGCAAGGAAGGGAGCTTCGACGGCGATGCGCCGCCTCCACCCAAACCACGACAGGTGAAGCCGCCGCCCGACGAGCAACCAAAGCCTGCCCCGATGCCGCCGGACCAGAAGCCCGAAGAGAAAAAACCCGAGGGCGACAAGAAGAAGCTCCCGCTCGTGGCGCCGGGCTTTCAGCAGACGCAGGGCAAGACGTCCGGCGTCGTGCTGACGCCCGATGGGTGGATCCTCGTCTCGCGGTTTGCGCTGAACCTCGACCCGACCACGATCCTCGTGACCGTGCCGGGTCGCGGCACGTTCCACGCCGAACGCGCTGGCGAAGACACGAGCCGCGGCATCGCGCTCGTCAAGATCGGCGCGAGCAACCTGCCGGTGCCCGAGTTCGTGCATCCCGACACGGTGCGCATCGGACAGTGGGCGTTCGCGCTCGGCCGGACGTTCGCGACCGACGAGCCCACCGTGCACATCGGGATCGTCAGCGCCCGGCGGCGCATCTTCGGGCGCGCAATCCAGATCGATGCCTACACGTCGCCAGCCAACTACGGTGGCGCGGTCGTCGACATTCGCGGACGCGTGCTCGGTGTCGCCGTGCCGATGTCGCCGTCGGGACGCAATGCCGGCGTCGAGTGGTACGACTCGGGCATCGGCTTCTGCACGACGATCGCGGACATCCCGGACCTGCTCGATCGCATGAAGCAAGGGCAGATCCTGCAGCGCGGGTGGCTCGGCGTGAAGTTCCAGACCTCGCACCTCGGCCCCGGAGCCTTGATCGAGGACGCGCCGAAGGAAGGTGCAGCGGCCAAAGCCGGCCTCGGCAAGGGCGACGTGATTCTCGCCGTCGACGGCGTCGACGTCGCCAACGGACCGCACTTCCAAATGCTCGTCAGCTCGCGACTCGGCGGCGACAAGGTGACCCTCAGCGTGCGCAAGAAGGACGCTGCGGCCACCGAGAACATCGGCCCGATCGATCTGCTGAATGCGCCGTGGTCGGAGCAGAAGCAGTCGAAGGATGCCGAGTTGCCTGCGTCCTTTCCGTTGCCGGAGAAGAAGTAGGGGCCATGATGGCGGCGTGTCCCGTCGCCCCACTGCTGCCGCTCTCGCGATTGCGTTCGGGATCCTGAACGCGGCCTGTCGCGACCATGCACCCTGGGAGGTACCGGACTGGCGACCCGAACGCGCGCCGCAACGCATCGTCGCGGCGTCGGTGTTCGCGGCGGAGGTGCTGCTCGAGATCGCACCGCGCGAACGCATCGTCGGGGTGCACTACCTGGCGGCGGACCCGACGTTCTCTCTGGGCGCCGCCGACGTGAAGGGACTGCGGCTCCTCGGCGCGGAGCCGGAGCAGCTGCTCGCATGCGGGCCGGACCTCGTGATCTGCGATCCGTTCACGAAGCCGGAGACCCTCGCGCTGCTCGCGGGCGCGTCGGTGCCGGTGATCACGCCGCAGAACCCGGGGACGTTCGACGACGTCGCGGTGAACGTGCTGCGCATCGGAGCGGTGTGCCACTTGGACGAGCTCGCGGCGCAGCTCGTCGCGACGATGCGGCAGCGACTCGCGGCTCTCGCGGGGCGCGCCTCGGAGGTCGCCGACTGGCGCGTCGTGAACATCGCTGGGGGCATGCACGTGCACGGCCGCGGCTCGTTGTTCGATGCCGTCGTGACAGCGGCCGGTGCGCGCAACGTCGCGTCGGAGCGCGGTGTGGGACCGTTCCGCAAGCTCGATGTCGAGACGCTGCTCGGCTGGAACCCGGACGCTGTCGTCATCAGCGGATCGCTCGACGCGCCCGCCGCGCTGCCGGCGTGGTTGCAACAGATCCCTGGCGTCGCGCTGCTGCGGTGCGTTGCGCACCGGCGCGTCGTTCGAATCCAAGGCCCGTTGCTCGGCACGACGTCACACCGGCTCGTCGAAGCCGCCGAGCAGCTGCAGGCGACGCTGCGTGGCTGGGGGCGCCCATGACCGCGCGGCGGGCGACGGTGCTGTTCGCGCTGGCGCTCGTTGCGCTCTCGGTCGCGTACCTTGGCATCGCGCGCGAGGCGCCGGGGCTCGCAGAGCTGCTGCGATGGGTTGCATCGTGGCTCGGCGGTGATGCCTTGCGGTCCGGCGACGCGTTCGTTCTCGCCGAGATCCGGCTGCCGCGGCTCGTCGTCGCAGCATTCGGCGGTGCCGCGCTTGCGCTCGCAGGCACGGTGCTGCAGGCGACGTTCCGCAACCCGCTCGCTTCGCCGGACCTCGTCGGCACGACGGCCGGCGCCGCGTTCGGCGGCGCACTCGCGATCGTCACCGGGTGGTCGCAGCTCGGCGTCATCGTGACGCCGGCGGCATCGCTCGGCGGCGCCATGCTGGTGACCTCGCTCGTGTTCGTGCTCGCGCGCGCACACGGCCGCTTCTCGGTGACGACGTTGCTGCTCGCGGGCATCGCGTTGAACACGCTCGTCGGCGCGCTGACGTCGTTCGTCGTGACGTTCACGTTCAACAACTACTCGGCGAGCGCCGACGTGCTGTTCTGGCTCATGGGCGGCCTCGAGGCGCGCACGTGGGAACATGCGGCGATCACGGCGGCTGGCTGTGTGTTGTGCGCCGTACTCGTGGCGCCGCGCGCGCGCGAGCTCGACCTGCTGACGCTCAGCGACGAGACCGCGCACAGCCTCGGCGTCGACGCGGCGAAGGCGCGCCGGTGGCTCGTGTGGTGCGCGTGTGGTTTGACCGCGAGCACGGTCGCGAACAGCGGCGGCATCGCGTTCGTCGGGCTCGTCGTGCCGCACCTCGCGCGGCTCATGGTCGGACCATCGCATCGCGTGTTGCTGCCCGCGTCGGCGCTGCTCGGCGCCGTGATCCTGGTCGCCAGCGACTTTGCGTGCCGCCTCGCGCCGCCGGACAGCAATCTGCGGCTGGGCGTCGTCACGGCGTTCCTCGGCGCTCCGTACTTCCTGTACCTGCTGGCGCGCCACCGCCGCGGGGAGGCGCTGTGACGCGCCTCGTCGCGGACAGCGTGCGGCTGTCTCTCGGCACGAAGCAGGTGCTGAACGGCGCTACGCTCGCGCTGGTGCGCGGCGAATTCGCGGTGCTCGCGGGCAGGAACGGCGCCGGCAAGAGCACGCTGCTGCGCGCGCTGCTCGGTGCGATCGCGGTGGACGGCGGCGACGTGCGGCTCGGCGACCGAGCGATCGCCGCCTGGCAGCCTCTCGCGCGAGCGCGGGAGATCGCGTTCGTGCCGCAGAGCATCGACACGCCGTTCGAGTTCACCGGCCGCGAGCTGGTCGCGATGGGCCGGTATCCGCACCGCGGCCGCAGCAGCCCTCTGCGCGCGGACGACGTCGCGGCGATCGATCGCGCGCTGGCGGCCGTCGACGCGGCGGCATTTGCCGACCGGCGCGTGACGACGTTGTCAGGCGGCGAGGTGCGCCGTATCGCGGTCGCGCGAGCGCTCGCGACCGAGGCGCCACTGCTGCTGCTCGACGAGCCGACGACGAATCTCGACCTCGAACACGCGCTGCAGCTCGTGGGACTGTTGCGCAAGCTGGCGGCCGCGGGTCGCGGCATCCTCGTCGCTTCGCACGACCTGAACCTGGTGGCGCCGCACTGCGATCGCATGGTGCTGCTGCACGAAGGAAAGGTGTTCGCCGATGCGCGGCCCGAGCAAGCGCTGGCGGTCGAGAACGTCGAGACCGTCTTCGGTGTGAAATCCGCGGCGGGTTCCGGTTTCTTCCCGCGCGAGTACCGGTTGTAGTGGGAGCGCGGTAGGAGGTTGCGCACTGGCGCGATGGCCATGAGCCATCGTTGCCGGCTCCAGTCGGTTGGCCGGTGATCGGCAGGACCTACACCATGATCGCGCGCCGGCGGTCCGAGCACGCGTCTCCAGTCACTTGCTCGGGCCGGGCGTCTCCTGCGGCTTGTACGGCTCCGGCTTTGCGATCCAGTTGTTGCCGGTCCAGAACTCCACCGAGTTGAAGACGAGGCAGTCCCCCAACAGGAACACTCCGTAGACCGGGATGATGTTCAAGCCGAAGAACGCGAGCTCGTTGACCCACTTCGAGTCGCTGAGCTTCGAGTTCCAGGTCGAGAGACTGTTGAAGGCGTTGTTGGGGCCGATGCACGAGGTGGTCGTGAGGCAGGCCGCGAGCGCGAACGTCGCGCCTAACTTGCAGGCGAAGGTCTTCATGGTCTCCTTGAGGTGAACCCGAGATTGGGTATCTCGCGAACACTGCCGCGATGCGCACCGTGAAGCAAGTTCGCTTGCCGCGGGAATCGGTTGCGTGCCGACACCGTCAGTGCTGCCGGCCCGGGTGAGCGGCGCTCGGTCCGCCCTACGTCGGCGCCGTATCATGGTCGCCGGACAACCGAGAGGTGTGACGATGATTTGCGATGACGCAGTTCTTGCTGTTCTCCAGCGGCTTGAAGCCGACAACCGCATGATGAAGCGCCTTGGTGGCGGCGTGCTCGCTGTGCTGCTCGTGCTGATGTGCGCTGCTGCGTTCGCGCCGCAGGGGCAGGGCGATCAGCAGGGCAAGCCGGACCCGAAGGCGATCCAGGACATCGTGCGCACGCGCCGCCTCGAGCTCGCCGATGCCAGGGGCGCGGTCGTTGCGGTGCTGCACGCTGCAGAGGAGCAGCAGGAGCCAGGGTGGCTGGTCGACTTCCACGACAACGGTCGGCGCAAGTGGCGCGCTCAGATCGCCAACAACCGCTACGAGGGGCAGTTCACTGCCTGGTGGCCCAACGGCCTGAAGGCCGAGGAGGGCACCTACGTCAAGGGACGGAAACACGGGCTGTTCACGAGCTACCACGAGAATGGACAACCCAAGGCCTCTGGCGCCTACTCGGACGGCATCATGGCTGGCATCTGGACCTACTGGCACGACAACGGCCAGAAGCAGAGCGAGGGGCTGCTCGACGACGATCGCAAGATCGACGTCTGGAAGGAGTGGCACCGAAACGGCAAGTTGGCGGCGACCTGTCCGCACAAGAACGGCGTGAGAGACGGCCACTGCGAGTCCTGGCACGACAACGGCCAGCGCAGCGAGGATCTCGATTACCGCGGTGGCGTGAAGACCGGTCAGTTCCGTTCCTGGTACGCGAACGGTGAACCGAGAGCCGAGGGCAGTTTCGATGCTGCTGGGATGCCGACTGGCGAGTGGAAGTACTGGCTGCAAGACGGGTCCGCCGACGTCAAGAAAACCGGCACCTACGAGCGGGGCAAGCGTGTGAAGTGACTCGCGGCGGATGCCGCGGCTCAGCCGTTGCCGCAACGCGTCACGCGGTCGCTACCGGCCGCGCGGGAAGTCTGCTTCGGACAGCAGGAAGCCCTCGAACTTCTCACGCCAGACTTCGGGCAGCTTGCGCTTCTTCATCGTCTCCATGTCCACGGCTGCCGTGAGCACGCGTGCCCGGCACAGCGGCGCAGCTTCCTTCGCCTTCGTCATCCAGAACCCGAACTCCACGGACGACGTGCCGAGGCGAAGCACACCGAGATGGACCCACGGTTCGTCGCCATAGCGCACCGGCGCGAAGAACTCCGCCTCGAGCTTCACCGCGGGCAGCCCGAGCTTGTCCTCGTGCATCAACAACGCGTATGGCCGGCCCAGCGCATCGCTCCACCAGTCCTCGAACGCGCAGTGGAAGTAGTGCAGCAGCTTCGGGTAGTAGGCGATCCCGGCATCGTCGATGTCGCCGAAGCGATAGCGGAACCGCGTGCGGAACGTCATGCCGTGGCGCCACGCGCCTTGGTGGCAGCCGGCTCTTCGTCGCGGTTCTGCTCGCTGTTGCGGGCGCAGAACTCGCTGAGGCCGACGACGTCTCGCGGCAGTTCGCGGTGGCGCTGCAGTTGGGCCAGCAGCACGTCGATCGTGGCCAACGTGTCGGCCTCGGCCGAGTGGGCACCTTCGTGCTCGCGGCCGCAGTAGTGGCGAACCGCCGCGCTGAGGTTGCGCGGGCCCATGAGGAACCGGTCCCAGCTGGTCTCACAGACGTGGAACAGGATCCTCACGTCGACCTGCCGTCGGCCCTTCATCTCGAAGGTGATGCCGTGGCGCTTGCACTCCGCCAACCACAACGGCACGTCGAAGGCGATCTGGTTGAAGCCGGCGAGGTCGCTGTCGCCGAGGAAGTCGAGCAGCTCGGGGCCGAGCTTGCGCAGCGGCTGTGCGGGCCCGCTTCCGTTGTTGCCGAACAGCCCGCAGGCGTCATTCGTGTGGATTCCCGTGACCTTGGTCGCACCCTTGCTCATCGCCGCGGCACCCGGATTCACCGGACGGACCAGCGACTGCCGCGTGCCATCGGGCAACAGCCGCACGAACGCCAGTTCGACGATGCGATCGCGCTGTGTGTCGAGGCCGGTGGCTTCGAAGTCGAGGAAGACGAGCGGACGGGAGAGGGAGAGGATCATCGGGAAGGCGCCTCCGAACTCCGCTCGGGCTGACCGGCCCATCGTGCTGCGGCGTTCTCAAGTCACGTCATTCTGCGCATCAGCCCGGTCCGCACAAGCGGCGAACCAACGGTCAGGCGACGACCCACTTCCTGGCGAGGGTGATGATGCGCTTCTGCCAACCGCCGCACGATCCCCGCTCCACCTCGAGCCGGTGGGTGGCGGCAACCCATTCGAGTTGGTCGTCGGCCGGCACGGCTGCATCGCAGGCCGGGAAGAGCTCTCGTTCTTCGATCGATTGCATGAGCAGGATGCGCGATGCGAGGCCCGCTGCTGTTTCGGCGAAGCCGAGGCGCTCGGCCGTGGAGAGTTCTCCCACAGGTTCCCAGAAGAGCACGAGAGAGTGGGAGAGTTCCGTCACCTCTTCGTGCAGGCGGAACAGCTCCCCGACGGCGGCGGCCGCACGATCGTCACCGCGCATGGCGACGGCGGGGCAGAGCAGTTCGGTCTCCTTGCGCATGTGGACTGCCAGCACGAACTCCCGCACGAAGCGAAGGAGGACCGCGCAGTCCTCGGCCGGAAACGCGCCGCCGCGGCGCACGTGCTCGCCCACTGCGGTCAGAGCCGCCAACCCGACTGCCGTCACTGCATGGTCGGCGCGCAGGTTGTCGGTGAGGCGGTGCATCCGGCGAGTTCTGGGGGCGAGCGGCCCTAGCATGGTGGAAACAACAACAGCCCGATGAGCGGGAGATTTCGGTCTGCCCCCATGTGCGGGCCCCTGGGGTGGAGTTGATCCTGCGAGATTCCAGGCCCCCTTGACTTTACCAAACACCAAGCTAACTTTAGACGAACACAAGACGAACCAAGGTTAACATGCTGTTCGCATCCAGATCGCCATCCCGTCCCTCTGCCCCCTTCCGCACCTCGTGGGCCTCTGCCAGCGCCCGAGCAAGCGGTCCTGTCGTAAGCAGCCAGAAATACCATCGTTCCAGGAGAGTACCTGCGAATCCGGTGCCCGCCTGTGCCGGGACGGCTCCTGCTGGCAACCCGTTTGCCAGAAAGCGAATCCATCATACCACCGAGCTGTTCGGTTCCTGTATGATGATAGTTGCCTTCCTGGCACTGGCGATCTTCGCCTGAGGTGTTTAGGGGCGAACACCAAACGAACCGCGCTCGAAGGTCAACAGGTCACGAGACGAACTGTGCGAGAACATGCCACCCAGAACTTGCCCAACCCGAGGGTTCTACCTGTGAAGCTCATGCTTACGGAGAAGCAGATCCGAGTCTTGCGATACTTCCGCGACTACCGGCGCGACAAAGGAATCGCACCGACCCTCGAGGAGGCGGCGCAATCGCTCGGAGTGAGCAAGATCACCATCCACGAGCACCTCAACCAACTGAGTCGGAAGGGGGCGATCCACCGAGACCGGGCAAAGGCCCGCGCAGTGGCGATCCTGCACGACCCCGATGCCGCAGAGTCGCCTTCGAGGTCAGCGATGCCCAGCTTGCCCTTGCTGGGGGTGATCGCCGCCGGCAGGCCGATCGAAGCGCTCGAGGATCGACAGGAGATGAGCTTGACCGAGCTCGTGCCATCGGGGGACCAGATCTACCTGTTGCGCGTGCGCGGCAAGTCGATGATCGAGGACCACATCGACGATGGGGATCTCGTGGTCGTCGAGCGTCGCGAGACGGCGAACGACGGCGACATCGTCGTCGCGATCCTCGAGGGCGAAGAGGCCACGTTGAAGCGCTTCTATCGCGAGCGAAATGGTGGCATCCGGTTGCAACCAGCCAACTCGAGCATGGAGCCCATCTACACGACGCGGGTGCAGGTGCGCGGGATCGTCCGTGGCGTGATCCGCCGGTTCCGTTGACGTCGTCGTTGACGACCGAAGCAGCGATGGCGCAACCACCGGGTCACAAGCAACGAGGTCCATTCGTCGACCAGTGCCAGGAAGGCAAGTACGCCTGGTGCCGTTGTGGCGGGAGCGCTTCGTATCCCTACTGTGACGGTTCTCATCGCGGCACCGAAGTCACTCCGCTGAAGGTCGTCTTCGACAAGCCTTGCACCGTCGAGTGGTGTGCGTGTGGCGAGAGCGGCACCAAGCCCTTCTGCGACCAGACGCATTGCCGACCCTGAGCCTTGCTCGCCCGCGAGCGAGGCTCACGGAACTCATGCTGGGGGGACAGCTCCGAGCCGACGCACTGCGTCCGCCGTCACATCGGCGATGCGCTCCCAACCCAGGCGTGTGTTCGGCTCGGCCGCGAACACCAACGGCGTGCCGACGCGCACGACGATGCGGCCCGGTCGCGGGAGTCGAGCGTGCCGCGGCCAGGCAGTGAACGCACCTTCGAGATGGCAGGGCACGACCGGAACGCCGGTACCGGCCACGAGCATGCCGAGTCCGGCTTTGAACGGTTGCAGTTCGCCGGTCGCGCTGCGCGTGCCTTCGGGAAACAGCACGAAGCCGCATGCGTCCTGCAGCAGTCGCGCGCGCAGTTCGTCCAGCGCGTGTCGCCCAGCCTGCTTTCGCCGCATCGGCAGCGCATTGAGCAGCAGGGCCGAGAGTGCCGATCGCGCTGGCGTTTCGAAGAAGACGTCGCCGGCGGCGATCGGGAACAGCCACCTTCGCAGTCGCCAGGGAACCAGCGAAGACAGCACGAGCGCGTCCAGATGGCTCGTGTGGTTTCCGATCAACACGAACGGCAGCTGCGTCGGCAACCGTTCGCGACCGTGTACAGCGAGCCGGTGGCAGATGCGCAGATAACAACGCATCGCCAAAGCCCAAGCGCGTTGGCCGATCCCCTCGATGAGCCCGGGCTCGCGGGCTGTGCTGGCAAGACGTTCGCCCTGCGACATGCCGAGATCTCGCGCGGGGCGCAGTTGCCAAGGGTCCACGCTCAGCCTCCGGTTAGGATGCGGCGGGCGTCGTCGAGCCCGATGCCCTTGAGATAGCCGATGTAGTGGAACACCGCGGGCGCCACGAGGATCAGGCTGTCGAAGCGATCGAGCAGGCCGCCGTGGCCCGGGATCGTGGCGGCGAAGTCCTTGAGCCCGAGGTCGCGTTTGATCGCCGACAGCATCAGATCACCGAGCTGGCCTCCAACGCTGACGATCAACCCGAGCGCGACCAGGTGCTCGATGCGGTTGATCTCGGTGCCCTCGAACACGAGCGCGCCGAGCGCCAGCATGAGCAGCGTTGTCAGGATCATGGCACCGATCGCGCCTGCCCAGGTTTTGTTCGGACTGGTGGCCGGTGCCAGCTTGCGTCGCCCGAACAACCGGCCGCAGGTGTAGGCGAACACGTCGTTGAGCTCGACGGTGACCAGGATCAGCAACACGACCGGCCGGTAGCCCGTGTCGTTGGCAAAGTAGCCGAGGTGTCCGAGGCACGTGCCGAAGAACATGAAAGCGAACACGCCGAGCGCCGTGCGCTGGATGTAGCCGCGCGGCTGGTCCGCGGCGACTGCGATGGCGGCGATCATGACGACGCTGAGCGGCGTCAGCGCCATGAACAGATCGTACCAGTGGTCGATGCAGGCGAACGTGATCGCGAGGATACCGAGTACGACGAGGCCGCTGACCTCGCGTTCGCGGAACAGCCCGGTGGCGCGCGCGAACTCGCGGTAGCAGAGCAGGCTCAGCAAGGTGACGGCGCCTATCGTCCACGCAGCGCCCAGCAGGACGGGGCCGAGGAACAGCGGAGCCATCACGCACCACGAGCCGAGGCGCCGCCACAATTCGGTGCGAGTTGCAGCAGAGAGCCGACCAGTGGCGGCGAGAACCTGGATCAACAACGCGGCGCCTGCGAGTGCGCCGACCACACCCGTGACCATCCAGATCGTGGCTCGATGGTCGAACGCGTGTTGCCAACCGAACAGCCGTTCGCCAGGGTCGTCGGTCATTGCTGCTGTTCCCTCAGACGGATCGCAATGCCGCGCAGTCGCCGCACACTGGTCCACACGCTGCCCACGACGACAACGGCCAGCACCAGCGCGGGCAGACGCCAACCGTGTTCCCCACCGAGGCAAGGCTGCCACTCGCGAGGTGTCAGGGCCGCGTAGACCGCGGTTGCCGTGACCAGGAACATGCGCTGCTGCTTGGCCATCGGCCCGCGGAAGTCGCTCCCCGCGCCGGTGGCCTTGCCCATCGCGCGGATGTATGCGGTGAACACGGCCGACAGAGCCGCCAGGTAGCCGAGCCACGGCATGCCGCCCGCGGCGTAGCCGAGACCGACCAGCGTCGCCGCATCGGACACGCGATCTGGAACCTCGTTGTAGAGCTCGCCCACTGCCGACGGGCGCCCGGAAGCGGTGGCAACCATGCCGTCGAACAGGTTGCAGAGCAATCGCAGCTGCACCAGGACGGCGCCCAGCAGCCACCACAGGCGCGCGCCGTCGGGCCACCACGCCGTCGCGGCGAAGGCAGTTCCCGCAGCACCGCCCGCGACCACGCTCCAGAGCGAGATCGCGTTGGCCGACGCGCGGTGCGCCACCAGCCATCCGGCGATGTGCTGCGCCCAGCGGTGCTGCCGCACGGCGATCGGGCGGCGATCCGGCCCTGCATCTGGTTGCGAGGTGCCCATGGTCAGCAGCCCATCAGCACCATGCCAGCGACCAGCAGGACCATACCGGCGATGTTCACGGGCTTGATCGGCGTACCGAACGCAAGCAGTGCGATCAGAGCTGCCCAGATGAAGGTCGACGCATAGAGCGGGTAGAGCACGGCCATGTTGCCGCCGCGCCGGAACGCGCCGACGAACAACACCATGACGGCGGTATAGCAGAACACGCCGCCGAGTAGTGGCGCATTGAACAGGTAGCTCTGCCACCCGACGCCAATCCGCGCAGAGCCGACCTTGTAGAGATACTGCCCCACCGCACCCAGTAGCGCCGCGACCAGGAACATCACGATCGACGAACCCGGGGTCTTCATGGCGCGCGGAGCATACTCGGCGCCGCCGTGGCACCCGCATCCCGTTCAGGGTGTCGCGGCGCCAGCGACCTGATCTACACTCGCGGCAGAGCGCGGCGGCAGCCACCGCTCACGCAGTGTCTGCCGAGTCTGCGTCGCCGACTCGTCGATCTCGAGCACGATGGTGCCGGGGCCTCGTTGGGGAACCGCGGTGCATCGCGTGACTACTCCGCGGCGCGACAGCAGCACCTCGAGAGGAGTGTCGACCCTTGCCGTTGCCTGAAAGACGTCGGACCAACGTGCGGCGTCCACACGGAGGTTCTGGATCGCGAGCACTTCGTCTCCAGGTGCGATTCCAGCAATGCATGCCGCCGCGCCGGCCGTGACGGTCGCCACCGTCGTGCTGCCCGGCTCGAACGTGATGCCCAGATGGGGGCGATCGGCCTCTCGCGCGACCAGCCGGACTCCGAAGTCCGCGAGCAGCAGTTTCAGGTCGGGCTCGAGACTCTTCGCGACGAGATCGAGCAGGGCGCGGGCGGCTTCGTCCCCCGCAATCTTGCGAACGGCCGCCAGCACGTCGTCCATCGTGTAGCCGCGGTGCCGCTCGAAGGTCGCGACGAAGAGTTCGCGCAGAACGTCGTCGAGACATTGCGTTCCGGTCTTGCGGCGCACGATCAGGTCCAGACACATCGCGGCGATCGCGCCGTTCACGTAGTAGTTCTGCGACGAGTTGCGCGTGTTCGCGTCCGGCCGGTAGAGGCGGATCCAGGCATCGAGGCTCGACTCCTGCAGCGTCAGGTGATACCTGCCGGGAGCCGCCAGCATCGTGGTGATGTTCTTCGCGACGATCGCCAGGTAGTCGGAGCGGCTCATCAGGCCTGCTCGCAAACACAAGAGGTCGTCGTAGTAGGCCGTCCAACCCTCGATGAGCCAGAGCAACTCGGTGTAGTTCTCGTTCTCGTAGTCGTACGTCCAGAACTCGACGGGGCGCATCCGCTTGACATTCCAGGAGTGGAACAGCTCGTGCGCGGCCAGCGACAAGAACTCGCGGTAGCCCTTCTCGCTGGACAGGCTCGTGCGGGACATCAGCAGCGTGGTCGAATCGGCATGTTCGAGCCCGCCATGTCCGTCAGCGGCGAACAGGCAGAGGAACAAGTAGCTCGCATACGGCAGTTCACCGCCGAACACCGCGGCTGCAGTCTCGACGATGGCGCGGAGGTCGCTGAGCAACGTGGCAGGTGGAGCGATGCTGCCTAGACCCTCGAGAACAGCAGCATGCGCGACCAGACCGACTTTCCATTCGAGCCGCACGAATTCACCGACGAGGCAAGGCGCATCGAATGCCTCGTCCATGTTCCGTGCGACGAGGTGACGTGTCTTGACGCCGGCGTGTGCTGCGACCTGCTGCGATGCTGCTGGCAAGGCGCATGCCAGATCCCACTCGGCAGGGAACACCACGGTGAGCCTCGCTTCGAGCTGCGGCTTGTCGATGGGCCAGAGCAGCACGCAAGCATGGTTCCAGTAGGCGTGCTCGGCCGTGAGATCTGCTGTGCGCACGCTCAGTTCGTGCGCGTACACGCGATACGTCACGCGGACTCGTCGGCTGCCGCCGGCCCTGATCCTGAACCGGTTCTTGTTCACCTTCTGGCATGAGACGGCTTCGCCACTCTCGGCGTCGACGGCGCACACGCGACTGAGGTGACGCGCGTACTCCCGGATCAGGTAGCTTCCCGGCGTCCACGTGGGCAGGAACAGGACGATCTCGCTGCCCTCGGGGTCCGCGCTGCCTTCCCCGTACCCGCCGGGCGTCGAGCATTCCGAGCAGTCAAACTCGAGCACGACGGACAGTTCGTGCGAGCGGGAGCGGGTCGCATCTAGGCGGAAGTCGAGGCCTGGCACGTGTTTTCCGAACAGCGGAGCCCGAGCATCCGCAGCCGACGTTCGATCGTAATGCTAGCTAGCGGGTTGCTTTGGAGTGGCACGCCCGAGAGGAGTCGAACCTCTGACCTACGGCTTCGGAGACCGTCGCTCTATCCAACTGAGCTACGGGCGCGTGTCGGCCCGGTCTTATCGGGCCGATCGGCATAAGGCAACCGGGCGCGGTTGTGCGCAAACGATCGCCTCGGTCCACCCTGCCACCAGTGTCCCCGACGTAGGATTATCTGGTAATCTCCGGTGAAACCCCTAGGCGCAGCTGGCTAGATCTGCTGGCTTGCGCATTCCTAATGCTCGGAAAGAAACTCTCCTCGCTGCTGGCCGCCTGCATCGCTGTGACGGCGATCTGGTGGGTGTTGCCCGCTGAACGGGCGACAGCCCACGCGTGGGAACTGGGGATCCTGGACGATTCCGACAACGACTTCCTGCCGAACTGTGTCGAGTGGGCGGTCATGACCAATTCGGCCAGTCCCGACACGGATGGCGACGGGACTGGTGACTTCATCGAGGTCGTGCAGCGCGGCCAACCACGGCATCCAAGCGCACCGCTGGCGTTGGACCAGGAGATGCGCATCGTGGTGACGGGACCTGGGATAGGCAGCGGGCCTCAAACAGCCTGGGTTCATCTGTTCTTCCGGTTCGTCGGCGCGGCGCCGCCGATCACCAACTTCGATGTCTGGGTGGATCTACCGCAGTATCCCGGCCTGCGAGTGCCCCTGTCGATCCTTGCAGCGGGAGGCATCGTGTTCCGGGATCGCCTTACTGCGCAAGACGGTTACTGGGTGCAGGTGTCAGCGCCCATCGTTTCGGTCACTTTCCTGCAGCTCTTCCTGCCGTGTAGTTTCCACGCTGAAGCGATGATCGGTGGACGCTACGTGCACACTGGCGTGCAGGTCATCAACATGCAGGGTGTGGTGTCGACGCTCGTCCCCTACGGGGATCTCTTTGCGATCCAGACCATAACACCGAATCCGGGGAGCCCGACGATGGTGTCCAACCGTGTCTGCCTGATCGAACTAGAGGAGGTTGGGTCGGGCCCGGGGGGCACGATCTACCAGGTGGTGGATGCCTATTGCGACGACTGCAACGAACTCGAGTGCGACGCGAGTTGCCCGCAGTCCATCGGGTGGATACTGACGATTCCCGGTGGGCTGTCAGCGCTGGGTGGATGAGCCCGTCCGTCTGGCGGGTTGGGGGGCGCGGAGGCGGATTGTGGTGCATCCCACGATCTTTCAGTAGCTTCTGGCATGATGCCATGTCATGGAGGGTGTCGAGAAAGCCCTGAAATAGGGAACTTGCGCTTGCCTCGCCGACGTCTCTTGTCTGTGGAATTTCTTTGTGACCCCGACGCCAGTCTCGTGGCTGCCTGCCGGCGGCCCGATAGCGACGGCTTCGAGCAGGCCTTCGAAGAGCTCTTCACGCGGTATCGCGATCGAGTCTACGCTATCGCGTTCCGCATCACGGGCTCGGCCGTCGACGCGATGGATGTCGTGCAGGACAGCTTTGCGTTGGTGTTTCGCAAACTGGATGGCTTCCGAGGCGGCTCGCTGTTCAGCACCTGGTTGTTCCGCATCGTCGCCAATTGCAGCATCGATCAACGACGTCGGGCGCGCCCGCGCGGACTGATCGCGCTCGTCGGCCACGAGGATCTTCCTTCAGAGCCGATCGACCAGGCACCCAGTCCCCGCGAGAGTGCGGCTACGCGGGAGCTCGGCGATCAAGTCCAAGATGCCATCTCGACATTGAGCCCCAAACTGCGGGTCATCCTTGCACTCCGCTACCTGGAGGACATGTCGTACGAAGAACTTGCCGCGACACTCGGCCTGTCCATGGGAACCGTAAAGTCACGCCTTGCGCGTGCTCACCTCTCTCTCGAGAACGTCGTTCGTTCCCGTTTTCCGCAGCTGGACCTGGGTGCCGCGGCCCCTGATTCCGTCGGAGGTGTTGGATGAGTCGCGAGGAATCCAACGAAGGGTCGCTACCGGGCTCTGCTCAATGCCGCGCATACTTGCGAGAGGCTCTCGGCGGTTTGGACGTACGCGACGTCTCGCAGGCACATCGCAACGCGTGTTCGTTCTGTGCCGCGCGCATGGCAGCGCGTGATCGTCTGGCGTCCCTCCTGGCACGGCCTCCGGAGGTTCCCGACCGATTCTCGACGCTGGTCACGGTGGAGGGAGTCTTTGCTCGGATTGTCGAGCAATCGAGTGAGTCGAGGCTGGGCAGCATTCTGAAGCGAGGAATGCCGAGCAGTCCTCCGGCGGGCGAGGAAGCTGGCTGGCCGGAGTCTCTGCTCGAGTCCCGCGTCGGCCGACTCACCTCGGTGGCGCAGCGCGCCAACTCGCCCGCCGTTTGGGCACGGGTGCGTCGTTCGATTCTTGCCAGCATCACGACTGCCATTCCGCGACGCGCACACCGTTGGTGGCTGCTAGGCCTTGCCAGCGCTGCCGCTGTGGCGATCGCATGCACGGTGCTGCTCGGCGACTCGCAAGATCCCCCTTCGATCGTCTTTGCCGACCTCGAGCGGCCTCCGGCGGTCGAGTTCGCGGTTCTTCGCCAAGGAGCACTGCGATGAAGTCGCTGCGGTCCTCCTCGACTGGAGTTGTCTTGTGGGTGGCGGTTGCTGTGGCGGGCCTCGTCGGCAGCGGCGTGACGCAGGGGAGCCCGGCCGACTCTGCGCCTGCTCCTCCTACTCCTCCTCCGACCATTGTGCCGCCTTCGTTCCAGTCGATGGGGCAGGCCATCCAGTCGGTCGACTACACGGTGGTGCAGTTGCGCCGGTTCCGTGACGCACAGGCCAACGTCGTCGCTGTCCGTGAGTGCTTGCAGGTCGACGCCAATGGCTCGAACTCGCCGGCCTATGCTCTGACGTTCTTGGGGGTCGAGGGCCAGCTCCCGGGCTCGCCCGCTTTTCTGAAGTGGCAGCATGCCTACAACCGGGTGGGCGACCTGTTCTTCGAACACAGCACCTTCCGGGTTCGCAACCTGCCCAAGGCGCAAGCCAACTACACGTTGCACCACTTCGGCACGACTGTGCGTGCGAACCGGATGGCGAGTCGGATCGTGGTGTTCCCACAGTCGCTCGACAAGGCCATCTGGCTCATCGAGGTCGACTCGCAGACGCAGGTGCCGCTCTACGCAGCCGAGTTCGATTCTCAACTGCGGCTGCTGTCCGAGGTCGAGGCCCTGACGTTCGT
>Ga0075428_100002669_pt1 | contig 19379 bp, 13 predicted proteins | sample RhiMetdeltSRZDD2_FD_75291 | JGI IMG/M metagenome (GOLD analysis project Ga0075428, IMG submission 75291) | Populus rhizosphere microbial communities from Tennessee, USA - Rhizosphere MetaG P. deltoides SRZDD2 | ecosystem: Host-associated > Plants > Roots > Rhizosphere > Soil | place: USA... | reverse complement strand
TGGGCCGAGACGGCGGTCGGACGAATACTCGCGCGAGGCTTGCCAGGTTCGGTGAGCATGTATCGGGCGACCTCCACGCTGTGACACATCATATCGTTGAGGACCCCGCCGCCTTGCAGCTCGCCTTGCCAGAACCACGGCATATGCGGGCCGCTATGCTCTTCAGCCGCGCGCGCCAGATAAGGCCGGCCGGTTGTGGCGGCGCCTCGCGCCCAAATTAGCGCGCGCCCGCGTTGAATCGCGGGCGTGAACACCTGGTTTTCAAGATAACCGTGGAGCAACCCGCTCTTCTCGACCAGTTCGACCATGCGTTTGGCTTCGGCGACGTTACGGGCCAGCGGCTTTTCGCAGGCGATCCCGATGAGCTTACCCTTTCCCGAAGTAATCGCCTCGACGATCGCTTCCATGTCTTCGATGCGTGTGTGATTAGGACCGCAAAGCCAGATGCAATCGATTGACGGATCGGCGACCATCTCTCCTATCGAGCCGAATGCTTGCGCGTCGCCCACCCGCAGCGATCGAGCCAGCTCGGCTGCCTCTTCGGCGTGCTGGCGGTGAGGGCTCCAGACTCCGCGAACGTCCGCGTGACGCACGCCGACCCAGGATCTTATGTGAAAGCGGGCATTGAACCCGCTACCGATAAATCCGACTCCGAGTTTGGTTGGCATATGTTTGTTGTGCTGTTGATCACCGAAGGTTTAACGCTACCTTCGTTGGAATTCCGCGGTGCCCATCAACAAGCCGATCAGCAGCGCGATTCGACGTCGTTCTGGGTTTGTCTCGGCTCTTGCTGGAACCGGTTGCGGAGGCGGACCGCTGTTCATCGCGGGTCGTAGTGTTGCTGTATCCGGCGGCGGCCCGTTGAGTCCGTTTCGAACCGCACGCAGGCTGTCCGGCGACAATTCGGTATGAACGATCAAAGCAGAAAGCTGAGTGGTTAACGCATCAGGATTGCCGGCCGTCTCGCTTGCAACCAGGCGCACCGGATCATAACTCGTCCCGTTGATCTGACCGTTTGCCAACGCGACCGCGTAGTTAATCCTGTTGAAAAACACACCGGTGTTTACCCATTTTGACGAATCCTCGCCGTATCCGGTGGGGAAGGCAAATTGGTAGAGGGGCTCGCCCATTCTCCGAATCCATTCGTGGAGCGCGGGCGCGCCGTTGGTGTCGCCGTCAATCGAGCGAATAGCAGATGCCGCCAATTCGAGAGGCGACTTTATCTTTGCTCGAAAAACCGACGGCGAGTTGAATTCCGACGAAGTAACGATGGCGCGGATGACTTCGCGGATGTCACCTTCGGTTTTTATGAACACCTGCGCAACGCGCTCGACTAATTGGGCGGGCGGGTCGTCGGAGACGAATCGCTGGCAGAGCTTCCGAGAGATGAACCGCGCGGTTGAAGGATTCGTTGCAAGTATCTCGATCACTCTCAGACCATCGTTGAATCCGCCGCCTGCGGGGATCGTAACTCCCAAAACAGTTTTTGCCCCGTCATCGTGCATCCACGGACGATAAACAAATCCGCCGCCCTGGAACGGACGATCGATGGTCCAGCCGGTGAAGCATCGAGCGACCTCCTGTACGTCCTTTTGGGTGTAGCCGCCGTTAACACCGAGCGTATGAAGCTCCATCAACTCGCGAGCGTAGTTTTCATTGATGCCTGGCTTTCGCGCTGGAGGCCTGGGCGGGGGCGCCGGTGAAGATTGCGGATTGCGGGTTTCGGATTGCGGATTTGCGTCGCCTTCCTTTTTTGCGGTCATCGCGGTGTTCGCGTCGGCACCGGGCTGCGCCAGCATCCCCTCCGGCCTGGGATTGGCTCCGAGTGTTGTTCCCGGCGGTTGGCGGTTTTGCGGCCGTGCCGGCGCAGGCGGACGCGGCTGCTTCGCGTCAGGGGAGGATGAGAGCCAGTTGTCGAGATAGAACATCATCGCCGGGCTTTGGGCGGTTGCCAGGAGTAAGTCACGAAATTTGCCGAGCGCTCGCGGCCTGATCACATCGCGTTCGTAGCCGGTCACTAGCCACTGTGCTGCTTCCTTCGGCGCGAACACATTAAAATGGTTGTACCAGAAGTCGGTGAGCACTTCGTGGAGTTGCCGGTTGCTTGATACGGCTCGCACAAGCTTTTGCTGAACAATCTCGCCAAGCATTTGCTGCGGACGGCCAAAGATGGGCGGCGCGTTCTTTTCGTTGGCACGCTGTTCGGCGATCTGAATCGGCGGGTAGAACTGATAGAGCTCAGCCGATGTCATTCGCTGAGTTGGCAAGACCTCCAGCCGCCTCGCGACCTCGGAGTCATCAATCGTCTCGGAGTGCAACTGCTCCTCAATGAAACGATCGATGCCCATTTCCTTTACCCGCGCGATATCTCCGGGGCGTGGCCCAAAAGTGAGGCGGTTGAGCAGGTGAAGTATTTTTTGCTCGTCGGTCAGTCGTCCGGCGCGTCCCTTCGCCACTGCCGGCGCCGGTATCAATCGCTCGGATGTTGCGAGTTTGACTCCGCCCGGTTCGATACGAACACGCGGGAGGATGTTGATCGGAATGACCGCCGGCCCGAGCGGGACAAGCTGTCTGAGATCTACGCCCGCGAGCTTTCCTTTCTGGTCCTCATCGAGCAGTTCGCTAAGCTCTTCGCGAATCGCCTTCTGCTCCTTTTCCGATTCGGCCTGTAAACCCGGTGCATAGGGATTTGCTTGTGCGCGGTTGCGAAGCTCGATCAGTTTCGGCGCGCGTTTCATCAACAGTTTTCGCAGCTCGCCGACTTGCGTCTCGCTTAGCTTGAGGCCGTCGCGAAGTCGCGCAATCAGCGGTTCGAATGCCTGTGCGGGTCCCTGCGCCGGTTGCTGTCCGGCGCGGGTTGTTGAAGTAACGGGCGCAACCAGGGATACGGCAAGGACGATAGCGACAATGAGACGGATGGTCGATCGCATATCAGCACTCCTTCGTTCGTGCATCTTATATCAAAGCTGAGTTGCTCTCAATCCGAACGAGCTTCAGCGAGGTGCCTGTTCTAGCATTCCACACCTTATTTGGAGTGCGCCGCCTATTGCAATCGAATGCCATTCGCATGTCTGGCGGCGCTTTGGTAGCTGTGGTGCTGCGGGCATCGAAACAGGCGTGAGCGGCGATGCCGAGACGACTACTTTGGGCCACCTTACTGAGAGGTATTTTGATCACAAGCACCACACTACAAAAGCGCCGCCACGCATGCGATAGGTGTCGAATGCGTTAAAGGGCGGCGCACTCCAAATAAGTAGTCGAATGCGAAATAACTAGTCGAATGCGAAATAACTAGTCGAATGCGAAAATCGACGCAAAAGTCGACGCGCCTTGTCTGATCAAGGTCGTACCTTTATATTCACTGCGCGCCGGCGTGCCGGTACCTTACAACGGAGATCGATTTGACGAACAACACACTGCTTTCAGTGACGGATGTGACTGCGCGTTACGGCGATGTTCAGGTTTTGTGGGGCGTGACGTTCTCGGTTCATGAGGCTGAGATAGCGACCCTCGTGGGCGCCAACGGATCGGGCAAAAGCACGACGTTAAAGACCATCTCAGGTGTCGTCCGAGCAGCCGCCGGCGCGATAACTTTTGCCGGAGAACGAATCGATCGGCTCGCCGCGCACGAGGTAGCAGCGCGAGGCATCGCACACGTGCCCGAGGGACGACGTCTATTCCCGTTGATGAGCGTCAAGGAGAATCTCGAGCTCGGTGCGACCAGCAAGGAAGCTAGACGGTTGCGCGCAGGATCGTTTGAACAGGTCTACGCTCTGTTTCCCAAGCTGAAGGAACGAGAGGGACAGATGGCAGGCACGCTTTCTGGCGGTGAACAACAAATGGTGGCGATCGCTCGTGGATTAATGGCCCGGCCGCGGTTGTTGATACTTGATGAGCCGAGTCTGGGCTTGGCGCCAATCATCGTACGCGAGATGTTCGACATCATTCAGATGATAAACCGCGACGGCATCACCGTACTGCTCGTGGAGCAGAACGTTCATCAAAGCTTGAAAATAGCCAATCGAGCGTTTGTGCTTGAGAACGGCAAAGTCGTGCTCGAGGGCGCTGGAAGCGAGTTGCTCGACGATCAACGCGTACGCGAGGCCTACCTGGGCGCTTAACGAAGGTTTGAAACGGTCTCCACTGGCGAGCAGTGTTGAAGCGCTGTATCATGCAGGCCGCTTCTCACAATCAGACCTGGAGGGTTTTATGTTTTTTGGAGCTGCAATATTTGCAACCGATTATGCAATACGTCCGGATGATTTGGCTCGCGAACTCGAAGGGCGCGGGTTCGAATCATTGTGGCTCCCGGAGCACACTCATATTCCTGCGAACAGGCGCACTCCCTATCCTGCAGGCGGAGATTTGCCCAAAGAGTATTGGCACACTCACGATCCGTTCGTGGCTTTGACTGCGGCGGCGATGGCTACGTCAAAGCTACGAGTTGCGACTGGTATCTGCCTGATCATCGAGCGCGATCCAATCACCACGGCGAAAGAAGTAGCCAGTCTCGACGTGCTTTCGGGCGGGCGGTTTATCTTTGGAATCGGTGGAGGATGGAACGCCGAAGAGATGGAGAACCACGGTACCGCATACAAGACTCGATGGCGCGCGTTGCGTGAACGAGTGCTGGCGATGAAAGAGATCTGGACAAAAGACGAAGCGGAGTTTCACGGCGAATTTGTTGACTTCGATAAGATCTGGTCGTACCCAAAACCTGCTCAGAAGCCTCATCCGCCAATTCTGATGGGAGGAGATGGTCCAACGACTTTTGATCGAGTGATTGAGTTTTGTGACGGATGGATGCCCATAGGAGTCCGAATGCGGAACGCGCGAGAGAAAATAGCGGCTCTACACCAGCGTGCGGAGGCTGCAGGTCGCGATCCGAAGACCATTTCGATAACGATCTTCTACGCAAATCCCGACCCGAGCGCACTCGAGGAACTGGAATCCGCCGGCGTCGAGCGAGCGATCTTCATGCTGCCGCCTGCGGACCGGGATACAGTGCTTCCGTTGCTTGATAAGTATTCAGCGTTGATAAAGTAATAGAGCGGGACTACGAAACAAGGAACTCTCTCCACAGGGTTTCGATTCGTGCTTTCAAGTCTTCGTCACGAAAGTTGTGAATGTACGGCGAGAATCGCTTCTTCAGGGTGTTATACAAATCGAAAGTTCCAACCGGTTCGTCATTCCGCACGATGTAGACTCTTGCAAACTGGTCATTGTAGATTCGATCAAAGGTTGCTTCGATACCCCGGACCATCAAAAACTCGATCCACTTATTTACTTTCTTGATCACATCGCTGACCAAATCCGGCTGGACGTTGGCAGTGGCGGAGTTGATGGCGGCCGGGATCGTGGAGCTTATCGCCGGCCGAAGGCTGGCCTGCGCATCAGGACTAAGTAAGCGTTCTGGACTATTTGGCAAAAGTCCCGCCCCTTGTTTGGCCAGTAAATCCGCGCGGTCATTCCACCGATCGCCGGTATGACTGGCGACCTTGTGCCAGATAATCTTGACCGGACATTCAGCCACGAACCGCGCGTACCCGCGCGTAAGAGGCTGATTTGTTTTCCACTGACCCCTCGCCCATTTTTCAATTCCGAGGTAGTCGTAATAGATTTCGACTTTGGCGACGGAGTGAGCCATACACCAATTCAGTGCAGCTTTCACAGCGGCAAGTTCTCCGGCTACCTGGCGCGAACCATTGACTTCGGAAGCGGCGACTCTGCCAGACAATTCCTCTACTACTTTGCGGTTCTGAAGAATCACTGCGCCGTACCCAGTCGCTCCATTGATATACGAACCGTCCACATACGCTTCGCAACGCAAGGAGGATCGCTTTGAGACGGTGGGCTTTTCCTTCCACAAGCGTTCGAGAGTTGTGGTGATGGACGGTTCTCGCAACTCATTGGTAGTCATGGAAAAGGAGTCCGATTTCGGGCTGTAGTAAATAACAACGGTCCCAACATCACTTCCCTCGCTTGCGATTGAAACTTTGATTGAGTATTCGCGAACTGAGTCCGGCACGATCGAGGCGTCGATTCCGTCGGCCTGCAAAACGCGAAGGAACTCCTCGGCGCGTTTATTCAGCGTGTCTTCGAATTGATAGTTATGCACCGGCAGAATTGTGAAACAGCGGCTGCGGAAGGTCAATCGGGTTACGTGGTGATTGAGATTCGGGGTGGGTAGGGGTGAGCTGCTCAGGCCGATTGGTCAAGCCACGGCATCGGGCCGTTGTTTGCCCAGGGCTCTCTCAACCGTCGCGATAACGTCAGCGATGTTGAACGGTTTTTTAATGTAATCTACCGCGCCGGCTTTCATAGAATCGGCGACTGATTGATCATCGGTGTTTCCGGACACGACAACGACGGAAGTCCCGGGGCTTAGTTTGACCAATAGCCGGCACAGACCGATTCCCGACATGCCGGGCAGTCCCACGTCGACAAGGGCAAGATGAAAGAATTGGGACTCGATAAGTGCGATGGCCTCACCGGCGCTTCCAGCGGTGGTGCATTGAAAGGACGGGCTAAGAATCTCGGTTAAGAGAGCTCGGACAGCCGGTTGATCATCGACTATTAGAATTGACGTAGTGTCCGCCATCCATATCTCCATTAACTAGAAATTCTCGAAGGTTACTCGGCCCTGTTCATCTCCGAGTGAAGTCGGATGTAGCGTGCCGGTCTCGCGGTTCCCTGCATGTACCCATGCGAAGGGGAGATGGCGCGCTCTCGCACGAGCTACGATTTCACCAGTGCCGCCCCGGCCCTGTGCATTCTTCCCATCCCAGATGATGACGAGTAAGTCTGAATTGTTCAACACGAACTCGCCGGCCGCTTCATACCCCGCGTCTCGCGTAGAGGTTACGGTCATTTCCTCGACCGAGTTCGCGAGCTGGAGCAATGCAAGAAACTCATTCCGGGAGGCTTCGGTTTTGAAATCGGTCAAATAGTCTGAGGTCGGGAAGGGGAGTGGGACTATCAACTTGGAATTGGGGCGCGCGAGAACGCGGTGCGCCACTATGCGGTCGGCGCCTTCGGCCAGCGCGGAGATGATTGTCATCGGCTGATCGGGGAATGTTTGCTCGATGTGGTCAAGCGCTTCTTCAACGCCTGCCTCGATCTTTTCGCGCTCTGTTAGCACGCGATGTCCGGTGACTCCGATGCGTATCAATGCGTCCATCCTCCATCGTCCATCCTCACCCTCAATCCTCCGTGTACTTTTTCGCAACGACAAACTAACTTTTGTCAGACCTGCGAACCTTGATAACGGTGTAGCCCGCCCGCGCCAGGATCTTTGGGATGCCGCGAATCAGGACTCGGTCCTTCTCTTTCTCGTGATCCGGCAACTCGCCTCGTCCGATTGCTGCTCCCTCCGCAGGACTAAGTTTCGCCCGTTCATCGTCGGTCAATTCCGTCCAGCCTAGCAAGTCCTTGTGTAGCTGGTTCGGCTTGTCCGTTTCCGGCGCCCACCGCCACCCGGCCTCAATCTTAGACTTCATCCATCGTTCGTGCTCCAAAGCGGCCAACAGCTCGAGGTCCGCACCTGGAAAATCGAATGGGGGGTCGTTGCTGCGGGCTGGAATCATTACATATCCCGACTGGGCGAGTTTGTTGGAAATATCACGAACGTTCCCGCGGTTCTGGTCCTTCTCGTCTTCGGGAAGCTCCGAGTAAGGTTTGAGCGCGTTGTGGGTCTTCAGCGCATCGTCAATTGTGGGACCCGGTCTATAGCCTCTATCGAGCAATTCTTTGACAAACACCTCGTGGGCGGCCTCGGCGAGCTTCTCGAGAAGATCATCTTGAAGCTCCATTTGCTGAACCTTGGCCTGAAAATCGCGCGCATCGACGTGGAGATCGAGCTGTTCAACCGCAGGCAGACACGACCGTTCAAAACGATGTTTGCCAACAAGCTGGCTCATCGCAATCACAGATTCCATGGAACGCACGCCGTGTTTGAAACGTCGGGTATGTAGCAGTGCGCGCAGAACACCTGAATCCACATTCAACATCTCTTTGTCGCCCTTGCGTTCAAAGAGCTGCTGGGCATCTCGTTGGAGGATCGAACGCAATAGAATCGCTCGGCGAATCACGAAGTAAGGGTCATCGCCGCTCTTGGGAGGGTTGGGACCGAGGATGTTCACGTATCCCTTTAACCGGCTGATAAAGTCTGGCCCTTTCGCTTCGCGGAATTCCTGTTCGGGGATGTCCTGCCCAAAAGTCTCCATGCTCTCGCTTATCCCGCCGGCAAAAACGAAAATCGCGCGCCCGATCGGGTGGCTGATCTGTCCTTGCTGAAATCGGCCGTCTTGCATCGGGGCAAGGAAGTGTCGAAGCCATCCGAATCGCTGGCGGTCCAACGTTGTGTCGAATTCATCAAAGAACACAAGCGGGATGTATCCTGACAACCCCGCGTCGCGAACCTGGTGCAGCGCGTCGAGCAGATCATTAGTTCCGCCGAACTGTGAGAGGTTGAATTCCAGTACCTTGATCTCTCCGGGCCGCAACGACTCCGCAACCTGAATAACCCCAAATGATTTGCCCGAACCGGGCGCTCCAAACACCGCAATCGAGAGCGGACGCTTCTGTCGACTCTTACGACAGTATTCGCTCACTAGCGCCCGAATGCTGCGAAAGCTTTCGATTTCGCGACGATCCACGGTGAGCAAATTGCCGAATTGGCCGAGCGGCACATCTTTCAGCGCAGCCTCGGCGCCGGCTTCGACTATCTGCTGGGCAATAGTCCCGAGCCCTGCGGTATACCGATCTTCAAGAATTGTCCAGAAACCTGTTTGCCGCGGATTCATCTTTGATGAGTCAGATGGTTGCGATACGTAAATGAGCGGGTCTTGCACCTCGGCAACTGAAAATGGTGTTACGTTCTTGCTAAGTTCAGCGGTTATCATCGCGGTCGGAAACGCGAGCTTTGAATCGGGCGCCGATGAGCCCCTCACTCCGTACCCCTCGAGGTGTAGTTTTCGCATCGCGCCCAGACCGGTTTGAATTCCTTGATCGATGTCGGGCTCGTCCGGCGATCTCATAACCTGCCGCGCTACGCCGGCGGTAAGGCAAGACGTGTAGCCGATCATTCCGCCAAGATGGCTCTGACCCCAAATGCCTTCAATCACTTTTGGGTCAAAGAAGAGGCGGCACCTCGGCGTGGTCTTGGGCTGTCTCGAAAGCATCAGCGCTCCCGCGGTGTCAAACGAAATCACCACGTGTGCGCAGTGTGAGAGTCCGTTGACGCGTGGGTTGTGAACGAGTTCCCACGCCAGGTCCTGCGCTGTGCGCTCCCAGGATAGCTCTCGACTGATTTGTACTTCAGTCAGCCGAAGGTCATTAACCGACATTACCACGATGAGACGGTTGGCTCGCGTTTTATGCAGGTGGTCCCACAGAGGTCCTTGCGCGACCGGCCGCGCCATCTTCAAAACAATCCAGGGTTGGTACTTGTCGTTCGTAAGGGCTTTGGGCCAGTGTTCGGGACGATTCCTAAAGCCAAGGTCGGCATCATCCAGCACCACGACATCGGCATTTGGTGAATCGTCATGCACCAACTTCCACTCGGCATTTGCTGACTCTTCAGTCACACATCGATCGAGCCCCAGGAACTCGGTGACGCGCCATGACTTTGGGGGCTTATTCTTATCGCGCGAGCTTTTCTGGTTGTAGTCGAACAGCGACCACATCGCGTATGAGTGGTGATAACGAGGATCTCCAGGCAAAGCCAGATCGCGCGGGGCGTTAGTTTCGCGCAGTGAATAATCGCCTTTGCCCTCAATTCGTAACTGGTCGGCGACACCTTCCATCAGATCTGCGAGCAACGCTGCTCCGCCTCGTTGCCAGTACGCTCGCGTGCAATCGTCGGCGTTCCAGGCGGCGCCGCCGCTATCGGAGCGCCTCGTTCGCGCGAGGTTCCAATCCATCGTCACATCGCCGGTGACGACTACGATCCTGTGAGGGTTGTCTGACATTTTACATTTCCTGTATGGCGCCGCAGAGAGACTCCAAAACGAGGAGTGAGAAGACGATTCTTGTTGTCAGTCTTTCGAGTCTTGCGGCGTGCTTAATGTCGTTCCTGAATGACCGAAGCGCGATAGAACTATTTGGTGCTTGCTGCCTTCGCGTTCTTCTCGAAGAACTCCATGATCGCCGGAAAAGTTGAGACCACTACACTCATATGATCGCCGCTCGGAACTTCGAGATATCTCACTTTTAATCCGGCTTTTTCTGCAGCCCCCTTCATACTCCGCGAAACCTGAACCGGCACCACTTCATCCTGGGCCCCGTGAACTATCATCGCTGGAGTGCTCTTCAGTTTTGCTAACAGAGCAGCGAGCGCATCGCCCTGCGCGGGCGGCCCCCCGGAAACCGGCGCAATGGCAGCGAAAACTTCCGGTTTTGTAGATGCAACTGCCCACGTCCCGAATCCACCCATCGAGTGACCGGTCAGATATATCTTCGAGGCGTCGATCCTGTAATCTCGGGTCACCGCGTTGATGACTTCAAACACATCTTCCGGACTCAACGCAAAGCGGCTTCTTCCGTTCACCCCTACCAGGATGTATCCGCGGCGATCGGCCTCTGATTTAATCGGCGCAGGATCGAACGGACCGCTAAAGTAGTAACGCTCGTCCCCGAGTGCGCCGTGCAGCATTACAACCAGCGGCACAGCAGTGGCCCCGTCGTAGCTTCTTGGTAGGTACAAATAATACGGGAAAACGCTACCGTCTGATGTCTGATAAGCGCGCTCAATTTCACCGCGTTCGCTTGCCAGTGGATTCTGCCCTTTCGCTAGCGCCGCCAACATCTCCTCTATTAGATCGATCTCCTGGTTTGGATTTAGCTCTACATCACCGCGGCCCCGATTCAGTTTCTCGAGACGCCGAAGTTTAAACTCGGGTGTGGTTACCAGCGAGGCGACGGTCTTGACCTTCGGGTCGGTTGATTTCTTAATTGCGTCAATTGCCCTGGAAATTTGGCCGATGCTGTCGCCGAAGTCACTGATCGCATAAACCTGGCGCTTGATTTCAGTGACCTCCTTGTCTCCGGATTCGATCAATGCCACCACCTGATAAGCGCCGTCGGGCAGCCGCAGCTTGCGAGCGGCATTGCTGCTGGTTTCAGCGATGGCGAGCTTCTCGGCGATGATCACCGGTTCTTGAACCCCTGCCGGTAAGGCGCCCGTACGGTTACGCCACAGTTGAAGAACCGAAGGCCCGTCTTCGGGAGTGGAAACTATTTCGCCGGATATGACCGCAAAGGTGACGGTGGGTGGCGCGCTGAACGCCTTGTCGATACTCGCCGGAAACATGCGAGTCAGCGAGACTTGAAGGACCTGGTTGGGCTCGATTACCAGACGGTCGGTCTCAATTGTAAGCGATGCAACAAACTTTTGCCGCTCGTCCCATTTCTTGCCGGCGATGAGCGCCTTTGCCTCTCCGATTGCTTCGAGGATGCCGGGAATGTCTCCGCGTTTAAAAGCCTGCTCACCGCGCTTGCGCAGCACGTCAAGCGCGGAGACGTTTTCGCCGGCCCTGCGCTTTTCGTCGTAGATTCGATTGAACTCCTCATAACGCGAAAATAGCTCCGACACAAAAGGCACCTGTTGCCCCGAGGCAGGCATCCCGCCCGGCATGGCAAACGCAGCCAGCAAAAGAGCAATGAGTATTCTTGCCATTGGCGAGCGTCCCATAATTTTCATTTTCGTAGGAGTGTAGCACAGAGAGACGACGCTGCAACCTTACTTGCTCAACACTTTGGAAAGGAACCGTCCCGTGTGTGAGGCCTTACACTCGACGATTGCCGAGGGCGGACCAGCGGCGACGAGGTTGCCGCCGCCATCGCCGCCTTCAGGACCAAGATCTATGATCCAGTCGGCGCTTTTGATGACATCCAGGTTGTGTTCGATGATTACGATCGATCCGCCGGCGTCGATCAATTGTCTGAACGCCGCAAGGAGCTTATTGATGTCGTCAAAGTGCAACCCGGTAGTCGGCTCGTCAAAAATGTACAGCGTTCGCTCGCTCGATCGTCTGGACAAGAAGGCGGCCAGCTTGACGCGCTGCGCCTCCCCGCCCGATAGCGTCGTGGCCGATTGGCCCAGCCTTAGATAGCCAAGACCGACATCATCCATAACTCGCAGCTTAGAGGCGATCCGATTCACATTCGCAAAGAACAACAGAGCTTCGCGCACCGTCATATTCAACGCGTCGTGGATAGAACGTCCTTTGTATTTTACGTCCAGAAGAGCCGGTTTGAATCGCATTCCCTTGCACTCTTCGCAGATCAGTTCGACGTCCGCCAGGAACTGCATCTCTTTTATCTCGACGCCGTTGCCCTCGCAGCGCTCGCAGCGTCCGCCCGGCACGTTGAAGCTGAAGTGGGAGGAATCAAATCCGTGTGCCTGCGCTTCGCGTGTGGAGGCGAAAAGGTCTCGAATCGCATCGTACACCTTGATATAGGTCACCGGATTTGAACGCGGAGTGCGGCCGATCGGCGATTGATCGACAAGAACAACGTCATCGAGGTATTGCGCGCCGTCGATCTTTCGGAACGAGCCGACCGGGCCGGTCCACTCGCCTCTTTGTTTTTTGATCCCGGCGTAGATGATGTCGTGCACCAGCGTCGATTTTCCTGAACCCGACACGCCGGTGATGCAGACCATCATTCCCAGAGGGATATCGACATCAATGCTCTTTAAGTTGTGTTCGCTCGCTCCTCGAATCTCAAGGGAGCGCGACCCTATCAACCGGCGGTTTTTTGGTGCTTTTATCTCGAGCTCTCCGCGCAGATACTTGGCCGTTAGTGATTGGCCGCGTTTCGTCATCTCCTGGGCGGTTCCCTGGAAGACGACTTCGCCGCCAAGCTCTCCGGCGCCCGGACCGATGTCGATGAGCTTATCGGATGAGAGCATCATTTCAGGCTCGTGCTCGACAACCAGCACGGTGTTGCCAATGTCGCGGAGGTTTTTCAGAATGCGAATCAATTTCTCGTTATCGCGAGGATGCAGACCAATCGACGGCTCATCCAAAACGTACAGGGCTCCGACCAGCGATGCTCCGAGGTTGGTGGCGAGCTGGATGCGTTGAGCCTCGCCCCCAGATAGTGTCGAAGCAAGCCGGTCGAGCGTGAGGTACTGCAAGCCGACGTCGATCAGGAACTTCAACCGGCTGCGTATTTCGTGAAGCAGACGTCCGGCTATTCCCATATCCGATTCGCCGAGATGCTGGTTGTCGAAGAACAAAGCGGCTTCTGCAGCGCTCATTGCGCACACTTCAGGAAGCGTCTTATCGCTGACTCTAATCAACCGCGCCTCAAGCCTCAGCCGCGCCCCCCCACAGTCGGGGCACAACGTGTAGCCGCGATATTTCGAAAGAAACACGCGCACGTGCAGCTTGTATTTTTTGGTTTCGAGCCAGTCAAAGAACCCCTGTATCCCGTCAAAGCCGTTCTTTCCCTGCACGATGGCCTTCTGCTGTTCCCGAGTCAACTGGCGGAAGGGAACGGTCGCCGGAATACCGGCCTGCTTACAGAAACGCAGCAATTCTTTTTGAGCCCAATCGTACTGCGGTTTCATCCACGGCTCGATCGCACCCTGGGTAAGCGACAACTCTCGATTGGGGATCACCAGGTTCAGATCCAGCCCAATTGTGTTTCCGAATCCCTGGCACGTAGGACACGCGCCGAAGGGGTTGTTAAAGCTAAAGAGTTGCGGCTCCGGCGTTGCGTATTTCAGAGCACAGCGCTTGCACTCGAAGCCTTCGGAAAACTCCAGGCGCATCATAGACTGGCCCGCGGTTTCAATGATCGCCTGTCCGTGGCCCTCCTGATAACAAATCTCAAGCGAATCGACCAATCGGGCTTGCGTCTCGGGCTCGACGATCAATCGGTCGACCAAAACGAAGGTGTTCTCGAAGTTAGTGCCGGTGAAACTGTCTGGCGTCGCAAGCTCGATCATGCGCCCGTCTTTGTAGAGCCGGGTAAAGCCGCGCTGCATCAAGCTCATCAGGTGGGCATCAATTCTTGTGCGTTCGTTTGATGTCGACTCACGCGACCCTCGCTTCTTTTTGCCGGCGCCGTTCGAGCTGGCTGCGGCTTGCTCCATCCCCGCTCCAGCCGGAAACAGGACATAAATCCGAGTGTCTTCTGGAAGCTTCAGTACTTCCTCGGCGGCCGATTCGGGTGTGTCACGTTTTACAGGCTCGCCGCAGTTCGAACAGAAGGTCCTGCCGATTCGAGCAAAGAGCAGCCTCAAATAATCATAAATCTCCGTCTGGGTAGCGACGGTCGAGCGAGGGTTTCGAGTTGCATTTTTCTGACGGATGGAAATAGCAGGGCAGATGCCAAGTATTTCATCGACATCGGGTTTGTCCATTCGCTCGAGGAACTGGCGGGCGTATGCAGAGAGGCTCTCAACGTAGCGTCGTTGACCTTCGGCGTATATCGTGTCAAAAGCGAGGCTCGATTTGCCGGAGCCACTCACGCCGGTGATAACCGTCAGCTTGCCCAGCGGAATATCGACGCTGATGTTCTTGAGGTTGTGGACTCGCGCGCCTCGCACGCTGATTACTTCTTCGGGCATGTTTTGGTGCTCTGGTCTAGCTTCAGGTTCGCATGTGAGCGACTGAGCCCACATGCGAATCCTAAATACTAGCACCGTGGAGGGGGAGGATCAATTTCAGCAGAACGAAGTTCGAGACTAGTCGTCATATGTGAGCAACGATGAAATCTTGTAACCCGGGAAACGGTCGCGGCCTTTGAGAAAACTCAATTCAACAACAAACGCAAGTCCGGCGACTACTCCGCCGAGTCGTTCAACCAGGTCCACAACCGCGCGCGCCGTTCCACCGGTAGCCAGCAGATCGTCGGCAATGATGACCCGATTTCCTTCGCCAACCGCGTCCTTATGAATCTCGAGGGTATCGGTGCCGTACTCCAGATCGTAGGTAATCGATTCGATGGCCGCTGGGAGTTTTCGAGGCTTGCGCACCGGCACGAATCCCGCCTTCAAGCGATAAGCAAGCGCCGGGGCGAAGATAAAACCGCGCGCTTCCATTCCGATTACGATATCGATGTTCGGTTCGTCGATGAATTCGACCAGACGGTCGATAGTAGTCCGCAGACCGTAGGGGTTCTTGAGCAGCGTTGTGATGTCGTAAAACTGAATTCCCGGCTTTGGGAAATCAGGTACTGTCCGAATCATTTCTTTGAGATTTTCCACCAAGTTTCTCCAATCAGAGTTAGTCTAATAAACAACTTCGAATCCTGTATAACGTCCAGAGGGCTTAATTTCCAGCTCGTCAACTCGTGAGACATACCCGAATGACGGTCCGTGCTCGAGAGCTTCGCGGAATTCACCGACCGCAGTTGTCGAGCCCTCGGCGATCGCTTCGACTGTTCCGTCAGGTAGATTTCGAACCGTTCCGGTTACGCCGGCTTGTCGCGCGGCACGAATCGCGAAGTAGCGAAAGCCTACGCCCTGGACCCGGCCACTTACGATGAATCTCCGCGCTATTGTCGTCATCTCCTGAAGTAATCTTAACCGCTGATTCCGGGGACTAACTCGCAATATCCTCGGCTAGTACCGAAATGTGGCGCGAGTTGATCAGTTCATTCGTCTTATATCATCGAGGAGCTGTGTTGTCACCCAACGCGGATCGATGTTGCCCCGCTGTTTGAAGTCAGCTCTGCATTCCACAATCCTTAGGAGGATACGATGAGAATTCAGAATCTAATTCGAGGCTTTGCATTGCTGGTTGCGTTTGCCGCGCTCTTAAGCGGCGTAACCCTGGCTCAATCTGCAAACAAAAGTGAGTCTGTGGCTTCGATCACCGCAGATCGGGCTGAAATCAGATGGCAGCCTCACGTTGAGTATGGCCGTTTAATCCTGACGGTTTCCACCCCGGGCGGACAGGTATTCAGGAAAGAGTTTGAAGCCGGCACTACCCCCTCATTCCAGCTTGTCGATCGGGACGGGACGAACTTGCCGGACGGCTCTTACTCTTACGAACTGCGGGTGATTCCAAACCTGAGCCCGGAAGTACGGAAAGCGCTGTCCGCTTCCAGGGAAAAGGGAGACAGTGCCGAGCTCGTGCAGGAATTACAACGCAGAGGACAATTGCCGGCGAGCGTAACTGTTCAGTCCGGCGCCTTCTCCATTGAGAAGGGATCAGCTATTACAGGATCCGGGGAGGATGGCGAGGAAGCGCAGGCGGTGAAGAAGAACTCAGGCGCCGAAAACGAAACTCAATCCAAAAAGAAAACAGGAAGTACCGTTGGTATCCTGGACGTCGTAACACCGGACGATATCATCGTTCAGGGTAGCGCTTGTGTTGGATTGGATTGCGTTGACGGCGAAGTTTTTGGTTTCGACACGATCAGGGTGAAGGAGAACAACACTCGTATCCAGTTCGATGACACGAGTGCCGCCGGTTTCGCAACCAACAACTGGCAGATAAGGGCGAACAGCTCGGCTGCCGGGGGAGCGAGTTTCCTAGGGTTTGTTGACCAGGGAGCCACCGGGAATTCGGAAACGGGAACCATCGTGTTTTCAACCGCCGCGGGAGCGCCGGCCAACTCATTGTTTGTAGGTTCGACCGGGCGAGTTGGGCTTCGCACCGGGACACCGGTATTGGATCTGCATATTGCCACGGCGGACACTCCCGCTCACCGTTTGGAGCAGACTTCAGCGAGCGGCTTTGCGGCGCAGACCTGGGACATAGCAGGCAACGAGGCGAATTTCTTTGTGCGCGATGTTACCAGCGGCAGCCGCCTTCCGTTCCGAATCAGACCCGGCGCGCCGACCAGCAGCATCGACATTGCGGCCAGCGGCAACGTGGGCATCGGAACGGCGGCGCCCGGGTTTAAGGTTCAGGTCGATACTGCGACTCCCACGGGAACAGCCGGTAACTCGATCGCCGACGGTCTGACTATTCGAACCAACCCGAGTATCAATGGAGTTCAACTCATGCACGGCAGTTCGACTGCCTTTGTGGCGCTCAATCCAGATGCGGTTGGGTCAGGCGCCCTGGGGATTGGCACCAAGGGCAATTTCCCTGTGCATATCTACGCGAATTCCGGACTCACCGCCGGTGCGCCTTCGGCCGCGGGGATCCGGGTTAGCGTTCTCGGCAACGGCAACGTTGGCATCGGCACCACGACTCCCGCGGGAACGCTGGATGTCAATGGGACCATCTTTCAACGCGGTATTCTTCTCCACGCGGACTACGTGTTCGAGCCAACCTTCAATCTGGAATCGATCGAAGAACACGCCGAGTACATGTGGAATAATCGGCACTTGCCGGGCGTCGCCCCCAAAACGGTTGATGAGGGAGGCCGCGAGGTTGTCGAGATCGGCGCGCGAATGCGTGGGATGTTGGAGGAAATTGAAAAGGCTCACATCTACATCGAGCAGTTAAATGGCAAAGTGGCCGAAAAGGATGCTGCGTTGTCGAAGCTTGAGCGGCAGAACGCGGAGCTTGCGGGACGGCTGGCTCGTATCGAGGAAATGCTTGCCGGCTCGAAGACCGAGAAGAAGTAGCGATTAGTGACCACCGCGGATAGGGGGACGGGTGCTTCTTTGTCTCTCATCGAAAAAGGCGAGACCAGGATGCTCTCGCCTTTTTCTTGAAGTTGGTCGGGGCGATTGGATTCGAACCAACGACCTCTCGGTCCCGAACCGAGCGCTCTACCAGGCTGAGCCACGCCCCGTAATAACGAAGTCGAATCATAGCCGCCGCTTCGCCACATTGTCAAAGAGCGATCGGTCGGAAGTGGGCGGGCTTGAACAAAAAAATCAAATAAATTCGCCACTATACGTCAACGTAGTAGCGAATTTATTCGCTCCTTTTGTTCAGGCCGTCACGACGAGACTTGCTGTCTCTCGGTTAACATCTCGACGAACTTTCGCGCGGCGCCGCTGAATATCTTTCCTTTGCGATAGATGATGCCGATCGGTCGCGCAAAGCTCTCGGTGAAATTGATCGCGCGAAGAGTTCCCGAACGCACCTCGTTTTGAACCGTCGCCATTGGAACAATCGTCAACCCCAGATCGGCTTCTACAGATTGCTTGACGGTCTCAATGTTATCGAGCTCCATCACGTACTGAACGCTTATGCCACGGTCTCGGAGAATTTTGTCGACGGCCTTGCGTGTTGGGATGTCCCGCTCAAACGCGATAAATCGCTGTCCGTCCAACCCGCTGATATCGATTCGTTTCTTGCCCGAAAGCTGGTGCTCCGGACTGCACACGAGAACAAGCGGGTCGTTTCCAAACGGAATGATTTCGATCTGCGGTCGCGCCGTCGGATAAGCGACAATGCCCATGTCGATCACGTGATTGATTACGTCTTCGTATACCTTGTTGGGCCTGCTGTACTCGATATGAACGTTTACTTGCGGATATGACTTGATGAAACGCTTTAGCACCGGCGACAGCTCGTGAATACCGACGGAATAGATTGTCGCAACCCTAATCTGTCCGCTTATGACATTCCCGAGCCCTTTCATCTCCTCTGTGAGCGAATTGAAGCGATCGATGATCTCACGGCAGCCTTGATAGAATGTCATCCCGGCCGCAGTCGGAGCCATTGTGCCACCCCTGCTTCGTTCCACCAGCTTACGGTTGAACTTGTCCTCTAACGCGCGGATTTGCTGACTTACTGCCGATTGAGAGATAAAGTTCTTGGTCGCGGCCTTAGAAAAGCTTCGCGTATCGATGAGATCACAGAAGACTTTTAGAGACTCGATGTGCATAATCCCACCTTATTAACTGAGTCTGTGCTGCTCAGGGTTACTTATAGCACAACTTTTTAGAAGATTTCCTGGGAAGAAGAAGCGGCTGTGATCCGTCTAATCGCCAGATAACAAAAAGATTTGATCGGGCGAGAATTGGGCTATGGATAATACACTGCAAGATCTTCGTTACGCGCTGCGGCTGTTCCTGAAGAGCCCCGGTTTGACGGCGTCAGCGGTGCTCGCGTTGGCCCTTGGGATAGGAGCTAACTCAGCGATTTTCAGCGTAGTGAACGGCGTGCTTCTTCGTCCGCTGGCTGGCGTCGCGGAGCCCGATCAGCTGGTGACAATCGAGGGTACGCAAAATGGGAGGCCAGCTAACTCGAGATATCCTGACTATGTCGACTACCGTGACAACAATAGTTCATTGGCCGGGCTTGCGGCCCATTGCCCAACACCGCTGAGTTTCAACAACGGCACGCCCGAACGGTTGCGAGGCGATCTGGTTAGCGGAAACTACTTTGCCGTGCTTGGAGTAAAGCCAGCCCTTGGTCGTCTCATTACTCCCGAGGATGACGACCAACCCGGCTCGCACGCCGTTGCCGTGCTTGGTTACGGCTTTTGGCGTCGGGCGTTCGGTTCTGAGC
>Ga0075428_100002659_pt1 | contig 19407 bp, 16 predicted proteins | sample RhiMetdeltSRZDD2_FD_75291 | JGI IMG/M metagenome (GOLD analysis project Ga0075428, IMG submission 75291) | Populus rhizosphere microbial communities from Tennessee, USA - Rhizosphere MetaG P. deltoides SRZDD2 | ecosystem: Host-associated > Plants > Roots > Rhizosphere > Soil | place: USA... | reverse complement strand
TCGAGATCTTCGACGGAGTGGGCCACTACCCGCACTGCGAGGCACCGGAGCGCTTCGTCGCGGTGCTCGTCGAGTTCATCGCCTCGACGCCTCCGCTAGTCCGGGCCTGAGTGTGCCCGTCGGCGCTTCGACGAGCCCGGCGGAGCCCCCAGCAGGAACCGGGTCACGTCGTCCCAGAGCGCTTCGAAGCGCGGGCGGTCGAAGTCGCTCCCCGTCACGAGCCAGTCGACGTGCGGAGGATCGCGCCCGGCGTCGCGGAAGTGGCCGAGGACGTCGAGGTGGTCGGCCACGGCGGCGTGGAGGACGCGCCCCCAGACCTGCGAACGCGTCGGCACGATGCCGTCATTCGCCTCCGGGGACGGCATCTCCCCGTAGGCGCGTCGCAGTACGCGTGCCTGATCGGGCGCGAGCGGCGGCGCGACGCGCCCCGGCGCCGTGGCGATCAGCCGGTAGAGCGCGCTGTAGAGGGCGTGCGTCACCTGCGCCGCCGGATCGAGCCCGATGTGGAGGGGGGAGAGAAGGCTCGGGCGCGCCGCCTGCGCGACCACCGCGCCGTAGCGGGTGCCCGAACGCGGCAGCACCGAGGCGTTGAAGACCTCCATCGCCTCGGGCGTCAGCTGGACCATCAGCGCCTGGTCGCGGACCACCTCGCGCAAGAGCTCCCGCACCGCCCGGCGGCGCCCCACCGTGAAGTCCTCGAGGAGTCGCCCGAAGAGCTCGTCGAGGAGGTCGCTGTTCGCGACCAGCCCGCCGAAGCGCACCAGGAGGCTTCCCATCCAGAGCAGCGCGGCGAGCGGGAGGTGGCCGAAGTGGAGCACGTAGAGCGTGTTCAGCGACAGGAGCTGCATCAGCTGCTGACCGCGCAGGGTCGTGAAGAACGACGCGAGCGGTGTCCCGTGGTGAGGCGTCGCGACCGTGACCACCGTCCGCACGCGGGCCGCCAGCCGCTCCACGTCGAGCGCCGTCGGGAGCCCCACCCCCGGCGCGGTGAGCAGGCGCACGTCGAGGCCTCCGCTCGAGTGGCCGATCAGATGCAGCGGAGCCCCGCCGCGCTCGGCCGTCGCGTGGATCACCTCGGCGAGGCGTGCGGCGCGCGCCGGGAGCGAGGCGGTCGGAGGCGTCCTCACGATGTGGAGGTGCGGCTCGAGCCCCGCCGCGGTGAGGCGCTCGGTGAGGATCCGCGTCACGTGTCCGAAGTAGGTGATGCGCCCGAGGTTTGCGAAGCCGAGGAAGCCCGGCACCAGGTAGATGTGGTGCGTGCGATCCATCCGCCGTCACGGTAGAGCAGCTGCCGCCCGGGTGTGGCGCTGCGGACCTCGACCGCCCCCGACCGCGATCAGGCGAGCCGCGGCCCGTGCTGGCGGCGCAGATACGCCGCGAGGACGAGTGCGACGACGATGGCGAGCACCGCGATCAGCAGCGCGTGGAGGTAGGCGACGAGCCCCAGGATGAGCCACGTGAGGGCGATGCTCACCCCCAGCAGCACCGCCGCGCCGGCGGCCCAGGCCTGGCCACGCCACACGCCGACCGCGGCCGCGAACGCGCTCACCAGCTGGAGGACGAAGCCGAAAAGCAGCAACGGAGCGGGCTCGCCGAGCAGCATCGCGAACACGTCGGTCGCGACGTAGACGCCGTATCCCGCCAGCGCGACGGCGATCAGGAGCGACGCGGTGGATCGATCCCCCATCCACCCTCCCCTCTCGGACCGGCGGGCACCGGACGCTGCGACGGCGAAGCGCCAGCTAGCGCCTTCCGGGCCCCACCAGCAGCAGCCCGCCCACGACGATCGCCCCCACGCCAGCCCAGACGGGGATGTTGACCGTCTCCTTGTCCTTCACCGAGATCTCGAGCGGGCCGATCTGGGTCTCGTGGGTCTCCTTGGTGTAGCTGAAGCCGCCGTACATCAGGGCGAGGATGCCCCCCACGACCAGCGCGATCGCCGCGATCTTGATTCCACTCATTTCGTCGCCTCGAACCCCGGGGCGAGGGTATCACGTGGCGGCGGCGAGCCTCAGGCGACGCGAAAGTCCACGGGGCGGGGCCACCTCGGGCGCGCGGCGAGACGACAGGGCGCCCGGAAACTTCCTACCCTATGGCCGCTCGCCCGCGGAGGTGATCGAGATCGCGCCGTGAGGATGCTGCTCGAGTTCGCGCGCTCGGCTCCCAGGCGATGCCTGCTCACCCTCCTCTGCCTCGTGCTGGCCGCCGCGGCGGAGGGCATCGGCATCTCCGCCCTGCTCCCCTTTCTCGGGCTGGCGACGCACAGCGGCGTCGGTCCGGGTGCGCGACCCGCGCCTCCCGGCGGGTTCGAGCGCAGCGTCCTCGACGCGGTCTCCGGTCTCGGCCTCGACCCCACGCTCGGAGTGCTGCTCGGCCTCGTCGTGGCGGCGGTGGTGGTGAAGAGCGCGCTCGCGCTCCTCGCGAGGCGTGAGGTGGGCTACGCGGTGGCGCAGGTGACGACCGACCTGCGGCTGCGCCTGATCCGCGCCCTGCTCGCCACCCGCTGGGCCTACTTCACGCGCCAGCCCGTGGGCGCCTTCGCCAACGCCTTCGCGACCGAGGCCCAACGCGCCTCGCAGGCGTTCCTGAACGGCACCACGATGGTGTCCGAGGGGATCGCGCTGGTCGTGTATGCGGCCGTCGCGCTCGCCACGTCCTGGCAGATGACGCTGATCGCGCTTGCGTCGGGAGCGCTCGGCGTGGCCGCGCTCGCCCGGCTGATCCACCTCACGCGCAGGACCGGCGCGCGCCAGACGCAGCTGCTGCGCGAGGTGATCGATCGCCTCACCGACGTCTTCCAGGGCGTGAGGCCGATCAAGGCGATGGGCCTCGAGGGTCGGGTCGCACCGCTGCTCGAGCAGAGCACGCACGGGCTCGACCGCGCGCTGCGCGGCCAGGTGCTCGCCCGGGAGGCGGCGACGACGGTGCAGGAGCTGCTCCTGATGTGCTCGGTCGCGGCGGGGGTCTACGTCGCCGTGACGCTCTTCGCGATGGAGCTCTCCGGAGTCTTCCTCCTGACGCTGCTCTTCATCCGCGCCCTCAGCAGCCTCCAGAGGGCGCAGCGTCGCTACCAGGACCTCGTGAGCGACGAGAGCGCCTACTGGTCGATCCGCGCGCTGATCGAGCGCGCCGAGGCGCAGCGCGAGCCCTCGGGGCAGCGCGCTCCGCATCTGGAGACCGCGATCGAGCTGCGCAACGTCGAGCTCGACTACGCGGATCGCCGCGTCCTCGCCGGCGTCTCGCTGGCGATCCCGGCGGGCGAGATCACCGCGCTCTTCGGCCCCTCCGGCTCGGGCAAGACGACGCTCGTGGACCTCGTCTGCGGCCTGGTGCGGCCCCGCGCCGGCGAGGTCCTGGTCGACGGCGTCCCGCTCGAGGAGATCGACCTGGCCGCCTGGCGAGCCAGCATCGGCTACGTACCGCAGGAGCTGTTCCTGCTGCACGAGAGCGTGAAGCTGAACGTCTCGCTCGGCGCTCCCGGGATCGGCGACCGCGAGGTCGCGCGCGCCCTGCGCGAGGCGGGCGCGTGGGGCTTCGTGAGCGAGCTGCCCGCAGGGATGGACAGCCCGGTCGGGGAACGCGGCCTCGAGCTCTCGGGAGGGCAACGCCAGCGGATCGCGATCGCTCGCGCGCTCGTGCGGCGGCCGAAGCTCCTCGTCCTCGACGAGGCCACGGCTTCGCTCGACCCCGATTCCGAGGCGTCGCTGTGGGCGACCGTGGAGGAGCTGCGCGGGCGGACGACGATCGTCGCGATCTCGCACCAGCCCGCCCTGCTGCAGCGGGCCGATCGCATCTATCGCGTCGAGGACGGCACCGCGCTCGAGCTCCCGACGGCGGCGAGGCGCGCGACGCGGTCCGCGGCGTCCTCGAAGGCGCGCACCTCCTCCGGCACGTAGACCTCCGAGAGGAGCGAGCCGGCCGCGCCGGGCACGAGGCCGATCGCGGCCATCGCGTAGAGCGCCCGCTGCACGAAGCGCCGCCGCGTCGATGCCAGGCGGGCGCCCGTCGCGGCGAGCACCGATGCCCCCGCGCCGATCGCCGCCGCGGCGCCGAACTCATCCGCGCGCCCGCGCGCGTAGTCGCGTCCCTCGGCGAGCAGCGCCAGCGCCAGCGCGACGGCCCGCGGATCCGGCGCGGCGGCGGCCGGCGCCGACGGCGCGACCAGCTCGATCTCCGCCAGCACGCCCGCGTGGTCCGAGTAGGTGCGCGGGCGCCCGTCGATCTCGAGCGTCTCGTCGAAGACGCGCCGCACGCTGCGCGGCAGCAGGCCCTGGGAGACGCCGTCGCGAACGAGCACGAAGTCGATGCGGCGGCTCGGGAGATGCCGGTCCGGTCGATAGGGATTCCCGTCCTCGACCGTGGGCTCGCGGCGATCGAGATCGGCGGCGACGTCGCGCACGCCCGTCAGGCCGCGGAGCACGAGGTACTCGGGGTCGCCCTCTTCGAAGTTGAGATCGCCGGCCACGATCACCGGCTCGCGGACCGCGCGGAGCGCGGTCGCCAGCTGGCTGAGCTGGGCGACCCGGTGCGGCCGATAGCCGCTGGAGATGTCCTGGTTGTAGCGGGCGTGCAGATGGGTGTCGACGAGGAGCAGCGGCACCCCCGCGACCGCGAGGCGAAGGGTCACGAAGCCCTTGCCGCTCACGTACTCGCCCTGCTCCATGCGCTCGGCGTGCCCGCGCAGCTCGAAGGGCTCGAAGACCGCGTGCTCGATCGGGAATCGCGAGAGCACCAGCAGTCCCCCGCCCCCGACCCGGACTGACGGCTGCCACGAGTCGCGGAATCCCGCGCGCTGCCCGGCCTCGACGAGCGGGGCGCGCGCTGCGGCCGTCCACACCTCCTGGAACGCCATCAGATCGACGTCGAGGTCGCGGACCCTGGCGCCGATCGCCCGCATGCGGGAGGCGACGTCCTCCCCTACGGGCGGGGGCAGCGCCCACGCGTTGAGCGTCGCTACGCGAAGTCGCATCGGTCGCGTTTAGCGCCTCCCAGCAGCACCTCGAGATACCGGTCCACCGCCGGCTCGACCGAGAACCCCGCCGCGCGCGCACGCAGCCACACCGGATTCGGCGGAGCGTCGAGCAGCTTGAGGATGGCCTCGGCGAGCGCACCCGCGTCTCCCGGGGGCACGAGGGGGCCGTGGACTCCGCCCTCGAGGATCTCGGCCGGGCCGCTCGGGCAGTCGGTGCTCACCACCGGGCAGCCGCAGGCCATCGCCTCGATCAAGGCGCCCGGCAGGCCCTCCCACCACGACGAGAGCGCGAAGACCGACGCTCGCGCCATCCACGCCCACGGATTGTCGACGTAGCCCGGGAGGGCTACGTCCGCGCGAAGTCCCAGCTCGTCGATCAGCGCCTCGAGCGTGCCCCGCCGCGCGCCCTCGCCGAGGATCACGAGCCGCGCGGGCCGCACCTCGCGCACCCGCGCGAAGGCGCGGATCAGCGTGCGGAATCCCTTCTGGATCTTGAGCTTCCCCACCCCCAGGATCAGCGGCGGCTCGCCCGGCGCGAGCCAGGGGTGATCGAGCGGCTCTCGCGACCTCGCCAGCAGCTCCGCGGTCACGACCGGGTTGTAGATCGTGGTGATGCGCTCGCGCGGCAGGCCCGTGAGCGACGCGATGTGCTCGGCGACTCCGTCGGACACGGCGATGACGGCATCCGCCCAGGGATACACGCGCCCCGCCATCCAGCGCAGCCAGCTTCGCACCATGCGCTCCCAGTGGGGCCAGAGGGTGGGGTTGCCGAGCGGATCGTTGCTCGCCCGGAGCACGAGCCGGACCGGGACCCGGGAGAGGCGCCGCGCCCAGACGGAGACGAGGTTCACGTGGCTCGCCGCCGACAGCATCGCGTCGGGCCGCTCCCGTCGCAGGTAGCGCGCCAGCGCTCCGATGCTCGACGCCGTCTCCAGGCCCCGCATGTGCAAGCGCCGGGTCAAGGGACGCAGCACGCGGGGGCCGCCTCCCGCAGCCGAGGCGAGGCTCACGAGGCGCACCGAGTCCGGGACGTCGCGGGCCAGGTGTCCGCCGGGCCTCACGACGACCAGATCGATCCGATGGCCGCGCTCGGCGAAGGCCCGGGCGAGCGTCAGCGTGCGCCGCTGCGCGCCGCCTCCGGTGAGGCCGTAGATGAAGACGCACAGGTGTCGCGCGCGATCCGCCATGGCTCAGGACCTCCCCCGTGACGGTCCCGCTCGCGTGCGCGTTCCCACGCACCCAGCAGGACGTCGAGATAGCGCTCCGCGGCCGCATCGACGGAGAAGCGCGCCGCCCGCGCCCGTAGCCGCTCGCGGTCGGGCGGCTGCGCGAGCACCCGCAGGATCGCGTCGGCGAGCGCGCCGGGATCGCCTACGGGTACCAGCGGACCGAGCGCGCCCTGCTCCAGGATCGCCGCCGGTCCGTGCGGGCAGTCGGTGCTCACCACCGGACAGCCGCAGGCGAGCGCCTCGACGAGCACGTTGCCAAAGCCTTCCCACGCCGACGAGAGGACGAAGACCGCGGCGCGCGCCATCCACGCGTACGGATTCGAGACGAAGCCCGGCAGGGCGACATCGGCCTCCACGCGCAGCTCGCGCGCGAGCCGCTCGAGCTTGCGGCGCTCCGCTCCCTCTCCGAGCACGACGAGCCGGGCCGGCCGCTGCGCCACCACGCGCGCGAAGGCGCGCAGCAGCGTGGGGAAGTCCTTCTGCCGATGGAGCCGCCCGGCGGCGAGCACCACCGGCGGTCCGCCGGGCGCCAGCCAGGCGTGCGGCGGCGACGCCCTCGCCTTCTCGATCAGTGCGGCCGAGACGACGGGGTTGTGGATCAGGGCGATGCGCTCGCGCGCGATCCCCGCGACCCGCGCGAGGTCCCCCGCGACTCCGTCGGAGACCGCGATGATGGCATCCGCGTCCGGGTAGGCGCGCCGCACCAGCGCCGGATAGGCGCGGCGGAAGGCGGGGCGGCCGCTGCGTGCGACGACCGACAGCGCATTGTGTTCGCTGACGGCGATCGCCGCGCGGATGCCGCGGAAGCGCCGGGCCCACAGCGCCGCCAGGTTGGACTGCGTCCCGAGCGCGAGCAGGACGTCGGGTCCCTGCTCCCGCAGCTGGCGGACGAGCGCGGGCAGCCGGCCGAGCATGCGGGGCGCGGCGCCGACGAGCAGCGGCCGCATCTCGCGGAGCCCGCGCCGATCGGCCGCGATCGCCCAGACGCGCGCCACGAGCTGCGGCGAGCGCGCGAGCGGCACCAGCGCGACCGTCCTCGGTACCCGGGCGAGCAGCGCACCGGCCGCCACGCCCACGAGCAGGGAGACGCGGTAGCCCCGGTCCGCGAACGCTTCGGCCAGGGCGAGGGCCGTCCGCTCCATGCCACCCCCGTTCAGGGAGCGGATCAGGAGACCCAGGCGGGGCGCCGTCGCGGGCATCAGGGCGACCCGGGCGCCGCTCGACACACGTCGAGCAGCACCTCGAGATAGCGGTCCGCGGCGGCGTCCACGGAGAAGGTCGCCGCGCGGGCGCGCAGGCGCGCCGGCGCGGTCGGCGCCTCCAGCACCCGCAGGATCGCCCCGGCGAGCGCCGCAGCATCGCCGACGGGGCACAGCGGCCCGAACGCTCCGCCGTCGAGGATCTCGGCGGGCCCGCTCGGACAGTCGGTGCTCACGACCGGGCAGCCGCAGGCGAGCGCCTCCGCGAGCGCATTGCTGAAGCCCTCCCACGCGGACGAGAGCACGAAGACCGAGGCGCGGGCCATCCAGGCATAGGGATTCGCCTGAAAGCCCGGGAGCGCGACATCGGAGTCGATCTCGAGGCTGCGCGCGAGCCTCGCGAGCCGCTGGCGCTCCGCGCCCTCGCCGAGGATGACGAGTCGCGCGACGCGCACCGCGCGCACGCGGGCGAAGGCGCGGAGCAGGGTCGGGAAGTCCTTCTGCGGCGCGAGCTTTCCCACGGCGAGCAGCACGGGGGGCGCGCCCGGCGCGAACCATGGGTGGTCGAGCGCTGCGCGCGCGCCCGCGGCGATCGCGTCGACCGCGATCGGGTTGGGGATGGCGTGCACGCGCTCGCGCGCGACTCCGGCCGCGCGCGGGAGGTCGTCGGCCACGCCTCTCGAGATGGCGATCACGGCCTCGGCGCACGAGTAGGCGCGGCGCGCCAGCCAGCGCAGCAGCGGCCGCCAGGCTCGGGCGCGTCGCGCGATCGCCGCCGACAGATGGATGTTCGCGCAGAGCACCACCGGCGTCCCGCAGCCGGCGAGCTCGCGCGCAAGGACACAGGCGAGGTTGGCCGGGTTGGACGTCGAGAGCACCGCGCCCGGCCGCGCGCGCCGCAGATACCCGGCCAGCGCGGGAATCGTCCCGAGCACGAGCCACGGCCGCCGCGACGCGACGCCGGGCAGGCGCGACGCGCAGGGGTCGAGCGCCACCAGCCGAACCTCGGCCGGGAGCTGCGCGGCGAAGGGGCCCCGGGAGCGCGGCACCACGAGGTCGACGAGCTGGCCGCGGATGGCGAAGGAGCCCGCGAGGGTGAGCATCCGCCGCTGTGCCCCTCCCCCCGAAAGCCCCGAGAGGAACAGCGCCAGGTGTCTCCGATCGTTGGCCATGCGGCTCGCCCACCGGATTCGACACCGCACGGCGCGCCGCGGGATCGCTCCGCCGGAGACCGACCCGGGACTCGCGGCGCGGCTCGGGAGGTGTCGCAGCGCACCCGGAGCGGATGCGGGGCCCCGCCACGAACCTCAGCGGGGCATCGGAGGCTTGCGGCTCGGGAGGCAGGCGCGGAGCTGCGCGCAGCGAGCCGCTGGCGAGCGGCGTCAACCGAGCTCGAAGTCCTCGGCGCGGGAGGCAGGCGCGGAGCGCGCGCAGCGAGCCGCTGGCGAGCGGCGTCAACCGAGCTCGAAGTCCTCGGCGCGCGGCTCGCGGGTCCAGCGCCAGTAGTCGAGCAGCCGCCACGGCGAGAGCACGGTCACGCGGCCCTCGGCGTTTCGGTACCAGCTGCTGCGGATCGACCGGTGCGACCAGACCATCCGCTCGAGCGCTGCGGCGAGGCGCTCGTTGTACTCGTCGTGCACCTCCTGCCGACACTCGAGCGAGGCCTGCCCGCGCTCGAGCACGAGCTTCAGGCAGCCGAGGATGTATCGCACCTGGCACTCCGCGTGGAAGATCAGCGAGCCCCCGTGCGCGAGGTTCGTGCCGGGCCCGTAGAGGCAGAAGAGGTTCGGGAAGCCCGGCACCGTGATCCCGAGGTATGCGCTCGGCGCGTCGCCCCAGAGCTCGGCGAGCTTCACGCCGCCGCGGCCGGCGATCTCCATCGGCCACAGGAAGCGGTTCGCGTGGAAGCCCGTCGCGAAGACGATCGCGTCGACCGGGTGGAAGGCGCCGCTCGCGCACGCGATGCCGTCCTCGCGGATCTCGGCGATCGGGTCGGTCACGAGCTCGACGTCGTCGCGCTTCAGCGCCGCGAGCCAGGAGCCGTTGTCCTGGAGCGTGCGCTTGCCGAGGCAGACGTAGTCGGGGATCACCTTCGCGAGCAGCTCCGGGTCGTCGCCGACCTGCGCCGTCAGGTACTGCGTGAAGGCCTCGCGGGTCGCCTCGTTCAGCGCGCTCGTCGAGCGCTCGGGGTGCGGCCAGTCGGGGTCGATGCGCATCGCCTCGAGGCCGCCGTCGCAGCCCGGCCAGAAGAGCAGGAAGCGGTACCAGCGCGCGTAGTACGGCAGGTGCTCGAGCGCCCAGCGCTTGCCCGGGCCGACCTTTGCGTGGTAGTTCGCGTTCGGGAACATCCAGGGGGCGGAGCGCTGGAACACGCTGACGTGCGCCGCGCGCCCCGCGATCGCCGGCACGATCTGGAACGCGCTCGCCCCGGTGCCGATCACCGCGACGCGCCGGCCCGCGACGTCGCGCTCGGGCCTCCAGTCCGAGGAGTGCCAGGAGGGCCCGCGGAAGCGCTCGATCCCGGGGATCTCGGGGAGCTTCGCGCGGTTGAGCTGGCCGACCGCGCTCACGACCGCGTTCGCCTCGAGCGTCTCGCTCTTCCCGTCCGGCGTGCGCAGCCGCACGCTCCAGCGCTGGCGCGCCTCGTCCCAGCCCGCCGCGGTGACCTCCGTCCCGAAGCGGATCCGGTCGCGGACGCCGTACTTCTCCATGCAGCGCTCGAAGTAGGCCTGGAGCTCCGGCTGCTGCGCGAAGAACTCGCTCCACCCGGGGTTCGGCTCGAACGAGTAGCAGTAGAAGTGGTTGCCGACGTCGACCCGGCAGCCGGGATAGCGGTTCTCGGTCCAGGTGCCGCCGACCGACGCGTTCTTCTCGATCACCGTGAAGGGGATCCCGGCCTCCTTGAGGCGGATCGCCGCGAGGAGCCCCGCCATGCCGCAGCCGATCACGACCACGTGGAAGGCCCGCCTCGCGGCCTCGGGGACGGGGCGATCCCAGTGGAACTCGCGCTGGTCGCGGCCGTCGAGCTCCATCTCCTCGAGCATCATCGGCACGTAGTCGGCGGGCACGTCGCCGGCGACGAGGAAGCGCATCATCTCGTGGATCGTCTCGCGCGAGGGCGGCGGCGGCAGCCGGCAGCCGCCGTCGCGGTAGGCGCGGATCACCTCGAGCGCCTGCGCGCGCACGGCGGCCTTCTCCTCCTCGGTGAGGAAGCCCTGCACCTCGTTCAGGAAGATCCCGCGCGGCCGGATCGGGTCGCGCAAGAGGCTCGCGTCGCCCGTCATGTGCACCATCGACACCAGCAGCGTCGGGATGCTCACGTCCTCGAGCGCTCGCGCGATCGTCGCGTCGTCGTCGTGGATGGGAAGGCCGGCGGGGTTTGCGCCCTGGGTCATGGTCGGCGCGGACTGTACCGGCCCCCGCCCGCACGCGCCGCGGCCCCGGACGGCCCGGCGCCGCTGCGGTAGCCTCGGCGCCGGGGGTACCGGATGCAGCCGCCGATCTCGTCGCGCGACGGGCCGGTCGCGATCGTGACGGGCGCCTCGTCGGGGATCGGCGCGGCGAGCGCCCTCGCGCTCGCGGCCGCGGGCTTCCGCGTGGTCCTGGCGGCGCGGCGCGAGGAGCTGCTCGCGGCGCTCGCGGAGCGGATCGCGGCCTCCGGCGGGACGGCGCTCGGCGTCGCCACCGACCTCGCCGACGGCGAGGCGACGGGGCGGCTCGTCGGGCGCACGCGCCAGGCCTTCGGCCGCGTCGACCTGCTGGTGAACAACGCGGGCTTCAGCCTCGCCGGCGCGATCGAGCAGCTCACGCGCGACGAGGTGCGGCGCACCTTCGAGGTGAATCTCCTCGCCGGGCTCCAGCTCGCCGGCGAGGTGACGCCGCTGATGCGCGCGCAGGGCGGCGGGCGGATCGTGCAGATCGGCTCGCTCGCGGCGCGCGTGCCGGCGCCGCTCGCCGTGCCCTACGCGGCGACCAAGGCGGCGCTCGAGGCGGCGACCGACGGCCTGCGCCTCGAGGTCTCGCGCTGGGGCATCGACGTCTGCCTGGTGATCGCGGGCTTCGTCGACACCCCGACCTTCGACAACGCGCGGCGCGCCGGAGCGCGGCTGCGCGCGGATCCGGCGAATCCCTACCGCCAGCTGATGTTCGACCTCGACGCCTTCGCGAAGGCGAAGCTCGAGAGCGCCCTCGCCCCGGCCGACGTGGCGCGCGTCGTCGTCGCGGCGGCCACCTCGCCGCGCCCGCGCGCGCGCTACTACGTGCCCTTCTCGGCGCGGCTGCAGAGCGGCTTCATGCGCTCGCTGCCCGTGCGCTGGCGCGACCGCCTGCTCGCCCGCGTCTACAAGCTCCCGCCGCGCTCCGTCCCGCCGCTAGCGGAGTGAGTCGAGCGGCACGATCCGGAACCGCAGCGAGGGCGGCGCCGCGGCGAGCAGCGCGCGGAAGACCACGTGGCCCTCCTCGTGGCCGGCGCTGTCGAGCCAGTTCGCGACGCCCGGGTCGCGCGCCGCGATCACGGCGCGGAAGGAGCCGTCGGGAGCGACCACGGCCTGCGAGTCGTTCAGCGCGACGCGCCGGGTGCGGTAGTCGGGCGACTCGAACCAGCGGTTGAAGGTCTGGAGCGACCAGTAGCGGCAGCGCGGCGGCGTCCCCTCGACGACGACCGCCTCGTCGGGGCCGATCCGCCACCACGCACCGGTGTAGGCGATGTCGGGCGTCGGGAGGTGGCCGGCGACGATCCTCGGGTCGAGCTGCTGCACGAGCTCGCGCGCGGACGGGCGCTCGCCCTGCACGACGCCGCCCACCACCTGCAGCGCGCTGTGCTCGGCGCCGTCGCGCGGCGCGGGATTGAGCCCCGCGAAGATCGAGAGCGCCGCCGAGAGCTCGGAGGTCTCGCGCACGAAGCGCCCGACCGCCGCGAGCCGCTGCGCGAGCTCCGCCTCGCCGAAGGGCCCCGGCGGGGGGGCCTGGGGCAGCGCCTCGATCTCGAGCCGGGCGGGCGTCGCGGCGAGCGGGTCGTGGAAGTACTGGCGCGCGATCATCGAGGCGGACTCGGGCCCGAGCCGGAGCCAGTTCGCGGCGCCGGCCGGGCGCTCCGGCGCGAGCGCCACCTCGAAGGATCCGTCGGGCTCGAAGCGCAGCTGCGCGTCGGAGAGGTTGGCGCCGAGCTTCGTCGCGCCGTCGGCCGCGCGCTCGTAGACGCAGAAGGCGAGGTAGAGCTCGCTCCCGCGCCGCCCGCGCACCCGGTAGCGGCGTCCGCCGTCGAGCGGGACGTACTCGTAGAGGACGTCGGGGTTGTCGCCGAGGAACTTCCGGATCGGGCTCAGCATGCGGGTGAAGCTCGGCCGCGCGGGGTCGGCGCGCTCGAGGTGCATCTCGAGGCCCGCCGCGAGGAGCCGCGTGAGGTAGCGGAAGCCCTCCGCGCGCTCGAGGGCGTTGGCGGCGCCCGTCGGGCCCGTCACCGTCTTCGCCGCGTCGGCGAGCGAGCCGAGGAGCTCGCTCCAGGCGCGCAGACCCGTCTCGTCCGCACCGCGCTCGGAACCCGCCATCGGACCTCCCTCCCCTCTCGCGCGCGCTACGCCGCCTCGCTCGCGACGGCGAAGCGGGTGCGGTAGCGCTCGAAGCGCTTCGAGACCGACTCGGCATCGAGGCCGAACATCTCGAGCGAGTAGCGGTGCACGCCGTGCTCGTCGCGCGGGTGCGCCGCGAGGTACGCGCGCATGCGCGCGAGGGCGGGCTCCGCGAGCTCGAGCCCGAAGTGCGCGTAGATCCGTCGCACGCAGGCGATCGGGTCGGCCGCGATCTCGTGGTAGTGGAGGTCGCAGACGCGCCGGTCGAGGCCGGGATCGCGGTCGCGCGCGTCGATGCCCTGCTCGAGCAGGCGCGGCCAGAGCTCGAGCTGCTGGGCGCCGACGCCGGCGGCGGAGACCGCGTCCGAGGCCGCCCCGCGCAGCGTGTATTCGAGGCTCGCGACCGACGGGATCACCTTCAGCGGATCGCGGTGGGTCTGCACGAGCAGCGCGTCGGGGTACTCGGCGAGCAGCGCCTCGACGGGTCCGAGGTGGCCCGGCGACTTCAGCACCCAGCGCCCGCCCGGGCGGCGCGACTGCAGGTGCTGGAGGAAGCGCCGGTGGAAGGCGTAGGCGGGGCGGTGGTCCTGGTCGACGAGCCAGGTCTGGTAGCTGGCGACGTCGAAGCACATCTCGAAGCGCAGGCTCAGGAACTCGCAGGCGGTGATCACGATGCACTCCTGCGGGAGCAGCGCGCCCACCGGATGGATCGCCTGGACGCCCGGGGCGAGCCCGCGCAGCTGCGCGAAGCGCCGCTCGCAGCGCGCGATGCGCGGATCGTACGCGTAGCTCGCCGGCTCGGGCGGCGGGCACGGGTCGTCGACCTCCCACGAGAGCGGGACGCGGTGCGCCGGGTCCTGCGCGAGGAGCGCGTGCAAGAGGCTCGTCCCCGTGCGCGGCAGGCCGAGGATGAAGAGCGGGCGCTCGATCCGCTCGGCGGCGAGCTCGGCGTGGCGCGCGCGGTGGTCGGCGAGGCGCAGGCGGTGGATCAGGAGCTCGAGGATCTGGCGCTGCGCGAAGAGGCGCCCGACCTGGTTCAGCGCCGCGTCGCGCTCGAGCGAGTCGACGAGCCGGAGCAGCCCCGGGCGGAAGCTCTCCGGACCGAAGTCCTCGAGCCGCGTGCGGCGCCGCGCCGCGGCGAGGAGCCGCTCGACCCCGAGGCGCGGGAGGGCCAGGCCGCGGCGCGCGAGCGCGCGCCCCGCGCCGTTCAGCACGCGCATCGGCAGCGGGCGGTGGGGCGGCGGAGGCTCTGCGCTCGACAAGGGCGTTCGCACTCCTCGCGGCGGCGACGAGGGGCCTAGACTGCCGCGGAATGCCGCGGGCGTCGAGGCGCCCGGCGCGGCGTCGCGTTTGCGGCGCCGGGGCGCCCGAGGTATTCCCTCGCGCGCGGTGGACGGATTCGTCGGCTTCATCCTGGCCCGGCCCCGATGGGTCATCGCCTGCGTCCTCCTCGTCACCGCCCTCTTTGCGCGCGAGCTGCGCTTCCTCGAGCCGCGCGTGAGCCTGCGCGACATGACGCCGCGCGGCCACGCCTATCGCGCGATCGACGACGCCCTGCGCGAGCACTTCGGCGTCGGGCAGACGGCCCTCGTCGCGATCGGCGTCGAGGAGGGCGACGTCTTCGCGCCCGAGGCGCTGGCGCGGATCGAGCGGCTCACGCGCGCCGTCGAGGCGCTCCCCGACGTCGAGCCCGACAGCGTGCTCTCGCTCGCCTCGCCGCTCGCGCGCGAGATCGCCTCCGGGCCCGAGGGCGTGCGCATCGGCCCGCTGATGGAGCCCGGCGTCGCCGTCGACCCGGCGGCGCTGCGCGCGGCGGTCTTCGCGCAGCCGGCCTACGTCGGGCTCCTCGTCACCGAGGACGCGCGCGGCGCGATCCTCCAGGCCGACTTCGCCGAGCGCGCGCGGCCCGAGCGCGTGACGCGGGCGCTCGAGGCGCTGGCGGCGGCCGAGCGCGGCCCCGGCAGCGAGGTCCTCGTCGGCGGCCAGCCGCCCGCGCTCGCCGCGCTCCAGCAGGCGACGCGCAGCATGCTGCCGCTCGTGGCGCTCGCGCTCGCGATCGTCGCCGCCGTCCACTACGAGGCGTTCCGCACGCTCCAGGCCGTCTTCCTGCCGCTCGTGACGGCGGGGCTCTCGGTCGTCTGGGCGATGGGCCTCACCAGCCTCTTCGGCGTGCGCCTCACGCCGTGGACCGCCGTCACCGCGGTGCTCGTCGTCTCGGTCGCCGCCGGCCACGCCGTGCAGATCCTGAAGCGCTACTACGAGTGCTACGCGGAGCTCGGCGACAACCGCGCCGCGGTCGCCGCCTCCCTGCGGCGCGTCGGCCCCGTGACCGCCATCGCCTGCTTCATCGCGGCGGCGGGCTTCGCCTCGCTCGCGACCTTCGGCGTCCCCGCCGTGCGAGATTTCGGCGTGATGGCCGCCTGTGGGATCGTGAGCACGCTCGTCATCGAGCTCACGTTCATCCCCGCGGTGCGCGTGCTGCTGCGCGCGCCGCGCTCCGCCGAGGCGGAGCGCGAGCGCGAGCACCGGCTCCTCGACCGCGCGCTCGACGCGATCGCGCGCAGCGTCCTCGCGCGACCCGGGCGCGTGCTCGCCGCGGGCCTGCTTGCCTCCGCCGCGATCGGCGCGGGCGCCGCGCGCATCCAGGTGAACACCGCCTTCCGCTCCTGGTTCGACGCCGACGAGCCCGCGATCGTCGCCGACCGCGAGATCCGCGCGCGCTTCACCGGCACCTCGACGATCCGCGTGCTGGTCGAGGCCGACGAGACCGCGACGCTCGTCGACCCGGCCGCGCTACGCGGCATCGAGGCCCTGCAGGCCGTGCTGCGCGACGAGCCCGAGGTGACGGCGACGGTCTCCGTCGCCGACTCCGTGAAGGCCCTGCACGCCGCGATGAGCGACGACCCCGCGGCCCGGGTGATCCCCGACGACCGCGCCCTGCTCGCGCAGTACCTGCTGCTGCTCGACGGGCCGCCGCTCGCACGCGTCCTCACCCCCGACCACCGCGCGGCCGCCGTCTACGCGCTCGCGCGCTCGGACGACGTCGGCTGGGTCGAGGACGTGTTCGGGCGCCTGCGCGAGACCGCCGCGCGCGTGCTGCCTCCGGGCGTGCGCGCCCGCGTCGCGGGCGGCGAGCTCGCGCAGGCGGCGGCGAACAACGAGACCGTGGTGCGCGAGAAGCTCCTGAACATCCTCCAGGTCTCGGCGGTGATCTTCGCGCTCTCGGCGCTCGCCTTCCGCTCGCTCGTCGCGGGGCTCCTGGTGCTCTCGCCGCTCGCGTGCGCCGTCGCGGTGAACCTCGGCACGATGGGCTGGGTCGGGAGCTGGCTCTCGTTCGCCACCGCGAGCTACACCGCGATGGGGGTGAGCCTCGGCGCCGACCTCGCGATCTACCTGCTCTTCCGGCTGCGCGAGGAGCTGCGCGATCGCCCGCTCGAGGAGGCGCTGCGCGAGAGCCTGCGCACCTCGGGGCGCGCGATCTTCTTCGTCTCCTCGGCGATCGCCTTCGGCTATGCGGCGCTGCTCGCCTCCGGCTTCGCGCTCTGGCGCCAGCTCGGCGCCTACGTCGCGCTGATGATCTCCGCGAGCGCCCTCGCGACGCTGACGGTGCTCCCCGCGATCATCCTGCTCCTGCGCCCTCGCTTCCTGCGCGCGGCGGAGGCGCCGGCCCGCGAGGATTGACCCGCGCCCGCGCCGCCCGATATCGTCGCCGTCCCCGATCTCGAGGTCCCCATGTCGAGCGCCGCGCCGCTTCCCACGCCCTACTTCCTCGCCCGCCCCTCCGGCCCGCCGCAGGGCGGCCTCGTGCTCATGATGGAGGGCAACGGCATCGGCTGGCAGCTGCTGCGGGTCGCGGAGCGCCTCGCCGCCGAGGGCTACGTCGTGGTCGCGCCCGACGTCTACCACCGCCTGCACGAGGAGCACGGCAGCTGGGAGAAGGCCTACGGCGCGCTGCGCGAGGAGGACGCAGTGCACGACATCCGCGAGGCCGCCGCGGTGGCGCGGGCGCAGGGCGCGCGTCGGGTCGGGATCACGGGCTTCTGCATGGGCGGGCGCCTCTCCTATCTCGCGAGCGTGCGCGGCGTCGACGTCCAGGCCGCCGCGCCCTTCTACGGCGCCGGCATCGACCAGATCCTCGGGGCGCCGGGCTGCCCGCTGCTCGCCTGCTTCGGCGGGCGCGACGCCTGGATCCCCGCCGAGGCGATCGAGAAGGTCCGCGCGCACCACGGCGACGACGTCGTCGTCTACCCCGAGGCGGGACACGGCTTCATGCGCGACGGCACCGAGGACTATCGGCCCGACGCGGCGCGCGACGCCTGGGCGCGCCTGCTCGCCTTCTTCGCGCGGCACCTGCGGTGAGCGCGCGCCGCGCCGCGCTCGCCGCGCTCGCGCTCGGCGCCTTCGCCTGCGCGGGGCACGGCCCTGGCGGCGGCGCCGCGAAGCCCTTCACGATCGCGGTGCTCCCCGACACGCAGAACATGCTCGACTACCGCCACCAGACCGCGGAGGGATTCCCGTTCGACGCGCGCCAGCTCTTCCTCGGCCAGATGCGCTACCTCGCGAAGCGCGCCGAGAGCCGCGGCGGCGACGTCGTCTTCGTCGCCGCGGTGGGCGACGTCTGGCAGCACCAGAGCCTCGACATCGACGCGGAGCACGCGGAGCGCGGCCTCGCCGCGATCCCGAACCCCTGGTTCGCGCAGGAGATCGCGACCGCGCCGCAGACGCGGAGCGTCGAGATGCCGGCGGCGCGCGCGGGCTACGAGGTCCTCGCCGAGGTGGGGCTCCCCTTCGGCGTGGCGCCGGGAAACCACGACTACGACGCGATGTGGAGCGACTCGCGCTGGCCGCCCGTCGCGGACGCGAAGCAGATCGACATGACGCCGCGGACCCTCGGCATGCTCCACATCGGCGGTCTCGACAACTTCCGCGCGGTCTTCGGCGCCGACGGCGAGCTCTTCCGCGACAAGCCCTGGTACGTCGCGAGCCACCGCGGCGGCGCGAGCAGCGCGCAGCGCTTCCGAGCGGGCGGCTACTCGTTCCTGCACGTCGCGCTCGAGATGTCGCCCGACGACGAGGCGCTCGCCTGGGCGAGCTCGGTGCTGGAGGCGCACCCGGGGATCCCGACGATCGTCTCGACGCACGACTACCTGAGCGCCTCGGGCGAGCGCGCGCCGAACGCGATCATCGACCTCGCCGCGGCCGATGCGACCCACAACGGCGCCGAGGCGCTGTGGCAGAAGTGGATCCGCCGCCACGACCAGATCTTCCTCGTGCTCTGCGGCCACCAGCACGGCCAGGCGCGGCGCAGCGACGCGAACGAGCAGGGCCACGCCGTCCACCAGCTCCTCGCCGACTACCAGGACCGCGGCCAGGCGGCCGTCGACGCCGGCGTGCCGCTGCGGCGCGGCGCACCGGTGCCGATCGGCGACGGCTGGCTGCGGCTCATGACCTTCGACACCGCCGCGGACCCGCCCACGCTGACCGTCCGCACCTACTCGCCGCACTACCGCGCCACCTCGGACGAGCTCCGGGACTACGCGGCCTGGTACCGCCCGCACGAGGCGCCGGAGCAGAGCGACGCGGAGTTCCTCGCCGAGGACTCGTTCCGGATCGACCTCGAGGACTTCCGCGCGCGCTTCGGCCCGCCGCAGCCGTAGCCCGCGGGCCCGGGCTAGGCTTCCCGGGGGCCCTCGCGGGCGCCTCGACCGCGATTCGACCTCGATAGGAGCCCGGCGATCCCGTGACCCGCCCCGCACCGGAAACCGTGACCCGCCCCGCACCGGAAAGCTTCCGTCCCGAGCTCGCCGCCGAGATCATCGCCGCCGGCGCCGGCGAGGAGGGCGCGCTGCTGCCGCTCCTGCACGCGCTGCAGGCGGCCTTCGGCTGCGTGCCCGACCCCGCGATCTCGATGCTCGCGGAGGCGCTGAACCAGACCCGCGCAGACGTCTACGGCGTCGTCGGCTTCTACCGCGACTTCCGCCGCGAGCCCGCCGGCCGCCGCGTGCTGAAGCTCTGCCGCGCCGAGGCCTGCCAGGCGATGGGCGGCGAGGCGCTGGCGGCGCAGGCGCGCGCGGCGCTCGGCGTCGACTGGGACGAGACGACGCGCGACGGCCAGCTGACGCTCGAGGCCGTCTACTGCCTGGGGCTCTGCGCCACCGCGCCGGCGGCGCTCCTCGACGGGCAGCCGGTCGGCCGTCTCACGCGCGAGCGGCTTCTCGCGCTGCTCGACGCGGCCCGGGAGCCCGCGTGACGTCGCTGCGCTGCTTCCTGCCCTGCGACGCCGGCGCCCTCGCGGTCGGGGCCGACGCCGTCGCCGCGGCGCTGCGCGCGGGGCTCGAGCGGCGCGGCCTCGCCGCGGAGATCGTGCGCACCGGCTCGCGCGGGCTCTACTGGCTCGAGCCGATGCTCGAGGTCGCGACCGCGCAGGGCCGCGTCGCCTA
>Ga0075428_100002658_pt1 | contig 19408 bp, 19 predicted proteins | sample RhiMetdeltSRZDD2_FD_75291 | JGI IMG/M metagenome (GOLD analysis project Ga0075428, IMG submission 75291) | Populus rhizosphere microbial communities from Tennessee, USA - Rhizosphere MetaG P. deltoides SRZDD2 | ecosystem: Host-associated > Plants > Roots > Rhizosphere > Soil | place: USA... | reverse complement strand
TCAATATCCAAAGAATTCCCGATCTACGCCATTGACCAAACAATCCTGGCCATTCGCCGTGACATCCCCTATACAGAACTTCGGGCTTCGATCACCGTGTCGGCCACTTTCGGCCACCCGGTATGGTCGACGGGCTCCCCAAAACCCTGGTTCTTCAGGACTTAGATGCTTCTACCCGGAACATCGTCTGCTGGGGTGGCCGACGCCGTGATCAAGGCCGAACTTCGTGACTATGCCCAACGCGAAACGAATATCAATATAGCAGCAATCCTTGGGCAGCGATTTCTGCTTATAAAAAACAAGCTCGTTACCTACGATCTCTTCTTGTCCCTTGCCCACTCAGAAGGGATAAATAGGCCACGTATTCGCAAGATCATGTACTTTTTATGGTGCTTCCGAGATCCCCGAGTCCGGAGGTTCATTTGCGAACGAATAGCAAGTTCTGATGGCCACTGGGATATCAATCAGTTAGTAAATAGAGCGAATTACGATTTTTTTATGCAGTTCTGTGCTAAACGAACGGCCATCAAATCTCGATCAAATATTGAAAATTTTCTGTTCGAAATCGGTATCTTTGATCGGCGCAATCAACAAATCCATCTTGAACTCGATGATGGATGGCTGTCAGACGCAATGCGGGTAGTTGCCCAACATGAGAGAGCCGCAGCGCAGCGCCGCGCAATGGTCAATGACCCCATTGACTTCCTTATTGTCAGCGGTTGGCACGGACTTGCGAACGCAACGAAAGAAGAACTTTTAGATCTTACGGGCAGTATTATCACTGACACAGAGCCATTAGAAGACGAGGCTATTGCTCGTCCTAGCGCTTCCGAGAGTCGCACTTGGAACAGACCAGCCCCACAGCATTCATCCCGTCTATCCACGTCAACCATCATTAATTTAGTAGCTCATGAACGGGCATCATCCGCACATCACCAGCTTGAGCAACTTACTGACGCTGCCGCGCGTTCACAGGGGTATACTCCGTTGTACAACGATCAGATTGATATGCACTTTTCTACGCCATATGGCCATGTCCTGGCCGAGATGAAGAGTTGTCATCGGGGAAATCTTCATAGTCAAGTCAGGCGTGGGGTAAGCCAACTATTGGAATATCAATTTATTTACAGAGAAAGACTTGGTAAGGATGTTGTTCCCATCCTTATCATCGAGACTCAGCCAACAAGAGAGCATCGGTGGCTTATCGAGTACACCGAGTCTATTGGCATCTTGCTAGCGTGGAAGGACGAGAACCGACTTGTAACGACAGTAAACATTCCGACTGCCCTCAGCGGAGTAGTCCTGCCTCAGTGAGAACCGTTCCAACCATTGGTATTAGCAGTATAGGCTGAAAAATGTGGCCGTGTTTCGAGGTAGGTCTCAACCTCATCACCCCAGCATGTCCAGCCCGGAATAGGCTCTCGCGCAAACAGCTCAAGATATGGGCCTGGACTACATGCTTTAATAATGCTGTACACATCCGCTGGTTTTCGCGAATGTTCTTGTTTTCTGCTCACAACAATATTGGTCTGCCGCCGTCCTGGATCGAGTGTTCTCATGTTTCCCTTAATACCGAAGAGAAGCAGTTCCGTAACATTGCGAAAGTAGAATCCGACTCCACGACCATCCGGACCGCCATCTTTGCGAACTTTGAACCAGACGAGGTTTGTTTTGTACGTAAATCCCCATGCTTCCATTATATCAAGAGCTTCCTTAATTAGGGCATTCGGAGACCATAAATATAAATGGCTTGGTATTTTTGCATGGGCGGCCACTGGCAAAGCAGCAATCTCATCGAAGCTCATGGTGCAATAGCGATGAAGACGCTTGTGCTCTGGTGCCATCTTCCCAGTTCGGTTGTGAAATCTCCAAGGAGGATCAACAAGGATCGTTGAAAACATTCCATTGAGGCCGGGTAATCGGTCCATAGCAACGCACTCCTTTGTTGTTATCTCCGCCGCAATAGTGGGGCTTGTTCAGTGAGATAGTGTGAGACAGCTTCCCGCACAACCCATGCGACGGAAACTTTATTACTCAAGGCAATTCTTTCAAGCTCTTTGTAATCCTCTGAAGGAAGACTTACAGTGGTCCGGATAGATTTCTGATTCCCTTCCTTCGTCACTTTGATTTTCTGCATGGCCACCTCCATGAATGCATCACTTTACATCACTATAATGCATTCGGCAAGACCATAGCATTTGGCAGTAGCGCCTTAATGGACTATTTTACTAAAAAACTTTGTAAGACTTTCCATAGTATAGTTGAGAATAGATGACATTATTGAGCGAGTGAAAGCCTGTGAGGTGAAGAAAGAACCAAGCTGAAAAACGCTCCTATCAAGTCAGAAAAAAGACTATCATTGATGAAACATATGGACTTTGGGCTCCAAGACTTTTTGTGCAGAAGCGGCTTCTGCACAAAAGACTGTGGAAAAGTCGGGGTTTTTGTGCAAAGCCGGTTGTATGCTCCATTACCGTTGACCTTTGACGAGACCCTGATACGCGTGCTTGAGGTTCTCCAGCGCGAGGGACGAGTGTCAACCGTGCGCGCAGGAGACGATTTGACCTGGACAAGGCATAGCTCGAAGACTTGAAGATCGAAATCATCCAGGCCAAAAGGCTGGCGATCGACGAAGCTGGAACGATGGGCGTCTGGTACGAAAGGTCTACCTAACTGAAACAGATACCGAGGCATGTGACGAGGCAATACATGGCATACTCGGGTGGATCTATCGCGACTGTCTACTGTTACTTTTTGGTGCTTTGTCTCTTACGAGACTCTTGAAGCATGACCAGCAACCGCCCAATATAGGGCTGGACGTTTGCCTGGCTCAGATAAAGCACCCATAAGTCCCTCTCCTTGCAGCACGAGGCAGGCTTATACGCCAGCCCCCTGGTCGCAAGGCCTACCTCTAAGGCTTCGATGCCGTGATCCACACAGGTTCAATCCCCTCATCCTGGAGCCACTGGGCAGCATGCTCCTGCTGACTTTGCTGCTGCAGGGTCGTCCAGCGTTGTTGCTCGTCAGGATAGTGCGCCAGCACATCTTTGAAGCGGCGTACAGCATTGCGTCCTTCCAGGGCATTGGTCAGCTTGCTCCGCAGGTCAGTGTCGCGCACTGTGTCAACGAAGTCGGACATGGTCTCCTCGACTTCCCAGTCCAGGGCTTCAGGAATTGGCAGATAGCGCCCCTGGGTATCGCTGAACACGGCTTGCGCCTCGTGCAGTTCCTCCTGCTGCCAGGCGTTAAGACTCCCAGCTATGGTTTGGCCTTCCTCAAGCGCATTCCAGACATCTGTCGAAATGCGCATAATGCGCCCAGTGTGCGTATCAAGATAATAATCGTTCTCGTCGCTCCCCTGTCTAGCCATCGCCCTCGCCAACGCCTCGAAGTCAATATTGAGACGCCTGAGCGCCATGATCGCTCCTCCCCCTCATGTTTTGCGCTGTTCCCCGGTGAAAACTTTATCCTGTACCGTTTGTTGTACTCCTTCTTGCGCCCCAGCGCAAGAGCAGATCGCTCACCCTTTATGGATGGGCTACTAAAAAGGTTTCAATCCACGCCACCAGACGCTCAGGCGCGTCCTCTGGTACGAAATGGCTAGCATCCTCGACCACATGTGTCCTCGCCTGCGGGAATACGTCTTGCCACTGCTGCAACACAGATGCGCCTAGCACAGGGTCACGTATACCCCAGAGCAAGAGTACGGGTGTCCTGGCAAACTGGGCTAAGCCGCTCTCGATCTGCTGCATGACCGCATAGGAAGGGGCCGCAACGTGCGTTGGAATGTCACGTGACCAGCACAGGAGCGCCAGGCGTGATGTCGGGGTGGAGAAAGGAGCCCGGTAGGCGTCCATGACTGTGGTGGTAAGGCGCTCGGTATGATAGGTCGTGCCCCGCAGTGCTGGTTCAAGATAACCGTGTCGCTCCAGTACAAATTTGTCCCCACGCTCGGAGCGAATGATCTCAAGCAAACGTGGCAAGGGACCACCTGGCCATAGAGCAAAGGCCCAGGTATTCATCAGAACCAGTCGTTTGATACGCGCTGGATGGCGTACAGCAAAACCGAGTCCGACTGGCCCACCCCAATCGTGCAGTACCAGCGTAATATGACGCAGGTCAAGATGTAGCATCAGGGCTTCAAAATTGGCGATATGATGCTGCAGGCGATACGGATACGGGGTTGGCGGCACACTGGATTTCCCCATGCCCATATGATCTGGTACGATGCAACGCCGCTGCCGCGCCAGAGACGGGATGAACTGCCGATACAGATAGCCCCAGGTTGGATCCCCATGTACGAGGACAATAGGTTCACCCTGCCCTTCGTCAACGTAGTGGAGCTGCAGCCCATTATGGACGTAATAGTGCGGAGCGAAAGGCCAGGAGCCCGCCCATGTCTCGTCTTGAATCTCGATCACACCGGACTCCGCTGCTGTGGCACGCTCACTGCTGATACTCCCGATGGCGATACTCCCCACTTTTCCCGCCGCTTTTGTAGAGCAATTCCACATCAGCCAGGCGCATTTGCCGGTCGAGACTTTTACACATATCGTACACCGTGAGACCAGCGACCGTCACGGCCGTGAGAGCTTCCATCTCGACACCAGTGCGTCCCCTATTGCGCACACGTGCCTCAATACACACACGCAGTCCCTCGGCATCTGGCCAGAGATCCACCTCAACGCTAGTAATCTCCAGGGGATGACACATCGGGATCAGGGTCGGGGTCTGTTTTGCCCCCATAATCCCGGCGATACGGGCCACCTGGAGGACATCGCCTTTGGCGATTTGCTGCTCGACGATAGCGCGCAGTGTCGTGGCCTGCATATATACCGCACCGCGCGCTACAGCCTGGCGAGCCGTCACCTCTTTGCTGCCGACATCCACCATGCGTGCCCGGCCCTGGGCATCCATGTGCGTCCATTCTGCCACGACCTACTCCTTCGCCTGGACCAGCGCGGCCACGAATTCCGGCACCCGCGCGAGCGCTTCAGGCAGTTTGGCGGCATCAGGGCCACCGCCCTGCGCCATGTCAGGACGCCCGCCGCCCTTGCCACCCATAAGTGCCGCTACCTGCCCGAGCAAGGTGCCGGCCGACAGACGCTGCGTCAGGTCACGCGTGACGCCGGCCACGAGCACGGCTTTGTCGTCTTCGACGCTCCCGACCACAACCACGCCGGAGCCGAGACGGTCCTTCGCGGTGTCGACGAACGAGCGCAAGGCCTTACGGTCGAAATTGTCGAGACACAACGCCAGGACCCGCACCCCAGCCACTTCGCGCACCTGGCTAAAATAATCCTGCGTCTGCGCCGTGGCCAAGCGCATCTGCAGGGCCTCGATCTGACGCTCCAGTTCGCGCTGTTGTGTGGCCAGACGCTGCAGCTTGTCCACCTCCTCATCAGGTTGCGCGCGCAATACCTGTCGTACGTCGCTGAGAATGCGGCCGTTATGCTTCACGTGCGCATACGCTCCTGGGCCAGTCAGAGCCTCAATACGTCGCACGCCAGAGCCAATGCCGGCCTCATAGGTCACGGTAAAGAAGCCGATCTCCCCCGTGGCCCGCACGTGGGTACCGCCACAGAGTTCCTTACTAAAGTCCGGGACCTCGATAGTGCGCACCTCTTCACCGTACTTTTCACCAAACAGCGCTAGCGCCCCCCAGGCAATGGCACTGTCGAGATCCATCGTCGCCACCTGTAAGGGCGTATTGGTCCAGATTTGCTCATTCACCAGGCTTTCGATGCGGTCCAACTCGCGCTGGCTGAGGCGCGCAAAATGCGTAAAATCGAACCGCAGGCGGTCTGGGGCCACGAGTGAGCCCGCCTGCTTGACATGCTCGCCAAGAATTTGCCGCAGCGCCGCATGCAAGAGGTGCGTGGCCGTATGGTTTTTGCGGATCGCCTCCCGGCGGGGCACATCGATCTCGAGCTGCATGGTCATTTCGTGCCATACCGTGCCACGCTTCACCACACCGTTATGCACGATGAGGTCGCCAGCCGGTTTCTGCGTATCCGTAATCTCCACTTCGACCCCATGATCAAGAGCCAGGGCCCGGCCCACGTCACCGACCTGTCCGCCGGCTTCGCCGTAGAACGGCGTGCGCTCGAACACCAGCTCGACGCGCTGCCCGGCATGCGCCTCCTCAACTTCTCGACCCTCCACCACGATGGCAACCACCGGGCCGGTCATCTGGGAGGTATCATAGCCAGTAAAGATCGAGGCGCCGGCACGCTGGAGTACGCGTTGATACACCGAGGCCACCTGCACTTCCCCAGAGCCCTTCCAGGTCTCGCGGGCTTTGACGCGCCTGGCCTCAAGTTCTGCCTCAAAATCTTCCCTGTTCAGGTTGATTCCCGCTTCGAGTGCTACCTCCTCGGCCAGATCGATCGGGAAGCCAAACGTATCGTAGAGCTGAAACGCCTCGGTCCCCGTAATGCGCTGCGTGCCGTCTTCCCGGTGCTGCGCGATGAGGCTGTCCAGTTCACGCATGCCCTGGTGCAGCGTGTGCAAGAAGCGCTCCTCCTCGCCCAACAGCATTTTGCTGACGTATGCGCTCTGCGCTTCCAGCTCTGGATAGGCGCTGCCCATGACGCGCTGCACCGCATCCACCAGGCGATATAGGAAGGGCTCCTCGAACCCGAGCATCTTGCCGTGGCGGGCCGCACGCCGGATGATGCGCCGCAACACATAGCCGCGCCCGGTGTTCTCGGGCCGCACCCCGTCGCACAGCAGAAACATGCTGGCACGCATATGGTCCGCAATGACACGCATGGACACATCCTCGGGCTTGACGCTGCCATAGGGTTTTTCGGCGAGTTCTTCCACCGCCGCGATAATGGGGCGGAGCAGGTCCGTATCATAGTTGCTCTGCACACCCTGCATGATCGCCGCAATGCGCTCCAAACCCATGCCAGTGTCGATATTCTGCTGTGGCAAAGGGGTAAGCGTGCCATCCGCGGCACGGCTGTACTGCATAAAGACCAGATTCCACAACTCAAGAAAGCGGTCGCCCTCGCCACCCAGGACATCCTCAGGGCCGGTCCCGAGAGCCGGCCCCTGGTCAATATGAATTTCTGAACACGGTCCACAGGGACCAGTATCGCCCATGGCCCAAAAATTGTCCTTTTCCCCCAGGCGCACGATACGCTCAGCCGCCACGCCTACCTGCTTGTGCCAGATGTCAAAGGCCTCGTCATCGTCGCGATAGATGGTGACCCAGAGCTTCTCCACCGGGAGTTGTAACACCTGTGTCAAAAACTCCCAGGCAAAGGCGATCGCCCCTTCCTTAAAATAGTCACCAAAGGAAAAGTTGCCCAGCATCTCGAAAAAAGTATGGTGGCGCGCCGTATAGCCGACGTTTTCCAGGTCATTGTGTTTGCCCCCAGCGCGCACACACTTTTGGGAACTCGTAGCGCGCACATACTCGCGCTTTTCCCGCCCGAGGAGCACATCCTTAAACTGCACCATGCCGGCGTTGGTAAACAGGAGGGTGGGGTCATCTTTGGGAATGAGCGGTGAACTTTTCACGACTCGGTGATTGTGCTGCTCGAAATACCGCAAAAATGCACTGCGAATTTCGTTGCTTGTCATGTGTACTCCTCATCTACGTTCGCCACATCTCCGCTGGGGAGAGGGACTATATCACATTGCTCAACTCGCCTCATGCCCCCGTCTCCAGTTTACGCAGAGGGCCTTGCAACCTGAAGGAGATCCCCCCCTGCCGATCAGGGCGCTTACGCACTCTATTAGCCAGGAAAGCCAGCTCCGGTTTGTACGCTTCTTCGGAACGTACCTGCCAGCGCACGTTGAGCTGACTGTCCGCTAGAGGGGTTTTCCAGGCAATAGTCCCACGCCCGTCGATGAACAGATCTTTCCCCTGGCAAGTAAGCGCTACCGCGCCGGCCTGCTTCGCAGGCGTTTTGAGTTCACCCTGCAAGGTGTCGCAGACAATCTCACGGGGCAGCTGCCAGCCGGGAATGCCTACGAAAACTATGGATTGCACCCGCAGATTGAGGCTGCTATCTTGCATTTGCCCATCACTGCTAAGCGCCGCGGTGGCATCTCCGCCGAGGCGTCCACGTATAAACGCTTTGCCATCCTTGCGCAGCAGAGCGTACTGGGTCACATCCAGATCGGTAAAGCGAGTTTTGACTTCCCACAGCGGGACGCCCTCAACTGTGGTATAGCGTGCCTCCCCTTCCAGACGCCCGCTATAGAGCCCAGCCTCAAAACGCAGTTGCATTTTCCTCGACAACAGGGCAAGCCACTCAGGGTGGACGCGGAGGGTCTCAATAGCCATCGTCGCCTCACTGGGGCTGAACGATTCCACTTGCAAACGAATGCCTTCAGCGCGCAAGCCAGGAGGGAACGCCGGGTGCAGCCGGGTGAGTACCAGTTGTCTCCCATCCCGTGACGCCCATTCCATGAGACGCTGTTGCAACAAGTCGTAGGGGAACAGCCAGTACGCAAAGACCACAAAGGCCACCAGAGCGTAAAGCGTATATGCCAGAATTTGCAGAATAATGCCTCTGATACCTACCCCCGTCCTGCTTACTCCACTTTAAAGTAGAGCATAGTCATTTGATTGGCTTGATTGGTGAGGCTCGCTCGATTGGCTGGCTGCGCATCACGCTTGAGCACCGCCACAATTCTCTTCTGTACAATACCCACGACTCCTATGGACTCAACACGAAAATGCGTACTCTTGACATCTGCTACGCTGCCCAGGGCTCTCCGCAGGTTCGCATCCTGCACGGCCTCATTCAGGTTTTTGAGCTTTTTCTCTTGCCGTTTAGCGACGATTTCCTCCACGATGCCTTCCGCACTACTGCGGGTTGTCTGTGCTCCAGTCTGCACTCCAGCAATGAGGGCTTTGAGGACCTCTGGGGCAGCAGTATTCACATTCACCTTGGCTCCCTGGTTAGCTGTCTGGGCACCTGTCTGCGGACCTGTCTGTGGGCCCGTTTGCGGACCTGTCTGTGGGCCCGTTTGCGGACCTGTCTGCGGGCCTGTTTGTGGGCCTGTCTGCGTCTGCTCGGCCCCAAAGGGAGTCAGATAATTGTTACTACCGAGATCGAGGTCTGCAACGGCCTCTGGCGTTGCACCCGGAAACAATTTCGCCAGCGTTTCCACATTATCCAGGCCCTTCACCAGGCGGAGTTCCCCAGGCGTCCGCATAGGCCCATTGGGCGGCGCATACGGGCTGGGAAGAGTCTGATAATACGATTTTTCTGCACCACCCGTCCCACGCGGGTTATCGTCGGCATCAAGCCAATCGCTCAGCGCATCCACGACCTCAGGATCAATCTTAAAACTCTCAAAAAATCTCTGAAAAATACTCACCCATACCGCTGACGGTGGCTGATTTTCGTCACCATGCGGCGGCATGAGAGCATTAATAGGCAGTTTGCTATCCTCGTCCGTAATCCGCAGACTGATGCATCCCGCACCACCCTGTTCTTCGGCGCGAGGGTCGGCACCGTGCTGCGAGAGGGCCGTCTTGGCGTCACGCCCCTCGATCGGTAGCCCCTCCCCCAGGCCCGCGGTCGCCAGTTCGATGAGTTGCTGGGGAGAAAAGCAGGCCGGGACAAGCCCGAGCTTATACCAGATATCTCCTGGTCCATTGGAATCTTTAGGAGCCTGTTGAAGCAACGCTTGCGCAAAACGCACACCAGCCAGCGCCAAATGATACGCCTGTACATCGCTGGCATAATTCATCGCCAAGTCAATTTCCACCGAGGCGTCAAAGTGGTATTCAAGCACCAGGACCGTCACCAACGCCACCACAAAGAGGGTCAGGACCAGGGCCAACCCTCGCTCCTGCCCCCGATACCGCCTAGCGCCCGGGCGTAGGCAGCCCGCTCGTCTGAGTCTGAGTGCGGCGTGTTTGCGCGTCTTCACAGGCACCTCGCATGGGCAGCGCCACTGTAGTAATAAACGCCCGTTCATACTGCGGCGCATCGCGCAGGGTCAAGGCCAGGCGCACACGACACGGCAAAAGGCTCTGGTCATCCCTGTTGGGAGGCCACTCCTCGTAGTCTTTTTCTGCGTCGTAATAGGTGATTTCCAACCCCACCGCCAGGTCTGTCAACTCTAACTGGCTGGCACGTTCGCGGCGCTCGTCCTCCTTCCCTGAGCAGTCCTCCTCCCGAAATAGCGCCGTTTTCCCTTGCAGATTGTCCGCCACGTAATAGGCCACGTGGCAGAGCTCGTAACTCGGCACTTTGTCGCTATAGCGCCGGTAAGGAACGGTCAGAAAATCAATACGGTCATGCCCCGCCGCACCGTCCGCATTTTTTTTGCCCTGGAACCCCATGCCGCTCCCTGTCGGAGGCGGCATGGCCGCCCCAACTTCCTGCGCCATGCGTAGCAATGCCACACGTCCAACGCGATAGATTTCTATATGCTGCCGACCTTTCTCCACCCCACTGGCCACGGCGGCAAAGGCCGCAAAGATCACTCCGGCAATAAGGGCAAACAAAAATAAGGCCAGGAGCAACTCGACCAAGGTAAAACCCCCTTCCTCCTGGCGTGCCCGGAGTGAACCACGACCTTTAGCGTACCCCATATGCTTCCAGCGTGTAATAATGGGTCTGCTGCCCATCGACCCAGGAGACCGTCACTTCCAGGCGCCGCACCGTCACGGGCTGCCCACCATCTAAAGCGTCTAGCATGCGTTCAGTCACCGCCGTGGCCCATTGAAAACGTGCGAGTTCTGGCCCGGCAAACTTGCCCTGCTCCTCACCTGTCTCAGGGAACTCATTCATAGTGGCCATTTTCCCTTGCGCCAATAACACCGCGGTGGACAAATCTTGGGCGCGTATCGTGGCATCGAGTGAGCGCAGATGCAGGCCCATGAATGCCACCAGGGCAATCGCCACAATGGCCACGGCGATCAGCACTTCGAGTAACGTAAAACCCGGGGCAGTGATGTGGGCCTGGAACTTAACTCGTCTTCTGTTCCACATAGTCATCGAAGACCTTCACCCGGCCCGCCAGGGGCTCAATCATCAGGGTGGCCTTCTGATTGCTGTCCGTACCGAGATGAATGATGCTTGGCTCGGCGAGCCCAGTTGGGTAAAAATGCGTCACCGCCTCCCCCTCGCGTGTTTTCGTGCCCTGGGGAGAGACCACATCCAGGACACGGACGTCTGCCGGCAAGGCATACGCGCGCAGTTCCCGGCTGGTCTCTAGCCGACACACATCCCCATCGAGGTAACACACGGACATCACCTGTCTGTCGAGGTCAAACGTCAGGCGGTAGATACGTTTCGTGAGCGCCGCGTGTGCCTGCAGGTAGCGGACTGTGCCGTATATGCCGTTGATTGTACTGCGGAGATGCTGCCGCTCGAGCGTGCCGGAGAAGCGTGGCATCACGGTCGCCATGACGATACCGAGCACGAGGATGACCATGCTTAGCTCGACCATGGTAAACCCATGCTCATCGTGATATACGCCAGCTTTCGATATCCGCATTATAGCTATCACCGCCTTCCACACCGTCCGCGCCGAACGATCTCAGGTCGTAGTCGGGGCTATGCTGGCCGGGTGAGATATAAACATACGCATTCCCCCACGGGTCGCGGGGAATTTCCTGCTTGTCCAGATAGCCCCCCTCTGGCCAGCCACGTGGCAGCACACCGCTGGTGGGCCGCCGTACCAGCGCCTCCAAACCCTGATCAGTAGTCGGAAACACACCATTGTCCAATTTGTAACGCTTCAGAGCGTCCTCGAGAATGCGCATCTGCGCCAGGGCCGCCCCATAGCGCGCCTTGTCGGTTTCACCCACGATACGCGGCATGACAATGGCTGCAAGCAGGCCTAAGATAATAATAACAACCATGAGTTCAATCAGGGTAAATCCGGCCGTAGTCCGTATGCCCCACCTCATATCTCGTCTCCCCCGACGCACCCTGCGCCGCCCCAGCACGGTACAGCCACCTCGGCGATCGTGTATGACTACCCTGAAAGCTTTACACCCGGCATATTTCTGCTATGTCGTTACCCTTCTCTGTCGCTAAAACCTTAGCACAGGCGCCGTGCCTTGTCCATCGCCCTGCGGGGATCGCCAGAGGCGCTGGCCAATGCTTTGGCCTTGTCTTTTGCCATGTAATTGCGTACGTTCATGACTCCATCAAGGAGGTGTTATGGCTACATGGCGTCTACGCGTTGATCTGCATACGCATACATCCTATTCCGACGGTCTGGATTCCCCGACTCAACTGGTTGCCAAAGCGGCCCAGCAGGGTTTACATAGCATTGCCATTACGGACCACGATATCCTGACAGCGCTGTCAGAAGCGCAGCAAGCTGGCCGCGACTGCGGCGTGGAGGTACTGGTAGGCATTGAGCTGACCGTGCAGTACCAACAGTACGACGACGTTCATCTGTTAGGCTACTTTTTTGACCCCACGCATGCCGCCCTGCAAGCACAGCTGGCGCTGGCGCAGCAGCACCGCGTCCAGCGTGGCGTGGAGATGCTGGAGCGCATCAACGCGCTCCTGGTGCAAGACGGAAAAGCGCCTCTGGACAAGGAGCGCGTGCTGCAGAGTGCCCGCGGCGCCCTGACTCGTCCACATTTGGCTCACGCTCTCATGGCGCACGGCTACGCCAGCAATATCCAAAGCGCTTTTGAAAACTTCCTCATCCCCTGCAATGTCCCCAGGACGGCGCTAGGGGCTGCGGAAGCCTTGGCTTTGATGGCGCAGGCTGGAGGAGTATGCTCGCTCGCCCACCCAGGCACGCTGAGCACCGATCCAGACGTCCTGTATCCTCTCCTCGACGCCTTCAAAGCCATGGGGCTCGTTGGCCTCGAAGTGTACCACCACTGCCATTACCCGGATGCCCTTGCCTTGTTTCAGAGCTGCGCCACGCGCTACGGTCTGGTGGCCACTGGCGGCTCGGACTACCATGGACGTCCGGAGGGTGCCGTCTTGGGGCAGATCGCACCAGGGTATGCTGTGCCTGACCATGTCCTGCCTGAGCTGCAACGGGCCCATGCTGCCCGCGTCGGGGTGGGTTGCTGACGGCATGGAAGGCACGTCACAAGATGGTATGCCTGGGAATCGCCTTGACACTCTTGAAGTCGCTCTGCTAAGATCGCTTCCCGAAATGTGCCCCCAATTATGGGGGCGAACCTCATGTACGTCTCACCTGCTGATCTCAGGATATATCTGCACGCTAGGCGTGTGACGATGGGCAGAAACTGATTGCTGCTGTAGGAGTAGGCACGAGGGACCTACGTATGCTTGATAGTGTGTGGCTGGTTCCATTATGCCCTTTGCTCGGTGCAATGCTGAACGGATTTTTTGGGCGGCGCTACAGCCGTGAGACCGTCGGTCAACTTGGCATTGCTGCCGTAGGCGTGGCTTTTCTCATCTCCCTAATGACCTTTATAGCTTTTCTGAGCCAGGCAGCACCGCACTATCAGGCGTCGGTGTTTCCCTGGATCGCTGCCGGAGACTACAGTGCCCAGGTGGGTTTTCTGATCGACGGACTTTCGTGCACCATGATGCTGGTAGTGACGGGTGTGGGACTGCTCATTCACATCTATTCGACGGGATATATGCACGACGAGGAGGACTACGCGCGCTTCTTTACCTACCTCAACCTGTTTGTTGGCGCTATGCTGATCCTGGTCATGGCCGACAATTACCTGCTCATGTTCGTCGGCTGGGAAGGGGTGGGGTTGTGTTCGTATCTGCTCATTGGCTTTTGGTATACACGCCAGAGTGCCACGGACGCTGGCAAAAAAGCGTTTATCGTCAACCGGGTCGGTGACTTTGGGTTCATGCTCGCCGTCTTGCTCCTCTTTGTGACCTTCAAAACAACAGACATGCTCAGCGTCCAGGAGCAACTCAGCCATGTGCACGTCGGTGGTGGGGTGCTCACGGCGATTGCCTTGCTCCTCTTCACCGGAGCGGCAGGGAAATCGGCGCAGATACCGTTGTACGTGTGGCTGCCAGACGCCATGGAGGGGCCCACGCCGGTCAGCGCCCTCATCCATGCCGCCACCATGGTGACGGCTGGGGTCTATATGATCGCGCGCTCGTCCTTACTCTTTACCTTGGCACCGACCGCCTCAGGTATCGTGGCGTTTGTGGGGATTGCGACAGCGCTGTTTGCCGCGACCATGGCGCTGGTGGCCACGGATATCAAGCGCGTCTTAGCCTACTCGACCGTGAGTCAGCTGGGCTATATGGTCTGTGCCGTCGGTGTGGGGGCCTATACTGCTGGCATTTTCCACCTGGTGACGCATGCCTTCTTTAAGGCGTTGCTGTTTCTGGGCGCTGGCGCGGTGATTCACGCCCTGGCCGGCGAGCAGGACATGCGTAGGATGGGAAACTTGCGCGCCGCTTTGCCAACCACCCATTGGACCATGTACTGGGCGACACTCGCCATTGCCGGGATCTTTCCTTTTGCCGGATTTTGGAGCAAAGATGAAATTCTGGCTGGGGCGATCAAGGCAGGCGGCCTCAATATCCTGTGGTGGCTCGTTGGGCTTTTGACGGCATTTCTGACGGCCTTTTACATGTTTCGTCTGTTGTATCTCACCTTTTATGGGACCTCGCGCGTCGAGCCTCACGTGGCAGAACACCTGCACGAAGCGCCTCCGGCGATGCGCGTGCCCCTGATGTTCCTGGCCCTGCTCGCGCTGTTGGGTGGTTTCCTCGGTTTTCCCCCCGAGCATGGTGGTCTGCACCGCTTGCTCGAACCCGTTTTTGCCGGAGCCGAGCATCTCCGCGGTGGGCCGCACCACTTTGGTTTTGGTGATGTAGTGTTGATGCTCATCTCGCTCACGGTAGCGGTGAGTGGCTGGCTCCTGGCGCGCCGCGTCTATATGCAGGAGCCAGAGCTGGAAGCCCAGTGGATACAGCGCTGGCACGGCTATTACACACTTCTGCTGAATAAATATTATGTGGACGAAGCCTACACCAAGTACATTGTGCGCCCGCTGTATGCGCTCTCCGAAAGCGCCTTGTGGCGCGTGTTTGATGTGGGGATAATCGATCGTCTGGTCAATGTCATAGGGCGTGTTATGAGTCTGAATGGCCAGTTTTTGAGTTACGTGCAGACCGGCTATGTGCGGACCTATGCCTTAACGTTGGTGGGAGGGGCCGTCATCATGCTCCTCGTGTTGCTCTAGGAGCGTTGGCGCGAGGAAGAAAGGACCGCCTGGCATGGCTTTTCCACTGCTCAGCGTGATCGTGTTCTTGCCCTTACTCGGGGCTGTGGTGCTGGCCGGCATTCCCCGTGAGCACGTCAATGCCCTGCGCTGGGGGGCGCTCGTGGCGATGCTCGTGACGTTTGGGGTATCGCTGGCGCTGTACCCACTGTTCGACCCGGCGTTGCCTGGGATGCAATTCAGCGAGTACGGCGCCTGGATCAGTAGTGTGGGGATCTTCTATCACCTTGGGGTCGATGGCCTCAGCCTGCCACTGGTACTCCTGACCACGTTTCTCTCTCCCATTGCCTTCCTCGGGGCCTGGAGCAGTATCACCACCAAGGTCAAAGAGTTTGCCATGTTCATGCTGCTGCTCGAGACCGCCATGCTCGGGGCCTTTCTGGCGCTGGACCTGTTCTTATTTTTTATCTTCTGGGAAGCCATGCTGATCCCCATGTATTTTATCATTGGCATCTGGGGGGGTGAGAACCGCCTGTATGCCACGGTCAAATTCATCCTCTACACTATGGCCGGCAGTGCCCTGATGATGGTGGCTATCCTGGCGCTCTATGTCTTCAATCAGAAGTTCAGTGGCCAGTTGTCCTTTGACCTCCTCGATCTGTATCGCGTGCCGCTGTCTCTACGGCAGCAAAAATGGCTATTTCTGGCGTTTTTCCTGAGCTTTGCCATTAAAGTGCCGCTCTTCCCCTTCCATACCTGGCTCCCCGATGCGCACGTGGAGGCGCCAACGCCTGGCAGCGTGATTCTGGCCGGGGTACTGCTCAAAATGGGTGGGTATGGACTCCTGCGCTTTTGCTTGCCGCTGTTCCCGGACGCCGCGGCGGCGTATGCGCCTACCGTGGCCGTGCTGGCGATCATTGGCATCATTTACGGGGCACTGGTCGCCATGGTGCAACCAGATCTGAAAAAACTGGTGGCGTATTCCAGTGTGAGCCACCTGGGCTTTGTGGTGCTGGGTATCTTCTCGCGGCAAGCGGCTGGGATCGAGGGCAGTGTCCTGCAGATGGTGAATCACGGTCTGAGCACAGGCGCGCTGTTTTTGCTGGTAGGGATGATTTATGAACGTCGACATACACGCCTGATCGCTGCGTACGGTGGCTTGTGGCGGCAGATGCCGATCTTTGCGGTATTTTTCCTGGTGGTCATGTTCTCGTCCATTGGTCTACCCGGCCTCAATGGCTTTGTCGGCGAATTTCTTATCTTGCTGGGGACGTTTGAGTACCAGCGCTCCTTCGCGGTCTTCGCGGCATCTGGTATTATTCTTGGGGCTGTCTATATGTTATGGATGTATCAGCGGGTCATGTACGGCGAGATCACGCATGAGGAAAATCGCCATCTGAGCGACCTCTCACCGCGCGAAATTGCCCTGCTCGTGCCCGTGATGCTGATGATTGTGTGGATTGGCGTGTACCCATACACGTTTCTGCGCCCTATGGACGCCGCTACTGCCCATCTTTTGGAGCAGATGCAGGTGCAGAAAACCATGGTAGCCCAACCCTGTGAGGGCATGCGGCAGGCGGAATGCGGCATGCACAATGTCACTATCTCTGCGCGCGAGGAGCGACGGCCGTGACCATGCTGCCTCTCTTGATTACGTTCCTGCTTGCGGCTGTGGTGTGTCTCTTACTGCTGAGCCTGTCGCGCTTTGTGGGACCGCGACGGCCAACGCCCGTGAAGGTTCTCCCGTTTGAATGCGGTATGGAGCAGCTCAACAAACCCGGGGCACAGGTGCCCGTGAAATTTTCCGTAGTCGCCATGCTCTTTATCATCTTTGATATTGAGGTCGCGTTTTTGTATCCTTGGGCGGTAGTATTTCGTCAGCTCGGTCTACCCGGCCTGGTAGCCGTGCTGGCCTTCTTGCTGATCCTGGCGGTTGGCTTCCTCTATGCCTGGCAGCGTGGTGCCCTGGAGTGGGATTAAGCGCACGGAGATGTGGAGAGACTGATGAGCGATGCCTCTAGTACCAGCGTCAGGCTGCAGCAACGCTTTGGCTCGGCCATTCTGGCACAGCATGCCGCGCACGGGGACGATACGTTGGTCGTACAGCGTGCCGCCTGGCGCGATATCATGCGCTTTCTGCGCGATGATCCGGACCTGCGCTACGATTTTTTGATGGATTTAACTGCAGTCGACCACCTCGTGATGGGGCGCACGCCGCGCTATGAGGTAGTGGCGCATCTCTATTCTCTCCCGCACAACCAGCGCGTGCGCCTCAAGGCGCCTGTTCCGGATGACGATGCACGCATCGATTCGCTGATGCCGGTCTGGGAGGGGGCGAACTGGTTTGAACGTGAAGTCTACGACATGTTCGGTATTACTTTCGACGGCCACCCGGATTTGCGTCGCATCTTGCTGTATCAGGGATTTGAAGGGCATCCCCTGCGCAAAGACTACCCGCAGGACAAAGAGCAGCCGCTCGATCATAACGCCTTCGATCCGTCGTTTTATATGAATAAACGCAACGACCAGGGCACCGAGACGCGCCACATGCTCTTGCATATGGGACCGTCGCACCCGGCGATGCATGGTGTCATTCACCTGACCCTGGAACTGGACGGTGAGACGGTGGTCGATGGCGATACGGAGATCGGCTACCTGCACCGCGCCTTTGAAAAAGAGTCGGAGAGTCACACCTATACGCAGGTGATTCCCTACACCGACCGGCTCAATTATGTTTCACCGCTGATCAACAACGTAGGCTATGTGCTGGCCGTCGAAAAACTCTTCGACGTGCAGGTGCCGGAGCGCTGTCAATACATCCGTGTGCTCGTCAGTGAGTTGTCCCGGATCACAGATCACCTCACCTGCATCGCGGCCAACGCCATGGAGCTGGGGGCTTTTACAGTGTACTTTTACTTCATCAAGTCCCGCGAGGAGCTCTACCGTCTCATCGAGGCGATCTGCGGCGCCCGGCTGACGACGACGTACACTCGTGTTGGCGGGGTGATGGCTGACCTCCCCGAGGGTTTTACCGAGCGCCTGGCGCATACGCTCGATGGCCTACGCGAGTCTATGCGCGACGTAGCCCATCTCATTGAGAAAAATCGCATCTTCTACGACCGTACGCGCGGCACCGGCATTATTGCCCCGCATGATGCGATCGCCCTAAGCTTTACGGGGCCAGTTCTGCGCTCCGCCGGGGTCAATTACGATGTGCGCAAGGCGACCCCGTATCTGATCTACGATCGCCTGGACTTTGACGTGCCACTGGGCGAGCAGGGAGACAATTACGACCGCTATCTGGTGCGCATGGAAGAGATGCGTCAGAGCATTCGCATTGTGGAACAGTGCATGCAGCACATGCCGCCAGGGCCCGTACAGCTTGACGATGCCCGGATGACGATGCCGTCCAAAGCGGAAGTGTACGGTACCATCGAAGGTTTAATGAACCACTTTAAGCTGATCATTGATGGCATCAAGCCACCGCCGGGTGAGGCCTATTTCCCAGTCGAAGGGGCCAACGGTGAATTGGGTTTTTACATCGTCAGTGATGGCACGGGACGCCCCTATCGGTGTCGGGTTCGTCCGCCGTGTTTTGCGCTCATGCAGGGTCTCCAAAAGATGCTCAAAGGCGGTATGATTGCTGACATTGTCGCCACGTTCGGCACGATCAACATGATCGCTGGGGAAAATGATCGCTAAGCGAAAGGGCGGGGGCAGGTATGGCAGTGCAGTTCTCACAGGAAAGCCAGGCAACGATACAGCGGTTGCTCGCACGCTATCCGACCCGGCGTGCAGTGATGCTGCCAGCGCTGCACCTGGCCATGCGTGAGTTTCCCTATATCGACGATGAGGTTTGCCAGGCTGTGGCAGATTTGTTGCAAGTGCCCATGGTGGACGTGAAAGGTGTCGCGACTTTCTATTCGTTGTTTCCGACCGAGCCACACGGGGCATACAGTCTGGAAGTCTGTATCAATCTGTCGTGCTCCCTCAATGGTGCACGCCATTGCCTGCGCTATCTCGAAAACAAGCTAGGCATCAAAGCCGGTGAAACGACCCCGGACGGGCGCTTTACTTTGCGTGGTATGGAGTGCCTGGCAGCGTGTGATAAAGCGCCCATGATGCATATCAACAATGAGGTCATGCATACGCATTTGACGGACGCCAAGCTTGATCAGATCCTCCAGGAACTTTCAAAGTAAGTCTATTTCTCCCTCCATCTAGGAGAGGGTTGGCGTGGAGCGATGGTGAGGGTCCCATATGGAAAAAGTCCTGACGCGG
>Ga0075428_100002656_pt1 | contig 19414 bp, 17 predicted proteins | sample RhiMetdeltSRZDD2_FD_75291 | JGI IMG/M metagenome (GOLD analysis project Ga0075428, IMG submission 75291) | Populus rhizosphere microbial communities from Tennessee, USA - Rhizosphere MetaG P. deltoides SRZDD2 | ecosystem: Host-associated > Plants > Roots > Rhizosphere > Soil | place: USA... | reverse complement strand
CTCGGCATGAACGCCACCCACAACGTGCTCGGCAACGGCAGCCGGCCGAACGCGACGATCGGCCGCGCGCTGCGGCTCGTCATCCTCAACGTGCTGGGCGGGATCCCGGGTCAGCTCGATCGCTCGACCCTCGGTCACCCGGGGAAGTTCACCTTCTGCCTGGCCGAGGACGAAGAGGACAGCCCGTGGCTGCCGCTGGCCACCGAGCGAGGGATGCCGCCCGGGGCGTCGGCCATCACGGTGCTGGCCGTCGAGTCGCCACACCAGGTCATGAACGAGTGGACGCACGAGCCGCGGGACATCGCCGAGACGTACGCTGCCGCCATCCGCGCCAACATGCTCACCTACTCGATCTGGGCCGGGAACTACGCGGTCGTGGTGCCCAAGCAGCACCGGCAGATCTTCGCCGAGGCGGGGTGGAGCAAGAAGGATCTGCGCGAGTGCGTGTACGAACGGGCGCGCGTGTCGCGCCGCGAGTGGCGGACCGTGGGCAAGAGTGCCGTGGCCCCGCGCAAGGACGAGGACGCCGTGTATACCGCGCTGCGCTCGCCCGACGACCTGCTGGTGATCGCGGCGGGTGGGCCGGCGGGGGGATTCGGCGCGATCCTGCCGCCGTGGTATGGCCGGAAGTCACTGGCCGTGACGAAAGGAATCGACGCATGACAATCAAGGTGCTCGACCCGCGGCTGTCGCCCGAAGGCGAGGCGGCTCGCCTGGCCGCGCCGCTGGCGTCGCTCGACGGCGCGCTGGTCGGTCTGCTCGACAACGCCAAGATCGGCACTGCACGCTTCTACGACCACCTGGAGGCGATGCTGCGCGAGCGCTTCGGCGTGCGCGAGGTCATCCGGCGCCGCAAGCCGGACTCGAGCCGACCGGCGCCGGCCGACCTGCTGGGCGAGCTGAGCGCGGCGGACGCGATCGTCTCTGGCATCGGCGACTGAGGCAGTTGCTCGTCGTGCAGTCTGCACGACGCCCTCGCCGCGGAGAGCCGCGGCATCCCGGCCGTGGCCGTCATGACCGATCGCTTCGTCGCCAGCGCCCGCGCGGTCGCCGCGCTGAACGGACTGCCGGACTATCCGTTCGTGGTGATCGACCATCCGATCGCCAACGACGCTGACGACACGCTCCGGCACAAGGCCAATACCGTGGTGGCTCAGATCGCCGCCCTGTTGACCGAACGCCACGATCCTGCGCCTTGACGTAGCCCGCGGCGTGTGGGACGTTCGCCACCACTCGTAGCCGGTGCCGCACCGGTCGTTCCGGGTTCGCTGATCCTTTCGCTGGTTCGGACCTGTCCCGACATGAAAGGAGAGCCCGATGTATGCGACCACACCTCGCTTCACTCCTCGACGCCCACCGCTGACGCGACGTGACTTCCTCAAGCGCACGGGGTGGGCCGGCGCCGGGGCCACCGCCCTGGCGATCGGCCTCGGGCAGGGCCGGTCGGCCGCGCAGACCGCCTCGCCGTATCCCGACTGGATCCCGGCCAGTCCCAAGCCGCCAAAGAAGGGTGGCGTGCTCACACGGGCCTCGGCCTGGGATCCGCCGGTGATCGATCCCCGGCTCACGCAGTCGGTCGGACTCTTCCAGTTCGCCGGGCTCACCAGCAACCGCCTGCTCCGCTACGCGTTCACCGACGAGACGACGAGCGCCAACGACTTGAGCCTCAAGGGCGACCTGGCGGAATCGTGGTCGTCCTCGGCGGACGCGCGCGTGTGGACCTTCAAGCTCCGCCGGGGCGTCAAGTGGCAGAACGTCGCGCCGGTCAAGGGACGCGAGCTGGTGGCCGCCGACATCAAGTACTGCTTCGAGGCCTACGCCAAGGAGGGGGTGCAGGCGTTCACGTTCCAGGAGATCGAGGCCATGGACACCCCCGACTCGCACACCCTGCGTGTCCACCTCAAGACGCCCAACACGCTCTTCGCGCAGAACGTCGCCGAGCCGGTGACCGTGATCTTTCCGCGGGAGGTCCTCGAAGAGGACGGCGATCTCAAGAAACGCATGATCGGCACCGGTCCCTTCATCCTCAAGGAGCACACGCGCAAGGTGCGGATCGTGCTCCAGCGCAACCCGGACTACTTCGACACCGGCCGGCCCTACGTCGACGAGTACGTCATCCTTTCGACGCCGGACGCCGCGACCCGCCTGGCGGCGTTCCGCACGGGCGCCAGCGACATCACGTGGGTGGCCGCCGCGTCCGAGGTCGAGGCGGTGCGCAAGACGAACCCCGCCACCGTCGTGCAGGAGCTCAAGAGCACACTGGCGCCGTTCGGGCTGGCGCTGGCGCAGGACCGGCCTCCGTTCAACGACGTGCGGGTGCGGCGCGCCATCTCGACCGCGATCGACCGCCAGAAGCAGGTGGACACGGTGTTCGAGGGCCACGGGATCCTGGGCTGGGGCGTGCCGTATGTCTACTATCAGGACACGCCGCCGACGGCGAAGGATCTCGGTCCGTGGTGGCAGTATCGCCCGGCGGAGGCCAAAAAGCTGCTGGCGGAGGCCGGCCATCCCAACGGCTTCGAGACGACGCTGTTCTACTACGAGTACTTCCCGCAGATGACCTCGCAGGTGCAGCTGGTCCAGCAGGACCTCAAGAAGAACCTGAACATCAACGTGAAGATCACCAAGCTCGACTACACGAGCTACTACGGCCGGTACGTCGAGGGCAAATGGGACGGGATGGCCTGGGGCTTCCAGTCGGGCCACGCGGTCGGGCTCGACGAGCGTACGTACATGTACATGCACTCGAGGTCCACGAAGAACTTCTTCCGGGTCAACGACGGCGTCATCGACGAGCTGACCGTGAAGCTCCGGCAGGCGCCCGAGCGCGCCGAGCAACGCGCCATCGCCAAGCGGATCGTGGACCGCGAGTACGACCAGGCGCTGCGGCTGTGGATGCCGTACGACACCGGCTATCTGCTGAACCAGCCGTACCTGCGCAACATGGCGGCCGGGGTTCTGCGCGCCACGATCGGCTACGGCTCTCCGACCATCGCCCGCCTCTGGCTCGACAAGTAGTTGCCCGCGTTGGGGGCCGGCCGATGCCGGCCCCCACGCGTCCCTTGACGCGGGGGCGCGGCTGACGCACGATCAGCGCGGCATGGCCTCCGAGCTCCACGACCTGTCGATCGCCGAGCTGTCGCGGCTGATCGCCGCGCGACAGCTGTCGCCCGTCGAGCTGGTCGAGGCGCTGATCCAGCGCGTCGAGCAGTACGACCCGCAGACGCACGCGTTCATCACGCCCACGTTCGACCTGGCGCGGCGGCAGGCGAGGGAAGCCGAGGCCGAGATCGGTGCCGGCCGGGCGCGCGGCCCGCTGCACGGCATCCCGTTCGCGCTCAAGGACATCTACGACACCCAGGGCATCCTCACGTCCGGCCACTCGCGCGTGTTCATCGACCGCATCCCCCGGGACGACGCCACGACCACCCGCAAGCTCTACGAGGCGGGCGCCGTGCTGCTCGGCAAGCTCGCCACGCACGAGATGGCCCACGCCGGCCCGTCGTTCGATCTGCCGTGGCCACCTGCGCGCAACCCCTGGAACCTCGCGCACTTCACCGGGGGCTCGTCGACGGGCTCGGGTGCCGCGGTGGCCTCCGGCATGGTGCCGGTCGCGCTGGGCTCGGACACCGGGGGCTCGATCCGCGGTCCGGCGTCGCTCTGCGGCGTCGTGGGCCTCATGCCGACCTTCGGCCTGGTGAGCCGCGCGGGCGTCATCACCAACTCCTACACGTTCGACCACTGCGGTCCGCTGGCCCGCACGGTGGAAGACTGCGCGCTGGTCCTGCAAGCGCTGGCCGGGTACGACAGCCTCGACGCCGGCAGCGTGCGGCGGCCGATTCCCCTCTACCGCGAGCCCCTCGGTCGGGATCTGCGTGGCCTCCGGATCGGTGTCCTCCGCTACCACTGGGAAGAAGATATCCCCGCGTCGGAGGACACCCGGCGGGCCATGAACGCCGCGCTCGACGTGCTGCAGGGACTGGGCGCCGAGCTCGAAGAGTGTCGGCTGCGGCCGCTCGGCCAGCACTTCGACGTCAAGATCATCATCGCGGAGAGCGAGATCTTCAGCGTCCATCAGAAGAACCTGATCGCGCGCTTCCAGGACTTCGGAGCCGACTTCCGCTCGCGCGTGCTGCCGTCCGTGCTCTTCACCGCGAACGACTACGTGCAGGCCACGCGCGAGCATCGCCGGATGATGCTGGAGATGGAGCCGCTCTACGCGCGGTTCGACGCCTTCGTCACCGCCGGCATGGGCGAGGCGCCGCGCTTGACCGACTATCGCAGCGTCTCGTTCTGGCAGAAGCCCAGCCTGCTCACCGCGTGGAACGTGACGGGCCAGCCGGTGCTGGCGCTGCCCAACGGCTTCGGGCGCGGCGGCCTGCCGCTCGGCATGCAGATCGTCGGTCGGCCGTTCGACGAGGCGACCATCCTGCGTATCGGCCACGCCTACGAGCAGGCCACGGACTGGCACACCCGGCGCCCGCCGCTGGTCCGCGGCGCCGCAGCACCGGAGGTCACGCCTCCGCCGCTGCTCTCGGGGGGCGCCGAGTCGGTCGATGCCGAGACGCGCGATCTGTGCGTGAAGGCAGCGAAGCGTGCCGGGCTGCAGCTCGACGAGCTGGGGCTGGCGCAACTGCTGGAGGGCGCGCCCTACGCGCTCGGCATGGTGCAGCGGCTCCGCCGAGACCACGACGTGCACCACGAGCCCGCCAACGTGTTCAGCTTGCCCGTTCAACTGGGGGGCCCCGATATGGCCCCCCAGACCCCCCAGCGCTCGTAGCGTCCCGGGGGACCCGGGACGCTACTCGACATCTCGCGCCGAAGAATCTCCTATGAACCTCCAACCTTCTCCCCGGCAGCAGTCGCTCATCGACGCGGCGCGGCGGCTGGCGCTCGAGCGCTTCGCGCCGCGGGCGGCCACGCATGATCGCGAGGCCTCGTTTCCGTTCGACGACTATGCGGATCTGCGCGCCGAGAAGTTTCTCGGCCTCTGCATTCCGGAGCGGTACGGCGGACTGGGGGCGAGCTACGAGACGTACTGTCTGGTCGCCGAGCAGCTGGCGCAGGGCAACGCGTCCACGTCGCTGACCTTCAACATGCACTGCCTCACCATGATGATGATGGGCGAGATCGCGGATGCCATGCCGATGTCCGCCTCCGCTCGCGAGCGGCACGAGAAGCTGCGCGCGGCCAAGTTTCGGGAGGTGCTCGAGCAGGGCGCGTTCTACGGCCAGCCGCACAGCGAGCCGGTGGAGCAGGGGCAGACGGACACGCCGCTCTCGGTGGGCGGCCGGCGGTTCGGCACCACCGCCCGCAAGGTCGACGGCGGCTACGTGGTCAACGGCCGCAAGTTCTTCGTCTCGCTCGCGGGCTCCGCACCCTACTTCGCCACGCCGGCCATCCGGATCGGCGAGGAGCCCTGGATCGAGCGCACGCTCTACTTGCAGATCCCGAAGGACGCGCGCGGCGTCTCGTTTCCCGGCGAGTGGGATCCCATGGGCATGCGCGGCACGGTGAGCCGCGACATGCACATGCAGGACGTGTTCGTCGGGGACGACGCCGAGGTGTTGCCGCCCGGATTGTTCGGTGCGATGTACAACGCCTTTCCTCATCTCTCGCCGTTGACCTTCGACGCGACGTTTCTCGGGCTGACGCAGGCGGCCTACGACGGCGCCATCGCCTACCTGACCGGCCAGATGGCCGGCTCGCCCGGGCTGCACACCGAGGCGGCCGCCAAGGGGCACGCGATCGCCGAGATGCTGTTCGCGCTGGAGTCGAGCCGCGCGCTCTACTACCGTGCGATCTCCGAGGCCGGCGTGAACGTGCCGCTCGACGCCCTGCAGCGCGCGCGGGCCGCGCACGTCACCGTGCAGCGCTCGGCCATCACGGTGACCCAGGAGGCGATCCGCGTCTGCGGAGGCCGGGCCCTGCTCAAGCGTTATCCGCTCGAGCGCTACGCGCGCGATGCCCGGGCCGGCGCGCTCATGCGTCCGTGGACGCAGGAGATCGCCACCCAGCAAGCGTGGGAGGCCGCGCTCGGCGGGACCAGCTAGGCTGCGTGCGCCTTTCTACGGCTGGTGGGTCGTCGGCGGCACCTTCCTGGTCGCTGTGTGGTCCTGGGGGCTCGCGTTCTACGGCCTGGGCGTCTATCTCGCCTCGCTCAGCCGCCAGCACGGCTGGTCCATCTCCGCGATCTCGGTCGCGATCACCGCCTTCTACCTGATGGGCGCCGGGGCCACCGCCTCGGTCGGCACCGCGATGCGGCGGTTCGGCGCCCATCGAGTCGTAGTGGGGGGCGTCTTCGCGATGGCCGTTGGCGTCGCGGCCCTCGGCTCCATCGACCGGCTGTGGCAGCTTTATGCGGCGCTCGCGGCCATGGCCCTGGGCTGGGCGTGCATGAGCGGCGCGGCCATCAACATCCTCGTCGCGCCCTGGTTCATCCGCCAGCGCGGCGTGGCGGTGAGCCTCGCGCTCACCGGCGCCAGCGGCGGCGGCGTGATCGTGGCGCCGATACTTCTGGCCCTCGTCGCCTACTGGGGTTTCGCCGCGGCGGTGCGGGCGGCGGCGCTGGCCATGATCGTGACGCTGGTGCCGGTGGCGGCGATCGTGTTCCGGCGCACGCCGGAAGCGCTCGGCGTCGGGCCCGACGGCGACCCGGTCCCGTCGCCCGCCGCCGCGTCGACTTCGGCGCCGCCCGTGCCCCGGTCGATACCGTTCCACAGCCGGCGGTACTGGACGATCTCGATGGCCTTCGCGCTCGGCCTGGCCGCTCAGGTCGGCGTGCTCACCCACCTGGTGTCCCACCTGACGCCGCTGCTGGGCGCCGCCGGCGCCGGCGGGGCGCTGAGTCTGACGACGGTGGCGGCGATCACCGGACGCATCCCGATGGGGGCCCTGGCCGACCGTCTGAATCGTCGCACGATCGCCGGGCTGAACTTCCTGCTGCAAGTGGCCGGGCTGGTGCTGCTCGCGCTGGCGTCGTCGAGCGCGGTGGTCTACGCCGGGTGTGTGCTGTTCGGCTTCGGGGTCGGCAACGTCATCACGCTGCCGGGCCTGCTGATCGAGGGCGAGTTCCCCCGCGAGCAATTCGCCGCCATCGTGAGCGTGATCACCGCCACCAACCAGCTCGCGTTCGCCTTCGCGCCGGCACTGGTCGGGATCCTGCGCGACACCACCGGCAGCTACGGCGTGAGCCTCACGGTCTGCGCGGCGGCCGACCTGGTGGCGGCCGGTGTGGTGGCGTTCGGCCGGCCGCGGGACCCGTTGTAGAATCACGCGAGCTCGAACCGAGTGACAGGCATTGCCAGCGAAGGAGACCCTCGTGAACATCCGTCCCTATTTACATGGGGGCCTCGACATGGCCCCCAAACCCCCAGCGCTCGTCACGCCCCGGGGAACCCGGGGCGCTCCTCGGTTTGCCTGCACTGGGGCCACCGCTCGAACCGCGTGACAGGCATCGCCAGCGAAGGAGACCCTCGTGAACATCCGTCCCAATCGCGTCAAGGAGCAGCTCGCCGCCGGCCGCGTCGCCACCATCCTCTCGGGCAGCAACGACCCGGATCTCATCGACCAGCTCGGCTCGCTGGACGTCGACGGCATCTGGCTGGAAGGTGAGCACGGCGCCGTCGACTACGCCGACCTCGGCAACCTCACGCGGGCCTGCGACCTCTGGGGCAAGACCTCGGTCGTCCGCGTGATGGACAACGACTACGCCACGATCTACCGCACGCTCGACCGGGGCGCGCAGGGGATCTGCGTGCCGCACGTCAACACGCGCGCCGAGGCGGAGGCGGTGGTGGAGGCGGCCAAGTTCGCCCCGCTCGGCAAGCGCGGCATGTACACGAGCCGCCAGGGCTTCGGCGTGGACGGCTATCTCAAGACCGCCAACGAGCAGAGCCTGCTGCTCATCCTGATCGAGGACATCGTGGGCGTGCGGAACCTGGACGAGATCCTCAAGGTGAGCCACATCGACGTCTTCTTCGTCGCGCCCAACGACCTGGCGACCTCGATGGGCCACATCGGCAACATGGGGCACCCCGACGTCCAGCAGACGATCGACGGAGCGATCAAGAAGATCGTGCAGTCGGGCCACGTGGCCGGCACGCTGGTCAACGCGGCCAACGTCGAGCGCTACACGAAGCTCGGCGTGCGCGCGGTGATGACCAGCTTCTTTCCCTGGATCCAGGCCGGCGCCAAGGACCTGGTGGATCGCGCCGCGGCCGGGGCCCGGGGCTGACCGCCAGCGTCCGCGCCGATCAGCCGGGCAGCGTTCCCCGTGTCTTCGTCGCCAGCCGGTAGACGCTGGTGCGCGCGGTGAGATAGAGGACGCTGCCGTCCTCGCCCCACCCCAGGTTGGCCGGCAGCTCCGGCAGCACGATGCGGCCGAGCAGGACGCCGTCGGGGCGGCAGACCCAGACCCCGCCCGGCCCGGTGCAGAACACGTTGCCCTGGACGTCCACCTTGAGGCCGTCGGGGACGCCCGGGTCCTCGGACGCCATGTCGAGCAAGATGCGGCCGCGGCTCAACGAGCCGTCCGCTGCGACGTCGAACGCGCGGATGTGCTTGTGGGCGGAGTCGTCGATGTACAGCACCGACTCGTCGGGCGAGAAGGCCAGCCCGTTCGGGAGCGCGAAATCGTCGGCCACCAGGCGCAGCGTGCCGTCGGGTGTCAGGCGATACACGCCGTGGCTCGACTGCTCCTTGCCGGGAATCGGCTGGGTCCACCAGCCGGCGGGCCGCACCGTGCCGGGCGGCGCCGGCCGCACTCCGTACGGCGGATCGGTGAAGTACACGGCGCCGTCGGACTTCACCACGATGTCGTTGGGACTGTTGAGGCGCTTGCCCTGGAAGTGCTCGGCCAGCACCGTGCGAGTGCCGTCGTCGGCGACGCGGGTCACGCGGCGGCCGTCGTGCTCGGCGGCCAGCACCCGCCCTTGACGATCCAGCGTCAGGCCGTTCGACATTCCGGTCGCGTACGTCGTCAGCTCCGGCCCTTCGGGCAGCCGGCGCCACCGCACGATCCGCTTGTTCGGGATGTCGCTGAAGAGCAAATGGCCCGCGCGCCACACCGGCCCCTCGGTGAATGTCAGGCCGCCGGCAATGCGCTCGATGGCCGCGTCGGGAGCGACGAGATCGTGCAGCCGGGGGTCACGTACTTCCAGTGGTGACATGGCCTACACCAGCTTGTGGTTCTTCAGCGGGAGGCTGCGTACCGGCTTGCCCGTGGCCGCGAAGAGCGCGTTGAGGACGGCGGGAGTGACCACGCAGATGGTCGGCTCGCCGACGCCGCCCCAGAAGTCGTTGGTCGGCACGATCACGGTCTCGACCTTCGGCATCTCGGCCAGTCGCAGGATCTGGTAGCGATCGAAGTTCAGGTCGGTCATGCGCCCGTTCTCCACCGGGCAGTCGCCGTAGAAGGCGGCGGTCAGGCCGTAGGCCACCGAGCCTTCGACCTGGGCCGCGATCTGATCGGGATTGACCGCGTGGCCGCAGTTGAGCGCCAGCACCAGGCGATGCACCTTCAGCTTGCCCTCGCCGGTCACCGAGACCTCGGCGACCGCGGCCGAGTAGCTGCCGTAGCCCATGAACTGCGCCAGCCCGCGATGCACGCCGGCGGGCAGGGGCTTGCCCCAGCCGGCCTTCTCCGCCGCCGCGTTGAGGACGGCGAGGTGCTTGGGATGCTTGCCCATGAGCGCCTGGCGGAAGGCGAGCGAGTCGGCCCCCGCTGCGCGGGCCGCCTCCTCGATGAAGCATTCCATGTACACGCCGTTCTGGTTGGTGTTGACGCCGCGCCAGGGCCCGACCGGCACGTGCGTGTTTCGCATGACGTACTCGATCAAGAGATTCGGCACCGTGTAGCCGAGCTGGGCGTCGCCGGGCTTGTCGGTGTAGCCCTGCAGCTGTCGATCGTCCTTGTTGTCCTTGATCAGCGCCGGGTTCACGAACGCGTTGATCGACTGGCCGGACACCCGCACGTGGAGGCCGACCAGCTGGCCCTTGTCGTCGAGGCCGGCGGTCAGCTTGCACTGCGAGATCGGCCGGTAGAAGTCGTGCCCCATGTCCTCTTCGCGCGACCAGACCAGCTTGACCGGGACGTCGGGAAACTCCTTGGCGATGAGCACGGCCTGACGCACGTAGTCCTGGTTGCCGCCCCGCCGGCCGAAGCCACCCCCGAGGTCGTGCCGGTAGACCTCACACTTCGGCAGCGGGATGCCCGATTGCTCGGACAGCGCGGCCAGCGACGCCTCGGAGTTCTGCGTCGGCACCCAGCACTCGGCCCGGTCGGCCGAGAGCTTCACCGTGCAGTTCATCGGCTCCATCGTGGCGTGGGCCAGGAATGGCGTGCTGTAGACGGCCTCGACCTTCTTCGCGGCCCCCTGGATCGCGGCGGGGGCGTCGCCTTCGTTGCGGAACGCGTACGCGTCCTTGGCCGTGAGCCCTTCGGCGAGATGCGCGGCGATGGTCGCGCTCGACTGCGAGGCAGAGGATCCTTCGCTCCACACGATCGGCAGCGCGTCGAGCGCGGTCTTGGCCCGCCACCACGTGTCGGCGACCACGGCGACGGTCGCGTCGTTGACCTTGACGACGCGGCGGACGCCGGGCCGGCCCGCGACCTTCGCCTCGTCGTAGCTCACGACCTTGCCGCCGAACACCGGGCAGGCCTTGACGGCGGCGTGCAGCATACCGGGCAGCGTGAGATCGATCGCGTAGACCTTGCTGCCGTTGAGCTTGTCGGCCGTGTCCAGCCGCTTCATCGGCTTGCCGGCGATCTTCCAGTCCTTCGGATCCTTCAGCGTGAGGCTCGCCGGATCCGGCGCTGTCAGCTTGGCCGCGGCGTCGGCGACCTTGCCGTAGCTCGTCCGGCGCCCGGAGGCGCCGTGGGTGATGACGCCGTCGCTCACGCTGACCTCGGCGACCGGGACGTTCCATTCGGCGGCCGCCGCCTGCAGCAGCATGACGCGCGCGACCGCGCCGCCGCGTCGGACGTAGTCCTGCGAGGTGCGGATGCCGCGGCTGCCCCCGGTGCCCATCTCGCCCCACACGCGCTTGCGCGCGAGGTTCTGGCCCGGCGTGATCGACTCGGTGGTCACCTTCTTCCAGTCACACTCGAGCTCCTCGGCGACCAGCTGGGCCAGGCCGGTGAGCGTGCCCTGCCCCATCTCCGAGCGCGCGATGCGAATGACGCAGGTGTCGTCGGGCTTCACGACGACCCAGGCGTTGATCTCGGCGCCGGCGGCCGGCGCGCTCTGAGCGTCGGCCGATCCCGCTCCGAGCGGCAGGCGCATCCCGATGGCGAGGCCGCCGCCGGCCGCCGCCGATCCGACGATGAAGGCCCGGCGTGAGAGCTTCATCTCAGGCCCCCTTCTGGCCGGCGGCCATGTGCACGGCCGCGCGGATGCGCTGATAGGTGCCGCAGCGGCAGATGTTGGCCATGGCGTCGTCGATGTCCCGGTCGGTCGGCTTGGGATTGCTCTTGAGCAGGGCCGCCGCGGCCATGATCTGTCCGGACTGACAGTAGCCGCACTGCGGAACGTCGAGCGCCGCCCACGCCTTCTGCACTGGGTGCGAGCTGTTGGCCGAGAGACCTTCGATGGTGACGATCTTGTCGGTCGACTTCACGCTCGACACGGGGATCGAGCACGAGCGTGCCACGCCGCCGTTGATGTGCACGGAGCACGCGCCGCACTGCGCGACGCCGCAGCCGTACTTGGTGCCCGTCAGGCCCACCTGCTCGCGAATAACCCACAGCAGCGGGGTGTCGGCTTCGACCTGCACGTCACGGACCCGACCATTGATGTTGAGCTTTGCCATGCACACCCTCCGGGTCGATCTGCGAGTGGGCTTACACTACCCGAGGGAGACGACCATGACAACGGTGGAGACCGCCCGCGGACCCGTGGACACCGCGCAGCTTGGGCCGACATTGATGCACGAGCACGTCGTCACGCGCTCACCCGGCGTGCAGGAAAACTGGCCGCACCTCTGGGATCGCAACGCCATCCTCGATATCGCCGAGCGCAAGCTGGCCGATCTCCACCGTCGGGGGATTCGGAGCCTCGTCGACCTGACGACCGTCGATCTCGGTCGCGACATCGACCTGATCGCGGCGGTGGCCCGACGCTCGCAGGTGCACATCGTCGTGGCCACCGGCGTGTGGTGGATGCCGCAGCGCTACTTCAGCGCTCACGGTGTGGACGCGGTGGCCGAGCTGTTCATCCGCGACATCACGCAGGGCATCGGCGCCAGCGGCGTGAAGGCCGCCATCATCAAGTGCGCCACCGACACCGCCGGCGTCACCCCGGTGATCGACAACATCCTGCGCGCCTCCGCGCGCGCCCAGAAGGCGACGGGCGTGCCGATCTCCACGCACACCTGGGCCGCCGGCCGCACCGGCGAGATGCAGCAGGCGATCTTCGCCCAGGAGGGCGTGGATCTGAGCCGCGTCATCATCGGGCACAGCGGCGACAGCGAGGATCTCGACTACCTGCGCGGGCTGATGGCGCGGGGAAGCACGATCGGCATGGACCGCTTCGGTCTGGAGAATTTCCTGTCCACGTCCAAGCGGGTCGAGGTGCTGGCGAAGCTCTGCGCCGAGGGCTACGCCGGCAAGATGGTGCTCTCGCACGACGCCAATTGCTGGACCGACATGCTGTCGGAAGACGCCAAGCGCCGGACCCGGCCGCTCTGGCACTACAATCACATCTCGGACGACATCCTCCCGGCCTTGCGCAAGGCCGGCGTGACCGAGGATCAGGTCGACCAGATGCTCGTGCGTAACCCGCGGGCGATCTTCGAGGCGCGCAAACCGGTGCGGACGTAGCGCCGTCGTCGTCGTTTCCTGCTATCGTCTGGCCGACAACGGGCATGGAGTGCGGGTGCGACGCGCAGTGGACGGGTTCGAGCGGCGGCGCCGTCATGGATCGGCGTCAGGCCCTCACACTCCTGGCGGCGCTGGTGGCGGCCGGGTGCGCGCCGGTGACGGCCGCGCACCGCGATGCGGCCCAGCGCCTGGCCGAGGAGTCGCCGTCGGTCGACCTCCACAGCCATCCCGGCATGTTCCCGAGCTCGCCGATTCCACTCGAAGGCCAGGTCGAACGCATGAAGCGGGGAAAGCTGCGTGCCTCGCTGTTCGCGGCCGTGGCCGACGGCCCGGTCATCGGTCGCCGGCCGAGCGGTCTCTACGCGGCGCGGGAGCCACGCCCCGGCGAATTGCTCGGCTACACGAATCGATCGCTCGGGGACGTTCGCGCTCGGGTGACCGCGGGCACGCTCTCGCTGATCCAGTCGCCGTCCGACCTCGCGGCGGTGCCCGCCGCGGGCCGCCCGGCCGCCATGCTCGCCGTGGAAGGTGGTGACTTCCTGGAGGGACGGATCGAGCGCGTGGCCGAGGCGTACGCGAGCGGCGTGCGGTCCATCCAGCTGACCCACTATCGGATCAACGAGCTCGGCGACATCCAGACGGATCCGCCGCGGTACGGCGGGCTCACGCCGTTCGGCCTGGACGTCATCCGGGAGATGAACCGGCTCGGGATGGTCGTCGACGTGTCGCATCTGACGCTCGACGGCGTGCGGGGAGCGAAGGCCGTGACCCGCAAGCCGCTGCTGCTGTCGCACACGGTGCTCTACACCGGCTGGGCCCGCTCGGTGTCCGACGAGCACACCCGCCCGGTGGCCGAGACCGGCGGCGTGATCGGCATCTTCCCGGTGAACTCCGGCGGCTACCGCGGCCTCACGGGCTACGTCGACAACATCCAGCGGATGATCAAGGTGGTCGGCGTCGATCATGTGGGGATCGGCACCGACATGGATGGCATCTCGCCGCCGAGCTTCGTGGCCTTCGACGATTACGCCGAGTGGCCCTCGGTCACCGGCGCGCTGCTGGCCCGCGGATACAGTCGCGACGACGTGGCCAAGGTCGCGGGGGGAAACTTTCTCCGCCTCTTTGGTTCCGTGGCGTCGCCCTAGGAAAGGGAACGTTAGCGATGGCTCAGATCCGGATCACGCTCACCGCGGCCGACTACGCTCGCCTCATGCCGCTGGCGACCGGCGAAGTGAAGCCGCAAGGCATTGACCTCACGCTGCTGCTGAGCCGCCGGGGCTCGTGGCCCGAGCGCGCCGAGATGCTCCGCCGCGCCGTGCAGGACCCGGCGGTGCAGGGCGGGGAGTGGTCGATGGCGCAGTATCTCTATCGCATCGACAAGGGCGATTCCCGGTTCGTCGGCCTGCCGGTGTTTCCGCTGCGCAACTTCACGGCGCGCGACCTGTACGTTCGCCGGGGCGGCCCCATCCGCAAGCCCACCGACCTCGCGGGCAAGCGTATCGGCATGTACAGTTACTCGGCGAGCGGCTCCATCTGGTACCGCCACTTCCTACGCTTCATCGGCTTGGATCCCGCGGCCATCCAGTGGTGGATCGGCGACGTCGACGCCGCGTGGTCCTCGCCCGTCGATCCGAACCTGCCCGCCGGTGTGAAGACTGCGCCTTCCGGCCGATCACTGTCCGACATGCTGCTGGCCGACGAGCTGGAGGCCGTGTACAGCCCGCCGCGGCCGCAGGCCTACCATCCCGAGTCCGGGCGGATCGCGCGCCTGTTCCCCGAATTTCGCCGGATCGAGGCGGACTACTACCGCAGCACCGGGGCGTTTCCGCCCCAGCACCTGATCGTGCTGCGGCGTGATGTGTGGGACGCCAACCGGTGGATCGCGCGAAGCCTCACCGAGGCATTCGAGGCCGCCAACGAGTGGTTCACCGCCACCCAGACGAGCTTCCCCTACGCCACGCCATGGCTGGAGGCCGAGCTCGAAGAAACGGCGGCGGTGATGGGCGATGACTTCCACGCGTACGGCTTCGAGCGGAATCGAGCGCAGATCGACATGTTCGCCGGCGAGGCGTTCCGGCTGGGGCTCACGAGCCGCCGGATCAGCACCGAGGAATACTTCGCCGACTACCTCAAGGGAGATTGAGCGATGGCCGTCATCCTGGGCTCCGGGTCGTATCGGTACGAGGTCGTCGACAACTGGGCGAAGCTGCCGCCCGGGCGCGAATTCAACGCCGACGTCGCCGCAGTGGGCGTCGACGCGCAGGATCGCGTCTATGCGTTCAACCGGGGTGCACACCCCATGTGCGTATTCGACCGCGACGGCAACTTCCTGCGCTCGTGGGGCGAGGGGGTGTTTCGCCGCGCGCACGGCGTGCACGTGGCGCCCGACGACACGCTGTGGCTGACCGACGACGGCGACCACACCGTCCGCCACTGCACGCTGGACGGCAAGGTGCTCCTGACGCTCGGTGTCCCCGGGGTGCCGAAGCCCTACATGAGCGGGGAGCCGTTCCACCGGTGCACGCACACTGCGCTGTCGCCACAGGGCGATCTCTACGTCTCCGATGGCTACGGCAACTCGCGCGTGCACAAGTATTCGCCGGACGGCAAGCTCCTGCGCTCGTGGGGCGAGCCGGGCACCGATCCCGGCCAGTTCAACATCGCCCACAACATCTGCTGCGACGCGGAGGGCTGGGTGTACGTGGCCGATCGCGAGAACCACCGCGTGCAGGTGTTCGACGGTAACGGCAAGTACGAGGCGCAGTGGAACAACATGCATCGCCCCTCCGGCCTGTACCTGGAGCCCCGCGCCCAGGGGCGGTTTTACGTGGGCGAGGTCGGGGCGGGGATGGCTGTCAACAACGACATGCCCAACATCGGCCCGCGCGTGAGCATCTATAGCGGCAAGGGTCAGCTGCTCGCGCGGCTGGGGAATCGCCCCGCGGGGCTTGACCTCGGCCAGTTCATCTCGCCGCATGGCCTCGCGGTCGACTCGCGGGGCGACATCTACGTGGGCGAGGTGTCGTTCACGAACTGGGGCCGCCGCGGGCCGATCCCGCCCGGGCTGCGTAGCCTGCAGAAACTCGTGAAGGTGGCCTGAGCGTCAGCGAGTCAGCCGCGCGGCCGGCACGAGGCCCTTCAACACGGTCGTGCCCGTGGTGGGGGTGGTCCGCGCCTGCGCGCAGGAGAAGAAGAGCGCGCCATCGCTCTGCACGGTGACCTCCGGCGTCACGCAGTTGGCCGGTAGCACCACCGGGATGCGCTTGGAGGGGATGTCGAAGCCCTTCTTGATCTCCCGGGCGATGTGCTTCTCGAGCTGCGACATGCAATCCTCGAAGGCCGCGCCGGCGATGGCCGTGACCGGCACGCACACCGGATCGATGAGCGCCACCAGTGCTTCCTCCCACCAGGCGAAGTCCACGCTGGCCTGGAAGTTCACGGGCTCGAAGCTCAGGTCCCAGGCGGTGCCGTTCTGGGTGAAGGCCACCTGCACGTCGAGCTGCAGGTCGATGTCGGGGCCGCCGAAGTCCGTATTCTCGAGGTAGACCTTGGCGCGGATCGTGTTGTCGGTTAGCCGCGCGACCACGACGCCGGGATTGCGCCAGTCCACGTCGAGGCGCTCGAAGATCAGCGTGCCGATGACGGCTTCCAGCCGCGACTCCAGCTCGTCGGTCTCCACCATCGGCGACATGATGGGGCTCTGGAAGTTGACGAACTGCGGGCTGGCCCTCAGCTCGTCGTGGGAGACGTAGATGGCGTTGTAGCCGTCCACCCACTCGCAGGTGGCCGCGCTGTTGCCCCACGTCCGCTCGAAGGCCACCGCCGTGTTGACGATGAGCTGGATCTGGCTCACGCAGAAGGCGTCGGTGCTGCCGGTGTAGACCCCGATGCGCGTGATGTCTCGCAGCGTGGTGATGCCGTCCTGGATCAGGTCGTAGGTGACGTCGGAGCCCGCTTCCAGGTCGTCGATCGCCGTCTTGAGGCCGGTGTAGCTGCCGGTCGGGATGTTGAACGGCCCGGCCTGCAGGGCCACCGCGACCCGCCCGTCGGTTCCGCCGTTGGACACGTTAGCCACCCGGATGCGCAGCTGCGCACGGAACACGCCGATGTCGTTGAGCTTCTGCGTCACCACACAGCGGGGCAGCGTCAGCACCTCGGCGTTGTTGGCGCCGCGAATGCGGATGCGGTAGCACCACTCCGAGTCGGCCGGCAGGTTCCGGTCAACGTACGACTGCGGGCCGTCGAGCGCCTTGGCGATGGTGGTCAGCGTCGACCACGTCCCGGCGGAGTTCGCGCGCTCGATCAGCGTGGAGGTGTCGGCCGGCGAGGTGTCCTTCCAGCGCACGATCACGTCGCTGAGGCCGGTGGAGGTGTTCAGCGAGCGCTGCAGCGTGTAGTCCGAAGGGTGGATGACGTCCGCCAGCTTCAGCGTGCCACCGCCGCCAGAGTTGAGCAGGTTGGGGATGCTGGGCAGCGCGTCCGCCGGCGTGAGCCACGTGGTGACGGCCAAAGCCAGGCTTGCGGTCAGGGTCGTGAGCACGCCGCGCATCGTCGTCTTCATCGCCGGGGCCTCCTCGTGATTGGGCAAGCGCGGGCCTATCGCATCACGTGTGCCAGGCCAGGGAAGGCTATTCAGTGACGTAATTTCGAATGGTTACGAGGCGGTGAGGAGTCGGGTCCGACAGGGATTTCTGCCCGACGACGGGCCGGGATCGGGCGCCGCGCGCGGGCGCGGCCGAGGAGAGTACTATCCGCGAGGGAGGAGGCTTACGGCATGGGACAGCTCGACGGCAAGGTGGCGATCGTCACGGGCTCGGGACGCGGGATCGGACAGCAGGTGGCCTTGCGGCTGGCCCGTGACGGCGCCGCCGTGGTGGTGAACGATCTCGACGACGCCCCGGCCAAGGAGACCATCACGCTGATCGAGAAGCTGGGCGGCCGCGCCGTGGCCTGCAACGGTGACGTGACCGCCAAGGACTTCGGCGAGCGCATCGTGGACACGGCGGTGAAGCAGCTGGGCGGGCTGCACGTGATCGTCAACAACGCCGGCTACACCTGGGACAACGTCATCCAGAAGATGACCGACGAGCAGTGGTACGCCATCATGGACGTGCACGTGACCGCGCCCTTCCGGATCCTGCGCGCGTTCGCGCCCTATCTGCGCGAGCAGTTCGAGGCCGAGTCCAAGCGCGGCCAGCGCATCGTCCGCAAGGTCGTCCAGATCTCCTCCACCTCCGGTGTGCGCGGCAACGCCGGGCAGGTGAACTACTCCTCGGCGAAGGCGGCGGTGACGGGCATGACGCGCACGCTGGCCAAGGAGTGGGGGCGCTACGCCGTCACCGTGAACTGCGTCGCCTTCGGCTATGTCCAGACGCGCCTGACCAAGCCGCTGGCCGAGGGCGAGGCCGGGACCATCGAGGTCGCGGGCCGAACGGTGAAGGTGGGCGTCCAGGGCAACCGCATCGCGGCCATGAACCAGATGATCCCGCTTGGCCGCGGCGGCTTCCCCGAGGAAGCGGCCGGCGCGATCTATCTCTTCTGTAGCCCCGACAGCGACTTCGTCAGCGGCCAGACGCTGGTCGTCACCGGCGGGGCGTAGCGTAGAGGCATGGCGACCAAGCTCGGCGTCATCTTTCCCCAGACCGAGTGCGGCACGGACATCGGCGCCATCGGCGAGTTCGTCCGGGCCGTCGAAGCGATGGGTGCCGATCACCTCTTCGTCGCCGACCACGTGCTCGGCGCCGACCCGCGCTTTCACTCCCATCCGTCGCTGGCGACCTACTCGCACGAGGCCGTCGTACACGAGGCGCTGACGCTGATGGCCTACCTTGCCGCCATCACGCGCCGGCTCACGCTGGCCACCGGCATCCTGATTCTGCCGCAGCGGCAGACGGCGCTGGTGGCCAAGCAGGCCGCCCAGATCGACGTGCTGAGCGGCGGCCGGCTGCGCCTGGGCATCGGGGTGGGGTGGAACGCCGTCGAGTTCGAGGCGCTGAACGAGACGTTCGAGAACCGCGGTCGCCGCAGCGCCGAGCAGATCGCGGTGCTGCGCGCGCTGTGGACCCGGCCGGTCGTGGACTTCCGCGGCGAGTTCCACCGGATCAGCCACGCCGGGCTCAATCCCATGCCCATCCAGCGGCCGATCCCGATCTGGTTCGGCGTGGGCAGCCGCGAGCATCCCGTGCCGCCCGACGCGGCGCTGCGGCGGATCGCCCGGCTGGCCGACGGCTGGAGCCCGAACTTCGCCCCCGACGATCAGGGACGGACGCTGGTCGACCGCGTGCACCAGTATGCGCGTGACGCGGGCCGCGATCCCACGACGTTGCCGCTCGAGGGGCGCGTCCGCCTGGCCGGTCAAGGGCCGGAAGGGTGGGCCAAGCAGGTGGCGGCCTGGAGGGCGCTCGGAGCGACGTCGATCATCGCCGAGCCGCGGAACGCCGGGCTGCGCTTTCCCGACGGGCACCTCGACGTGCTGCGTCGATTCAAGGACACGCTCAAGGAGGCATCATGACCGAGCCAGTGACGCTGCAGATCTTTTCCGACTACGTCTGACCCTGGTGCTATCTCAGTACCGTGCGTATTGAGAAGCTGCAG
>Ga0075428_100002654_pt1 | contig 19422 bp, 14 predicted proteins | sample RhiMetdeltSRZDD2_FD_75291 | JGI IMG/M metagenome (GOLD analysis project Ga0075428, IMG submission 75291) | Populus rhizosphere microbial communities from Tennessee, USA - Rhizosphere MetaG P. deltoides SRZDD2 | ecosystem: Host-associated > Plants > Roots > Rhizosphere > Soil | place: USA... | reverse complement strand
CCCCACATTGCGGGACCCGTACCGCTTCCCCCAAACCCCCTCATTCGCGCGAGGCCCCACATTGCGGGACCCGTACCGCTTCCCCCAAACCCCCTCATTCGCGCGAGGCCCCACATTGCGGGACCCGTACCGCTTCCCCCAACGACTTGATCGGGGAACCCCTACGGCTTCCCCCAAACCCCCTCATTCGAGTTGGCGCGCGACGCCCGAGAGCCGGGCGAGGAACTCGCGAATCGCCGCCGTCGTCTCGCGCGGCTTCTCGACCTGGACATAGTGACCCGCGCCGGGAACGACCACGATGCTGGCGCCCGCAATCTGCGCACCGAGAAATCGCGAGTACTTCGGCGGCGTGAGCTGATCGTCAGCGCCGCAGATCGCGAGGGCAGCGACACCCACCTTCCCGATCCGCGTCATGACGTCGAACGCGTCGCACGAGCGTAGATCTCCGAGCACCACGCCCGGCGGATTGTCGGCTGTCGCCCGATGCAGTGCGGCTCTCAGCTCCGCGGGAGCCTCGGCGCCGACGGCGAGGCTCATCAACAGATCGACGCCGTCCCGGGGGCTACTCTCGAGCAGCGCCAGCAGCCGCGGCAACACGCGCAGGCGCGCACCCGTCCCGACCAGGACGAGACCATCCACGCGCTCGTGAAACGCGAGGGCGAACTGCTGGGCAATGGCGCCGCCCATCGAGTGTCCGCCGATGACCACGCGCGCGATCCCCAACGCATCGAGGAATCCGGCCACGACCGCGGCCGCATCCTCGATGGTTTTGGGAATGCCGCCGTCCGACCGTCCGTGACCGGGCAGGTCCAGAGCGACGATCTGTCCGAGGTCGGCGAGTCCCTCGAGCTGGTGCGTCCACACATCGCTGGAGCCACCGGTGCCGTGCACGAAGCACACCGCCGGCGCGCCGGCACCCGCCGCGGCATACGCGATCCGAACACCGTTCACGGAGCACACGGCGGGCTGGCTGATGCTCAGTCCCCCTGGAGATAGTCGGCGAAATACTCTTCGACCGTGACGCGGCGACTCGTGAGCCCGAGCCGGTAAGCCTCGCCCGCGAACATGTCGATCTGCGCGCGATTCTCCTCGAGTCCGTAGGGATGGAAGTCCTCACCCATCACCGCCGCGGCCTGCTCGAGCTCGGCTTCGAGCCACGGCGTCGCGTAGGGAAACCCTTTCTGCGCCGCGGTGAAGCAGTCGTTGGCGGCGCGGAACGCCTCGGTCAGGCGGCGCGCGATCCAGCGGTTGGCTTCCCACGCCTCGCGCCGAAGGACGATGAGGTGCTGCGGCGGGAACGCGCCGGTTCGCCGAAAGTACTCCTGTTCGACCTGGCGAAAATCCGGGAAGAGCCGCGCGAGCGGTCCGGTCTCGGGGTGATAGGCCTGCGGGCGCGGCGGACTGTAGATCGCCTCGAGCTCTCCCGCGATGAGCATCTGCGCGAGCGAGCGCCCTTTCGGTGGCGCGCTGACGCCGGCCGGCAGCGAGACGTCCATCGGCGCCGACCACGGCGTGTCGATGTCGCCGATCCACCACTGGATGCTCGCCGGATCGACGCCGACGAAGCGCAGGAAGTGGCGATACCAGATCGAGCCGCTCGCCGTGTAGCTGTACATCCCGATGCGCTGGCCGACGAGATCCGACGGCTTTCGGATCGGTCCGTCGCGACGCACGTAGAGATCGCGCGCGGTGAAATTGCGCAGCGGGAAGACGGGCAGGCCGACGAACCGGCGGTCGCCCTTGTCGATGCGGTAGAGGTACTGCGCCATCGACCACTCACCGCCCTGCACCGCTGAGTCCTGCACGGCGCGGCGAAGCATCTCGGCGCGTGCGGGCCACGAGCCGCGGCTGCCGAGGACGAGCGTGAGCGCTATGCCCTCCGGCTTCACCTCGCCGGTCGCCAGGGGCGTCACGCGGGCATAGTCCGCACACGTCAGCGTGATGGGGAGGTCGTTCATGGGCATGGAGTGTACGTCAGAGCGGAACGACGCGAGCCTGGCCGACATCCGGCTCGTCCAGCGTGGTCGTGTACTGGCTCTGCTCCTTCAGCGCGTCCACGAGCGGCCCGCGGGGCACCTCGGTCGGCCGATCGTCTTCGCCGCCGTGTACGCCCGATCTCGAGGACAGGAGCGTCTTGAAGCTCGCCTTTCCGACGCCGGTGCTGCTGCTCGTGAGCAGCGTCCAGAGGCTCTTCGGCGTGGCGTTGAGGCTGCCGTGGTGGCCGACTTTGTACACCGTCACGCCGGAGAGAAGACTGCGATACGTCTTGAGCGCGTAACTCCAGTTCTCCAGCTGGGCGTCGCCTGGGAACAGGAGTTTCTGGCCGCCGACCTCGAACAAGAGAATGATGCTGGTGTTGTTCATGACGTCGTCGAGCATCGTCACGATCCCGAGCAGCTCCTCGGCGTAGGCGCGCCGCATCTTGCGCACGAACCACTCGGCGTGCGGCGCAGGCCGCCGCGCGCTCCGTCGATACGCGGCGGCGAACGGGGGCGCGTCGATGGCGCCGGCCCGCGCCGCGGAGCGTCCGCCAAGCGCGATCCGACGCCGCCGCAGCCAGTACTCGGGACTCTTCTCGGCGTACGAGCGGATGTCCGGCGCCTGCTCGAGCGTAGGTGGGCCCAGGACGTGGATCTTCACGCCGGGCAAGAACGTCTCGAGACCCGACTTGCTGCCGGCGTACACATACGCGGGCTTCCGCGTGCCCATGGTCATGAGGTTTTCCACGGCGGACTTGTTCTTGATGACGTCCTCGCCGATGTAGCCGAGCCGCTCCCGCTGGGAACGAGTCACGAACCTCGGCACCGCCGGCAGGCCCTGGACGAGGGCGGCGGCGAAGCGCTCCATCGCGTCGAGCGAGCGATGGAACGCGCGCGCCCGCGCACGGAACGCCGGCCCGTGGGCGTCGCGCGCGGCGGTCGGGCTCTCCGTCCACGGCTGCACGACGATGGTGGGCTTGAGTGCGCGGACGATGTCGCCGCTGGCCTTGCCGCCTTTCGTCTCGAAGCCGGAGATGTGATCCGCATGGCGGTGCGTGGCGACGACGGCCAGACGCCCGCCGTTGACGTGGGTCGCGATATCGCGGGCGATCGTCTCCATGTACCCCTTGTCCGCGCCCTTGGCCTTCGGGTGACTACCGAAGTCGATGAGCACGTGACGATCCCCCGCCGCGTACGGAAACGTCAGCAAGAAGCAGTCGCCGAACCCGACGTTGTACATGCGGACGGTCGGTGGGCCGGTCGGCTTGGGCGGCATGGTCAGCGCTCTCGCTGGCGGTGGAGCTCGGCGAAGTAGCCGCCGGGCGCGGCGGTGCGCAGCTCGGCCTCGTCGGCGCGGAAGCCGCCCTGCTCCCACATCTCGTCGAGCTTCCGCTGCTGACCGGGGCCAATCAGGCGCTTGTGGACGTTGAACTTCAGCTTGCCGAAGTCGTCGAAAACCAGCGTGCCGCCGCCGTGCAGCCGAACGGGCGTGGCGTCGGGCATGCCGCGCGGCGTCCGCAGCCCCAGGCGCCTGAGATCGCGCGCGTGCACGTCCATGCCCTGCTCCCACTCGGCGACGGTCTCGCGCAGCACGAAGCCGTCGGGCGCGACGCGCATGCAGGGCCGCACCGACATGACGCGCGTGTACGTGCCCGGGTAGACGCCGAGCGTCGTCCGGTTCTCCCACAGAAAGCGAAAAACCTCATCCGGGTCCTGGCGCAGCGACTCGAAGTGCACGCGGTCGTAGACCAGGGGCCGGCGCTCGGTGATGGTCGGATCCGATTCCGGCGCGCGCCAGTGCCCGCCGGAGCGCGCGTCGGCGGCGGGGTCGATGCCGTACTCGGCGCAGGCGGCCACCAGCTCCTCGCGGAAGTGGAACGGCAGCTCGCGCGGCGACACCTCGGCGTCCGCGGTCAGCATCGCGCTGAGGTAGTCGGCGAAGCGGAGGTCGATCGGCGGCGCGTAGTCTAGCGCGCGGATCGCCAGGGTGAGCAGGTAATCGGCGGCCGCCGCGCCTTCTTGGGCGATACGACGCACCGCCGTCGCCTCGTCGCGGCCGATTGCCGTCGTGCCGAGGGCCCGCAGCCGGCGCGACCATGCCCGCACCAGCGCGGTGAGCACCGCGGCCACCAGCACCTCGCCGCGCCGGTGCGGCAGCACGAACTCCCCGCGGCTCAGAAGATCGCGAGCGGGCGTAATGTCGAGTGAGCTGCGCAGGGCCTTGCCGCGCTGCAGCTGCAGCTCCTTGCCCATCTCGTCGGCCAGCCTGAACAGAGCCGATCGCTTGAGCCACGGCTCGGAGATGCGGTGGCGCGACTTCTCGGGGTCATCGCCGGGGCGGCGTTGGCGGTCTTCCCGGATCGACGTGTGCAGCAGCGTCTCGACGACGTCCGGCAGCGAGAAAACCGACAGCAGCGCCACCAGATCCGCGAAGCCCTCGTGGAACGCGGCCTGGTCCAGCACCGAGGCGTCGGTATAGCGGTCGCGCAGGCTGTCGAGCAGCGCGTGGGTGGTCTCGTGGACGATGACGTCGTGCGACAGACACGTGAAGATCGTGTGGCGGCGCGCGCCGCGAAAGTAGCCGAACAGCAGGCCCTGGTCGGCCTCGGAATAATAGGCGTTGGCCTCGCGAAACGCGTGCGGCGCCACCTGTAGCTGGTGGCCGTACGGAAACGACCACGACACGTGCCGGCCGAGCGCGCGCTCGAAGCGCGCGAGCGAGCGCATGATCAGAGCGTACGCGTTTTGCGCGTGAAAGCGGGGGTCGGTCAGAAGCCGATCGTCGTCGACGGTCGCGTAGGCGTCGCCGGCATCGCCGAGCTCGGCCGGGGCATACAGGACGTCGTGCGTGCAGTCGTAATCGACAACGCTGACGCGATAACCCCGCGGCCCCGGATCCAGTTTCTCCGCGGGCACCGCGACCCGTGTCCTGAGGATGTGCCCGCCGCGGTCGCGAACCGCGGGGTCCTGCCCGATGACGGTCAGAAACCGCGTCCGCGCATCGTCGGGTGCGGCCACGCCGGGGAAGATATCATCACCGCCGGAGGTCAGCGATGAGACAGGGATTCCGCGTCATCGACTCGGACACGCACGTCAATCCCTCGCTCGACGTCCTGCTGCGGTATGCGGACCGAGCACTCCGCGAGCATCTGCACGAGCTCGCGCCGTACACCCGCACGGTGAAGGTGCAGCCCGGCCGCGGCGACGCCGAGGATCAGACGGAAATGACCATCCTGTCGATCAAGCAGCTTCGCTATCAGCGCGTCGCCGGCGAAAAGCCCAGCGCGCCCACCGACACGGCCGGCGATCGCGGATTTCTCTCGGGGCGCACCCAGATGGTCACGCGCAAGCCGATCGCCGCGCGCGTCGCCGAGGACAACGCGCGCGGCCGGCTCGCCGACATGGACACGGAGGGTCGCGACATCGACTTCATCATCCCCGGTCCGTGGGCCTACGGCGCGCCGGCGCTCGCGCCGCACCTCACGCGCGGCATATACGACGCGTATCACCGCTACATGGCCGAGTACTGCGCGGCCGATCCGCGGCGTCTGAAGAGCACGGTGCTGGCGCCGGCGACCGATCCGGCGTGGGCCGCGCGGGTCATCACGGATCTGGCGAAGAACGACTGGGTGGCCGCCGTGTGGCCGCTGCTCCCCGAGGGTCTGCCCGTGGACGACCCCGACCTCGAGCCGATCTGGGCCGCCGCGAACGATGCCGATCTGCCGATCATGTATCACGGCTTCACCATCGAGACGCCGTACTTCCCCGGCTATCGCGACGTCTGGGACAACCCGGCGATGGGGCGCTGCGCGGGGCAGACGTGGGGCGGCCAGCGCTTTCTCTCGTTCATGCTCATGGGCGGGATGCTCGACCGTTACCCGCGCTTGCGCGTCGGCACCCTCGAGTGCGGCCACGGCTGGCTCCCGCACTGGCTGCTGCGCCTCACGCGGCAGATCGCGTACGTGCGCGGGTCGGTGTCAGCGGCGGTCAAGCACTCGCCGGTCGAGTACGCGCAGATGGGCCGCGTCTTCTGCGGCGTCGATTTCTCCGAGGGCGTCGAGCTCACGCGCGCGGTGATCGAGCTCGTCGGCGACCACGTGCTGATGTTCGAGTCGGACTATCCGCATCCGGAGACGATCTTTCCGGATCACGCGGACGCGGTCGTCGCCTGGCGAAAGCCGCTCGGCGAGCCGGCGACACAGAAGCTCATGTGGGAGAACGCGACCCGTTTCTTCCGGCTGACGTCGACGCCCTGGGGTTGAGCGCGAGGGGCGCCCGGGCATTCCGGTGGCCGGCGACGCCCGGGTGGCTGTTCCGCGGCTAAAACTGTCTGATCGAATTGTGCTCGAAGGTGCAGTCCCAGACGTTGGTGTTCTGGAACGAGACTGGCGTGCCGGCGCGAAGCACGGTGTTGCCGGTGATGCGCGCCGGACAGGCGACCGACAGCGCGTTGTAGCCGCCCTCGATCATGTTGTTCTGGATCGAGGCCGGCCCCGACGTCTGGATTCCGATGTTGTTCTGCGAGAACGAATTGTTGGCGATCGTCACGCTGCTTCCGGCAGGCGGATACGAATACATGCTGCCGCTGATGAGGGCCGTGCCGTTTCGGGTGAAGCTGTTGCCGGTCACCACGCCGGCGCCGACGCTCACCGCCGAGATGTTGTTGTCGCTGAAGACGCTGTCTTTCACCACGACCGAGCCGGCACTTGCGCCGTCGATGCCGACGCTGTTGGAGACGATCCGCATCTGCTCGACGACGAGGCCGTCGCCACCACGGATGGCGGTGCCGAAGTTGTAGATCGTCCCGCCGCGCACAACCATGCCTCGGCCAAAGCCGCCGATGGCCGTTCCGAATCGATTGGGGCTGAAGATCGCGTAGCCCTTCAGGTCGATCGTGACGAACTCCGCTTGGACCATCACGCAGTCGCCGTACTCGGACATCTGCAGATTCTGGACGAGCTCGTAGGCGCCCGCCTCGGTGATGGTCGTGCACTGACTGATCGGGGTCGCGGCAGCGGCCGGCGTCAGCATGCCGGGCCCACCGAGCACGAGCAGGACGGCAACGACGGCGAAACCGAGCAGCGCTGTTCGAGCTCGCATCGCGTCTCCTTCCGCCTAGAAACGAGAGGTTCGCCGCCCGAAGGGGCCAGGGCGCGGCCGAAGAAGATCAAGGGCCGTGCCACCGCCGCCGCCGGCGCGCGGGTCGGTGACGCTCGCACAGTGAACGGTCGAATGCGCGACGCTGTGTGAAGGCAACTATCGGTGATCAGAAGGCAATCGACGCGAACCGAATGTGCGGGTGCGATGCAAAGGCAAGAGGGAGCCGCACGCGACACAGAACGTGCGCGCTGCGACGTGCCAGCTTGCCTGCCAGCTCAGCGGAGCGGCCGGATTATCTCCGGCACGCCGCACCGGCGACGCGTCTGGTCGCCGCCGGCGTCGACTGTCGTCGCCGACCCCTCCGTTCGCCGCCGAGCAACGACGCGCTGGAGGCGGACAAGGTGACGCGATTGCAAGCAGCCCGACTCCGCGTGCTCGGCGCCGGGCTGACCGCTGGGAAGGCACCGGCGTCACCACATTGCCCAATCTCGGACGCTCGCGCATTGTTACAAGGGTAGAGAACGTGCTTGCCCACCCCAAGAAATGCCGCCAATCCGCTCAATTTCCAGGACCAAAGTCGTAGCTCATCGCGACTCCGGCTGGCATAAAAATGGCTGCTACGACCAATCGGATATGCACGCTCGGGTGCGCCCTCGCGCGCACGGCAAGTTTATCGACGTCGGCGACAGCAGGCTCTGGGTCCGAGGCGTCACGTACGGGAGCTTTCGACCAAGCTCCGACGGCACCCATTTCCCCGAACAGGACGTCGTCGAGCGCGACTTCGCGGCGATGGCGGCGGTCGGGTTGAACGCGGTCCGGACGTACATCGCCCCTCCCCTGCGTCTGCTCGATGCCGCGGCAGAGGCAGGCCTGCGCGTGATGGTCGGGCTGTCGTGGCCGGGCCACGTGACGTTCCTCGACGATCGCCGCCGCGCGCGGGAGATCGTCGCGATCGTGCGCGAGGACGCGCGCCGCTGCGCTCGCCATCCGGCGCTCCTCGCCGTCGCCGTCGCCAACGAGATTCCCGCCCCGATCGTGCGCTGGCACGGGCCGGCGGCGGTGTCGCGCTTTCTGCACGAGCTCTACGACACGGTGAAGCACGAAGATCCCGCGGCGCTCGTGACGTACGTGAACTATCCGACGACCGAATACCTCGAGCTGCCCTTCCTCGACGTGCTGTGCTTCAACGTGTACCTCGAGTCGCGCGAGCGGCTCGCCGCGTATCTCGCGCGTCTGCACAACCTGGCCGGCGACCGGCCGCTGATCATGAGCGAGCTCGGCCTGGACAGCGTGCGCAACGGCGAAGAGGCCCAGGCGACGAGCCTCACGTGGCAGCTCGCGACGACGTTCGAGTCGGGCGCCGCCGGCGCATTCGTGTACGCGTGGACGGACGAGTGGTACGCCGGTGGCCAGGAGATGGACGACTGGGGCTTCGGCGTGACCCGCCGCGACCGCAGCCCGAAGCCCGCGCTGGCCGCGGTGCGCCGCGCGCTCGCCGACGTGCCGCTGCCCGCCCGCGCGCCGCGCCCGCTCGTCTCGGTCGTCGTGTGCAGCTACAACGGCGCGCGCACCATCCGACAAACGCTCGAGGGACTGAGCCGTCTCGACTACCCGCGCTACGAAGTCATCGTCGTGGACGACGGCTCGACCGACGCGACCGCCGCCATCGCCGCGGAGTTCGACGTGCGACTCATCAGTGGGCCCAACCGCGGACTCAGTCACGCGCGCAACGTCGGGCTGCGCGCCGCGCAGGGTGACATCGTCGCGTACATCGACGACGACGCTTGGCCCGACCCGAACTGGCTGACGTATCTGGTGGCGGGCTTCGAGCGGACGTCACATGCCGCGCTGGGCGGACCGAACATCCCGCCGCCGAACGGCGAGGTCGCCACCTGCGTGGCCAATGCACCGGGCGGGCCGATCCATGTCCTGGTCGGCGACACAGAGGCCGAGCACATTCCCGGCTGCAACATGGCGTTCCGCCGGCGCGCGCTGGAGGCGATCGGCGGCTTCGACGAGCAGTTCCGAAAGGCGGGCGACGACGTCGACGTTTGCTGGCGATTGCTCGAGGGCGGCATGACGATCGGCTACCATCCCGCCGCCGTCGTCTGGCACCATCGGCGGACCTCCGTCGGCGCCTACTTCCGACAGCAGCGCGGCTACGGCGAGGCGGAAGCCTTGCTCGAGCGGAAATGGCCCGAGAAGTACAACGTGCTCGGCCACGTCTCGTGGGCCGGCCAGCTGTACGGCGGCGGTGTGGCGGCCGCCCTCGCCCGTCGCGCGCGCATCTATCACGGCACGTGGGGCATCGCGCCGTTTCAGTCGGTGTACCGCGAGGCCGCGCGCGGGCTGGCTGCGTTCGCCCTCACGCCCGAGTGGTATCTGCTCGTGGCGGCGCTGGCCGCCGTCTCGCTGCTGGGCTTCCTCTGGCCGCCGTTCGCGCTGGCCCTTCCGATCGCCGTCGCGGCCGCCATGCTCTCGGTCGCGCGGGCGATGCGCGGAGGTCTCGCCGCAAGGTTCGCCGGCGTTCCGCGGTCTCGGCATCGACGCTTGCGCCTGCTCACGGCCTGGCTGCACCTGCTGCAGCCGCTCGCGCGTTTGCGCGGGCGCCTGGACCGCGGGCTCACGCCCTGGCGCTACACGCGGCGCGCCGACCTCGCGTGGCCGGCACGGCGGACCTGGACGGTGTGGACGACGCGGCGGCGCGAGCCGTATGAATGGGTCGCCGCGATCCGGGATGGGCTGCGTCGTACCGGCATTGCCGTCACCGCCGCCGGCGCCTGGGACACCTGGGATCTGCACGTACGCGGCGGCGCGCTCGGCGCCGTGCGACTGGCCCTGGTGTACGAAGAGCACGGCAACGGCCGCCAGCTGGTTCGACTGCGGGCGTGGCCGCGCGCGAAGCTCGCCGCGTGGCTGCTCGGCGGCTGCGCGGTAGGCGAGCTGGTCGCCGTGGCCACCGGCGCCGTCATCGCCGAGTTCGTCTTCGCGGTCGCCGCCGCATTCGTCGTGCTGCGCGGGTTCACCGATTGCGGTGCCGCGAGCGCGGCGGTGCGCGATCTCATCGTGCGCGTGGGCTGGGCCGAGCTGCGGGCGGCGCGCGCGGGGCCCCAGACGAACGACGCCGGCGACGAGCCGCGGCCGGCGGCTGAAGAGCGCGCAGCGTGACGTGGCGGTCCCGTCACCGCGCGCGAGCGCTGCAGCGTCAGCGATCGGGGAACAGCCGGGACTGAAACCGGCGGCGCGGCGACGACGCGACGAGCAGCACTCGAGCGTCGCGACGCAGGTCAGACCACCACGAGCCCGCATCGGCCGGAAAGACGATCTTCTCGGTGCCGGCAAAACCGACGTCGTGCAGCATCCGGATGAGCGATGGCTCGGTAAGCCACACGGACAGCTCATTGTCGAGCGAGGCCGTGGGCGACAAATCTTTCGAGATCTGCGGAGTGTCCGCGGGAAATTCGCGGAACAGACGGCCCTCGTACTGATGCCCGCCGAACGTGAACGTGCGCATCTCCGAGAGCTCTGGCGCCCAGTCGCCTTTGATCGTTCGTGGTTGATCCTCGAAGGCGATGTGGGTATCGATCACGGTAAAGCCGTCGCACAGTCCCGCGACGTTGGCGAGGAAGGTATACGGATCGCGGAGGTGATAGAGCAGCCCCAGGGCGAGGACGACGTCGAACGCCCCGATGGATTCGCGCGTCAGCGTCATGGCGTCCGCCTGGACGAATCGCGCGCCGTCGACGCCCAGGACCGAACGGACGAACTCGCACTTCCGGACGTTGAGGAGCTTGCCATCGACGCCGACGACGCTCGCGCCCTGAAGCGCGCTCTCGATCGAGAAGTAGCCCTCGAGGCAGCCGATGTCCAGGACGCGGCGGTGTGTGAAGTCGCCCGCCAGGTGATCGGCCACCACGCGCATGATTTCTCGGTGGGCCGGATAGTAGGTCTCGCAGGCGGCTGTGTACACGTCGTGCGGAAGCGCGAGGTTGTGGTTCCACGGCGAGAGCAAGTCTCGAACTTCGACAATGCGCTCCGGCGTCCAATCGACGGCGCTGAAGTCGAGGCTCGCGACGCGATCGAGATAGGATTCGAGCCGCGAGCGATCGGCCCGGTTCATCTCCTGCGGCGTCTCTCGTGTCGCCATCACGGCTCCCATCCGTCTCGGTGTTCGGACGATCGTCCGTCGCCGGGCAGTATCACACGGAGACCGCGGTCGATCACGCGCGTGGCGATATTGCGGGCCGGGACTTCGCGGGGTAGACAGAGGAAGGCATGAGCGCGCTCGTGACATCCACCGCGGCCGTGGTGCTGAGGCTGCTGCGTCTTGGCCTGCCGGGCGACCGCATGCGGCTGATCCCCGGACTCGCGCTGCTGCTGGCCGCGGCCGGCGTCGCTCTGCTGCAGCCGTGGCCGCTGAAGCTGGTCGTCGACAGCGTCCTCGGCGATCTGACGCCGCCCGCACTGCTGCAGGCCGCTGCGTCCGCACTGCCGCTGGCGCCGCGGCCGGCGCTGCTGGTGGTGCTGTGCCTGTCGGTGATCGCGCTGCAGGCTGCCGCCGGCGCGCTGACGATGGTCGGCACCAACATGCTCGTCGCCGTCGGCCTCCGGATGGTGTTCCGCCTGCGCAGCCGGGTGTTCGATCACGTGCAGCGACTGTCACTGGCGTTCCACGACGCCACGCCCGTCGGTGATTCGCTCTATCGCGTCACCTGGGACACGTACGCGGCACAGAGCCTGATCAATGCCGCGCTCGTCCCCGCGGTCACGGCGGCGGCGACGCTGGTCGGCATCGCCGCGATGATGGTGACGCGCGACGCGACGATCGCAGTGGCCGCGCTGCTCGTCGCCGTCCCGCTGACGGCCTTGATCAGGCGGCTCGACCGTCCGCTCAGCCAGCATTCGGTACGCGTGCACGAGCACGAGAGCGACGTGTCGAGTCGTGTGCAGGAGACGCTGAGCAGCATCCGCGCGGTGCAGGCCTTCGGTCGCGAGGCTCATGAGCACGCCCGCTTTCAGCGCGATGCGGACGCGAGCCTCCGCGCAAATCTGCGGCTCACGGCGGTGCAGACGGGCTCGCAGGCGATCGTCGGCCTGTTGATGGCTGCCGGCACGGCAACCGTCGTCGCGGTGGCGGGATGGCAGGCGCTCGCGGGGCGCCTGACGCCCGGCGACGTGGTCCTGGTCGTCGCCTACGTCGCGATGCTGTACAAACCGCTCGAGACGCTGGCCTATACCGCGGTCGCCGTGCAGGGTGCGGCGGCCGGCGGGCGCCGCGTGCTCGCCCTGTTGGATGCGGCGCCCGATGTGACCGACGCGCCCGGCGCCACGCCGCTCGCGGACCGCGCGCGCGGCGGCATCCGGTTCGAGCGCGTGAGCTTCGCCTACCGCGGCGGGGCCGCGGCCGTCCGCGACGTCGAGCTCGACATCGCGCCCGGCGAGACGCTCGCCATCGTCGGCGCCTCGGGCGCCGGCAAAAGCACGCTGGCGAGCCTGCTCGTGCGCTTCTACGATCCCACCGCGGGGCGCATTCTGCTCGATGGCCGCGATCTGCGCGACATCACGCTGCGCTCGCTGCGCGCCAGCGTCGCGCTCGTGCTGCAAGATGCCGTGCTGTTCGGCACGAGTGTCCGCGAGAACATCGCGTATGGCCGCCCCGATGCCACCGAGGCGGATATCGTGGACGCTGCGCGCGCCGCCGGCGCGCACGAGTTCATCGCCGCGCTGCCGGATGGTTACGGTACACCGATCGGCGAGCGCGGCGTCCGTCTGTCGGGCGGCCAGCGCCAGCGTCTGGCCATCGCACGCGCGTTCGTCAAAGACGCGCCGGTGCTCATCCTCGACGAGCCGACGAGCGCGCTCGACGCGGAATCCGAGACGGCGCTCTTGGAGGTGCTCGAGCGGCTCATGCGCGGCCGTACGACGCTGATCATCGCGCACCGTTTGTCGACTATTCGGCGCGCGAGCCGGATCGCGGTGCTGCAGAATGGCGCACTCGTCGCCGTGGGACCGCACGAGCGACTGCTCGCGGACAACGAGCTGTACGCGCGACTGTGGCGACTGCAGCACGGACCTGCCGTCGCCGCGACCCCTTGACCCGCGTTCCGCCGTAGCGAGCGTGTCAGGCCGGCGCTATGCCGCGCGGAACACGGTTTCGATGAGCGCCGTCAGAACTTTGGCCGAGTCGAAATAGTCGCGGGCGATACCGAGCGCGGCCTCTGCGTGGCGGTCGTAGTCCTGCTCGACCGTTGCGATCGCCGCCGCGGCCTCCTCCAGCGAGGAAAACGTCAGGAGCCCTTCGCCGACCGGCAGCACAGCTCCAAAGCCGGTGTCCTGGACGACCACTGGACGCCCGGCCGCCAGATAGCAGGCCGAGCGACAGCTGAACCAGCCCGTGCGCATGGCGATGTAGACGTGCTTGGCCGCCGAGACTTCGCCGCGTGAGCGCGCGATGAAGTCCTGATAGTCCTCAGGGGTCCGGCTGACCTGCGGGCCGTCGATCACCTGCCAGCCGCTCTGAGCCAGGTGGTCGAGCGGCGCGTTCGTGCCGCCGACCGCGATCTTGAGCGGCACGCCGACACGTTGTGGCAAGGTGATGAGCGGCGCGAACGCCGTGCCCTTGCTGCCGTACTCGACGCCCTCGTACAGCAGCTTTCCCTTGAACGCATTCCATGTCATCACGGTCGTCCAAGGCGCGGCGCTTGGCGGAGGAATGCGCGCAACCGTCTCCCACAAGTCATTGACGATCGGCATACGTGTCGTGCCCCAGGAGAGGCCTAGGGTCGGAACCTTACAGTCGTCGTTCTCGATGTTCTCCGCATAGGTCAGGTGTCGATCGTGATCGGCGACGCTGCGGCACCAACGGTCCACATTTTCCGACCACGCAAAGCGCTCACTCAGCACGATCTGGTTGTAGCCGGGATCGGTATCGAGGAACACCTTGATGCATCGCGGCGACAGCTCGTCGGGAATCGCACACGCGCCGCTCACATTCAGAAACAGATCGGCGGTGCGCGCCACCTCGTCGAACGCACGCCGATCCATCCCGAAGCTCGTCTCGTGGAGGTGGTGATAATGCCACCGGTGACGCAGCTCCGGGCCGTATCGTTCGAAGAAGCGGTCGAGGTACGTCGCGGAGTATTCGCCGCGCGCGGTGTACGTCGCCTCCACCGGATGGTACGGCCAGCTCCAGGTGTCTTCGTGGTAGTAGACGTCGTGCCCGAGACGGGCGAGACCGACCGCGTACTGCAGGTAATCCCAGGCGACGCCGCCGACCGGGTACAGACCGACGAGCCCGGTCACGATGATGCGGAGCCGCCCCGTCACACGGCTATCGCAGGCTTTTGGAACGCCAGGTGCCCCCAGAGCCACACATCACGCCAGGCTTCCACGAAGCCGAGCTCTTCGAACCGCGCCAACGTCGGGCCAAAGTCTAAGACGATGTGCTGTGGCCGGTCCGCGTCGGGCTCCGCGGCGAATCGGCCGAAGATCACGCCGCCGGGCTTCAACGCCCGGGCGAGCCGGTCCACCGTGCCCACGGGGTCGGTGAGATGCTCGAAGACGTCCATCGCGGTGATGATATCGAACGCGTTCTCCGGCAGGTCCGATGCCTTGAGATCGATGAAGCTGGCCGAGATCCCGCGCCGGCCGAGTCGCCACCGCGCGAACTCGAGCAGTGTCGAGCTGATGTCGGCCAGGCCCACGGCGAATCCATGCCGGGCAAACAGAATCGCTCCGGAACCGACGCCGGAGCCGAAATCCAGGTATCGGCGCCCTGCGCGGGCGCGCGCCAGGTCGAGCGCGTTCACATACGCCAGCGGCGACGCGTCATCGCGCAGCGTGTGCCACCACATGAGATCGAAAATGTGTCCGTCGTTGGCGTCGTAGAACTGTTCGATGGCGCGTGCCCCTGCTTCTGCCGGCCAGTCCGCCTTGAGATGGCTCGTCGCCTCCGTGCACCGAGCCCTCAGCTCGGCCGCATCGAGGCGGGGAAAGTACGCGGCAAGCTCGGCGAAGGTGTCCTGCTCCAGCGTGTGGTGGTGATCGAGGGCAAGCGCCCGGGCCCATACCGATCGATGCTCGCCGACGAGGCGCTCTTGCTCGCGGGCGGCGTCGTCCGCAGTGCGCTCGTGGCGGTCAACCGAGTCCCAGACGGCCTTGAGGCGATCAGGTAGCAAGGGCCGCATCGGCAACCTATACCACCACTATGCCGACGCTTTCGCGCGGCGGCTATGTACGACTCTGGCGAGGCGCGGCGGTCAGCGGGTGGTGTAGAGCTCCAGGAGCTCGCCGCGGAGGAGGGCCAGTCCCGAGAAGATCGTCAGGTCGTTGTCGATGGCGCCGGTCTGGATGTCCATCGCCGCCTGCTGGAAGCGCGCGAGATTCCTCAGCGCCTCGCCGCCGCTGACCTTTCCGGTGACGACAACCTTGACCGAGCCGCCGCTGACGACCATGGTCGCGCCGAAATGGACTCCCTTCAGGAGGATCGTCCGAGTCCCCGAGGAGGCGTTCAGCGTCGCCGCGAGCGGCCGATCATTGGAGCTGCCGAGGATCTCGTTCTGGAACTCGAGCCATCCCGCGACCTCCGGGACGTTGAGCACCAGCGTGATATCGACATCCGGGAGTGCGGCCTGGGCGTGCGCGGTGCCGGTGAATCCGACGACGGCCGCAACAATACAGACGAGGAGTGGGATGAGGTGCCGCTTGACCAACCGATGCCGAAGATAGGGCATCGGTTGACGCCGTGGCAACCTTCATGCCGAGCCCACGGCGCGCAGCACCGCATGTTTTGCCCGGTGTTCTGAGCCCGACGCCGACTGGTCCGACGATTCGCGCAAGCCAACTGTCACACGTTCCCGGGACGGCTTGTCACGCGGCGCGGTCGGTGTCGCGCGCGGACGCTAGCGGCGCGCCCCCGCCGCGGCCCGCTCGATCAGCTCCTTCGCGCCCGCCTGGATCCAGGGGAAGAGGACGCTGAACACCACGCGCACCCCCATGCGCGTGTAGCGCTCCACGTTGGCGGTCGTCACCAGCGCGCCGGCCACGCGGCCGGCCTGGACGATCTTCGTGATCGCGCCGTCGATCGTGCGCTGGACGTCGGGGTGGCCGACGTTGCCGATGTGGCCCATCGAGGTCGCCAGATCACTCGGCGCCACGAAGAACGCGTCGATGTGGTCGACCTTGAGGATCTCGTCCAGTCGCGGGATGGCGGCGATGTCCTCGATCAGCACCATGAGCATGCTCTGGTCGTTGGCGGTGCTGAAGTAGTCGTCGACGCCGAAGCCCTGGCGGCTCGTGAACATGCCGCGCTTGCCATGGGGCGCGAATTTCCCGGCCGCGACGACCGCCTCGGCCTCGGCGCGGCTGTTGACGTGCGGCACCACGATGGCCTGCGCGCCGCGATCGAGCGTGCGATAGATCGTCGCGTAGTCGTTGTCCATGACGCGGACGACGGAGGTCTTGCCCCACAGGTCGCACGCCCGCGTGAGGTTGCCCAGGTCGGCGTAGTCGACGCCGCCGTGCTCGCCCTCGAGCCAGATGCCGTCGGCGTCGAGCGTGCCGAGCTGATCGATGAGGTCGGGATCGTTGGAGCCGCCGATGATCGTGGCCACGCGGCCGGCGGCGAGCGTCTGCTTCATACGATTGGGCCGGATGTTCATGATCTCTCCCCCGCTGACGAGTCCGGGTCGCATTGCGGCCGTACCGTACCATGTCCGCGATGAGCGAGGTGCCATCGCAGGCGACCCCCGAACGCCTCACCGCGCTCCTGCGCCGCGCCGGCGTCCTCCCAAGCGGCGCGGTGGTCGAGGTCGGCGTCGAGAGCACCCGCGATACGCTGATCTCCCGGATCACTCGGCTGCGTCTCACGTACGACCGGCACCAAGACACTGGCCCGTCGCACGTGTTCTTCAAGACGTCACACGAGCGCGTCTCGGCGACCTTCCGCGAGTTCGGACGCAAGGAAGCGGCCTTCTACGACGTCGTCGCCGCTTCGATGCCGCCCGCGCTCCTGCCCCGCTGCTACGAGGCCGTGGCCGAGCCCGAGGGCGGCTGGCACATCATGCTCGAGGACCTCACCGCCTCGCACGAAGCACTCGGCGAGTGGCCTGTGCCGCCCTCATTGGACCATTGGCACGCGGTCGTGGCGGCGCACGCCCGGTTTCACGCGTTCTGGTGGGACCACGAGCGTCTCGGCGTCTCCGTCGGTGCGTTCGCCGACGACACCGGCCTGCTGCAGCGAAACCTGGACGGGTTTCCCAAGGCCGTCGCCACCTTTGCCGATCGTCTGGGGGACCGCCTCTCCGCCGAGCGCCGGCAGATCTACGAACGCCTCATCACCGCCGCGCCGCGGCTGATCGCCCGCTATCGCACACACCAGAACATGACACTGATTCACGGCGACGCGCACGTCTGGAACGCACTGCTGCCGCGTGACCCCGCGATCGATGACGTGCGGCTGATCGACTGGGACGCCTGGCGCATCCAGACCGCGACCGACGATCTCGCCTACATGATCGCGGCGCACTGGTTCCCGGACTGGCGGCGCCGCCACGAGCGTGAGAGCCTGCAGCGCTATCACGACGTGCTCGTCGCCGGCGGTGTGCGCGGCTACTCCGTCGATGCGCTGTGGGCGGACTATCGGTGCTCCGTGCTCTGGCAGATCGCGACACCGATGTGGCAGGCGAATCACGGGATCGGGGCGTGGATCTGGTGGAATCACCTGGAGTGCGTCATGGCCGCCGTCCACGACCTCGGCTGTCTGGAGCTGCTCGACTAGGGCTCAGTCGCGGCGCAGGCGTCGCACCATGCCGAGCGCGTACGGCGCGCCCTCGAGCAGCTGCGTCAGCATCAGATCGTCGAGCGGGATTCCCGCGCGCCGCGCCGCCTTCACGCACGCATCGCGCGTCTCGGCGTCGACCTGCTCGCTGCCTCCCGAGAGCACGGGCGGCGGCGTGACGTCGGGCGCCGTCACGCCCGCCACGAGCCGCGGCCGGCGCGTGTGCCACTCGGTGGCGCGCTCGTAGGCGTGGCCGATGCGGAGAATCGTCGGCTCGCCGAACGGGCGACCGAGGATCTGCATGCCGAGCGGCAGACCGTTGCTCCCAAAGCCGTTCGGGAGCGCGAGCACTGGTTGACCCGTCACGTTCCATGCTGTCAACAGGCTCGGCTTCTGCCAGAACGAGACGCTGCGATAGTCCGCCAGCCGCGGCGCCTCGCCCATGCCCGCCGTGACGAACGCGTCGAACCGCTCGTAGAGCGGCTGCATCTCGAGCTGCATCCGGCGGCGCTCGCGCGACGCCTGCACGTAGTCGTTGGCGGTGAACAACACCGAAGGCAGCACGCGCGACCGGAAGTCGGCGCCGAAGTCCTTGGGCCGAGCGACGAGGTTCTTCTGATGGATGCTGAAGATCTCGCTCTCCGCGACGATGATCTTCACGTCGAAATACTCGCCGAGCGGCCGCAGGCGGCACTCGGACAGCTCTGCGCCGAGCCCGCGCAAGACGTCGAGCGCCGCGTCCATCGCCGCGCGCATGTCGGCCGAGGCGGGGATGTCGTCTTCCCAGTGATGGCGGAGCACGCCGATCCGGAGGCCGCGCAGATCCTGGCCGAGCGTGACGCGATAGTCGGGGATCGGCCGCTGCAGACTACCGGGATCGCTCGGGTCGTGACCGGCCAGCGCCTGCAGCACCAGGGCGGCGTCCTCGACGGTGCGCGCCAACGGTCCGCAGTGATCGAACGTGTACGAGTTGGTGATGACGCCCGTGCGGCTCACGACACCGAACGTCGGCATGAGACCGACGACTCCGCACAGCGACGCCGGGCCGCGGATCGATCCACCCGTGTCCGAGCCGAGCGCCACCGGCACCATGCCGGCCGCGACGGCGGCGCCCGAGCCCGACGACGACCCGCCCGTGAAGCGCTCCAGATTCCAGGGATTGCGCGCCGGCGGCCACGGCAGGTCGAACGACGGGCCGGCGTGCGCCATCTCGTGGGTGGCCAGCTTGCCGAGGAGCACGGCGCCGGCGTCGTAGAGCTTGCGCGTGGTCGTCGCATCCTCGCTGGGCACACGGTCGATGAAGACGCGCGAGTGGCCGGACGTCAGGATCCCGCGCGTGTCGTAGATGTCCTTCAGCGCGAACGGCACGCCGTGCAGCGGGCCGCGATACCGGCCTGCCGCGATCTCGGCCTCGGCCTCGGCGGCCTGGCGGCGCGCGAGATCGAACGTCCGCGTGATGAAGGCGTGGATCTGCCCGTCGTAGGTGTCGATGCGTCCGATGAGGGCGTCGGCCAGCTCGACGGGCGACAGCCGGCGCGCGGCGATGTCGCGCGACAGCTCGGCGAT
>Ga0075428_100002649_pt1 | contig 19448 bp, 18 predicted proteins | sample RhiMetdeltSRZDD2_FD_75291 | JGI IMG/M metagenome (GOLD analysis project Ga0075428, IMG submission 75291) | Populus rhizosphere microbial communities from Tennessee, USA - Rhizosphere MetaG P. deltoides SRZDD2 | ecosystem: Host-associated > Plants > Roots > Rhizosphere > Soil | place: USA... | reverse complement strand
ACCTCGCCAAGAATATAACAAGCCCTGTCACTGTCAATTTTTATTTTAATCTTTTTATCATTAATGGATTGTTTCATCTCGTCAAGCAACGGATAGTCATCCCATCCGGGAATATTTGGAGCCCATACCGTTCCTGTGGTTGCATGAGCAATCCCTGGAACACAGATGCCGATAGCGGAAACTACTTCATTTATTTTTTTCGATTTATCTAATAGTTCATTTGCCGTTTGAGAAATAAGCTTTCCGACTTCCGCTCCTTGTCTTTTATCAAGTGAGAAATTTGTTTTTAAAAGAATATCGCCATTATCGTTGAATAAAGCGCCAGCAAGCTTAGTTCCACCAAGATCAAGGGCAATAACAGCCATAAGCAGGATTGAAAGATTAAGATAAGCCAGATTGAGCAATTAAACTTCTTTGTATCTTGACAAATAATTTTTTTCATGTACCGCTGGCTATTAATTATACTTCTGTCTGGATTCTCTGGTAAAAAAGAAAACACGTCAACATGGATACGCATTAATCAACTCGGTTATCAGCCAAATGGAGTAAAAGTAGCTGTATGGTGCAGCAAGGAACTGTCGGCAGTCGGCTCCCGATTGCTATCGGGATGGCAGTTGGTAGAGGCTGCCTCAAAAAAAATTGTTTATAATGGACGACCCGGAAAAGCATTTGGTACTTATGGCCCTTTTAAACAAACATATCGTTTAGATTTTTCTTTATATAAAAAACCAGGGCGTTACTATTTGCAGGCAGGCGGAGTTAGATCTCCTGAGTTTGAAATAGGAGAGAACGTTTATAAAGGTGCGGCCGATTTTTGCCTGCGTTATATGCGCCAGCAACGAACCGGCTTCAATCCTTTTTTAAAAGATAGTTGTCATACACATGATGGCTATGTTTTATACGGAGAAAAAGCCGGCATAAAAGACAGCACTCATATTGATGTCGCTGGTGGTTGGCATGATGCAAGTGATTATTTACAATACAGCACAACATCGGCAAACGCTACCTATCATTTGCTTGCAGCTTACAGAGATTTTCCAAATGTGTTTACTGATGAAAAATTGGCCAATGGTCTCGATGGTAAAAATGGAATGGTTGATGTATTGGATGAAGCAAAATGGGGTCTGGATTGGTTATTAAAAATGAATCCAAGACAAGATCAGATGTTTAACCAAATTGCTGATGACCGGGATCACATGGGCATGCGTATTCCAGGCCAGGATACGTTTTATGGCAGAGGTTATGAGCGGCCGGTTTATTTTGTAAGTGGTGAGCCGCAACAGAGAGGAAAGTTTATGAATAACACAACCGGTACAAGTTCAATCGCAGGAAAGTTTGCCAGCGTATTTGCGTTGGCACATTACCTCTTACGAACCGACAGTACATTCATGAGACACAATGAAAGAAAAACATATTACGATAAGGCAATGTATGCATATGAGTTTGGATTAAAAAAACAGGGAGTATCGCAAACAGCATCTGTTCGTTCACCCTATATCTATGCAGAAGATAATTGGACCGATGATATGGAGCTGGCAGCCGCATCTATTCATACTATGTTAACAAATAACCCCGGAAGTGGTGATCATGATTATTATACTTGGCTTGCTTATGGCTTTGCGCAAAAAGAAAAAATAACACCCTGGCTTGGCGCGGATACAGCTAAGCATTATCAATGGTATCCATTTATAAATGTTGGACATTATGAACTTGCAAAACAATTGACGAACTATAAGAATAAACCAAAAGAAAGACGGGATACGATTATTGGGTTTTATAAACAAGGAATTCAACTCGTTTGGAACAAAGCAAAACAAAATGCCTTCTATCGCGGTATTCCTTTTATCTGGTGCAGCAATAATCTCACCACTTCATTTGCCATTCAGTGTTACTGGTACAAACAATTAACAGGCGATAAAACATTTGATGAATTAGAGCAAGCCAACTTCGATTGGTTATTCGGTTGTAATCCATGGGGAACAAGTATGGTCTACGGTTTACCGTCATGGGGAGATACTCCTGTTGATCCGCATTCTGCATTTACTCATGTCAAAAATTATCCTATTGATGGTGGATTAGTGGATGGCCCGGTTTATGGTAGCATTTACAAAAATCTAATCGGCATCAAACTTTATCAGCCGGATGAATATGAGACTTTCCAAAGTGATCTTGCAGTTTATCATGATGATTATGGGGATTACAGCACTAATGAACCCACTATGGACGGAACCGCATCATTGATTTATTTACTTGCTGCGAAGGAGGCGGAAGGCAAACCAAAAAAGTAACTGCCTCCCCAAAGGGAGGCTTCACTTACAGTTATGGAGGGATCATTCGTGGAGACTCAACAAAGAAAAATATTGCATTAGTTTTTACGGGCCATGAGTTTGCTGAAGGAGGAAATTTTATTGCCAACACATTACAGCAGCAGAAAATAAATGCATCTTTCTTTTTTACCGGGGATTTTTACAATAACTATTCAAATGAAAAATTAATAAACAGCTTATTAAAGGGAAAAAATTTTCTTGGCAATCATTCCGATAAACATTTGCTGTACTGTGATTGGAGTAAACGAGATAGTTTATTGGTAAATAAATTTGATTTTTTAAACGATCTTTTTGGTCCGATGGAGCGATTAGGACATTTGGCTGAAGACCCCAAAAACCCGTCTGCGCCATCAAGACCTTTTACCAGGTTCTTTCTGCCGCCATATGAATGGTATAACGATAGCATTTCAACCTGGTGTAAAGAAGCAGGTATACAATTGATCAACTATACGCCTGGCACCCTGAGTCATGCAGACTATACGACAATAAATGATAAAAACTATCGCAGCAGTGAAACTATTTATGGTTCGATCATCAATTATGAAAAAACAAAACCGGCAGGACTGAACGGCTTTATTCTACTCATGCATATCGGGGCTGGTCCGGGCAGAACCGATAAATTTTATACACGATTGCCTGCACTAATAAAATATTTAAAGCAAAAAGGCTATCATTTTCAAACAGTTGACCATCTATTAAAAGCTGGTTCGAATCATTAACAAAAACCTATTCACCATTCATTGACCTCCCGATAATTATCGGGACACGTTTCATTATCTTTGCGGCATGCAATTCGAGAAAATTCACAATAAGGGTCAGGCTCAATTATTTAAGAATCCCTATCTGGAAATGCTCACAAAAACCCATCCCCTTGTTATCTGGGGTATGTATATTCCCATAATGGGTTTTATGCTTTATCATGCAAATGCTAATCTTTCATTCAGCCTTACAAGAGTTATAGTGACGTTTATTGGCGGTATGCTGTTCTGGTCGCTTTTCGAATACATAGCACACAGGTTTCTATTTCATTTGGTAAGTGAGAATTCGCGGATGCAAAAGTTTGCTTATATACTACACGGCAATCATCATCATTACCCCCGTGATAAGCAGCGGCTTTTTATGCCGCCTGTACCGAGCCTTATTCTTGCCTCGGCAATTTTCGGCATCATGTTTCTTATTATGCGCCAATATACTTTTATGTTCTTCCCTGGTTTTCTTTTTGGTTACCTTATGTATGGCACTATGCACTATGCGATTCATGCGTGGAATCCGCCTTTCAAATGGATGAAAGGTCTTTGGCGCAATCATCACCTTCATCATTACAAGAACGAGCACCAGGGTTTTGGTGTAAGCTCCACTATTTGGGATCATGTTTTCGGCACCATGTTCGATCTTAAAAATGAAAAAGAAGATAAAGACAAAGTGAAGGAGCTAATGTTTAAGAAGGAGAACTGAAGTCAGAAGTCGGAAGTCAGAAGTCGGATGTCGGAAATTTAAAGATTATTGAAATATCTGTTGCAATCTGTTTTCAGACTTCATACCTCAGATATCAGGCTCTCACCATTTTTCATCATCAATTATATTTTCATCACGCTTACTGTGTTGTTCACGGGATTTTATTTTTTCTGCCTGTCGTTCAATCATTAGATCAGCAATGATTATACCCGCATCATCTCCAGGATTATCTTTCAGCAATTGTTTCAATTTCATTTCATTCACATCCATTCTATAAAGAATAGATACTAACTTTTGAAAATCTGAATTTATCAATTCATTTATTCTCTCAGCTAATATTCTCATGGCGAATGAATGACTCTTTTCATTTAGCACAATCTCTAACTCCTTAGAAACATCTCGTAAAACCTGCTCTTCGTTCATAGTCTAAAATTAATCAACAAATGGAATTGATAACTGGAATACATATTTCATCCATACTATTAACCACTCGTCAAAAAATCTATTAAAATAACAGCGCCTTTTCGTCTATACGAATTATGTCGTATAAATTCGTTGGGTATAGCCATAAACCAACAACATGAAGAAAACCCTACTGTTTGCTGCAACTATTTTCTTTTTCTGCAGTTTATCCTGGTCTCAGGGAACATTAAAAGGAAAGATCACAGACTCAGCAACAGCCAAACCACTTGGTTTTGCTACCGTTACTGTTTTTAAAGCTTCCGATACTGCTATCATTACATATCGTCTCAGCACCCCTGATGGTGATTTCAGAGTCCCGGGAATTCCATTGGATGTGAATTGCAGGGTTGTGATCTCTTATTCGGGCTATAGCATTTTCAGGAAAGAGTTTATTATTACCGCCCCTCAAACGACTGTAGATATTGGCTTGATCCCGCTTCCTACTGACGCAAAAACACTGGATGAAATATTAGTGTATGCAGAACGACCGCCGGTAATTATGAAGAAGGATACTATCGAGTTTAATGCCTCTGCTTTTAAAACATTACCGAATGCTTTGGTAGAAGATCTATTGAAAAAATTACCAGGTGTTATGGTTGATAAGGAAGGAAACATCGTTGTTAATGGAAAACCAGTGAACAGGATATTAGTTGATGGAAAAACCTTTTTTGGTGACGATCCTAAAATGGCAACGAGAAATTTACCGGCCAATGTAATTGATAAGGTACAAGTCACAGATGATAAGGAAGAATTAATGCGTAATGGTGATGATAATCTAAATAATGTTGGCAAGGTGATCAATATCACTTTAAAGAAAGGTGTGAAGAAAGGCTGGTTTGGAAAACTGTATGCTGGAGGTGGTACTGACAAACTTTATGAAGCGGGCGGCATCGCAAATGTTTACCGCGACACCCTGCAAATAAGTGTGCTTGGATATTTGAATAATCTTAATCGTACTGGCTTTAGTTATTCAGAACTAATGTCGGCGGGTGGATTTGACAGGATAAGAAGCAATAGTGCAAGTAATAGCACAAGTGTTTGGAATAATCCGGGTGGCAGTGGCATTTCAATCAATGGGATCAACTTTGGTGGTTCACAAAATTTTGGAGGCATATCTACAAGTAAGGGCGTTGGGTTTAATATCAATCATGCACCAAACAAAAAGCAATCACTATACCTGCAATATTTCCATGGAAATGTAAACAGCGACAGGCTGACCAATACGAATCTTGCACAATATAATGGCGACACGATCATAAGTACAAGAACCAGGCTTACCGGAGATTTTATTACTCACACACATAATTTCGGCGCGGGTGCCCGATTGAAACCTGATTCTGTTACAAACATTCTTATCAATGCAAGTTATCTTATCGGTTTGCAGGATGAAGAACGCTTAAGCGATATCATCGGTGATAATAACAAGGTCGGCCCGCTAAGCGTTGGAGATGTTGATCAGTTTAATGATGCCAAAACATATGTTTATCGCCATAATGTTGCTATCACACGTCTGTCAAAAAAGAAAAAAGGAAGACGATTGAATATTAATCATAATGTTGATATCAATAATCGCTATAATGATTATATGTCTGAATCAGATATAAGCTACTATTACCCGGTGGCATACGACAGTCTTTATGCGCAGTTAAGAAAAGAGAGTATTCCGAGAACCGATATAATGAATATGTTCAATTACAGTGAGCCGTTAGATAAACATTTTACGATCAGGCTGGCAGGTCGGCATGAGTACAGCAAGATAAATAATGGAGTAAGTACTTATAACAGGGTAAACAGCAATGATAAATTCGATGTATTAAATACTTTATTAAGCAGCGATTTCAGAAGAATCAGTCATCGTGGCTTTGTTGGGATTGGTCTTGAATATAAATGGAAAGACCTTACCATTACTCCCCAGGTCAGACTTCTTGATCAGCATGTAAATAATCGACTGGTTTCATCAAATACATATATAAGGCAAAAACAGTTCGCTGTACTGCCGGTTTTTTCCGTTGTATACAAGCAATTAAACATAAATTACAACAGGGATGTTATTCTGCCGGGATTTAATTCTCTTAACCCGGTTATTGATCTTAGTAATCCATATTTTATTGTAAAAGGAAATCCTGGACTTCTTTCTTCAAAGCGAGATAATATATCTCTGAACTATTACTTCAACGATCCAAAAAGATTTATCAATGTTGGCGGCTATGTAAGCGGGGGATTTACAAAAAATGATATCGTACAGAGTATTACTGTTGATTCACGGGGAGTTCAAATAAGTATGCCAGTGAACGCTAATGGAAGCAGAAACTATAGCATGAACTGGAATATAAACAAACAATACAAGAATAAACAGAACAGGATATTCATGTGGAATACAGGCAACTGGATGGGAGTTAACAAAGGTCGTCTTTTGTTCAATGGTATAGAAACATGGCAAACCACTTTCAATTATAATCATTGGTTTGGCATCGGTCTGAATCTGAATGATAAATTTGAATGGAACATGAACTACAGCTTTGGAAAGAATTTTACAAGATATACGAGTTCTTATTTCAAAGAACTTAAAGTGAGTCAGTATGATTGGGGAAATGAATTAGTATTGCGCTGGCCAAAACATCTTATCTGGGAAACGCAGATCTCCTATGCATATAATGGAAGCATTCCTAAAGGTTATCCAAGAGAAACCATTCGCTGGAACGGAGCTTTGAATATAACGATGCTTAAAAACGAAGCAGGGGTACTAAAACTTGCTGTTAATGATATTCTCGATCGTAATCAAAGTATTTGGGTAAATGCTAACCGGAATACAATTACTACAACAGAAAATAATATTTTGGGCCGTTACTTCCTGGCAACATTCAGTTATAATGTACGACCAGCGGGTGTAAAGAGAAAAGTGGGAGGCAGAGAAAGATTATTTATGTTCTAAAATCTTTCGATCACACCGAGATTAAATAAAGCGAAATCATATTTCACGGGATCGTTTTTGTCTAATTGACGCAAAGCGGCAGTAAGTTCAACAGCAGCAAGCCAGTCAACCTGTTCTCTTTTTAATAAACCAATTTTTTTTGCGACTCTTGCAACATGCACGTCTATCGGGCAGATCAATTCAGAAGGTGAAATGTTTTTCCATAAGCCAAGATCCACGCCCTTGTTATCTTTTCTTACCATCCATCTTAAGAACATGGTTAATCTTTTACATGTTGATTTTTGTAATGGGGATGAGATATGTTTTTCGGTTCTTTTTAAATGTTCCTGTGAGAAAAAATAATTCCTGAAATGAATCAAACCTTGCTCAGTAGTTAAGTTTTTTGCTGGAAAGAAAGCTTTTTCTAAAGAATGGTTTTTTGAATAAAGCTGTTGGAGCGATTCTACAAAATAGTAAAGATCATCTTCATTAAAAGTCCGGTGTTTAAATCCTTTTAGTTGTTTCAGATCCTTTGCTACGTGATCTTTAATAAAATCATGAGGCGAGTTATCCATTCGCGCCATTAATTCTTTGCTTTTATTAATGATCGTTGCTCTGTTCCCCCATGAAAAGATCGCAGCAAAAAAACCGCCTATTTCTATATCTTGTTTTTTTGTAAAGAGATGAGGAATCGATACAGGGTCGTCTTTGATAAACTCCGGTCTATTATATTCTTCAACCTTTTTATCCAGGAATTCTTTTAGTTGCACCGGCATCATACAAAATTAATCAACCCTCATAGAACCTGTCTTCTATAATTTGTTATGATGCTGGTGCGATATTTTTAAACTGGATCTCTGCCCCTGATAAGGCGCAATAGAATGGCAATAACGGCGATCACTAGTAATACATGGATAAGAGAACCTGCATTGAATACAAAAAATCCCAATATCCAGCCAATGATAAGGATAACCGCGACGACATATAAAATAGAGCCCATAGTACAAATGTTTATACCCCTGATTGCAATCCCTATACCAAAATAGTTCAGCCAATAGCCCTGTTAAGATCTTCAATAAGATCATCCGCATCTTCAATTCCCACACTTAAGCGTATTAATGAATCGCTTAAGCCATTTTTAATTCTTTCTTCTTTGGGTATTGAAGCATGTGTCATCGATGCCGGATGATTGATAAGAGATTCCACGCCGCCGAGGCTTTCTGCCAATGAAAAAAGTTTTGTGGAAGAAAGTACCCGCATTGCCTCATCTATACTGTCATTTTTTAATACAAAACTTAACATGCCACCAAAATCATACATTTGTTTTTTTGCAACAGCATATCCGGGATGATCTTCAAAACCTGGCCAATACACTTTTCCAATTTTTGAATGATTCCGGAGCCAATGAGCAATTTTTGCCCCATTCTCACAATGTGCTTTCATTCTTACATGCAATGTTTTTATTCCACGCAACACAAGAAAGCAATCCATAGGCCCAGGCACCGCACCGCAACTTTTTTGAATAAAGTATAATTTTTCTCGCAGGTCAAGACTGTTCATCATTAGCGAACCTTGTATCACATCGCTATGCCCGCCGAGATATTTGGTAACAGAATGCATTACAATATCAGCTCCCAGATCAATTGGCTTTTGTAAAAATGGAGTAGCAAATGTATTATCGACAGCCAGCAAGATTTTTTTTGGTTTAGTCAGAGCGGCTGTCGCAGCAATATCAGTTATGTTCATTAATGGATTGGTAGGAGTTTCTAACCAAACGAGTTTTGTATTTGCAGTTATTGATTTGGAAATAGCAGAAATATTTGTTGTGTCAATATAGATAAACTTGATACCAAATTTCTCAAACACTTTCGTAAATAACCGATAAGTGCCACCATACATATCATTCGCACAGATCACTTCATCACCGGGTTGCAATAGCTTTATTACGGCATCGGTTGCTGCAACACCACTACTGAATGCCAGTCCATATTTTGCGTTTTCAATTTCTGCAAATGCCCTTTCCAATGCAGATCTTGTTGGATTTTGGCTGCGTGCATACTCATAGCCTTTATGCTTACCCGGAGCTTCCTGTACATAAGTACTTGTTTGATAAATAGGGGTCATAATGGCGCCGGTGGAGGGATCTGGCTCCGCACCTGCATGTATATACTTTGTTGCTTCTTTCATGTTGATTTTTTTGAATGACTGCAAAGATGTGAAATATCATCCAAATCACTGTTTGCCATTCATCATCGGCAAAGTTTCACTTAACAAACACTTAACTCGATAACCAAACACATTTTAATCATGCTTGAGTATGCTGAAAATATTTTTAAACCCTTCTTTTTAATGCTTCGGGTGTATTGTGATTTTTTTAAATGGCATGACATACTAAAAACCACTTGCCGATAGCAGATAACTGCTTGTCTTTACTTCATAATCAATATAACTTTAGTTCAATCAAAAATTCTTAACTCTAAAAAAGTATACCATGAAAAAGTTAATCGTTGTTTTAGGCCTGTTTGTCGCTCTCGGCGCGGCGGCTGCAAGGCCTCCGGAAGTGAATGAGAAAGTGCTAAAAGCTTTTGAGCAAACTTTTGTAAAAGCTACGGATGTTGTATGGAGTGAAATGGAAAACACTTATGAGGCCCGTTTTAAACAATCTCAAATTGTAACAAGAGCTAGTTATGATAAAGATGGTAACCTGCTGCGTACTACACGTTATTATTCAGAGGAAGGATTGCCGATCAATATTCTTACAAAACTTAAAAAGAAATTTTCCGGTAAATCCATATTTGGCGTAACAGAATCCGCAATCGAGGACGAAGTAACTTATCACATCGTATTGCAGGATGAGAAGAACTGGTACATTGTTAAATCTGATAGCTGGGGATCTCTTGAAATAACAAAGAAATACAAGAAGGCTTAGCCTGGCAAGGCATCCGGGCAATTAGTATTCCGGAGCAATGCAAATAGCCGTTTCAAAAGATGCGGCTATTTTTATTTGAATAAAAAAGAAGATGTGAGATAGCGCCAATCAAAATTAGCGGCTTCGTTTGCTGATCGTGGCTCGATCTTTTTATTTACGGTTTCGGGTTTTAATATTCTTTCATCGACAAGTTTTTGTTTTGCGTTTATGATCAATTTTTGAAGATCATTATTTTCCATCCATAGTTGTTGAGGCGGTTCAAAACCTGTTTTATCTTTTCGCCAAACTATTTCAGCAGGTAATTTATCTTTCATTGTTTGCCGCAGCAACCATTTTGTCCACCCATTTCGTATTTTAAAGTTTGCGGGCAAAGAAAAAATAAACTCAACCAATTCATGATTTAAAAAGGGCAAGCGTACCTCGCGGCTATTGGCCATTGAGTTTCGGTCAGCATAACGAAGCAATTCTTCAAGGCCATGCATGCATGTATTGAAGTACAAAACTCCATTCAGCGTAAAAATTTCAGGAGTGATATAATAGGCTTCTTTACTTTGAAGCTGCGTAAATTCCTTTGTGAGATCCTCATGTCGTAATGCATTCAACAAATATTGCTTTTCCAGAAAAATAGTAGCAAACTCAGGGAACAAAGCGGCAACCCTGTTCTTCCAGCTAAATCTGTCTGCAATTCCTATTTCTTTTGCCGCTTGTAATTCATGGCTTGATGTCAATTTTCTTTTTTTAAAAAGCTCCTGCCAATACCATTTATAGTATTTATGATAACCTGCTAACGTTTCATCGGCGCCTTGCCCATCCAACAAAACTTTTACACCCTGTTGTTTTGCTAACTCATATACTTTATACTGTGCATAAACGCTGGCAGAACTGAATGGTTCTTCCTGGTAATGAAAAAGTGTTTCAAGATCATTATGTAGTGAAGCTACATCAGGGCTTATTGTGAAATGTTTCAAATTGAATTTATCGGCAACAAGTTTTGCAAATGCATATTCGTCTTTTTCAAAGCCGGGAAAGATGGAAGAGAAGGCTGTGAGTTGTAAGTTGTGAGTTGTGAGTGAATGAAGTGTTAAAATGATTGAAGAACTATCAAGCCCTCCGCTTAGGCTTGTGCCAATCGGTACGTCACTTCGTAATCTTCTTTTTACAGATTGCTGTAGAAGTGAACCAAATTTTTCTATGGCTTCTGCGTCAGTAATTTTTTTGTTTTCATTTTCAATTTCAATATCCCAATAATTAGTAATTGTAGGCTGAAAGTTTGAAGTTGAAAGCTTAAGGAAAGAGGCTGCTGGTAACTTGGAAATATTTTCAAAAAAGGTTTCTTCCGGGATATTTGGATTGTCAACATAACCGATGGTGAGATAATTAAAAAGCAATTTCAGATTTACTTTTCTTTCAATCCCTGCCGCCCAAAGCGCTTTCATTTCCGAAGCAAAAACAAACTGCTCTTTATCCATAAAATAAAAGAAAGGTTTTTCGCCAAACCTGTCTCTTGCAGCAAACAACTCTTTTTCTTTTTCATCCCAAATTGCAAATGCAAACATTCCATCGAAATAATCTACACATTCGTCGCTCCAATAATCATACGCAGCTGCTATTACTTCCGTATCGGTTTTTGAAAAGAAGACATATCCTTTTTGTTGAAGTTCTTCTTTAAGCTCAAGATAATTGTAGATCTCACCATTGTGAATGATAGTGTAACGATCAAGATAATGCATAGGCTGATTGCCAGCATTGGTCAGATCAATAATGGAAAGCCGGCGACTTCCTAATGCAATGGAGGATTTTAACCAATGGCCTTCCGCATCCGGTCCGCGATGCACCAGTACATCAGTCATTATTTTTATCCGCTCAGTTGTTACAAAAGAAGGATTGGCTGATAGTATACCGACTATTCCACACATAGATGTAAAGTAAATAAATAAATAGCTGAATAGCGAATGGCTCACAGGTGACACACCTGTCTGCCAGTAGGCAGGGATTTTCACAGATTAAACTTCTGTGTGAATCTTTGAGAAGATGTAAAAGGCGGAATAGGTTGTGCAGCACAAGAGCGATACCGGGGAACAAAAGCCGGAAAAAAGATTTAAAAACTAACAGGGAGTATAGCTTTTACATCATCCCAAAGAAAAATAAGATCAGCGCTTTTATCAGATTTTTTTTCAGCCGCAATGGTAAAGTACTCTATAGCTACCTTATTTTTTTCCACGGGCACTTCAAATTGCATAAGATCTTTTTGCCTGTTTTGCTGAAGTCCCCAACTATATAAATTTGAATTGATAACTAAAACCCATTTTGTTTCCTGCGGAATGCAGTATAAAATATAGCGCCCCGGTTTTATTGTTTTGTTTTGAATAGTTGCCGGAGAAAAGAATTCGATCTCTGTAGATTCATTGGCACCCAGTCGCCAGGGTACATCATATTTTACAAGTCCATCAAAAATTTTCCTGTTCTCTTTTTGCGGACGACTATAAATGATCCGCATAAGCGGCGGGCTTGAAGTTTTGCCGGCCATTTTTTGCAAAGGATAATCGTTAGGGAAGTAAATCATATCCATCGGTGAATGGTCGGGAACAGTATAATGAGTGATCGGCGGAAGCACCTTTACAGGGTTTTCCATTTTTGTAGGAGTATCCTTACCCTCAGGTTTTTTTTCTTCTTCTTTGCAGCTAAAGCATAGTACCGGTACAACGATTAGTATTGATAAAAATTTTCTCATAGCCCTTTTTATAAAGTGATTGGCAAACTGACTTTTACTTGTTCCCATGCAATGACCAACGACACTCCACTGGTTGTTTTTTCAAACCACATCGACATGCTTTCAACTGTTTCATCTGATTTTTGTACAGGCACATCTGTTCTGACCACATCTTTCTTTGAATCGTATTTGAATGCGCCCCATGTATCGGTGTCCTTGTTAAGGATCATTGTCCAGGTATTTTCATTAACAAGAGCATACAAAGTATAACGACCCTTTGTGATCTTCTTTCCACCGATCTTTACATCTTTATAAAATTCTATTTCAGTAGCCTCATTGGCTCCCAACCTCCATATTTTTCCATATTCTACTAACTCACCGAAAACTTTTCTCCCTTGCTTCTGTGGGCGGCTGTAAATAACTCTTGCCACCGGCTGTTCTGTTGCTTTATTCTGAATTTTAAGAACAGGGTAATTAGCTGGATAATAACTTACATCCAACGGTGATTTGTCAACTTCAGGAAGCTTAACAACCTGGGAGAATGAGAACAAAAAAGAAAACAGGAAAACACCAAGAACAAGAATTTTGCGCATAGACAACGTTTAAAATGACAAAAATAACAGTTTCAGATTCTATGACGAATTTATTAACTGAATCGTTCGCTAATCATCAAATTGTTTTATCAAATTCAGGGTCATTGATTTCAAATCAGGAAAAAAAAGCTGGTAAAATTGTTTTAATTCATCATAATGCTCATTAAATAAAAGATACGCGGTATCACTTTCCGTCAGGTATTTTGATCTTCGTACCAGGCCGCCTAGACTCTTTTGTATTCCTTCGCGGTACCTGTAATGATAAAGCCAGTTGTGTGCCTTCATATACGGATACATAGCGCCGAATTTTTCAGGGAAATATTCTGTGTATTGGTCAAGCAAATTATACGTGTTTACAGTAAAGGCTTTCAGGCTCTCCTCAGTAAATTCATTTTCATCTACCGCAAGAAAATGATCATACACGACATCCATAAATGATCCGGCATACAGCCTGTAGGCCGGTCTGAAAATGCCTTTTGCTTCTTTTGTTGCAAAGTGGCTATCGGTAAAACTATCGATCTCTCGATGCAAAGCAATGCCCTGTTGTATTTGCAGCGGATAGTCATATCTTTTTCTGCCTTTTACAAAATCGCTTATCATATTGCCAACCAATATACCCGGCCGGTTAAAAGAAAGATATGCATGCGCCAGGTAATTCATGGGTTAAAGATAACTGATAGACGAAATAGACCCGGGATTGTTACATGTTTAAAAGCGTTTTTCATTTGTTATAAAAACTTTCACATTTCAGGAAACTGTTCCCTTTAATGATGAGTGGATTTTAAGACACGCTGACGGTATTAGAAATGGATACATGTTCACATTCTTTATATTTCATTCACGTGTATTAACATTCATGCCCGGCGATCACAATTGGCTTGTCGCAGGATGTAACCAAATCTATCTTTGGATCGTCACACTACTATTAAAACGATTAACTATTAAACCTTAAAATTTCATCTAAAACCAATAAACTTTTGAGATATGAAAAAGATATTGTTAGTGTTCAGTCTTGTAGGCGTCATGGGAGTGAGCAATGCTCATCCCAGTGAAAAAGTTTCCCCAAAAGTGCTTGCATCATTTAAATCAGAATTTTCCAACGCAAAAAATGTAGAGTGGGAGACCGGCAGCAATTATTTCAGGGCTGCATTTTCAATGAATGATCAAAAGGTGTTTGCCTATTATACAGTGGAGGGAGAGTTGATGAGTATAGCAAGGCATATCAGCACTCTTCAATTACCTCTCAATCTTTTCAGCAATCTGAAAAATGATTATAGCAAATACTGGGTCAGCGACCTGTTTGAAGTTAGCAACAGTGATGGTCTTCATTATTATATAACACTGGAAACAGCAGATACAAAATTGATGATGCGTTCAAGCAATGGCAGCAGCTGGGCTACCTATAGCAAAAAGAAGAAAGTATAATAAGCAGTTAGTTTTGGTGTGTGGTAAATAAAGACGACCCCCCGAGTATATCGGGGGGCTCTTATTTTACCTAAATCCCATGTATTGTTATATCATCATTATTTATGATGGATAATGAGCAACGTTAAACTTTTTAACACACAGCCCCGTCAATCTCCAAAGGAGTCCTTTAGACACAATTCAATTTGTATAAGTGACATAGTATCCTACATTTGATCCTCATCCCGCACAGCACTACATCGAAAAATATTTTTCAAAAACCTTAACCTTTAAACCTTCTATTATGAAAAAGATTTTTGTGGCGCTGTTTGCGTTTTTAACCATCGGAGTAGCCTTATTCGCAAATGAAGACCCTACTATTGATCCCAGGATAGTATCTGCATTTCAAAAAGAATTTTCATTCGCAAAAGATGCAAGATGGGAAATGAAAGGTGACTTTGCACAAGTGCGGTTTTCAATAAATGATCAAGGATTTGTTGCATGGTACAATGCAAATGCTGAATTGGTAAGCACAGCAAGAAATATTCTTTACATGCAGTTGCCTTTGTCGGTTATCAGGTCCCTGGAAAACGGTTATGACGATGCCAGCTTTTCAAATATTATAGAAGTTACACGTGACAATGAAACATTTTATCAAATAGAGGCTGAGAAGAAAAATAAAACGCTTTTATTAAAAGCGAGCCCCGGTGGAAGTATAAGTGTCATTAAAAAAATTAAATAAGTTAGTTCTTTCATGATCATGTGGTGTGGCCCCGACTTCTTCGTCGGGGTTTTTTATTTCAAAAAGTGTGGGTAAAAAATTTAATTTTGCGACCTCACCGCAATGTCTCACTCTCGCCTGAGGCGAGATGATCTGAAGGCGGGTTATAAAAAATCAGCACATGAGTAAAGGTCCCGTTTCACAATTCATCCAGCATCATTATCGTCATTTTAATGCAGCTGCCTTGGTTGATGCTGCAAAAGGTTATGAGCAACATTTATTGGACGGGGGCAAAATGATGGTAACACTTGCCGGTGCCATGAGTACTGCCGAGCTTGGAATTTCACTTGCCGAGATGATACGACAGGACAAAATACATATCATCTCCTGCACCGGCGCCAATCTTGAAGAAGATATCATGAACCTGGTAGCGCATAGCCATTACAAAAGGGTTCCTAATTATCGTGATCTTACGCCGCAGGATGAATGGGATCTTCTGGAGAATCATTACAATCGTGTCACTGATACGTGTATTCCCGAAGAAGAAGCATTCAGGAGAATTCAGGAACACATAGAAAAACTCTGGAAAGATGCGGATGATAAGGGAGAAAGATATTTTCCGCATGAGTATATGTATAAAATGTTACTGAGTGGAGTACTGAAACAACATTATGAAATTGATATTAAGGATAGCTGGATGATGGCCGCTGCAGAAAAAAACCTGCCGATCGTTGTTCCTGGCTGGGAAGACAGCACCATGGGAAATATTTTCGCTTCTTATGTTATAAAAAATCAAATGAAAGGTACTACTGTGAAAAATGGAATTGATTACATGGTTTGGTTAGCTGAGTGGTATAAAAACAATAGCGGTGGTAAAGGTGTTGGCTTTTTCCAGATCGGCGGGGGTATTGCAGGTGATTTCCCAATATGTGTAGTACCTATGCTGTACCAGGACCTTGAGATGCATGATATACCGTTCTGGAGTTATTTCTGCCAGGTAAGTGATTCAACTACTTCGTATGGTTCTTATTCCGGAGCTGTGCCAAATGAAAAGATCACATGGGGAAAGTTAGGGATCGACACACCTAAATTCATTGTGGAAAGTGATGCAACAATTGTAGTGCCGTTAATATTCGCTTATTTGTTAGGGTGGTGAAAATTTGCTGGAGATAATTTTTATGTGACCAGTCCCGATAGCTGTCGGGATAACTCTGTTCAACACCGCTTGCATGGGTTCTTTGTATATCCAAAAATAAACCCCGGCGTACCGGGGTTATTCTTATAGGAAAAGGTAAGGACTAATGTCTGCGATCTCTGCGATTTTCGCGGCGATCTATTTTGTCTTCACGACGGTCACGGACATCTTCTCTGCGATCTCTTACATCTTCTCTTCTGTCACGAACATCTTCAAGACGATCTCTCCGGCCACCATTATATCTCCTGTCAATTACATCTTCCCTTCTGTCACGGCGGTCTTCTCTTCTGTCTCTCACATCTTCACGTCTGTCGCGAATGTCCTCTCTGCGATCAAATCTATCTTCAATACGGTCGAATCTTGGGGTTCTCTGTGCTGAAGCGTCTGTAAAGACAGCCAGTCCTAGCATGATTACAGAACCAATAAGTACGGATTTTAGGGCTTGATCAGTTTTCATATTATTTTTTTAGGGTTTGTAAAAAAGTGACGAATAGATAGACCGGAACCTTGCTGTAAAGTTTAATGGATAAAAAAAACCCCGAATTTACCGGGGAAAATAGTTAAGATGACTTCTCCCGGCCAAGTCGGGATCGCAGCAAAAAAAAAATCAGGAGAAAAGTAGTTCTTTCCGTATTAACTCAGCTTCTCTGGAAGAGTGAAAGCACGATACGAGTAAAGAAATAATAAATAATTTTTGGATCGAGCTTTCGATCAACAGGCCATCAATTGTGTTGAAAAATATTTCAAAACCCCAACAACCAAGACAAATAATAAGTGCAGATAAAGTCGAAAAATATGGATGCTTATTACTGTAAACTGATAAAAGCACCATCACACACGCAAGACCCAGATAAATGAAGAAGTCTTTAGTTGTAAATGAGCTTCCCTCTATTATCGAAAACATACCAGCCCCAGCCACAAATGCCAAAGCGCAAACCAATAAAGTATTGCGGGTTTTACGAAGCCTTTTATTTAGTTGCTTGGTTTCCTGAGTGCGGTACATCTCGGAATAATCAACATGATTGTCGATTATTTTTTGGAAGAGGGTCGGATTTTGTTCCACTTGATTCATTGGCAGCCTGCACAGATTTAGAATAGCGAAATAAATAAAAATTTTTCTTTTTTTAAAACAGATTGGATCAAAGTTTTTAAAACAGTTTGGACCAAATCTCAAAAAGCTCTTTGGCCGTCAAGCGGTATGTCTCTTTTAAGCATTTCATCCCTGTTTGCCATCTCCAATGCGGTATAAAACACCAGTTTTGCCCGCTTTTCCATCAAATCGTATTTTATCTTATCAGGGGTATCCGTGGGCCTGTGATAATCGGGATGCACCCCATTAAAATAGAAAATGATAGGAACCCCTTTTTCAGCGAAGTTGTAATGATCACTGCGATAATAAAAACGATTGGGGTCTTTTGGATCGTTGTACTTCCGGTCAAGCTTCAATTTTGTATACGTATTATTAATGTTTTCTGTGATCGGTGTCAGTTCTGAGCTTAATTTATTATCACCGATGATATAAATATAATTTGCCGAGTCTACGTTCTGCATATATTCATTTCCTATTCTGCCAATCATATCAATATTAAGATCCACCGTAGTTTTTTCTAATGGATAAACAGGATGATTAGCATAATAGGCGGAGCCCCATAAACCATGTTCTTCACCGCTTACAGTCATAAATACAATGCTGCGTCGTGGACCTTTGCCTCCGGCTTTTGCTTTTGCAAATGCTTCAGCTAATTCAAGCACGGTTACCGTACCGCTTCCATCATCGTCAGCACCGTAAAAAATAACGGTATCTCTTTTACCAACATGATCATAGTGGGCAGTGATAAATACATACTCATCTTTTTTATCAGTTCCTTCAAGCAATCCCATAACATTGCTTACTTCAGTTTTAATGGTTATCTTTTTATAGGAAAGATCAATGTCTGCCTTATATACTTTATTCGTTAAAGAGTTTGCTGTCATTTTATCAAACACTCTTTTTCCATCTTCACCCATAATATCAGCTGCAATATTTTCAGAAATATAAAACACCTGTGGATTTATTGTTGAACGATAACCATTCAGACCCCAATTGCTTTGAGTGACTGCCGATCTTCTTGGAAAACCCTTTAAGATCATCAGCACGGCAACCGCGCCTTTTTTTGACGCGGCATTTAGTTTTCCAAACGTTCCCGATGCACTGCGAAGGCCTGTCTCTGCAGGCTTATAATCACCCGGTGCGCCTTCAAGTATGATTACAGCTTTGCCGCGAACATCAATGTCTTTATAACTATCAAGCTTATCATCTACAATTCCATAGCCTGCAAATACTGCTTCTGAAAAAGGTATTTCAGAAGTATAGTTGCCATTGCCATTTTGATAATCTGTATTCAGTTCATACGGTTTGCCATTTACTTTTATTGATGAGCCGATCACTGAATCACGATAAAGTGGATAGGGCATCCGGTAGCTATCGCCATTTCCAGGTTTTAATCCCAGGGATTTAAAATGATCTTCAATATAATTTGCAGCATTTTCCAAACCGGGAGAAGGAGTATCTCTTCCGCCATTCTCAGCACTGGCAACAATGTAAAGGTGTTTCTTAAGATCAGCAGCGGTGATCGAATTGCCGATCTTTTCCATCGTTTTGTTTTTCTTTTGTGCAACAGCAACAAAAAGCGGAAGCAAAGCGATCAGAAATAGCGTAGTTTTTTTCATGTGATTGTGTTTAAATAGACTACCCAGTATAA